>UOEA01000037.1_pt1 | contig 86990 bp, 87 predicted proteins | sample 1988571 | NCBI WGS metagenome assembly UOEA01 (sample SAMEA4712194, study PRJEB27164) | hydrothermal vent metagenome | biome: marine basaltic hydrothermal vent biome; feature: marine hydrothermal vent; material: mineral | place: Pacific Ocean | collected 2011-06-14/2011-07-23 | depth 1689 m | reverse complement strand
TGAACCACTTTACTTTACCTGTTGGCATTGCACATACCTCCTTTCTTTTTTGTAAGTCATCGAGGTTTTGTGCATTCCAAGCTTTTTGGTCCTGCTGTACAAAATCCTTCTCTGAACTTATATTTTCCTAATATATATCAATAAAGAAAGCTTGTCAATAGTTAAATATTTGTGTTTTTTTAATAGAGGGTAGGTAGGGTAGAATAGGGGGCTTTGAGGCACCTCTAAAAAATTGGGGTGGACGAGGGGATTCGAACCCCCGGCCCCTGGAATCACAATCCAGTGCTCTAACCAACTGAGCTACGCCCACCATAAAAAATTACTACATCGTGTGCCTTGCGTCTTATTTAATATGGCCTGGCGACGCAATCTGGTGCGCCAGGAGGGATTCGAACCCCCGGCCCACTGCTTAGAAGGCAGTTGCTCTATCCAACTGAGCTACTGGCGCCCGTAAAACCTACGAGATGTAACCGTAAAAAAAATGGTCGGGGCGAGAGGATTCGAACCTCCGACTCCCTGCTCCCAAAGCAGGTGCGCTACCAGACTGCGCCACGCCCCGTCAACTTATTACGGTAACGTATATAAATAACATAGCCGGTGGCCTAATTCAAGACGTTTGTACCTCTTCGAGCAATTCCTTTAGATATTCTTTGAGTTCTTTCAGCGCTTCGCCCCTGTGGCTTATCTTGTTCTTTTCATCGCTTGTCATTTCGGCAAGCGTCTTTTCGGTGCCGGTTATCTCGAAGATCGGGTCGTAGCCAAAGCCGCCGCTGCCGCGCGGGCTATCGGTTATAACGCCTTCAAGGATACCTTCAAAGCTTCGTTCATCCCGACCGTTGGGAGTGGCCGTGCCGATAACGCATCTGAACCTGGCCCTTCTCTGCCCGGGCGGGATATCTTTTAATACCTTGATCAGCTTTGTGTAGTTCTCTTTATCCGTTGCCCCCACTCGCGCGTAACGCGCCGAGCGCACCCCGGGTTGTCCGGCCAGGGCATCGACCTCAAGGCCGGAGTCGTCGGCTATTGCGAGTACGCCGGTGCTGATAGCGGCAAAGCCCGCCTTGCCAAGGGCATTAAAGCGGAAGCTCAAGACGCCCTCATCCGGCGGATTTAACGAGGGGAAATCATCGGCGAGCGTTAATATCTCCAGGTCAAGATCGGCCAGCAGTTCTTTCATCTCGGTGATTTTACCTCTGTTGCTTGTGGCCAGTAGTATCTTCATTATTTAAAGTCCTTTACGTTATATGAGCGTAAGTGTTTTTTGTTGAAGTACGCAGAGTTCTTTTACTGCGGCCTCGGCCATATCTATTAGTTTGTCCATCTCGCCGCGTGAGAAGGGCTCGGCCTCGGCTGTGCCCTGAACCTCTATTATCTTACCGCTTGCCGTCATGACGACATTCATATCTACATCGGCCTGAGAGTCTTCCTCGTAGCAAAGATCCAGGAGATGGCTGCCTTTGACTATTCCAACGCTTGTCGCGGCTACCGAGTCTATTATCGGGTCTTTTTCGATCACGCCGTTTTTGACGAGTTTGGAGATGGCGTCGTAGAGCGCGATGTATGCCCCTGTTATAGAGGTGGTCCTCGTGCCTCCGTCGGCCTGTATTACGTCGCAGTCGATAGTGATCGTCCTCTCTCCGAGCGAATCTATATCCACTACGGCTCGCAGGCTTCGCCCTATCATGCGTTGTATCTCATGGGTGCGTCCCTTTATGCCTTTTTTGGATTCTCTCGGTATGCGCGTCTGTGTGCTTCGCGGCAGCATTGAGTATTCTGCTGTTATCCAGCCACGTCCGCTACCTTTTAGAAACGGGGGTACGCGCTCTTCAACGGTCGCCGAGCACAGGACGTGCGTATTGCCGGCCTTTATAAGGACCGAGCCTTCGGCGTATTTCAGGTAATCTTTTTCAATTATAACCGGGCGCAACTCGGTTGCGCCCCTTCCGTCAGGTCTTTTCATTATGCTGCTACCTCTTGTTGTTTTTTTATTTTGTTGATATCCAATTGATACTCAGGTAATGCCCAGCGGAGATCTATAGATGTTTTCCGCTTTTCCTGTTTTCGGTCTTTTCCTCGGCAGAAAGCTCAAGCCGCTTCGGGCGTTCTGAGCTTTCTGCTATCCTATCTCTTTGAGCAACGGTTGCGCGGTTGTTATCAAACTGTACTACGGCAGAGGTTATTGCTCTGGCGATGGCCTGTTGCGTCTTTGGGCGTACAAGCTTCTGTGCCTCGCTCTTATTGGAGAGAAAACCAAGTTCGAGCAATACGGCAGGTACGGCTGTACCTGCAAGCACCCTGAAGGGGGCTTGCCGCACGCCGCGGTTGCGAGCCCCTGTTGCCTTTATAAGGCTTTTGTGGATCAGTTCGGCAAGCCTTGAGCTTTCGTGGTGCGACTCGGTCTGTACCATATCTGTGAGGATGTTGTTGATAGCTTCGTTATTAAAGGGATCTTCATCTTTTAAAAAATCTTTGCCGCGATCCGGTCCGGCTTCGATTGCAGGGACGTTATTTTCCCTTGCCGCGACCAGCCGGGCTTCGTTATCCGAGGCCTCAAAGGATAGAAAGAAGGTCTCGACGCCCTTTACCGCGCGGTACTCCGATGAATTGGCGTGTATGCTTATAAACAGGTCGGCCTTTGCTGCTGTGGCTGCCTGTGCTCTTTTGTCAAGGTCTATTTCTCGGTCGTCTTCTCTGGTAAGTACCACCTTGAAGGCGTTTTTTTTGGTTAAAACCCTTTTAAGTTCCAGAGCTATGCTAAGTGTTACGTCCTTTTCTTTTATACCGTCGGGGCCGACCGCGCCCGTGTCTTTACCGCCGTGGCCTGCGTCTATGACGATGACCCGGGTATAGTTGTCGGTCTTTGCGGTCTCGATTCTTTTGAAAAAGGCCGAGGATGAATTGGAAGTCAAGGTAACAAAGGTAACAATGGAGATAAGTAGTATAAGTATCAGCTTCTTCATTATTACCGTACATTCTAGTTTTATCGGCAAAGGATGTCAAACAAAAGAGAGGCAAAGAGGCGGTTTGCCCCTTTATTTTTTTGGTTTTTAAGCGTATACTTTTCTTTGGTATGATTTCGTATTGTCCTGCATAATTGTCTTTTGATAGAGATCGGTCTTTTGAAATGGAGGTTTCAATTTGCTCTGGCTTCAATTTTTTATAGCTTCGGCCTTTATAGTCGTAAGCGGCTTTAAGATAGCAAAGTACGGGGATGTTATAGCCGAGAAGACCGGGCTTGGAAAGGCCTGGGTAGGCCTTATTCTTATGGCCAGCATTACATCCTTGCCGGAGCTCATAACCGGCATAAGTTCGGTTACTATGGTCGGCGTACCGGATATAGCGCTTGGCGACATAATGGGTTCATGCGTCTATAATCTGGCGATCCTCGCCGTTATGGACTTTTTTAATAAGGACGTGCCGATATTTAAGCGGGCCTACAAAGGGCACTTCCTCTCTTCGGGCTTTGCCGTGGTGCTTATAGCCGTACCTGTAATATCTATTATGTTTCAGGGGTATATGCCCGCTATAGGCCATGTGGGGCTCTATACGCCGGTGATTATAGTCCTTTATCTGGTAGGGTTGAAATCCGTCTATAGCGCCGAGAAGGCCGCTATAAGCGAGTATGTAGATACTACGGTAGAGGCCCTTGATTATGAGGATATTACTCTAAAGAGAGCTGTCGTTCATTATGTGATAAATGCCGCCGTGATAGTTGCGGCCGCGACGTGGCTGCCGTTTATAGCCGAGGGGCTTGCTGAGACGACGGGGCTTGGAAGTACTTTTATGGGAACGGTCTTTGTGGCGATGACGACCTCGCTGCCGGAGGTCGCGGTCTCTATCGCTGCGGTGCGTCTTGGCGCGCAGGATATGGCGATAGCCAATATGCTCGGCAGTAATATGTTCAACATTGTAATCCTCGCAGTTGATGATATATTCTATACAGCAGGGCCTTTGTTCTCAAGCGTTGGAGAGAGCCACGCCCTTACCGGAGTAATGGCTATGGTCATGACCGCAGTCGTGGTTATAGGTCTGGCCTTTCCCAAGGACAGGAAGGTTTTCCTGCGCCTTGGCTGGGAAACAGCGAGTCTGATTGCGCTCTGGGGCTTTACGATATATATGCTCTTTGCCACAAAAGGGGCGGTGAGTTGATCGGTACTCGGGCGAGCCGGGGCGCGCTGTTGGAGAAGTCAGGCTGTTTTTACCTGTATATGGCAAAAACAGCCAAGAAAATCGTCATAATCGCTGAAATAGTTGAAGGTTGACCCCTTTTATCAGGGTAAAGCCTTGACAGTTTACTTGGGCATTTGATAACTTATGCACATAACTTTAATTTAAAAAAATAACCGGTTAGAGGTGGTGTATTTATGAAAAGAAATTTTTTGATTTTCGTACTTATGTTAATGCTCGGTGCCTTCACATTTGCCGGATGCGCTACGCAGTCAGGCGGAACGAAAGGTAGCAGTCGGGGCGGCGATGATAGCGGCGGCGATGATAGCGGCGGCGACGTTACTCGCGGCGTAGGCGTTCAGGAGCAGGGCAAGATCTACAGTTCTTCTCTGGATAAATCTTTTGATGCAGGTGAAGACAAAGACGGAACTATCTATGATGTCTTTTTTGCTTATGATAAATATGCGTTGTCGAGTCAGGCCCGAGATATCCTTGATAACAACGCAAAGATACTTGGCATGAACAAAGGCGCAAAGGTCAGCGTTGAAGGCCATTGTGACGACAGGGGCAGCAATGAGTACAATATTGCCCTTGGAGATAGAAGGGCGCAGTCCGTTAAGAAGTATCTTACAAGGGTAGGTCTCGACGGCAATGATATCTCTACTGTAAGTTACGGCGAAGAAAAGCCCTTTTGTGAAGGTGTCGGCAAAGAATGCTGGCAGAAGAACAGACGCGCTCACTTTGTTGTAAAGTACTAAGCGCCGGCCCGGTGCGTATGGCTGGCTGCCTGTTCGCAGTGAGCCGTAGCTTTATAGCTGCGGGTTGATAACCGCGGCGGGCAGGTATTTAAAGAGCCTGCGTGAACCTTAATATTTTAATATCTGTTGTGAATCTCTCTGCCAAGACGCCCGTCCGGGGCGTCTTGGCATCACCGTTCTACCCTTGGCCCAGGTAAGCTATATATGTTAGAGCAGATATTTAAAGGCCCTTCAAAGGAATACATTGTAGTTTGCGTTGTCTTTGTTGTAGTGGCCGTCATTTTGCTTGTCGCCAGGGCTATAGCCCTGCGTGTATTCAGGCGTTGGGCGGAGAAAACAGAGACTACCGCCGATGATATAGTAGTACATTCCCTAAGTTATCCTTCTATATTCTGGGCCATTGCCGTTGCCCTCTATATCGCACTTGGCACCTCGACTTTTCCCGTAAAGTACGTTGATTACGGGATGAAGGCTATCTACGTTCTTATTATCTTTTCTGTCACGCTTGCTATCGGAAACTTCACCTCAAGGATACTTCAGCGCTATATTGAAAAAACATCGGGGCAGGCCGCTGCTACCGGGCTGTCAAAGGCTATACTCAAGGGGATTGTCCTTGCCATTGGCTTTATTATTATCTTCAACAGCCTTGGTATCTCTATAACCCCGCTTGTAACCGCCCTTGGCGTAGGTGGGCTGGCCGTCGCCCTTGCCTTTCAGGATACGCTTTCTAATTTATTTGCGGGCGTCCATATCCTTGTAGAGAAACCGCTTCGCGTCGGCGATTATATAAAGCTTGACGGCGGTGAGGAGGGCTACGTCGTAGATGTCGGCTGGAGGACGACCAAGATAAGGAAGCTTCAGAATAATATCGTTATTATCCCTAATTCCAAGCTCTCTCAGAGCATAATTACCAACTACTGCATGCCGGATAAAAGAATGAGCCTGCTCATTCCGGTCGGCGTGAGCTATGATTGCGATCCTCAGGAAATCGAGGATATGCTTACCGAGCTCGTTACAGAGGCCGCAGGCGAGTTAAAAGGACTTCTTTCGGAGCCGGCGCCCTTTGTCAGGTTTTCTCCCGGCTTTGGCGAGTCATCGCTTGATTTTACCATTATCTGTCAGGTCGGTGAGTTTGTTCAGCAGTATTACGTACAGCACGAGTTGAGAAAGAGGATCTTTAAGAGGTTTAAGGAAGAAGGAGTAGATATACCGTTCCCTATAAGAACTATCCATATGAAAAAAACATGATATAGTCATATTAAAGGTTTAATATATAGCATATTGTAGAGACGTTAAAGCAAGGAGTTGATATGGCAGAACCATTTGTCTTCTTTGAGTGTACCCCGGTCGAGAGAATGACGGGCAGGCATGCCAAGGATGTCGTTGATTTTCTAGAGATACTCAAGCAGATATCTCCGGCGAGCATCTTCCATCACATGCATCAGTACTTCCTGAAGCCTCATGTCGCACCCCCTGAATACCCCAATGATTTTACATGCTGGATAGCCGATTGCCTGGAAGAAAAGGTCCTTGCAGAGAGGCTTGCCAATTTAAACCCTTTTGAGTTCTCGGATATTGAAGAGGTCAGGGGGGAGCTTATGAGAATAATCACCAATTACCTGAAGGAGAACCGCCCGCCAAGAGCCGTAAGGGAGGGCAAAGAGTTCTTCTTTAATGAGGGTATAACGATTGTGATTCCGACCGGGCTTCAGGCCACTAATCTTCAGGAGTTTAAGGCCGCCCTTGACGAGGTCGACCCGTCTTGTATCTATTACCACTTTTATGAGGCAAGGCTCAGGCTTGGCCGGAAAGACGATGACTTCAGTTGTTTCTTTAGTGATTGTTTTGGAGGTGAATGTGCGGGCCTGGCCGAGCGTATTCGCAAGCTTGATCCTTATATGTATACAGCAGAGACCCTTAAAAATAAGCTTGTGGCCCTTGTGGCTGACGCTATGGAGGATAAATAGATGGGGCTTGATGATTACAAGGGTATCTCCGAGGCCGGTGAGCTCAGGGCCATAGAGTATATGGCTGAGAAACTTAGGGGCAGGAGTTTTCTGCATGTTAACTCCACCGCTACGGGCGGCGGCGTGGCAGAGCTTATGCAGAGGATAATTCCGCTTATAAGGGAGCTTGGTATTGATGCAAAGTGGAAGGTGATAAAGGGAAATAAGCAGTTCTTTGAGGTCACAAAGAGGATACACAACAGCCTGCAGGGCCAGGCCGGCCCGCTTACCGACAAGATGTGGGAGACCTATGAAAAGGTAAATAAGAAAAACGGCGAGAAGATAAACCTTGACGCTGATTGTGTCTTTATCCACGATCCGCAGCCGGCGATGCTTATAGATCAGAAAAAGCGGGGTATCTGGGTATGGCGTTGCCATATAGATATCTCAACGCCGGATAAGGTCATGTGGTACCTCCTGAAGGATCAGGTTAAAAAATACGACGCAGCTATCTTCTCGGTAGCTAGTTTTGCGCAGAGCCTCCCCATGCCGCAGTATATGATCCCTCCCTCTATAGATCCCTTCAGCGATAAGAATATAGACCTCTCGGAGGCTGAGATAGACGAGGTCTTTGAGCGCTTCAAGGTGCCCAGAGACAAGCCCATACTCCTGCAGGTCTCGCGCTTTGATCCCTTTAAAGATCCGATAGGCGTTATCGAGTCCTTTAAGATGGTAAAGAAGTACTATGACTGTACGCTCGTTCTCGCCGGAGGTACGGCTGATGACGACCCCGAGGGCGAGAAGATACTGGCAGATGTTATGGAGGCTGCCGAAGGGGTAGAGGACCTTCATATACTCCTGCTTCCGCCCTTTAGCGATAAAGAGATAAATGCCCTTCAGCGCGGGGCGACGATTGTTATTCAGAAGTCGACCAGAGAGGGCTTTGGTCTGGTCGTCGCAGAAGCGCTTTGGAAGAATAAGCCGGTTATAGCAGGGGACGTAGGCGGTATACCGCTTCAGGTAATAGACGGCGTTACAGGACACCTCGTCCACTCGGTCGAGGGCTGTGCCGTCCGTATCAGGCAGCTCCTGCAGGACCCTATAAAGGCGCGCAATATGGGGATTATGGGCAGGGAGCATATCCGCAGGAATTATCTCATTACCGGGCATATCAGGAAGTATCTGGCGCTCTGGCTCTCAATGGAGAACCCCGGGCAAGATGTGATTAATCTATAGGCTTTTTTGGTTCTAGGTTGTTTTTGGCTCCAGGCTGTTTCTGGCGAGCTGTATCTATAAAGTTTGACTGCCCGTCTAAGGCGGGTTACCGCATCTCTTACTAGTCTGAAAAATATGAGTTACTTCATTTTGCGGCTTTATCCGCAAGGGGTCTCATATTGTCTCTTAATCCGGGTAGTTTTTTATGGTGAAAAAAACCAGGCGGGCCTTAATAAATACGGGCGGTTCTGCAAAGGCCGGCTCCCGGTCACCAAGGGCCGGTTTTCGCGGTAAGCTGGTTATAGCCTCCAACAGGACCCCTTATTTCAAGAAAAAAGGCGGGCGTTATGAGAAAAGCATAGGCGGGCTCGTCTCCGCGCTCGACCCTGTTATGTCGGCTACCAGGGGCGTCTGGGTCGCCTCTACTCCCGCAGTGAGTAAAGGGTGCAGGACCGGTGGCGAGGCTCTGGATATCGCGGTTCCGCCGGGGGATCCGAAATACACCGTACACCACGTCCCTATTAAGCGCCATGATATGAACGGTTATTATCACGGCTATTCAAACCGGCTGCTCTGGCCGCTTTGCCATATGTTGCCCGACAAGGTATACCTGAAGGAGTTCTACTGGCAGAGCTATAAAAAGGTAAATGCCCTCTTTGCAGATGCCATTATAGAGAAGGCAAAGAAGAAGGGCAGCTTTGTCTGGCTGCAGGACTACCACCTGTCCCTTTGCGCAGGGTATATAAAGAACCTGAGGCCGGATCTGCGTCTTTCTATCTTTTGGCATATACCGTGGCCGCCATACGACGTCTTCAGGGCCGCTCCGCAGCGTCGCGAAATACTGGAAGGTATGCTCGCAAACGATCTGGTCGGCTTTCAGATAGATAACTTTAAACGTAATTTTCTCAGGTGTGTAGACCTGGAGCTTGGCGCCGATATTGACCTTAAAGGGCTTTTTATCCACTGGAAAGGGCATATTACCAAGGTAAAGGTCTTTCCAATAAGCGTGGATTATAAGTGGTTTGACGCTGCCGCAAGGTCGCGCAAGGCCGTGAGGTTCTCCAATAAGTTCAAGCGCGAGCGAGGCCTTAACGGGCGCATAATAGGTATCAGTGTCGATAGACTTGACTACACCAAGGGTATCTTAAAGTGCTTTGAGGCCCTTGAGATCTTCTTTGAGAAGTACCCGGAGTACAGGGGACGCTTTACTTTTGTTCAGATCGCCATACCGACGAGAAAGACAGAGCCTTATCTCAGCTATATGAGAGAGGTCCAACAGAAGGTCGCCTCGATAAACGATATGTATGCGACAAAGGACTGGAAGCCCATCGAGTATATAGAGCAGTGTTGTTCTCACGAGGAGCTTGCGGCCCTTTTCAGGGTGGCGGATATCATGCTTATAACAAGTGTTTTTGACGGTATGAACCTTGTGGCGAAGGAGTATATAGCCTCGCAGGTCGATTGCACTGGCGCGCTCCTTGTCTCGGAGTTTGCCGGAGTTGCCGAAGACATGCCGGGCGTTATCGTTATAAACCCTTATGACACCGAGGGCTGCGCCGATATGATAAAGGCAACAATAGAGGTCCCGGCCGAGAAGAAGAATGAGCTCATGACGATCGCCAGAGAGTATCTGGCTGAACACGATATCTACGGGTGGGTCAGTAATATAATGGACGAGATGAGTAAGCTTCGTTGATGAGCGTCCCCTTAAATAGTATCGATGATTTTGAAGGCTTTGCCCGCGAGGTATTTGGGCGAAAGCTCCCCGGGCGAAGGCTCTCCGAGCGAAGGCTCTCCGAGCGAAGGCTCTCCGAGCGAAGGCTCTCCGAGCGAAGGCTCTCCGAGCGAAGGCTCTCCGAGCGAAGGCTCTCCGAGCGAAGGCTCTCCGAGCGAAGGCTCTCCGAGCGAAAGCTCTCTTTATTTCTGGATTTTGACGGTACCCTTGCCCCTATTGCCGAGACCCCGGCACTTGCCGAACTTCCGCTGAACTCAAGAGAGGTCTTAAGCAGGCTTTCCCTTATCTATCCTGTAGTCGTTATTAGCGGCAGGGGACTGGCCGATATCATGGAAAAGGTAGGCCTTGCGAACATTACCTACGGCGCAAACCACGGCATGACGATACGCTCCGGACCGTCGGGGACGGCTCTCAGACCGTCGGGGACGGCTCTCAGACCGTCGGGGACGGCTCTCAGACCGTCGGGGACGGCTCTCAGACCGTCGGGGACGGCTCTCAGACCGTCGGGGACGGCTCTCAGACCGTCGGGGACGACTCTCAGGCCATCTGAGACGGCTTCTCAGCCGTCGGGAATGACTCCCGGGTCGTCGGAGGCCGCCTTAAATGGCTTTGAGATGGACTATGATGTCGGCGCCGACAGGCTCGCGGAGCTAAGGGCCGCAGTAAAGGTCCTGGGTGCGGTCGAGGCTCGCTACGAGGGGCTAGTGATGGAAGACAAGGGGGCGACGCTGAGCCTGCACTACAGGCAGCTTGCTGGCGGGCAGGTAGAGGCCCTTATGAAAGAACTGGACAATGAACTCGCCCCTTTTAAGGAGCGGGGGCTGATTCGGGTCACCGGCGGTAAGAAGGTTATAGAGCTGCGCCCGAATGTGGATTGGAACAAGGGGCGCGCCGTAGAGTGGATACTTGAGAGAGAACCCTTTGCCTCAACCTGCCCTATCTATATAGGTGACGACGAGACCGACAGGGACGGCTTCAGGGCAGTACGCGGTATCGGCGTCTCTGTCTACGTCGGCGCAGAGGATAAAGAGGCCTCGTACCATATGGAGCAGTCCTCTGTAGTCGGGTTTCTCAGTTGGCTTATAGCGTTCGCTGCGCGGTAAAAGGCGGAGAGGGTAAGTAACGGGTAGGCGGTAATTAATGACTGAGCTTCGTAAGCAGCTCTACTGCTTCTTTGACTTTTTTCCTTTTAATCCCTTTAAGCATCAGGCGCAGGGAATTTGCCATGTCTTGTTGTTCTTCAGGGGTGAGGCTGCGGTAGAGTTTAAGCAGTATTCGTTCGGCCTCCTCGACATTGACCAGTGATTTCCCCTCTTCGCTTAAGCTGAAGAAGTACGCAGGCTCTTCATCCAGGGTCAAGGCGATCTTTAGCCATTCCTCGGTGGTAATAGGTATCAAGCCCTGCTCCTTGCGGATATATGTAGTTCTGTCTACGCCAAGGCCGCGTGCGAGATGCTCCTGGCTAAGTTTTTTGCAGATGCGAATATCCTTGAGCCTCTTCAGTGTCGTCTTGGTTATCTTGGTAACAGGCATTCACGTAGTATATACCTGCTTTAGATTCATGGCAAGACAAAAGGTAAATTCAAGGTTGATAAAGTTGTATTATTGTTGATATGACGAGCTTTAGGTGCATTAAAGCCCATTAAAAGGTTACTTAGTTATCTCATTTGTCATTGTAAGTGGTCTTCACAGGTTTGTTTCGTGTTACGGTATCGGGCTGCAGGTACGGTTGGCTACAGGGTTTCTGTGCAGGCGGCTTTGGTGGACTTGCCAGTGGTTTTATGTTAGTTTATAAAACTACCTGCCGCCGTAAGGCCGGTTACCGCACCTTATTGCTGCATAAAAAGCCGGAGTGGTGAGCAGGCAACAGGGTGTCGTTTTGGTTTTAAGCCTTTAATTGCTGTACCTTGTCCTGGTTGGTTACTTTATAAAAGCCGGAGTGGTGAAATAGGCAGACGCGCGGGATTCAAAATCCCGTGGAGCTTGGCTCCGTGTCGGTTCGATCCCGACCTCCGGCACCATTTTTTCACCTCATGAGTTTTTCTTTAGCCGGCAACATCCGGTTGTCAAAGACGTTTTTCTGTTATTTTGCTGTTATTTCGAGTAGTTGTAAAGCGACGAAGCTAACATTGTTGTTTTGTGTTTTGTAACATTATTATAGACTAAATGCGTTTTGTGAATATTTACTTGACAATTCAGTATTCATGGATTACCTTGAGGATATGGAAAGCACCGAAGAGACTAAAAACAGGATTATGATGGCAGCAATGGGGCGTATCCTTCAATATGGTTTCAACAAGACCACTATGGCCGAGATCGCTAAAGACTGTAACATGTCGTCGGCCAATATCTATCGTTTTTTTGAAAGTAAAGGCTCGATAGTCGCTGAAATGGCGAAAGGATGTTTCAGGGATAAGGAGGACGCTTTGCGCGAGGTGACGCGTAGACCCGGTATGAGTGCGGCAGAGCGTTTGGAAGAGTTAGTATTGCAAACACTTCGCAGCGGACATGCCATGATATGCGAGCGGCCTAAAGCGAATGAGGTTATTGAATATATCTCCGTTGAGCGCCACGATATTCTAGCCCAACACAAAGAGGTAAAACAGTCTCTGGTGGCAGAGATCCTTGCCGAAGGCAAAAAAAGCGGCGAGTTTGACCTGCAAGATATCGACACAACGGCAGAGGCGTTTTTGACAGCGACTGTATTTTTTGCATGCCCAATAAATTTTGATAAGCGTCCTTTGGAGGAGTTGGAACAGGAAGCAAAAGCGGTTATTGATCTGCTCGTGCGGGGATTGAAGAAGTAGTTTTTTTTGGCCCGATACTGAATATATTATAATATGTTTAGTGTTAAATGTTCAATCGGAGGGTGTGTATGCGGCATTTTGAAAAAAATTTCGGGCGATGGGTTATTAAATACCGATGGCCAATAATTTTGATTTGCCTGCTTTTAGTTGTGGGTTCGGCAAGCGGCATGAAGCATCTTAGGTTCAGCAACGACTACCGTTATTTTTTTAGCGAGGACAACCCGCAGCTCAAGGCCTTTGAAGCGCTCCAGAATACCTATACCAAAGACGATAGCGTCCTCTTTGTCATAGCCTCTAAAGAAGGCAGCGTCTTTACACCGGAGACCCTTGCGGTCGTTGAAGAGCTTACAAAGGCTGCCTGGCAGATACCGTATTCCCTGCGCGTAAGTTCCATTACAAACTTTCAAAACACATGGGCCGACGGCGACGACCTTGTCGTAGAAGACCTGGTTGAAGATGCCCGGCAACTGACAAGTTCAGAGATAGAACTAATTAAAGAGACGGCTTTGAACGAGCCGCTTCTTATAGACCGGCTTATTTCAAAATCCGGGCAGGTAACGGGCATTAACGTTACCATTAACCTTCCCGGTAAAGCGCTTAGCGAGGTCCCCGAGGTCGCGGCTTTTGTTCGTAATATGGCAGAGGATATACGGGTAGAACATCCGAATATAGATGTATATCTAACAGGCATGGTGATGCTGAATAATGCCTTTCCGGAGGCCAGCCAGGACGATATGCAGACTGTAATACCGGCCATGTTTATTATAGTCGCTGTTGTTATGGGGCTGCTGCTGAGGTCTTTTTTCGGTACACTTGCGACTCTGTCTATCATAGTCTTTTCAGCGCTTACGGCTATGGGGCTTGCCGGCTGGACGGGTATCTGGCTCACAGCCCCGTCGATGTCCGCACCTACCATTATCTTTACGCTTGCGGTAGCAGATAGTATCCATATCCTTGTGACGATGTTTCAGGGGATGCGAGGCGGGCTTACCAAACACGAGGCGATAATCGAATCGCTCCGCATCAACCTTCAGCCGGTCTTCCTGACAAGCCTTACCACGGCCATTGGCTTTCTATCTATGAACTTTAGCGAGGTCAGGCCTTTTAACGATCTCGGTAATATCGTTGCAATGGGAGTTCTGGCTGCCTTTGTTTACTCTATATTCTTCCTGCCTGCCGTGATGTCGATCCTTCCGGTGCGCATAAAACCAGGGCAAAAGAGCAAGAAATATGTCATGGAGCGCCTGGGCGAGCTTATTGTCAGGCGTAGAAGGCTGCTCTTCTGGGGGATGATGGCGGTTATCGTGGTTCTCAGCCTGGGGGTTTACCGTATAGAATTAAACGATCAGTTCGTAGGTTACTTTGACGAGCGTTATGCATTTCGTACTGATACGGACTTCGTAAATGATAACCTGACCGGGATCTACTCCATAGAATATTCTCTCGGCGCGGACGGCCAGGGCGGGGTCTCAAGGCCCGGGTATCTCGAAAAGGTCGATGAGTTTGCCATGTGGTACAGGAGCCAGCCAGGGGTCTTGCACGTAAATACTATTACCGATATCATGAAGCGTCTTAACCGCAATATGCATGGCGACGACGATGCGTTCTATAGCATCCCCGGTAAGAGAGACCTTTCCGCCCAGTACCTGCTTCTCTACGAGTTGTCTCTGCCGTATGGGCTGGATCTCAATAACCAGATAAACGTCAGTAAATCGGCCACCCGCTTTACCGTGACGCTAGATGATATGAGTACCAACGAGATGCTGGATATGGAGGCACGGGCACACGAGTGGCTTAAGGGTAATGTGCCCGAGAGTATGTCCGTTCGCGGTGCGAGCTCATCGATGATGTTCGCCCACTTGATGGAACGTGCTATAAAGAGCATGCTAACAGGCACCGGCTTGGCGTTGGTACTGATCTCCGCCATTCTTTTGTTGGCCCTGCGCAGCCTGAAGATAGGTCTTATCAGCTTGATACCTAACATTGCTCCGGCACTTATGGCATTCGGGCTCTGGGGTTTTTTCTACAAGGATGTCGGCCTGGGTCTTTCAGTCGTATCGGCGCTGAGCCTCGGGATAGTTGTAGACGATACCATTCATTTCCTGAGCAAATATTTGAGGGCCCGGCGTGAGCACGGCATGGAGGCACAGGAGGCGGTGCGTTATGCCTTCCGTACCGTGGGTACGGCAATCTGGGTTACCTCGTTCATTCTGGTTGCCGGCTTCTCTGTCTTGACATTGTCGGGCTTTAAATTTAACTCGGATATGGGGCTGTTGACGGCGATAGCCCTTGTCTGTGCTCTTTTAGCGGACTTTTTGTTTCTGCCGCCGCTACTTATGAAGATCGAGGAGGAAAAAAAATGAAGCGTATAATTGTTTTGTCAGTTCTGTTCTTAGTATTGATTGCGGTCTCCGTGTGCGTCATCTCATCTCGCTGTGAGGCCTCGGACAAACCCCCTGAAGAGAGGGGGCTGGAGATCGCCGAAGAGGTAGACAGGCGCGATAACGGCTTTGAGAACCAGACAGGGGATATGGTCATGATCATTAAGAACCGGCACGGCGACGAGAGCCTCAGAAACCTCCGTGTCAGGGTGCTGGAGGTCGAGGGCGACGGTGACAAGAACCTTTCTATCTTTGATGATCCGCGCGACGTTAAAGGCACGGCCTTTCTCGTCTTCAGCCATAAGTTCGGCTCAGACGACCAGTGGTTGTACCTGCCTGCCTTAAAGAGGGTTAAGCGCATAAGCTCTTCGAACAAGTCGGGGTCGTTTATGGGCAGTGAATTTGCCTACGAAGATATCTCTAGCCAGGAGGTAGAAAAGTATACCTACAAGTGGATACGAAACGAGCAGTGTCCGACCGAAGAATATAAAGACTTTAAATGTTTCGCGATCGAACGCTATCCTGTGGACGCACATTCCGGCTATACGCGCCAGGTCGTGTGGATAGATCAGGGCGAGTACCGGATAATCAAGATCGACTTCTACGACAGGAAGAACGCAGAGCTCAAGACACTTACCCACAAGGGTTACAAACAGTATCTCGGTAAGTTCTGGCGTTCGCATGAGATGTATATGGAGAATTACCAGACCGGTAAAACTACGCGTCTGCTCTGGGATAATTACAAATTCCGCACGGGTTTGAAGGAGAGTGATTTTAACAGGAATGCGCTGAAAAGGGCGCGGTAGGTAATTGATTAAATCATAAAACTTAAAAAGAGAGTATAGCGATGAAATTAAAAGATAAGGTTGCGGTAGTAACCGGCGGCGATAGCGGGATAGGCCTTGAGATCGCCTAAGAGTTTAAAGAAAACGGCGCGGCTGTTGTTATCTTTGGAGGCGACAGCAAGACGCTGAAAAAGGCAGGGAAACAGCTCGGCCCCGACACCCTGGTTGTTAAAGGCGACGTAACCAGGACTTCGGATATTTTAAAGCTCTATAAAAAGACCACCGATAAATTCGGGAAGATCGATGTCCTGGTCGTCAATGCCGAGGTAGTCAGCTTCGCGCCTATCGAGATGGTCGATGAAGCGACCTTTGACGAGTTGTTTAATGTTAACTTCAAGGGGGCTTTTTTTACAATTCAAAAGGCGCTTCCTTTTTTGAAATACGGGGCGTCAATAGTGCTTGTCTCTTGCGTAGTTCAGAACAAGGGCGCGGCGACGACCTCTGTCTATAGCGCAACCAAGGCGGCGCTGCGCTCGCTTGCGATAACGCTTTCGGCAGACCTTCTGCCCAGGGGGATCAGGGTTAATGTCGTTAGCTCTGGTCCGATCGAGACCCCTATCTTTGTAAGACCCGGGCCTGTGCAGGGCCGGGCAGGCGCAGTGAAAAACGGATTTAAAGAGAAGGCGCCTATAAAAACAATGGGTACGCCTGAAGAAGTAGCAAAGGCTGCGCTTTACTTTGCTTCGTCAGGAGGCCCACTTACTACGTCATTAAAAGAGCGGGCTACCGCATGGTGATAAATAGACATTCTTGGATATGGTGTTTAGGTTGCTAATGATATATACTCCGCTTAGCTGGTTTCGCAGGCGTCCGTATCTTCCTGCATGTCCTTGAAAGTCAAGGATAACCGGGAAGGTCGAGGATAATTGGAACTCGCTTTGAAGTAATTAATCCGGGAAGCGCCGGCTCTTGCCGGCGGTGGTCTATTCTTAGCGGTAAAATTTAGCTTGAGCCGGCCCGGCAGGTCTGTAGTAGATATCTTAAAGCGCTGAATGAGGCCAATGTGAAGTGGTGGTGAGATTACATTCGATTTATCTTTTGCTCGTTAAACTCTTCGGAAAAATTCAAATTTTGCCGTACAAAGTTGCTTTCTCCTGTGCGCTTATATTCCTTCTAATAGTTGTTTTTTCCTCGACCGGGAGTGCCGCTGAAGGGCAGTGGTCGGGTTATGTTGCGACCGAAGCGCGGCTCTTTGCCAATTCTCCGAGGTTTTCTTCTCAGGATAATCACGCCGTCTCAGCCGTCTTACAACCGGAGTATTATTATGAGTGGGGGGGGAAGAACAGCTTTACTTTTACCCCGTTTTTTCGCCTCGATAGCGCTGATTCCGAGCGTACGCACTTTGATCTGCGCGAGCTCTTCGGGCTATGGGTCTTTGACGACTGGGAGCTCGGCGCAGGTGTACGTAAGGTCTACTGGGGGGTGACCGAATCCCAGCACCTGGTGGACGTTATCAACCAGACGGATCTGGTCGAGGCCCTTGACGGCGAAGAGAAGCTCGGGCAACCCATGATTAATATTTCGGTGCCAAGAGATTTCGGAACCTTCGACTTCTTTATTCTGCCGTACTTTCGCAAGAGAACCTTCCCTGGAAAGGGCGGCAGGCTAAGGCAGGATATTATTGTCGACAGCGACCTCGCTGAATTCGAAAGCTCAGCCGAGCAACGTCACGTAGACTTTGCCTTCAGGTATTCACTTACCCTGAACGCATGGGACGTGGGGCTTTCACACTTTACCGGTACAGGGCGCGAGCCGCTGCTCAGGAAAGGTACGGACGGCTCCGGCGATGAAGTCTTTATCCCCGTCTATAAGCAGATAAACCAGACCGGGCTGGATCTTCAGTGGACAGGAGAGAGTATTTTATTAAAGCTGGAAGCTATTTACAGAACGGGTCAGGGCGGGCCTTTTGGCGCATGGACGGGCGGCTTCGAGTATACCTTTTACGCAGTATCCGGAACCGGGGTGGATATTGGCGTACTTGCCGAGTGGTCCCGTGATACCAGGGACGACGATGCGACCACTCAACTGGAGGACGACCTGATGGCCGGGTTCAGGCTCTCGGTCAATGACGTTCAGTCAACAGAAGCGCTTGCCGGTATAGTACAGGATATCGATTCGGATGCCAGGATGGTCTTTATGGAGATGAGCAGGAGGCTCGGGACCAACTGGAAGGCCACGCTGGATGCGTTTTTCTTTCTCAACCAGGGCTCAAACGACAGGGTCAACGGGGCGCGGGACGATGATTACGTAGGGTTGGAGCTTGCCTATTATTTCTGATGTTGTAGATCCGACTGTTATGTTGTATGTTTTTATTACTACTTGATTAAGCAGGATCTACCACCATATCTGATTTCTTTCGTATTGATACTTAACCTCGAGCTAGGGCTTAAGGTAAAATATGAACCCTGAAGTGACAACAACATCTTTTATATTGTTTCTGGAGTTTATCAAAGAGTACTGGTTTCTCATTACACTGGGCCTGTCTTTGTTGGCGACTGTTTTTTATGCGGTCGTCTACAGGGTGAATCCGTTTGGCACCTATAGGGATATCAGCTACCGTAACGTGCAGATTAAATTTTATAATGAGCTTGGCCAATCATTTCTGGAGCAGGGTCATTACGAGATGGCGAAGGCGGAATTTGAAAAGGCCCTGAGCCTGAAGGCAACCAACTATGCTGCTCTGCATGGCCGGTATGTCTCAGAGCTTTTTATTGCTATAGACCTGCCCAAGTGGGATCCGAGTATAGGCCTTGTCGTAAGAGACCGGCTGCAAGAGCTCGGATTAATGAAGCACAGGCCGTTGCTCCATATTATAGAGAAATATCTGGGAGACCTTCATCAACGTACCAATGATATCTCTATCGCAGAACAGCATTATGAAAGAGCGCTGGCTATAAAATATAACTACCCCGATGCGCTGGAGACATTTGCATGGTTTTTTTATTTTAAAGATTCTCACGGAGATGAAAATATCAAGAGGATGACCGAACTCTTTACGGCGATGACCATGAACTATCCTTATGATTATCGCGGCTTTCACGGGCTCGGTTATGCCTTGTATATGCATGCCATAAAAAACAGCACGCAGGAGAATTCCGGTAAACTTATCCTCGATGCCGCAAACCAGGCTCAAAGGGCCAGCAGTCTAAAGATCAACCTTATAAATGTCGTCGGTGACTTTGGCGAGATCGCCAGGACTGTCGATCCGCAGTTATCTATCTGGTATCACCAGTGGGGCCTTGATCTGATGGCTGACCCCGAGGTAATGGGGCTGACCATTAACAGGGGCCCTCTTGCGATGCAGCTCCTTAAGAAAGAGGCAAGGGTGACTATCATTACGAAGGATCAAAAAAGATCATGGTTGACCTATCAGCTCGCCCTTGATTACCTTGCTCTGGGTCGTAGGGGACTGGAAGGCGACCAGAAAAATATAGATGAGCATGATCGTCTCTTTAAAGAGGCAAAAGCAATGGATCAAAAGGGCGATATTATTACGGTCTACGAGGATCAGCTGAGTATTCTGGATGCCTTGCTGCCCGGGGAAAATGCATAAGTTACCAAAACCTGGAATAATATAAAAAGCCACTCGCTCTTTAGAACGAGTGGCTTTATGTTTTCTGGTAGCTCTATGCGCTCTTTTTCACGAGCTCTTCTCTATAGTTGCTTTTATTTGCTCTACAAGTGTTGAGTAGGATTTTTTTCTGAGTACGGACGAAAACTGGGTTCTGTAGTTGCGTACAAGGCTTACCCCCTCTATGACTATATCGTAGATAAACCACCTGTCTCCGCGCCGCATTAGCCTGTAGTTGATCGGTATCTCCGTGCCCTTGGCCATTACTATCTTTGTCTTTACCACCGATATATTCTTCTTTGTCCGTGCTTTTTCGTAGAGGACCTTTTCATTGGTAAAGCCCTCGATCTTTGATATATATGATATCTCTATAAGCCTGCGGAATAGTCCGGTAAATTCTTCGCGCTCCTGCGGTGTGCGTTCTTTCCAGTACTTGCCCATGGCCCTCTTGGCCATAGCCTCGAAGCTGAAGCCTTTTGTAATGGCAGCTCTTATTTTCAGTCTTCTTTCTTTTTTCTTTGCCGGGCCCGTGAGCGAGGCGTCACTGAGTACCCTTATTACTTCGTCGACCGTTTGACTAACGACCAGGTTCGGCTCGCTTGCAGCCGCGAAGTTTGGCAGTGCTATAATACATAAGAGTATTAATATAGCCACCGGACTAAACCGCCAGAGGCGAAATTCAGCTTCTTTTTTGATTATCATTGTAAAACCTCCACTATATTATTCTCTTATAAGCTCTTCGCGGTGCTGGTGGTATGCGTCGCGTATGAATAAGTATGGATCAAGTGCACTCTTTGTAAGATCTTCGTAAAGGGTCAGATCAAGAGATGTATCATTGACCTTATCGTACGACCAGACGCCGGCGCCAAGAAGTCTGTCTTCGGCGAAGATATAGGTGGCCGGATCAAGGAAGAAGTCTCCTATCAGGCCGAAGGTATCTCGAAGGCTTGAGGGACCGAAGATCGGCCATGTAATAAAGAAGCCGGGACCCGCGCCGTAGTGTCCGATGCTCTGGCCGAAGTCTTCTTTGTGTAGATATATATTCCACCGGTCTCTGGCAGGGTCTTTAAAGCCCAGAAAGCCGACCGTGGTATTAATGCAAAAGCGTGCGAGCTCTGTGCCTGCGTATTTAAACTTTAGCTGCACCACAGCGTTGACCAGACGTATCGGCGTTGCGACATTGGTAAAGAACCTGCGTACAGCTATGCGGCCTTTTTTAGGGACGGTGCGGCCGTAAAAACCAGCCGTGGGTTTGAGCACCCAGTAGTAGAGCTTGTCGTTAAAGACGAACATGGCCCTGTTAAAGGGCTCGATAGGGTCGGCTATCATCGAGAATGCCTCGTCATCAAAGTCAATATCGTCAAAGTCGTCGTCGAAGTCGCTGTGATCTTCAGAGCTATTTGCGGCTATTAAAATAAAGTGTTGCCCTCTTGCCGAGCCGTACTCTGTGAGTATTAGGGGCGGAGCTGCGCCGCTGCCCAGGCTGATTGTATCGTCTGCGGCATTTGCCGCTACAGGCCCTGCAAAGACGGCGTAGGCCAGCATTAGCAGAAAAATTGCCGCTGCGTACACAGTATGCCTTTTTGTACCGGTAGTTGAGTTCATGGCTGGACTCTTCCTATGATTTCTCGAATATATACTTGCTGATAAGCTCTTCTATGCTTATCGACGACTCTGTATCTATTATCGTCCCGCCGTCTTCAATCATTTCTTCGTCTCCGCCAGGGGTAAGCTTGATGTATTTTTCCCCTATTATGCCTTTTGTCCTGATTGATGCGATGGTGTCGCTCGTGAGCGGGACTTCCTTTAGTATCTTCATATTTACAAGAGCCATATCGTCGTCGAGTGCGATATCTCCTACCTTGCCTACCTCTACACCTGCTATCTCTATGCTGGCGCCTTTCCTGAGGCCGGTTACGGAGTCGAACTGCGCGGTTGCCGAGTAGTAGCCGGAGTTAAAGAGGCTCAGGTTCCCCAGAGACATCGAGAGGTATATGAGCGCCACGATACCGAGGATCATAAAGATGCCCGCTGAAAATTCCGTTTTCCTGCTAAACATTGCTATTCTCCTTTTACGACCTCTAAAATAGTATCGAGGTAAGTATATAATCAACTATTAATATCGAGACCGAAGACAGGACGACTGCATTTGTTGTAGCGCTGCTTACGCCCTCGGTCGTTGGTTTTGCCGTGTATCCTATAAAGGTGCATATCCATGCAATCAGAAGGCCGAATGCCAGTGCCTTGATAAAGCCGCTGTAGATGTCGTGCAGGGTCATGGCCTTGACCATATCACCGAAGTACGAGCCTTCGTTAACGCCCAGCAGTAGGACGCCGACGATGTAGCCCCCTAAGATCGCTACCAGGTCGAAGAAGGCCGTTAGCAGCGGCAGCGCAATAATGCTGACTATTATCTTCGGGCTTATTACGTACTCTATCGGGTCTATCGCCATCATCTCGAGGGCCGGGAGCTGATCGGTTATCTTCATTATGCCGATCTCTGCCGTGATAGCCGAGCCTGCGCGTCCCGCCACCATCAGCGCGCAGAGCACCGGGCCGAGCTCTCTGACGATAGAGAGTGCAACGGCAGTGCCGAGCAGCGCCTCGGAGCCGAATTTGCTGAGCGTATAGTAGCCCTGAAGGGCAAGGACCATGCCGGTAAACAAGGCCGTGACAAAGATTATCAGGCACGACTTTGTCCCGATAAACTCAAGCTCCTCGGCTATACGCGCCATTCTGATCGGCGGCCTTACCGAGTAATAGAGCGAGAGGACAAGGAAGACCCCACTCCTGCCAAGGACCAGCACGCTTGAGAGGCCGCCGCGCCCGAGTAATGTTATGCTGTTGGCTATCATAATATTGTTATCCGTCCATTATGTCGGTTATAAATGCTTTATCAGAGACGCTAAAGGGGATCGGGCCGTCCGGCGAGCCGGTAATGAACTGGATGACCTTGGGATCCGTGCTTTCGCGTATCTCTTCCGGCGTACCCGTAGCTATAATCTCTCCGTAAAAGAGGATTATAACCTTATCGGCGATAAGCAGCGCTGACACGATATCGTGCGAGACGACGACAGAGGTGACGCCGAGTTTTCTGTTAAGATCCAGGATAAGCTCGTTTATAACGCCGGCCGATATGGGGTCGAGCCCGCTGGTGGGCTCGTCGTAGAAGACTATCTTTGGATCCATTATTATGGCCCTGGCAAGCCCTACCCGCTTGGTCATGCCTCCCGATAGCTGTGAGGGCATGAGGTGTTCCGTACCGCGCAGCCCTACCATTTCAAGCTTTATCTTGATAAGCGTCTTTATCGCCTTCTCCGATAGAGATGTATGCTGGCGCAGAGGGAAGGCGATATTATCGAAGATATTAAAGGAATTAAAAAGGGCCGAGCCCTGAAAGAGCATTCCCATTTCCCTGCGTATCTTATAGAGCGCGCGCTTGCCGAGCCTGGTTACGTCCTGGCCGTTGAAGACTATGCTGCCTGAGTCGGGTTTTTCAAGTCCGACTATCTGTTTTAAGAGCGTGCTCTTGCCCGAGCCCGAGCCGCCTAGAATGACGGTGACCTTGTTGGTCTCAAAATTGCAAGAGATGTCCTTGGCGGTGGCAATTGTGCCGTAGCTGTTGTAAAGGTTATTTATGCTTATCATGGGTTGTCCTGGAGTCTATATGGTTGTATAACTTTTACTAAATAGTGGCAACGGCTGTATAAATTAAGAGAAGCCCCCGACCCCTCTAGTTTATAATCGTCAGTTAAGGCTCTGAACTTGATACAAAAGAGCGATAAATTTAGGTTTTTATTGAATTTTTTCTCCTTAAAACCTGCCTTGAAGAAGTTATCTACGATAGTGCTTGAAAAGACGCGCTATGGCTGGTAAATTTTAAGTATAAGTTATATTTGGTATGTTTTGGTTTTTTTTATTTTTTTTTAGATGCGGTTTAAAAGAGGGGTATAGGGTCTATGTTCAAGGTGAATTGCAGAAGAGATGAAATGATAGTCGTAGCGGATCTCGAGGGTGTCTTTGACGATGAATCCGAGGATGAGATCGCCAAGCTAAGCACGGGCTGTGCGCCTACAGGCGACGACTGTGTTATATGGAACTTCAAGGGAGTGACGGACCTTACAAGTAGCGGCATTGCGATACTTATAAATGCTTGTAACGACCTTGAGAAAAATTATGAAAAAGATAAGAACGAGAAGACAGGAAGGTGTAACGAGGAGGGCACGAAGGCATTTAGCAGGACAAAACTTTCGAATCTGCGCCCCAGAGTCATTGATGCGCTTACTGTGCATAAGTTGGTAGATGCCTTTGATATACATCCCGATGAACTTGCCGCTGTAAAACAGATACGTATGGATCTGGAAAAGCGTGGTGATGGTGATGCCTTTACCCGTCTATTTGAGAGGATCGACGTAAGGCTCAAGGCCTGCTTTAAGGAGTTCAGGGAAGGGGGCAGGACGCCTGATATCTCTTGTGTTTTTGCTGCAGATGTCACGACACTCAGTCGTTGCGGTATATTCTTGCATACGGAGCATCTTCACTTCGCAGGCTCGGTACTGGATGTGGAGCTTACCCTCTATGACGACGATGACGGCGGTACGGGAAATGTTTATCATAAAGACGCCGAGACAATATCCGTTAATTTTGTCGGAAAGGTCGTCTGGATAGCCGATGAGCAGAAACAGGCCGATATATATCCTGGGATGGCGCTGAGCATCGTCTCTATGGAGGAAGACGTCAAGAATATGCTGGAGGGCTATCTGGCTTCTCGTGGGGTCTGAGCAAAGGGTGTTTTTTGGATCTTAGATTAGCAGAGTATTTGAAATGAATAAGAAAGCCCCGCTGGCCAAGACCAGCGGGGCTTTTTCTTTTTTATCTGACAATCAATCTTTACCAAGTTTTTGTGCCGTCACTAAGGGGCTTTAGCCTTTACGTAGTGAGCTTTTCTTTCTTCTCCAGAGCGCAAGACCTGCTATGCCGGAACCAAGTAATAGGTAGGTTGATGGTTCGGGGACGGTGTTAAGGCCGCCGCCGCTCTCTGTAAGGCCTGCAACGGCATCGATCTCATTATCAAAGCTTGCAAAATAGAAGCTGGAGTCCGGGTTGCCATTATTGCCGGCGGTAACGGATACGTAGCGTGCCGTCACTCCCGAACCGAGCGCCCATACCGTTGTATAGCCGTCTGAGATGTTCGGATCAGGTGTCCAGCCCTCAAGGTAGTACTCTATAAGTGTGGCTGACGTCCAGGTTACCTGGTCGTTGGAGAGATACACGTTATACTCCCAGCTCTCAGGGCCGACCGGGGCGTGGTCTATAAGCGGGAAGACAACTACCTTATTGGCCTGACCGCCGAGGTCATATCGAAGTCCTGTTAATGGATTGGGGTTGTTTGGCCCGTTTGTGTCCTGGATATAGTACCAGTCTCTGGTGTTGCCGTTTTTACTAAAGCAGCTTCCTGCTCCGGCTTTGCAGTTGCCGTTCCATGTATACGATGTAGGCGGTATATATCCGTAACCCTCCGCACCTCCTATGTAGGTACCGAAGGTCATACCCGATGGGTCAGTAAATGTACCGGGGTGGACAGTATAGGCATCTGCTGTATCTATGCTGCCGAAGATAATAAATACTGCAATAGCGAGATAAAAGATAATCCTTTTGTTCATGATGGCCTCCCTATAAGTTGGTTATAGTTTGATCTATATGTAGTACTTTAGTATGCAATATAGATGTCAACCTAAGTTTCAACATGTAACCGTATAATTAATAAGAGATTGTGCTCACATCTTGAAGACGTATGCCTGGATGTCCTTAAAAGTGTAAAAAAAACCGACAGTAATATCCTGATTGCATTATCTTTTAGTTATTTTATTTACCTGCCGTATTATACGGTTTTAGCTTCCTTGACAATTCCTTGTTTTTTAAGTACCTTTTAGGTTAGAGTTATCTCTGAAGCTTTTAGAGGCCGTTTTGGACTGTCTTTGGCGGCCTTGGACCGTCTCAGACGGCTTTAGGTCTTTTTTTAACTCCAACCGTCTTTGGCGGGTTATCTCCCTATTTAAAAGATAAGGCAAAGTGATTAAATCATCGATACAATCAGCCATACAACCGGCAAGGTTCCGAGCGGCTTCGGTCTTGTTGTGCCTTTTATTTTTTCTTCTTCCTGCAATCTCTTATGCTGCATCGTCTGACTCTTCGGCCTTGTCGGTCTCATCTGCTACGGCTAAGAAACCAGATTCTGTCGGAAAGCCAGACGCAAAGGCCCTCTACGATCATTGGTGCGCGCAGTGTCACGGCTTTAAAGGTCGGGCCGACGGCATAAACTCGACCCCTGATATGGCGATAAACCCCAGAGACCATACCGACCGTAACTTTATGGTTACCCGCTCCGACGATCAGTTCGAGGACGTTATTCGCGGCGGTGGGACGCGCGCGGCAAAGAGCCCGCTGATGCCGCCCTGGGAGGCTACTCTAACCGACGCGGAGATAAAGGCGCTTGTCGCGTACCTTCGCGTACTCTGCAACTGCGAGTATGAGGGTGTTATATCGCATGAAAAGTTAAGGGGGGTTGACCCGGACTTTAAATGATACCTTTCGTCAAAAATATCGTAAGGGCTCTGGTGGTTATTTTTGCGGCCTTTGGCCTCTTTTTTATTGTTGGCTCAGGTCCGGTTGCTGCAACCGATACCTGTATAGGATGCCATACAAACCCGAAGTATGAGAAGAAAGACGCCGAGCGTCTAGCCGAGTGCCTGCGGTGTCACGGTGACGCGGGGCATCCGCTCAAAGACAGGGCCGGTAAAGTCCTTTCCAGAGACGCCGCGAAAAAGGGTTCTATTGACATCGCAAAGCATCCGAAAGTAATCAAGAGTCAAAAGCTTACCGCAGGCGACTATAAAAAAATGATATTCGTCCCTCGCGGCGAGTTTCTTATGGGCTCCGACGATAGGCTGCGTGACGAAAAACCCGCACTTATTTCTTATATAGACGCCTTCTACATTGACCGTTTTGAGGTTACCAATAAGGACTATAAAGAGTTTACCGATGCGACCGGTGCGACCGATTCGACCGGGCGGGGCAGGCTACCCGAGCATTGGGATAGGGGAGTGGACGAGAACCTTTATCCGCCTGAGAAGGCCAAGCACCCTGTTGTTTTTGTCAGCTGGCACGACGCAGATGATTATTGCCGCTGGCGCGGTAAGAGGTTGCCGCGTGAGACCGAGTGGGAGAAGGCGGCGCGCGGCACGGACGGACGAACTTATCCCTGGGGTAATAAGTGGGACCTGGAGAAGTCAAATAACCCGCTTAAGGGTATAGAAGATACCTTGCCTGTCGGCTCTTTCGAGGTCGGTAAGAGTCCGTACGGCCTCTATGATATGAGCGGCAATGTCTGGGAATGGGTAGATGATCTGTACCTGGCGCATGCCGGCTCCGAGTACGTCAGCCCCGAGTTTGGCAGTAAATATAAGTTGCTGAAAGGCGGTTCCTGGTGGGACTGTATGTTCTACGGCTGCGGTATTTCCGCGCCGGTATATAATAGATCTTTTTTTGATGCAAATACCAGAAACGACAGTTTTGGCTTCAGGTGCGCAGCCGACTGATAAAAATAGACATTACCGCTGTCAGGGAGAACTTTATGAAAAGGACGTTTTATATATTTATTCTTTTAGGGCTTGGTCTGATGCTGACCTCGTGTATGGAAAAAGAAGCCCCGAAGATCGAGGGCATGGTCTATATCCCCGCAGGAGAGTTCGTGATGGGTAGTGACGAGTCCGACGAAGAGGCCCTTGGTAAGGAGTTCGGCCTTAGAAAAGAACGTTATTATGAAGATGAGATGCCCAAGCGCAAGGTACAGTCTACGGGTTATTATATAGACCGCTATGAGTTGACCAACAGCAAGTATAAAAAATATATGGAAGCAACCGGCGCAAAGGCCCCGCCGAACTGGGAGAAAGGGCAGATACCCAAGGACAAGGAAGAGCATCCTGTTACCTATGTGACCTGGTTTGAGGCGCATGATTACTGCAAGTGGGTCGGCAAGAGGCTTCCGACAGAGCAGGAGTGGGAACGCGCGGCGCGCGGCGATAATGGTAATAAGTATAGCTGGGGCAATGATTATGACGAGACAAAGGCTAACCTTAATAGCGGTGAGGTAAAGCGCGTCGGGAGTTACGTCGACGATAAGAGTCCGCACGGGGTCTATGATATGGCAGGGAACGTCATGGAGTGGGTCGATGACTGGTATGACGCCTACCCCGATAATCCGAGTTTTAATAAGGACTACGGCGGGGATAAGCATAAGGTTCTGCGCGGCGGCCTTGGCGGGATGAGCGGCCACTACGTTATTAATAAGATATACGCCAGAGGGGCCAACAGGAATTATTATATCCCCGGCGGCGCAGGCGATGACGGCGGCTTCAGGTGTGCAAAGAGCTATAAAGACGGCGGAGGTAAGTAGGGTTTGCTAAGAGGCAGCGGCATATTTTTTGTTGTTGTAGCGGCGGCCTTTTTGGTCGTCGGCTGTGGTAGTGCGCCCGAAGGCGGTAAGGCAGGAGCGAAGGGCGCAAGAGAGATGGCACACGTCCCTGCGGGCGAGTTTGTCTTTGGAGTTGGCGGTGCTGGCGGCGGCGGAGAGAAGATTACGCTCGGCGATTTTTATATCGATATCTACGAGGTGACCAACAGGCAATTCAAGGAGTTTGTAAAGGCCACCGGGCGTAAAGAGCCCAGGGGCTGGTTTATATACGGATATAAGAAAGACGAAGCAGACCACCCTATGACCCTGATTAGCCATAAGGACGCAGAGGATTATTGCCGGTGGGCCGGGCTGCGCCTTCCTACGGAGCAGGAATGGGAGAGGGCCGCGCGCGGCAGCGACGGGCGCCGGTATCCGTGGGGCGGCGAGTGGGATAGTAAAAAAGCCAATACAAGCCTCTCCGGTATCGTTGGTACGACCCCTGTCGGCAGTTACCCGGACGGGAAGAGCCCTGTCGGTGCCTTTGATATGGCAGGGAACCTGTGGGAGTGGACAAGCTCTGATTTTATTGACAGTCAAGGCTCGGTTACCGTTAAGACAAAGGTCGTAAGGGGAGGCTCCTGGGGGCTTACGCACCGCTTTGCAAGTACCTACTTCCGCGTCGGCTATAACCCGACGACCGTTATAAATAATATTGGTTTTAGATGCGCCAAAGGCGGGTAAGGGGTAGAAGACGTCTTACCTTTTAACATACAAAACTTGATCGCTTCTTTGATCTAAATAGCCTTTAATCTCCGCTTCTTAAGTCATGTCTTTTTCATACCGTCACATTATTGCTCTCTGAAAGGTAATTTTTTATTGCGCAGATACTATTAACGTGATATTACAGGACATGTGTGTCCAATTTGATTTGATCTTTTAAAAGGAGGGTTTGTCATGGCTGGAAGATTGTTTGAGATGCAGATAGAATCTTTAGAGGTCACTAAGAGGGGGACTTTTACTGGTAAGGAAGATATTCATACTTTGGGCGTTACCCTGGTGTATCCCCGTGCAGGTGTAAAGGCAATTTCTACGATTAAAGCGTTGAAGGCAGATAAACCGATTCCAGATAATTTCCCATCACTTAGTTATCATGAGAGGGTGTTATTTAAAGAAAATATATTAGGTGAATGTCAGCTTACTGTCGAGGTTGTGGCGGTAAATAAGCCAACAACCGGCGAGAAATTCTTTACAGACTTCATTAGGACAGTTTTTAGTGCAGCATTAACTACAACAATCGCTCCCGGTATTAGTAATGTTATTCTGGCAAATGTGACAGAAAATATAGGTGGATCGATCTTTGAAAATATAGAGGCAAAAGAGTCGGTGCAGAAGCTGGGCACAGCATATATTTCCATAAATACGGAAGATGAACCATTGCAAGAAAATGGGACTTTGGTGGGCAAATTGATAGTCCCTGAAGACATAAAAATACCAAAGCCCTCAGTATTTGATCCAGTCTCAGGTTTTGTAGAGTATGGTAACATGGTTCTCTTGAAGAAAGATGTTGAGATTGGTAAAGTTGTTATATCCTATAGAGAGATCAAGGAGCAGGTATCGGTGCCTGTATAGGCGCGAGCAGGCGCGTAAGAGTTCCCGGATTCTTTTGTGAGTTTATCCGATTGGATTTGAACCCCAAAAGGCCGCGCAAAATGCGCGGCCTTTTGGGGTTTTGTCTTTATGTTTTTAGAATTTAAATTTTACTTAGTGTCCGTGCGCCGCGCCTGTATCGCCGCCTGCGTGATGGCCGTCGTCTTGCTGGTCGCTCGCCTCTGCCCCTGAGTGTGCATGGTCACCGGTGGTCTGTACCGCCTGTACCCCTACGCCGTACTTATATACCATCGTCCCTCCTTTGTCGGCTGCCATAAAGAGGAAGACTATCATGATAATGCCGACTATGAAGTGGATCGTGCGCCAGAACGTCGAGAACCTCTCACCCACGGCAATGCGCCATACCGAGAGTATGATAGATAAGATGAGCACACCCAGAGCAAAGCTCTTATGACACGTCATTACTTCGTGGACTATCTTGTCGTGTCCTACGCTGCCTGCGGCGGCAAGGCCGCTTGCGAAGGTTACGATAGTTGCGAGTGTGCCCAGGTAAAGCATTGCCGAGGCCGTACTTCGCAGGCATTTTTTATCCATTATGGCCCCAAGGGCTTCCAGCAGCAGGAAGCCGCAGAGCAGGGCTATTGGAAAGTGAACGAAAAGCGGGTGGATGTTGGGCAGATCAAGGATGCCCGGTAATATTCCTGCGAAGAACTCCATATATTTATCCCTCCAGATAAGGTGGCGTTACGAGATAGGTTTTTTAAATTATTCGCGCCATTGTATTCTATATTAAGATGAAACTCAAGGGTACAAAGGCATTTATTTAGGTTTTTTTACAGGTATTAGGGTTGAAAATACCGCGTTCTCTCTGCGTTCTTCTTGACAAATGCCGTGCTGTTTCTTACAATAACATATTCCTTGGGGCAGCGATGCTTTAGAGAGAGAGAGAGGGCCCATAGCTCAGTTGGAAGAGCCACCGGCTCATAACCGGTCGGTCCCTGGTTCGAGTCCAGGTGGGCCCACCATAAAAAATAATGATCATAGAGGCGGTAACCTGCCCGGGCGGTGCGTTGCCATAGCCTTTGGCCTTTATGATTGCCAATATATTTCTTAATTGTTTTTAGTTCAGGAGGCTCGTATTGCCGAATACAATTGCATTACTTAGAGAGATCCAGCGTATAGACCTGCTGGTAGATGCCCTTTTAAAGGAAGAGGCGCAGTACAGGGCAAGTCTTGCCGGCTCCGGTGAGGAGCTTGGCGGTATGACCGCAGAGGTCGAGGTCCTGGAGGCCGAGGTCCTGGAGCTGACCACACAGAAAAAGGAAAAAGAAGACCGCGTAAGACAGAACAAAGAGAGGATAGAGAAGGATCAGACAAGGCTCTCCGAGATAAAGAACGATAAGCAGTACAAGGCTGTAAATAAAGAAATATCAAACGCCGAGAAGTCAAATAGACTTCTCGGTATGGAGATAGACGCCCTTAGCGATAAGCTCACCGAGAAGGAAAATGAGTTCAATGAGCAGCAGGGCAGGCTTTCCGAGAAAGATGCCGCGCTCGGTGGTATGAAGGAAGACCTGGCGGGGAAAGAAGCCCTTTGGGCAGGGACCAGAGAGGGCCTTGACGCAGAGCGGGCAGGTATTGCAAAGGATATTAAACCTCAGATCATTAGCCGTTACGAGAGGATAAAGTCCAGACGCGGCGGTATAGGTATCGTAAATGTCGCAGACGAGACCTGTCTTGGCTGCTATATACAGATACCTCCGCAGATATATATTCATCTACTTAAAAATACCTCCGAGTTGATCGATTGTCCGCATTGTCATCGTATGCTTTACTTTGCCGCAGAGAAGCAGGAGGGTGAGGACGCGGCTGCAAGCCCTTCGGAGAAAAGCCCGGAGCCTGCCCTTGCCGTAGAGGCAGCTGAAGAGGTTACGCCTGAAGAGGTCGCGCCTGAAGAGGTCGCGCCTGAAGAGGTTGCGTCGCCTGTAGATAGTACACCCGAAGAGACGCAGGCCGAGTAGGTCGCGCCTGAAGAAGTTTACACACCCACATTGGAACTAATCTATGTCTAATACACCCGATCCGCAACTTCTTAAAGAATTTATAGCAGAGCTTAAAGACAGCCTGGATGTAAATGCTGCCGCAAAGAAACTCGGCATCTCGGAAGACGAGGGTAAAGAGTTGCTCGGGGCCGCCCTTGGGCGTCTTAAGAGCAATGCCAAAGAGCTCGTCATCCACGTAGACGGTGCCTCAAGGGGCAACCCGGGTCAGGCCGGCTGCGGCATCTTTATACAAGATAAAGAAGGGCGAGTGGTAAAGAGGGTGAGAAGAAAACTCGGTATCGCCACTAATAACGTCGCCGAGTATTCCGCGCTCGTAACCGCTCTGGAGCAGGCCCGTTCGTTAGGGGCAACTACGGTCAGTATATTTGCCGACTCCGAGCTTATGGTAAAGCAGATAAAGGGGCAGTATAAGGTGAAGAACGAAGGGCTCAGGCCCTTATACGTAAAGGCTATAGCTATTATTGACGAATTTGAGAACTTCCGCATAACCCACGTATTAAGAGCCAGGAACAAGGACGCCGATAAGCTTGCAAACGAGGCGATAGACGGCGTATAATAAGAGTATCCTTCCTGCCCGTATGTACCATCGGCAGTATATATTATCCAAAATAGCAGAGGGCACAGGATGGCCGCGGCGAGCTGTTATGGCTCGTGGAGGAAAGTCCGGACACCGCAGGACAGGGAGGTCGTTAACGACGACCGGGGGCGACCTCAGGGATAGGGCCACAGAAAATAGACCGCCTTTTTGAAAAAAAAGGTAAGGGTGAAACGGTGGGGTAAGAGCCCACCAGCACGATGAGTGATCATCGTGGCTTGGCAACCCCCTCCCGGTGCAAGGCCAAATAGACTGCGTTTTAAGAGTTGTCCGCTCTTTACCCCCAGGGGTAGGCGTGGTGGGTTGGCTGCATGAGGCGTATGGCAACATACGTCCCAGATGAATGGTCATTGCCCGGCGGCGTTTTATATCTCAAGTCTTTGTTTTATAAGTTGTTTTGAGGTCTAAAACGCCGCCGGGAGACAGAATCCGGCTTACGGTGCCCTCTGCTGTTTTGGATAAATAAAGGAAATATTTTTTTACCCTCTGTCTCTCCCACTTTTATCGTATTTTATCCCATAATATCCCACGCCGGTTCATTCCTGACCCTCCTGGATGTATATATATGTGATATTTAGTTTGTGATAACCAGTCATAGACTGCTGGTGACGTCTGTGATAGTTGGTGACAGCTTTTAGAGAGTTATCAACACTAATTCACAGCCACCCCGGGAAATCGTTATCGGCATATGAATATTGATTAAAACCTTGACAAAAGCCCCTTCTAGGCTTATAGTTATCAACGTAGTGGGATGAAGTGGTATAAAGTGTTATGAGAATCATCCGATAAGGTATTTAGCCGGATCGCAGGAAGGTCTTTCCAGGGTTTGCGCCGGCCCTTATCAAACAGTCTGAATAAGATTGGTTATCTAAGTTAAGGAAGAGAGAGATGTTCAGAGGAAGGTTTGAACATACAGTCGACGCAAAGGGAAGGTTGAGCGTACCGGTAAAGTTCCGGGATCTGCTCACTGAGACCGGCGATACCCGCCTTGTCGTTACCACATACGACGGTTGTCTTATTGCATACCCATACGCAGAGTGGAAAATCCTTGAAGAACGAATAGCAGGCCTCTCCGAGTTTAAGCAGGAGACGCGTGTTTTTCTGAGGTTCTTTTATTCGAGCGCCGCTGACTGTCCGATCGACAGGCTTGGCAGGGTGCTTATTCCGCAACCTTTAAGAGATTACGCAAAGCTAGAAAAAGATGTGGTGCTTGTAGGTGCTTTCAAACAATTTGAGATATGGAATAAATCTACGTGGGACGCGGCCGAGGCCGTCGTCTCCAAGGACGAAATCAGCAGTATGCTGGAGCGTTTGGGGCTGTAGATGACGGAGCAAGGGCGAAAGCACTTATCCGTTATGCCCGCCGAGGTACTTGAGTTCTTGCAGTGCAGAAGCGGCGGGCTTTACGTTGACGGCACACTCGGGGGCGGTGGACACGCGGCCCTGATCCTCGAGGCCTCAAAGCCGGACGGCAGGGTCATCGGGCTCGATATCGACGGCGACGCGATAGCAGAGGCAGAGAAGTTTTTAAAACCTTTTTGTAGGCAGTTTGAGACTGGCTGCAGCAGAGCAGTTATAGTACGGGAGAGCTACAAGGACGTAGAGGCTGTGCTTGAGAGACTTGGGGTTGGTGGTATAGACGGGATGGTTCTTGATCTGGGGGCTTCTTCTTTTCAGTTGGAGAGGGCTCAAAGGGGTTTTAGCTTTATGCAGGACGGTGCGCTGGATATGAGGATGGATACGCGCTCAAGCAGGAGCGCGGCGACTCTGGTAAGCGAGCTCTCGCAGAGCGAGCTTGAGAACATTATTCGTACCTTCGGCGAAGAGAGAAGGGCGCGGGCGATCTCCCGCGCGATAGTAAAGGCCCGTGAGATCGCTCCAATAAAAACAACCAAAGAACTTACTCGTATCGTTACTTCGTGTTTTCCTCCTTCGCAGAGGTACGGAAAACTTCATCCTGCCACAAGGACCTTTCAGGCCTTCAGGATTGCGGTAAACGACGAACTTGAGAATATAAAGGCGGGCCTTAACTCGGCAATTAGGGTTTTAAAGAGCGGCGCGCGTCTCGTTGTCATATCTTTTCACTCACTGGAAGACAGGTTGGTAAAGCAGGCATTCGCGGATGCCTCCCTCAGTTGCGTTTGTCCGAGAGAATTTCCGCAGTGCATCTGTAAGACGGTTCCTCTGGTTAAGAGGATAACCCGCAGGGTGGTACTGGCAGGGGAAGAAGAGATCGAGTTAAACCCGAGATCCAGAAGCGCGAAGATCAGGGTCGTAGAGAAGCTGTAGGATCTTAGTATTCAGGGAGAGCTAACAGATGGCAAGAGCACTGGCAAAAGATAACAGGAGATTTGTCTTCGGCGGCCAGGACGTAAAGATAAAGAGGGATCTTAATGATACTTCGTTTATGTATACGGCCCTCTTCGTAGCGGCCCTGATCGTCTTTGTTGTCTTCCTGTATCTCTGGTGCAGGCTTACTTACGTAAATTTGGGCTATGAGTTGTCGTCCTTTAGCGAGACAAGGATGGTAGAGATAGAGCAGAACAAAAGACTTCGCCTTGAGCTTTCGAAGCTTAAAAGCCCTGAGAGGATAGAGAAGATCGCTATTGAGCAGGGTCTTATCTATCCAAGCGGCGGTCGCATTGTTTATATAAAGTAGGATGAAAAGGTATTGACTAAAAAGCCTTATAAGAAGTCAGCACTAAAAAGCCGCAGGAGGCCTGCCACTGGCGGTAAATACGCCGGCGCTGGTTCCGGGCGCAGCGGCAAGGGCTTGATGAAGTTCCGTATAGCCCTGGTCGTAGGGGTCGTTGCCCTGATCTTTAGCATTGTATCTTTTCGTGCCTTTCAGTTGCAGGTAGTCTCCGGGCAGTTGCTTCAGAATAGGGCGCGCCGCCAGTACCAGAGAACCGTAAAGGTAGCTCCGAGGCGCGGTGTTGTATATGACCGAAATATGGACGAGCTTGCGGTAAGTATGGATGTAGACTCGGTATACGCAAGGCCCGGCCGCATAGAGGACGTAAAGGCGGCTTCGCGCGCCCTTGCGCCGATCCTGGCGGTTGACAGAAGGGCGATCAGAAAGAGACTCGGCACGGACGGTCGCAGGCAGTTTGTCTGGCTCAAGCGTCAGGTGGATCTGGAAAGCGCCGAACGCAGCCTCATAAGTGAGATGGACGGAGTCGGTTCGGTCAAGGAGAGTCGCAGGTTTTATCCCAATAGAAACCTTGCCGCCAACCTCATAGGCTTTACAGGGCTGGACTCCGACGGCCTTGAGGGTGTTGAGTTCTTCTATGATGCCTATTTGAAGGGCTCTGCTATATCGGTTAATGCCGCGCGCGATGCAAGGGGTAAGCTTCTTGTCTTTGAAGAGCTCGACGATAGTGTGCAGGGAATGGATGTCGTCCTTACCATAGACAAGAACCTCCAGTATATAGCGGAGAAGGCGATTGCAAGGACCGTTAAAGAGTACGGGGCAAAGGCCGCGACCGCGGTCGTTATGGATCCGTATACCGGAGACGTGCTTGCCATGGCCAATGCACCGACCTTTGATCCGAATGAAATAGGTAGATATAAGCCGTACCAGTGGCGTAACCGCGCTGTAACGGATGTCTTCGAGCCGGGCTCGACGCTCAAGGCCTTTCTCGTGGCAGCGGCCCTTGAAGAGGGGGTCGTCGTGCCAGATGATATTTTCTTCTGTGAGAACGGCGAATATGACGTCATGGACAGGACCTTTCACGATACGAAAAAACATGGCTGGCTTACTACGAGAAATATTATACGTTACTCAAGCAATATCGGGGCGATAAAGATAGGGGAGAAGCTTGGCAAGGAGAACCTCTATCATTACCTGAAGGCCTTTGGCTTTGGAGATAAGACAGAGGTAGATCTGCCCGGAGAGGCCAGGGGCAGGCTCAGGCATTACGATAAGTGGTCGGGTGTCTCGCTTAATACGATATCTTTCGGCCAGGGTATATCCACTACGGCCCTTCAGTTAACAAGTGCGATGGGCGCTGTGGCAAATGGTGGATTTTTAATGAAGCCGCGCGTGGTCAAAGAGCTCCGGCATATGGGCGGCAAGACGGTAAAGGAGATCAATCCGATTATCGTAAGGAGGGTTATCTCCGAGGATACCGCTCTTATGGTTACAGAGATACTCTCCGGCGTGACTACACCGGGCGGAACAGGGGCGAATGCCGCTATCGAGGGCTTTAAGGTAGCAGGAAAGACAGGCACGGCGCAGAAGCATTCAAAGGAAAAAAGGGGCTACGAGGCCGGTAAATATGTCGTCTCATTTCTGGGCTTTGTCCCGGCTGATAAACCGAGGCTGGTAATACTGGTGGCTATAGACGAGCCTGAGCACGGTTTCTCCGGCGGCGGCACGGCAGCGCCGGCCTTTAAAGAGATAGCCTCGGAGAGCCTTTCATATCTCGGTGTCTTTGCCAAGGGGCTTGTGCAGGCGGAAAGTAACTTTGACGGTGCAGAGCCGGGAAGTAGCTCAGGTGTTGCAGACAGTAATGTAGTCGTAAGCGTTGCAGAGCTAGGAGTAGTGCCGGACTTTACAGGGTATACAATGCGCGGCGCCCTTAGCATGGCCAGTGCCAGATCGATCGAGCTAGACCTCGTTGGCAGCGGCAAGGCGGTCTCTCAGAGCAGGACAGAGGGGACGAAGCTCGGCAGCGGCGCCAGAGTTAGGGTCGTCTTTAAGTAATCTTTTACGGATGGTGTTATGAGGCTTAAGGAACTGATGAGGGCTATAGGCGAGAAGGCCACGAAGGACGCTGAAGTCTTGGCTATTGAGTGTGATTCAAGGAAGGTTGACGCCGGAAGCCTTTTTGTGGCTATTAGCGGCGAACACTTTGACGGCGCAAACTTTATAAAAGACGCAGCCGGCAGAGGGGCCGTCTGTGCGGTGACCGAGCGTTTTATTAAGGACGTTTCCTGTGAGCAGATAATAGTAGAAGACTGTAAGTCAGCGTTTGCGACTTTATCAGCGGCATTGTTCAGTGAGCCCTCGGCCTGTATGAAGATGGCGGGAGTTACAGGGACGAACGGTAAGACAACGGTCGCTTATATTCTAGAGTCTATCTTTAAGGCCGCCGGCAAGAAGAGCGCGCTTATGGGGACTATTCAGTATAGGTACGGCGATACCGTTCTGGACTCGACCCTGACGACGCCGATGGCCAACGAGCTGCAGGGTTTTTTAAGGGACGCTGCGGACTCAGGGGTGACGCACTCGGTTATGGAGGTCTCTTCCCATGCGCTTAGTCAGCGCAGGGTCGATGGCTGTGATTTTGACGTGAAGGTGTTTACCAACCTTACGCCGGAGCATCTTGATTACCACGGTACTATGGAGGCTTACTTTGAGGACAAAGCCAGATTTTTTGTCTCCGGCGATTTTGGCGCGGGCCGCTGCGGCTCGGTAATAAATATTGATGACGAATGGGGTCGGGTGCTCAAGGAGCGCACCATGCCGGCGTTATCTTATTCGCTAGAAAGTGGAGCCGATATATACCCGCAGTGCTACGGCATAACCAGGGGCGGGATAAAGGGCAAGCTTCGTATACCCGGCAGCGCCATTGTTATTAATTCGGAGCTTATAGGCGAGCATAATCTCTATAATATCATGGCAGCCGCAGGCGCAGCCTATGTGATGGGGATTGCAAATAAATCGATAGAAAAGGGTATTAAAAACCTTAAGTCCATACCTGGACGTCTGGAAAAGGTCGTGGCTGCGGGTCAGGCCTTTGACGTATATGTGGATTACGCCCATACCCCGGACGCTCTGGAGAGGACGTTAAAGGTACTGAACTCTCTTAAGAAAAAAGGCAGGCTCATTACGGTCTTTGGTTGCGGCGGTGACAGGGATAAGACAAAGCGTCCGGTCATGGGAGCGACGGCAGTAGAGCTCTCCGACGTAGCGATCGTAAGCTCGGATAATCCCAGAGATGAAGACCCCGCAGAGATTATTAGCGACGTAGAGAGCGGTATTAAAGGGTTTAAGAGGTTGGATGCGAATATGGCGGTCTCAGGTAAGGGATATTACGCTATAGTTGATCGCACTCAGGCCGTAAGGAAGGCGGTTGATATAGCTCGCGCCGGGGATATCGTCTTTGTTGCCGGCAAGGGGCATGAGGATTATCAGATAGTAAAGGGAGAGAGACTCTACTTTGATGACAGGGTTGTTTTAAAGGAGGCTTTAAAAGCGCGAGGTTCGTTAAAGACCGGATAAAGGGAGTATAGGTGCTTACAACACGAGATAGAGACAAGGAAAAAGCAATGGTCTCAAAAAGCAGCGTTGCGGAGAGTATGAACTTTACTGTAAAGGATATTTTAGAGGCGACCGGCGGCAGGCTAGAGCGCGGATCAGAGGATGCTGCCATAACAGGGGTTAGCATTGATTCAAGGACAATATGTCCGGGAGAGGTCTTTTTTGCCATAAGCGGCGAGAACTTTGACGGTCATAGCTTTGTGGCGGCGGCAGTTAGAAATGGAGCAAAGTGTGTTGTGGTAGAGGTTGTTATGGGGGATATCCCGGGTCACGGGGAGGGCGCAGAAGCTAAACCCCGGAAGGGTGCGGATAACGTCATTGTGGTCAGAGATGCCCTGAGGGCGATGGGAGAGCTGGCGGCCAGGGTAAGGGCCGGCTTTAACAGGCCGCTTATAGCGGTTACAGGCTCCAGCGGTAAGACAACGACCAAGGAGATGATAGCCTCGATACTTTCGCGTTGCGGCAGTGTGCTAAAGACAGATGGTAACAAAAATAATCTGGTCGGAGTGCCGCTTACGCTCTTTGGCTTGGACGATAAAAAGGGCAGTGCGGTTGTAGAGCTGGGTATAAGCGAGCCCGGCGAGATGCGACGCCTCGCATGGATGACGAGTCCTGACGTGGCCCTTATTACTAATATTGGCAGGTCTCATATGGAGGGGCTTGGCTCTCTGGATAACGTCGCAAAGGAAAAACTTGAGCTCTACGACGCTGTTGCAAGGCGTGATAAGGGCGGTGTCATGGTCGTAAACCTCGATGATGAGAGGATCGCAGCCTACGCCGAGGGCGTGCCTGAAGAGCGTATCGTGACCTTTGGAAGTAAGGTCGTGCAAGGCCGGGGCGTTGACGTCTTTGTAAGAGAGGTCGCACTTGATGGTGATAATTTGAAGGTTGATTATGTCATAAGAGGCGAAGAGGTAGAGGTGGTCTTTACCTCGCCGTGCCTTACTAATGCTATTAACGGGGCCGCTGCTATTGCAGCGACCTTGCCCCTTGGTGTAGAGACGAAAGACGCTGCAGGCGGGCTCTCGTCCTTTACCCAGCCGGCGGGACGTATGGAAGTTCTGGAGGCGGGCGAGGTAAAGATACTGGATGATAGTTATAACGCAAATCCGGATTCCGAGGCCGAGGCGATCTTGAGCCTCGCTGCTATGGCCGCAGCAACCGAGCGTCGCTCGGTTGCAATACTTGGGGATATGCTTGAACTGGGAAGCGCATCAGAGAGGCTTCACCGTGAGCTTGGCGCTCTGGTCGCGGGACTGAAGATAGATACGCTTATAACGGTCGGCAAGGCGAGTGAGGCCTTATCAATAGGGGCAAAGAACGCAGGTATTAGTGACGATAGGGTGATGCACTTTGCAAGTAACGATCGGCTGATCAAGGCCCTGAAAGGGGTGGTTATGGAAGGCGATGTCGTACTTGTAAAGGGTTCGAGGTCCTCGCATATGGAAGAGGTCGTCGAGGGAATATTAAAGACCTTTTTGCCGCAGACGGGCAGCCGCCAATCTAAGGACGGCAACGCGGCCGGTAAGGGAGATACCTAGAGAATGTTTTATCATTATTTATATCCACTGGCCGAGTACCATACGATATTTAATGTATTCCAGTACATTACTTTTAGAACTATCTATGCGACGGTTACGGCGCTTATATTGAGTTTTATAATAGGGCCTTATCTCATCAAGAAACTTAAGGTCATGCAGGTTGGCGAGGTCATAAGGGCCGACGGCCCGGCGAGCCATCACCTGAAGGCAGGGACCCCGACGATGGGAGGGGCTATAATACTTACGGCAGTTATAGGCTCTGTTCTTCTCTGGAGCGACCTTAGCAACCTCTACGTGTGGATAGTCTGCTTTGTCACACTCGGGATGGGAGCGGTTGGTTTTATAGACGACTACCGCAAGGTCATTTTGAAGGATCCGAAAGGGCTGAGCCCCATGCCAAAGTTTATATCCCAAGGGGTTGTGGCGGCGGCAGCGGCTTTTTTACTTTATTTTAGCGGCTTTGATACCGCGATAACCATACCTTTTTTCAAGGGGGTGAGCATTGAGCTCGGGGTCTTCTATATACCCTTTGCAGCCCTTGTTATAACCAGCGCATCTAATGCCGTTAACCTTACGGACGGCCTTGACGGACTTGCCATCGGGCCGATGCTTATCGCATCGGCGACCTATCTGCTGCTTGCCTATATAACGGGTAATGTGAAGATAGCGAATTACCTGCAGGTAATGTACGTCTCGGGGGCCGGAGAGCTGGCGGTCTTTGCAGGGGCTATGATGGGCGCGAGCCTCGGTTTTCTCTGGTTTAATTCGTACCCCGCGCAGGTCTTTATGGGTGATATCGGCGCGCTCTCGCTTGGCGGCGGGCTTGGCACCCTAGCGGTACTTACAAAGAACGAGGTCTTGCTCCTGCTCGTTGGCGGCATCTTTGTCGTCGAGGCCCTGAGCGTTATCTGCCAGGTCGCCTCATTTAAGCTTACGGGCAAGAGGATATTTGCTATGGCCCCGATACATCACCACTTTGAACTTAAGGGATGGGCTGAGCCTAAGATAATAGTAAGGTTTTGGATAATAGCTATAATACTTTCGCTTATAGCGATAAGTACGCTGAAGTTGAGATGATCGCAGAGGAGCTGAAAGAGGTGGAGTATTCGCAGTCCAAGACTGGTTACTGCATAAGCGGTAAGAAGGTCCTCGTCGTGGGGCTTGGGGCCTCGGGTCTGTCTGCGGCGCGTTACCTCTGTGAAAACGGAGCCCTTGTGACGGTAACCGACAAGAGGGTCGCCGCTGATATCGCAGGCATCGGTTCTATAAAAGAATTGGGTAAAGAGGCGGGGGCGGTCCTTGAGCTTGGCTGTCATAATACGGATAGCTTTACTGGCGCCGATCTAATAGTGCTAAGCCCCGGAGTGCCGCCGACAATAGAGCCTATTCGTGCTGCAAAAGCAGCAGGGGTTGAGATCGTAAGCGATATTGAACTCTTTAGCCGCCTCACCGAGGTCTCGGTTCTCGCCATAACCGGAACCAACGGTAAGTCGACTACGACGGCGCTTTTAGGCGAGGTGTTAAAAGAAGCAGGGAGCGAGGTCTTTGTCGGAGGTAATATCGGCAGACCTGTTATGGATTATTTTTCAGAGTACGACGAGGAAAAAGAAGACGCCGACTATGCGGTCCTTGAGATAAGCAGTTATCATCTGGAGCACGTAGGTACCTTCAGGCCGAAGATTGCCGTATTGTTGAATATTACGGAAGATCACCTTGAGAGGTACGCGGGTTTTGTTGATTATGCCGAGACGAAGTTCAGGATCTTTGCTAAGCAAGGTCAGGAGGACTTTGCAATAATCAACGTAGCGGACGAGGTGATAGTTGAGGGCCTAAGAGAGGCGAGCCTTAAGGGGGTAGGTCTTAAAAGCCGGGTAATTGGATTTTCAAGTGAGGCTTCTTTGGATGATGGTTTTTATCTGGGCCGTAGAGAGGACGGAGAATTTATCGTTCGAGCCGGCGGCGGAGAAAAAAAAGAATATCCGCTCGGCGCCGTAAGCATAAAGGGTACGCACAACGCCGAGAATATCATGGCAGTCATGGCGGCGGCAGAGTCTTTAGGAATAGACGGCGAGCTGGTAATGCGCGTTGCAAGGCGCTTTAAAGGGCTTCCTCACAGGGCGGAGTTTGTAAGAGAAATACGCGGCGTGAGTTATATAAACGACTCCAAGTCAACGAACGCTGGTTCTCTATATAAGGCCCTTGTCGGCCTGCCCGCTCCTGTCGTCCTTATAGCCGGAGGCAGGGACAAGCACGGGGACTACGGTTTTTTAAGAGAGCTGATCAGTGCAAAGGTAACTGCGATGATAGTTATAGGTGAGGCAAAAGAGAGGTTGCGAGAGGCCTTCGGCGACCTGACAGAGGTTATAGAGGCACCTGGCCTTGAAGAGGCCGTAGGGCTTGCAAGCGGCGCTGCCGCACCGCAGGGTGCTGCAAAAAAAGGGGCAACGGTTTTATTCTCTCCGGCCTGTTCGAGCTTTGATATGTTTCGCAACTTTGAGGAGCGCGGAGATAAATTTAAAGAGTTGGTGGAGGCACTGTGACCGGGGCAAGGAACGCCGATAGGATGCTTATCATAAGCACGCTTTTGCTGGTGGCTTCAGGGGTGGTTATGGTCTATTCAACGAGCTTTGTCGTTGCGATGAAGAAATTCGGTGACGAGTACTTCTTTGTAAAAAAACACGTTGTCTTCGCGATAATAGGACTTATCCTTTTTGTTATTTTTTCAAGGATACCGTACCATTTATATAAGAAGCTGACCTACCCGATACTTATCGGGTCGGTGATACTCCTGGCATGCTTATTCATTCCGGGCGTTGGGCATAAGGTCGGTGGGGCCACACGCTGGTTAAAGGTCATGGGGATAACCTTCCAGCCCTCGGAGCTTGCAAAGGTCGCGGTAATAATCTTTCTGGCTTACTCGCTGGAGGCCAAGCAGGAGGTTATAAAGAGTTTTTCTCTGGGTTTTCTGCCCAATATATTAATTCCCGGCGTTGTCATAGCAATGATAATGGTTCAGCCGGATTTTGGAAGCGCCGTTACCCTGAGTATTATGGTTTTTATTCTCTGTTTCGTGGCTGGTGTGAGTGCGCTGCACCTTACCGGGCTTCTTGCCATGGTCGTGCCTGCATTATATGTGGTGGTCGCTCATTTCGGTTATATGACCCAGCGTATGTTGACCTATTTAGACCCATGGAAGGATCCGTACGGCTCGGGCTTTCAGATCATACAGTCTTTTCTGGCTTTTGGTTCTGGCGGGGTCTGGGGGCTGGGGCTTGGCGAAGGTAGGCAGAAGTTATTTTATCTGCCCGAGGCGCATACAGATTTTATCTTCTCGGTTATCGGTGAAGAGCTCGGCCTGATAGGGGTCGGGGCGGTGATACTTTTATATGTTGTTTTTTTTGTAAGCGGGTTGATGGTAGCGCTCAGGGCGAAGGATCTCTTCGGTACGTATCTGGCTCTGGGTCTTACGCTTTTGATAACGCTTCAGGCGACGATAAATATGGCTGTGGTTATGGGCGTACTACCGTCCAAAGGGCTGCCGCTTCCTCTCATTAGTTACGGAGGAAGCTCCCTTGTGATGAGCCTTATCGCGGTGGGTATTATCCTTAACGTCTATATCAAGGGGAACGAGGCTTGAGGATGGTTATAGCAGGTGGCGGTACAGGCGGGCATCTTTTTCCTGCCCTGGCTCTGGCCGATGAATTAAAAAAAAGGGACGCAAAAGCGGAGATAACCTTTGTCGGAAGTTCTCGCGGGATAGAGTCCAGAGTTGTCCCGTCTCTTGGATACAGATTGGAACTCCTAGATGTGGAGGGGATAAAGAGGCGTAGTTCGGCGCGTAAGATCCGCGCCCTTGCAAAGGCCGTGGCGGCAACGCTTAAGGCTATAAAACTTATTAAGGCAATACGTCCAGACGGCGTTATAGGTACCGGCGGTTACTGCTCCGGGCCGGTGGTTCTGGCGGCAAGGCTGCTTGGAATAAAGACCGCGATACTGGAGCAGAACGCAGTGCCCGGCCTGACCAACAGGATACTCGGGAGGTTCGTGCACAGGATATATACCTCGTTTGAAGAGGCCGGCGCTTACTTTCCGCAGAAGAAGATAGTCCTGGCCGGTAACCCGGTCAGAAAAGAAATACTGGGGGTAAAGCGCGAGGTGAGGAGTTATCAGGATAGGCTCTTTTCTATCTTTGTCTTTGGAGGCAGTCAGGGGGCTACCGCTATAAACGCGGCCTTTCTCGACGCCACAGAGCATCTCGCCGATATCTGGCCCCAGCTTAAGGTTACGCATCAGGCAGGCTATAACGGTTTTACTCAGGTCAAAGATGCCTACGAAAGAAAAGGGCTTAAGGTAGAGCTCCATAAGTTCATAAACGATATGGCAGCGGCCTATAAAGATTGCGACCTTATAATATGCCGGGCAGGGGCGACGAGCCTTGCAGAGATCATGGCGGTCGAGATGCCATCGATACTCGTGCCTTATCCGTTCTCTTCCGACTCTCATCAGGATGCTAATGCAAAGGCCCTGGTAGATAAGGGCGCGGCGATTATGCTTAAGCAAGATGAACTGACCGGCAGGACGCTTGCCGATACGATAAGAGGGCTCTTTAAAGACCCGGAGAAGGTAAAGAGTATGAGACAGAAGGTCGGCGCAATGGCAAAGGGCGATGCCTCGGCCGTGATAGTCGACGACTATATGAAACTCATGGCAAGCTAGCCACTTGCAGTGGGGCAGAGTCCAGTAGGAAGTCAGGAGTTTTGCGTAGTAAGGAATTAAGTTGATGAATTTAGCCGTACGCAGTACTTGCACCGGAGGCAAAATTCAGTAGGAAGTCAGGAGTTATGCGTAGTAAGGAATTAAGTTGATGAATTTAGCCGTACGCAGTACTTGCACCGGAGGCAAAATTCAATAGGAAGTCAGGAGTTTTGCGTAGTACGTGCCCCAGGGCTGAATTTAGTAAGTAGATATAAGGAGCGTTAGAATGTATAGAGGTAAGATTAGAAAGATCCACTTTGTGGGTATCGGCGGTTCAGGGATGAGCGGGATAGCCGAGGTCCTTTTAAATATGGGGTACAGGGTCTCGGGCTCTGACCTTCGGGGCAATGACGCAAGCCGTCGTCTGGCGACCCTCGGAGCCTCTGTAATGGTGGGCCATAAAAAAGGCAACGTTGTTGGGGTCGACTGTGTTGTATATTCGTCGGCGGTAAGCCCTGATAACGTCGAGCTTCAAGAGGCCGAGTCCTTGCAAATTCCTATAATACCGAGGGCCGAGATGCTCGCCGAACTAATGCGCATGAAATACGGTATTGCGATAGCAGGCACGCACGGCAAGACGACAACGACCTCTATGACGGCATCTATCCTTGAGGTCGCCGGTATTGACCCGACCGTTGTTACAGGCGGTAAGCTTAATGCTACCGGCTCGAACGCGACGCTCGGTAAGGGAGATTTTCTCGTTGCCGAGGCCGATGAGAGTGATGGTAGTTTCTTGAGGCTCTCGCCCTCGATAGCCGTTGTTACCAATATCGACAGAGAGCATATGAACCACTATAGCTCGATGGAGGAGATGAAAGACGCCTATATAGACTTTATGAACAAGGTGCCTTTCTATGGCTGCTCGATAGTGTGTCTTGACCACCCTGCCATTCAATCTATACTGCCGTCTATAAGCAGGAGGTATGTTACATACGGCCTTTCGGCGCAAGCCGAGGTTCATGCCGTCAGTATTGAAAAGAAAGGGACGAATACAAGTTTTGATCTTATAGTCGATGGTAAGGCTCTAGCGCGAATAACCATAGGTATTCCGGGCGATCATAACGTCTGTAATGCGCTCGCAGCGGCTGCGGTCGCCATTGAGCTCGGAGTCCCTGCTAAGTTTATCGAGAAGGGGCTGGAGAGCTTTAAAGGGGTAGAGAGGAGGTTTCAGATAAAGGGCAGGGTAGGCAATATTATGGTCGTCGATGATTACGGTCATCATCCAGTTGAGATAAAGGCGGTTCTGAAGGCCGTAAAGGACGGCTGGAAAAGAAGGGCGATAATAGTCTTTCAGCCGCACAGGTATTCTAGGACCGAGGACCTTTTCTCTGACTTTATAACCTCTTTTAACGATGCCGATATTCTTATAATTACGGACGTCTACGCCGCAGGCGAGAAGCCGCATAAGGACTTTAACTCCAGGAAACTCTTTGAGGCTATAAAAAAGCACGGCCACCGGGCCGTTGAGTATATTGCTCTGAAAGAAGAAGTGCCTGCACGTCTGATCGAGATAGCAGAGGCGGGAGATATGGTCATAACCCTCGGCGCAGGTGACGTCTGGCAGGTAGGTGAGGAGTTTGTTGAGGCGCTTGAGGAAAAGCACGGCACAACGAGTCTGAGACTTGTAAAGGAAGACGAGGGTTGCGAGTCTTAAGTGCATGAAGGATCTTAAGCGTTATTAAATGTATTCAAGTCATTTTCGAATAGGAGTCGAGCGTGGCAAAACAGTTTCAGTTATTTTTCGTACAGCGTTTTAAAGGGAAGGTACTTTTTAATGTGCCGATGAGTCAGTACACCTCTATGGGGGTAGGCGGGCCGGCCGAGGTAATGGCCTTTCCACAGGACGAGGCCGATCTGAAAGATCTGCTGGCCTTTGCCTCTGCAAAGCGTTTTCCGGTCTTTGTCCTTGGCGGGGGTACTAACATGATCGTTCGCGATAAAGGGATACGCGGCGTTGTTGTTAACATGACCGAGGGTTTCAGGGATCTTTCGTGGCGCGAAGAGACCGACGTAGTTGTCGGCAGCGGCATAACGCTATCAAGGCTCTTAAAGCGTTGTGTGGAGCGCGGGTTGTCCGGGCTTGAGTTTGCAGAAGGCATCCCCGGGACGGTAGGCGGGGCGGTGATAATGAATGCCGGTGCCTACGGTCAGGAGATGAGCGCTATCGTAGAGGGTGTCGAGGTACTTGACCGAAAGGGCAAGAAGAGCTTTATTCCAAAAGGCGATATTGAGTTTGGATACCGCAGGACGACACTGCCTGAAGGGGTGATAGTAACGAGGACTCATCTCAGGTTTGAGAAAAAAGCAGAGGCCGAGATAAAAGAGACGATCTCCGGTTTTAGTGCGCGTCGAAAGAGCAGCAGTAAGGTTGGGTGTCCGAGTGCCGGTTCGGTCTTTAAAAACCCTGAGGGCGTATTTGCCGGAAAGGCGATAGAGCAGGCAGGCCTTAAAGGCCACAGGGTAGGCGGTGCAATGGTCTCGCAGGTTCACGCAAATTATATAGTTAATAAAGGCAACGCAACGGCAATGGATGTGCTGAGCCTGATGGCCCTTATGCGAGATAAGGTCTATAGCCAGAGCGGCGTAACACTAGAGCCTGAGATAAAGGTAGTTGGAGAGGATTAAAGGTGGTGGACCGTAAAGGACTGATAGCGGACTTTAAGGGCAAGCGCATCGGGGTGCTCATGGGCGGGCTCTCCGAAGAGCGAGAGATCTCTTTTAAGAGCGGTCGGGCTGTTCTTGAGGCGCTTAAGTCGCGCGGCTATAACGCCGTGGCAATTGACGTTGGCAGTGAGGTAGCGGTTTTGCTCAGGAAAGAAGGGGTCGAGGTTGCCTGCATTGCGCTTCACGGCCTTTACGGAGAGGACGGCGCTATTCAAGGTCTCCTTGAGATCATGGGAATCCCGTATACGGGCTCGGGTCTTCTGGCAAGCGCTGTGACTATGGACAAGGTAGCCAGTAAGATTATCTTTGACCAACGCGGGATACCGACTCCCGGCTACTCTGTATTAAGGGACGGGGATAATAAACTGCCGGAAGGGCTCGGCCTGCCGCTCGTAGTAAAGCCGGCCAGCCATGGCTCGACAATAGGTATCGGCGTTGCCGATACCCCCGACGAGTTTAAAAGAGCGGTTAGCGAGGCCTACGTCTTTGAGGATACCCTGGTTGTGGAGCAATTCATAAGCGGGCGGGAGATCACGATATCAATTATAGACGGCATGGTCTTACCAATCGTGGAGATCATAACGAAGGCCCGTATATATGATTTTAAATCAAAGTACGAAAAGGGTATGGCAGAGTTCGTCGTCCCGGCAAACCTTGAAAAAAGTATAGCTGAAGGCGCTAATGAGGTCGCGCTGGCTGCCTATAAAGCCCTGGGATGTTACGGGGCTGCAAGGGTGGATATACTCCTTGACCAGGCGGGCAAACCTTTTGTACTGGAGGCCAATACAGTACCCGGGATGACGGGGACGAGCCTGATGCCGATGGCGGCGCGCGGCGCCGGTATGAACTACGAGGCCCTGGTTGAGAAAATACTTCTGGGGGCCCGCCTCCATAAGGATAGAGGGGCTGCGACTCCGGCAGAGACAGGTAAGGAACATGCGTAAAAAACTGAATATAAAAAATAAACCCGTTAGTAACCGTAAGACGAGAGAGCCTTATTTTAGAAGGCACGGAAGGTTCTTTGCCTTTGTCGGCTCGACTCTGGGACTGACCGCGCTCTTTATTACGATACTCTTTGGCGGTCTGCTACTTTACGGCGAGGTGGTAAGCAGCCCGGCTCTAATGCTCAGGAATATTCATGTGACGGGCCTTGAGAGGGTCGACGAGGATAGTTTGCTGGAGCTTGCTAACCTACGACAGGGGCGTAACATCCTTGCCATCAGCGCGTCCCGCACAGAGGCGGTGATCGAGAGCAACCCTTACGTCAAGGAGGCAAGGGTCGTAAAGATACTGCCGGGTACGGTAAACGTAAGCATTGTCGAGCGACGCCCTGTTGTGCTCGTTAATATGGACGGGCTCTTTATAATGGACGCCAAGGGCGTACTCTTTAAGAGGTACACGCCTGAGGACAGGCTCGATATACCGGTGGTGACAGGGCTTGAGCAGCATAAGGATAAGTGGAAGTTTACAATGGGCCCTGCGCTCTTAAGACTTGTCAGGGTGCTTGAGGATGCAGAGAGGTTTAACCTCTCTAATATATCAGAGATAAATGCCGACCCTGTGCACGGCTTTTCCGTTGTTACTTTAAAGGAAGGCATAAGGCTTGATTTGGGCAGCGCCGGCTTTGTAGAGAAGTTCAAGGTGCTTGAGAAGATAATCGCCGCCAGGGGCGGTAAGCTTGGCGGTATAGAGTCTGTTGATCTGAACAACGACCGCGGAGTTGTTGTACGGTTCGCGAGATCTGTAAACGAGAGAGGAGGGACTACATAAAATGGCGAAGAGAGATAACCTTATTGTAGGGCTCGATATTGGTACGACCAAGGTCTGCGTTATCGTGGGTGAGGAGACCAAGGAAGGTCTTGATATTATAGGTATAGGCACGCACCCTTCAAAGGGACTGAGAAAGGGCGTTGTCGTAAATATAGAGAGCACTGTCGAGTCGATAAAGAAGGCCGTCGAAGAGGCAGAGCTTATGGCCGGTTGCGAGATCAATCAGGTCTATGCCGGTATATCCGGCGGCCATATCAGGGCTTTTAACAGCCACGGCGTAATAGCGGTAAAGGACGGAGAGATAACGCCTGCCGATGTAGAGAGGGTCGTCGAGGCCGCACAGGCCGTGGCTATCCCGACCGATAGAGAGGTTATACACGTTATACCGCAGGAGTACATCATCGACGATCAGAGCGGTATACAGGAGCCGCTCGGTATGAACGGGATAAGGCTTGAGGTAAAGGTACATATAGTGACGGCCGCCGTTACCTCTGCGCAGAATATAATAAAGTGCGCCAATAAAGCTGGTCTTGATGTCGCCGATATTGTCTTGCAGCAGATAGCCAGCAGCGAAGCGGTCCTTAACGAAGATGAGCGTGACCTTGGCGTAGCCTTAATCGATGTTGGTGGAGGTACGACCGATATTGCTATCTTCCACGGCGGTAGTATAAAGTGCACGAGCGTGATATCACTTGGTGGAAATCAGGTTACAGGGGACGTAGCGGTCGGGCTGCGCACTCCGGTAAGCGAGGCCGAAAAGCTGAAGATAAAGTACGGCTGTGCCATAGCAGCAATGGCGCAAGAGGATGAGACCCTCGAGGTCCCGGCCGTTGGCGGATATAAACCAAGGACGGTCTCGCGCCATATACTGGGGGAGATCATAGAGCCCAGGGTAGAGGAGCTCTTCGAACTGACAAAACGCGAGATGCTGAAGTCGGGTTTTGATAATGCCATATCATCGGGTGTTGTCTTGACCGGAGGTACCGCTTCGCTCGACGGCGTGATCGATCTGGCAGAGCAGGTATTTAATCAGCCCGTTAGAAAAGGGACGCCGATAGGGCTGGTTGGGTTGGTTGATGTTGTAAAGAATCCGGCTTATTCAACGGCGGTAGGGCTTGTACGTTACGGTACAAAGCATGCAACAGAGATTCAGTTTAAGAGAGGCGGCGGTAATATGTTCAATAAACTTCTTGGCAGAATGACCGGTTGGATCCATGAGTTTTTTTAGGAGAAGGTGACGTTATAGATATAAAGACGAAGGGTGTTTTTTTCTGTGTCTAAGTAGAACTGGGGAAGATTATAATCAAGAACTTTAAACGAAAGTTCAAAAAAGGAGGGAGCAGATGGTATTTGAATTATCGGATAACTTTAACAGAGGTGCCAGAATTAAGGTCATAGGGGTTGGCGGATGCGGGGGCAATGCTGTCGACACTATGATACTTTCAGGGTTGGAAGGCGTAGATTTTGTAACATCGAATACAGATAGTCAGGCCCTTATATCTTCACTCGCCGATTTCAAGGTACAGCTTGGCAGCGAGCTTACCAAGGGGCTCGGTGCGGGGGCAAACCCCGATGTCGGAAGGAACGCGGCTATTGAGAGTCGTGAGCAGCTCGTAGAGATATGCAGCGATGCCGATATGATCTTTATAGCGGCTGGTATGGGCGGCGGCACTGGTACAGGGGGCGCGCCCATTGTAGCGGAAGTAGCAAGAGAGTGCGGCGCGCTTGTCGTAGGTGTCGTTACAAAGCCGTTTGGCTTTGAGGGCGCGCGTAAAGCCGCCGTAGCGGAAGAAGGCCTTAAAAACCTCAAGGAAGTCGTCGATACGGTAATCACAATACCCAACCAGAGGCTTCTATCGATTGCCAGTAAGAATACCTCGCTTGCCGATGCCTTTAAGAAGGCCGATGATGTGCTCTTTCAGGCTGTAAAGGGCATAAGCGACGTTATAACCGTACCCGGGCTTGTTAACGTCGACTTTGCCGATGTTAAGACTATTATGTCCGAGATGGGTAGAGCCCTAATGGGAAGCGGGCTTGCCATGGGCGAGAATCGCGGCCTTGAGGCGGCGAGGCAGGCAATATCCAGTCCGCTGCTTGAAGATATCTCGATCAAGGGCGCAAGAGGCGTCTTGATAAACGTAACGGGTTCTTCCGATCTGACCTTGACCGATATGAACGACGCGTCAACGCTTGTCCACGAAGAGGCTCATCCCGACGCCAATATTATTATCGGTGCGGTCATAGACGAAACCATGGGTGACGAGGTAAGAGTAACCGTCATAGCCACGGGCTTTGGAGAGGCGGGCGAGATCCCTGTAAGTAATAGTAGCAGCCATATCAGGACAGAGGCGATAGGGCATGACGTTGCTGCGGGCGGCAATCAGGTGATGAATCCAAATCAGAATACGCTCCATCCTAACCAGCACACGGCACTTAATCAGGCGCCGGGGGGTATTTATAACCAGGAGTCTCCTGTAACCCATAGTCGGCAGCAAATGCCGATGGCAGCGGCAGGCGGATCAATGTCGCCTACGGCACAGTTGAATTTTGGCGATCTTGGCAGGAACGAAAAACGGGGAGGCGTTAACGGCAGGGACGAAGATTATTATGATACGCCGACCTTTCTGAGAAAGCACGCGGACTAGGGTAGGGTTTAGAAAGAAAATAGCAGGCTCTATCCTGAGAGTTTTTAGGCACAGAATTTTTAAGTATTAAAGTAAGGCTGTTTTATGCCTTTTACGGGCATTCTACGCCGCTGTGAAATAAGTGCCTAGGAGCGCTCCCTCCGTATCGTCGCCGGTGTATCCGATCACCGGTGACGGTCTTAAATAGCTCTCCGGAGTAGGGTCTGTCCTGTGCTTCCGGCTTAAGCTCTACGGAAGACAGGTTGGAAGAAGTAGTATCTTATTTTAGTCTTTACAGGTGAGCTTGATATAGCCGGTAAGGTTTTTTTATCTCTCTTGGGCGGTCTGCGAGGCCGCTTCGTTAGATATGGATCCTTTAATTGGCTTTCCCCCGGTCAAGTTCCATGAGTATATAGATCTCCCCTTTGTGTCCGTAAGCAAAGTGGGAGATTTTTTTATGCGAGAATTTTTCTGCAAAAGCCCATGAGTTGAATGCCTCCTGGGCGGTCTCTTCAACCAGCAGATAGAACGGGAAATTCGCGGGTTCTTTTTCCCCTAATAGTTCTACTTTTCGTCCGAGTATCCATAAGATCCTCTCTCCTCCCCGAAAGAGATAAAAACTTTTATTTTCCGTAAGTTCGGCGACACGGGCTGCACCTTTATTGTCGTGTACTGATCCCGGTTTCAGGTACCCGAAGTCGGTAAAGGCCGCCATTAGGATAAGCAGCGCAACGAGCGTGACAGAGCCGGCGATAAATGTGTCGATTGTTCCTCTGGTCTTCCAGATAATCAGATATCCGAAGATCGTGATAGCAGAAAAGATAAGCAGCTGCGGCGGAGCGCCCTTCCACAGGACTAAATAAACCGGGGCAAGCGCTATTATTACCGTGACGATGGCGAGTTGGACCGATAGAAGCGAGCCCAGGAATTTAAGTATTACTGGCAAGGTTTTCTTGCTTGACTCATACAGTACGCTCAGCAACATTGCCACAAGTAGAGAAGACGGCATGACCGCTACCGTAGCGTAGCGCATTTTTTTCTCGGGTATGAGGCTTAGCAGCACTATAGTAAATATGAACCAGAGTAGTGCGAGTATCAGTCCTCGTCTCTTCATGCCTACGAGCAGTTTTCTGCCGTCCCGCCCCTTTAAAAAAAGTAGTATCCAGGAGCCGATAAGCGGCAACGTCCACGGGAAGATCTGGAGGGGGAAAGACAGGTAGAAGAAAGGCCCTTTCTTGTGTAAGGTGTGCCAGGCCTGTGTCTCCTGACCGAGTATCTCCATTGTCTCAGGACGCAGGACATTCATGGCTATCCACCAGGAAGAGCCGACAAGCAGGGCTATTATGATAATTACCAGTACGGGCCACCACCTGAGTTCTTTACGTGATTTTGTTATAAGCCCGGTGGCAATAAGGGCTAGCAGGAAAGGCAGGAGTACGGAGTATAAAGTTATCGGCCCTTTACTCAGGAACGACAGCCCCCATAATATTCCACTTAGAAGTGTCGCCGTAATTACTGCTTTAAGTCTTTCGCTCTGGCAGATGCCGTCTTCTTTCGAAGATTCTCGATTGACGGCCTTATAGAGAAGCCATATTCCTCCGAAGGCAAAGCAGATAGTGAAGGCGTCCCATGTCGCTCTTTTCCCTGTATCCCACATTATGGTTGAAGAGATCGCAGCCAGCGCCGCAGTGAGGGCGAAGGACCTGGTAAGCCACCTTCTTGCAAAGATATAGATGAAAAAGGCCAAAAGGGCCATGATCCCGATATTAGGGGCTCTCCCTGCTATCAGGCTTTTAGTCGTGCCGAAGGCTTTCATTGAGAGGGCTGCTATCCAGGTCGGAAGCGGCGGTTTTCGCAGGCGCGGCTCGCCGTTCATTGTTGTAATCAGCCAGTGACCATCCAGGACGCACTCTCTTGCAGCGACGAGATTTCTTGCCTCCATCGTGTTAGGGCCGGGCTCGATATGGATTATTGCCAGATATAGCAGAGAGGTTGTGAGGATCAGGGCTGCTATGACCTTCCACCGGGCCATTGCATTTATTCTTTGAAGTAGGTTGTCCATTCGGAGGTTTTGTTAAAGAACTTCGTTTGAAGATTAAACCGCTGCCTTGCGACGTTTATCCTTGCGGATGAGCATAAGGTTTCTGGTGTAGATAAAGACTCCGAGTGATTGGCCCATTATAAAGACCGGGTCTCTGCGCCATATGGCGTATGCGAGCAGGGTAAGCCCTCCGCCTATGCTCAGAAACCAGAAGGCAAGAGGGATAACGCTCTTTTTTGCCTTCTCGCTTGCGAGCCACTGCACTATGAATCTGCTGGCAAAGAGTAGTTGCCCTGCAAAGCCGATTGCGAGCCACATCTTGTTCATTTGTCTGCGGCCTCTTCTTTCATATTGTCTGTAAGGTGCTCCTTTATATCAAAAAGTATTATTCTGGATCTATACCACCTGACTGCAAAGGTGTCTATAAGGCCGACCCAGAGGCGGTTGTTAATGCCGTATTTTGTATGGCCCTTTACCCTAGGACGGTGGTTTACAGGGATCTCGGTTATCTTCCAGCCCCTCATATTTATCAGGGTAGGCAGAAACCTGTGCATGCCCTCAAACTCGGGGATGCCGATGAGGCAGTGCCGTTTAAAGACCCTGATCGAGCAGCCGACGTCACTAACGCTCTCTCCTGTTAGTCTGGTTCTGAAATTATTTGCGATCTTTGAAGATATCTTGCGTACGATCGTATCCCTGCGTTTTGCCCTATAGCCGTTTACCATGTCAAAGTTGCCGGACTCTAATTTTTTTATAAGAACAGGCAGGTCTGCGGGGTCATTCTGGCTGTCGCCGTCCAGCGTTGCTATGAGTTCGCCTTGTGCGTTATTAAAGCCCGCGACCATGGCGGTAGACTGGCCGTAGTTGCGCCCCAGCGATAAGAGAGTGTGGCGCGGATCTTTCTTGTGTAGGGCTCGCAATGCCTCGGTCGAGCCGTCGGTCGAGCCGTCGTCTACCCATATACATTCCCAACTTTTCTTGAAGTCGCCGAGGGCCTCGGTGACTTCATCAGAGAGGGGCTCTATATTTTCCACTTCGTCTTTGATCGGTATTATTATACTTAGGTACGGCCTGTTTGGTAATCTCATATTGGAGTGGTTACTATTTATTTAAGTTGTTAGTTTGTGTGGCGTGATCTTTTACGGGAAGTAGCAGATCTTGAAAAACGATACGCTATTCTGTCTTAGATAATACCATTTTTATGCATTAAAACAAGAATTATTTAATCCGTTACCGGCGGGTCTTTGGTCTTAAGGTCTTACAAAAAAGCATAACAGAAGCTCAGAGCAAGAAGAGAATACTTGACAAAATTGATAAGGTATATTAAGTTATAAAGAATGCCTTAGCTTGTGCGTGCAGGTACTATACTGCATGTTTACTCGTTGATTTGCTAAGGCTACGTAACTTAAAGGAAATTAATAGATAACCAATATGAGATTAACTACAAAAGGACAATATGCAGTGCGGGCCATGGTAAAGCTTGCCTCTCATCGCGGCGGTGAACCGGTCTCTCTTAAGGATATATCAAGGGAGGAGGGGATATCTCTGGCCTACCTTGAGCAACTTTTTCTTAAGCTCAGAAAGGGTGATATCGTCAGGAGCGTAAGGGGGCCGGGCGGTGGTTATGTGTTGGCACGTGCTGCAGTAGATATAAGTGTCGGCGATGTGATATCCGTTGTGGAGGAGCCGCTTAATCCGGTGGCCTGTCTGGACGATGACGTCGAGGCCTGCACAAGGGCTGATAACTGTATTACGCAGGGTATCTGGAAGGGGCTTGGTGATAGGATAAAGGGCTTTTTGAACTCGATAAGTGTAGAGGATCTATTATCGGAGCTGGAAGAGGCTCGCGGTGGCGCCCATATGTGCGACGTCCAGAGCCGCTAGTTGCCCGGGTATTACCTGTATAATAAAATATAAATTTTTATGGAGGTCTTCTTTTGAGCAAGCAGATATATTTCGATCATAACGCGACCACACCGGTAGACGGTGAGGTCTTTGAGGCGATGAAGCCTTATCTTACGCAGGAATGGGGCAATCCGTCGAGCATACACTGGGCCGGGCGCGGGCCGAGAAAGGCCGTTGACGACGCAAGAGAGCTGATCTGTGAGTTCCTGGGCTGTACGCCTGTGGAGCTTGTCTTTACCAGCTCCGGCTCGGAGAGCGACAACCTTGCCATTAAGGGCGTTGCCTATGCCAAGAAGAAAAAGGGCAACCATATTATTACTACAAAGGTAGAGCACCCGGCTGTGATGAATCCGTGTAAGTTCCTTGAGCGCGAAGGCTACAAAGTAACCTATCTCGGCGTTGATAATGACGGGATGCTGGCTCTGGATGAACTGCGCGCTGCCATTACCCCTGAGACGACCCTTATAACGACGATGTTTGCCAATAACGAGACGGGCGTTATATTCCCTATCAAAGAGATCGGCGCTATCGCTCGCGAGCATAAGGTTACCTTTCATACCGATGCCGTGCAGAGCGCCGGTAAGATCGCAATAGACGTCAAAGACCTTAATGTAGACCTCTTGAGTATCTCAGGCCATAAGCTTTACGGCCCCAAGGGGATGGGCGCGCTCTACGTAAAGCGCGGCGTCAGGCTGGTTCCGCTTATACATGGCGGTCATCATGAACGTAACAGGCGCGGAGGTACAGAGAACGTTGCTGGGATCGTCGGGCTTGCAAAGGCCTGCGAGGTTGCGGCCCGTGATATGGCGGAAGAAACCGCAAGGGTTGCGGTCCTTAGAGACAGGCTTGAGAAAGGACTTTTAGAGAGTATCCCTGCGCTCAGGATAAACGGTAAGAGAGACGCGAGGATTCCCAATACCGCAAATGTAGCCTTTGATTTTGTCGAGGGAGAGTCGTTGCTTCTGAGTATGGATATGCTGGGCATCGCCGCTGCCAGTGGTTCTGCATGCACGTCGGGTAGCCTTGAGTCTTCGCATGTACTTATGGCGATGGGCGTTAAGCCCGAGCTTACGCACGGCTCGGTAAGGTTTAGTCTGGGCCGCTCTAATACGGAAGAAGAGGTTGATTACCTTATTAAAGAGATGCCTCCGATAGTTGAGCGTATCAGAAGCATGTCGCCGCTCTGGGACTCAAAGGCGCAGAAGGGTATTGAACTGGACTTTGATGAGAAGGTCTGTACCTGAGAAATAGCTAGAACGCGCAGGCTATTGCCTGTTATAATATAGGGGAGTAGGTGAATGGGATGCCGGACTATTCGGCAAAAGGCCGCAGAGGCGGTCGTAAGGTTAAAAGAAAGATTAAAAAACAACGGGAAGATAACTCGTCTTAGACGGAGGATGATAAAAAATGTATAGCGAAAAGGTGATGGATCACTTTACTAATCCGAGGAATGTCGGAGAGATGGACGACGCAAACGGGGTAGGCACGGTCGGTAACCCGGCATGCGGCGATATAATGAAGCTCTCCATAAAGGTAGACGATAACGATGTTATAAGCGAGGTCAAGTTCAAGACCTTTGGTTGCGGCGCGGCGATTGCTACGAGCTCGATGGTAACCGAGCTTGTTAAGGGTAAGAACCTCAGTGAGGCCGCAGATATTTCCAATGCTACGGTTTCGGACGCTCTGGACGGCCTTCCGGCGGTAAAGATGCATTGTTCTAACTTGGCTGCCGATGCGTTGCAGGCGGCGATAGACGACTATAAAAAGAAGAAAGAAGACTAGTAGGTTTTATTAGTTGGATATTTCTAAAAATATTGAATTAACTTAAAGAAGGCGAGGCCAATGGCCTCGTTTTTTTATTTTTGGAACGGAGATAAGTTGCCTCGTGTGGTCTTTGATATGGTAGAGAAAGATAAAAAAAAAGTAGTAGTTGCTATGAGCGGCGGAGTGGATTCTTCTGTCGCCGCGGCGTTATTGGTTGAAGAGGGTTACGAGGTTGTTGGTATCTCTATGCAGCTCTGGGATTACTCCGAGCAGGAAGGCGGCGGCGACGGTAACGGTTCCGGCGTTGCCTCTACGGCAGGGAGCTGTTGCTCTCTGGACGACCTCTATGACGCGCGGCGGGTCTGTGATAAACTTGGAATACCTTTTTACGTCGCAAATCTGGAAGAGGTCTTCGCGCGTGAGGTCATTGATTATTTTATTGATAGTTACCACGGCGGAGAGACCCCTAACCCGTGCGTAAAGTGTAATGAGGTCATGAAGTTCAGGGTACTCATGCAGAGGGCCATGGAGTTAGAGGCGGATTATCTTGCAACGGGCCATTACGCGCGGATTGTGCGGCCTTCCCGTAACGGAGATACTTACCGGCTTTTAAAGGGGACGGATCCGAATAAAGACCAGAGCTATTTTTTATTTACAATGACGCAGGGTCAACTTGCAAAGACCCTTTTTCCTGTCGGTGATATCACTAAAGAAGAGGTCAGAAGGCTTGCCGCAAAGGTCGGTTTAAAGGTCGCCGATAAAAAAGAGAGTCAGGAAATATGTTTTATCGAGGGTGATTACGGCGAGTTTATCGGAGAGAGGCAAGGGCGTAAGGCCCGGGAAGAAAATGCAGGAGATATCGTTGACGCTGCGGGAAAGGTCGTTGGCCGTCACCAGGGGTTATTCAGGTATACGATAGGTCAGCGCAGGGGCCTTGATATAAAGGACGGTCACGGCCCTTACTACGTGCTCGGGACTGATATAGAGGCCAATCGTCTGATAGTCGGCAAGGACGAGGAATTGTTTTCAAAGGGGCTTATCGCCAGAGAGCTTAACTGGGTTGGTGGTGTAGCTCCTGAGACTTCAGAGGTGACGGTAAAAATACGTTACCGTCACGGCGGCGTCCTGGCGACTATAGAAAATGTAGAAGTTGATGGGCAGCCTGAGGCCGACCGTCGCCTTCGAGTGATATTTAAAGAGCCGCAGCGTTCCGTAACTCCGGGACAGGCCGTTGTTTTTTATGACGGTGATTTGGTTCTTGGCGGCGGCTGGATAGAACGTGCGACTGGGTAGGGAATTTTGTTAATGGATTTTGAAAAAAAGAAGGTAGCGGTTACGACGCTCGGCTGCCGGTCGAATCAGTATGATTCGACGGCCATGGAGGACTTCGTCCGGGGCGCAGGCTTTGAGATCGCGTCTTTTTCCGAGGAGGCCGGAGCCTATATAATAAACACCTGTACGGTTACGCATAAGACCGATAGCGAGGGGCGACAACTTGTCAGGAAGGTCAGGCGCAGGCATCCGGACTCCGTAATAATCGTTACCGGCTGCTATGCTCAGGTCTCGCCGGAAGAGGTCTCGGCTATCGAGGGCGTGGATTACGTCCTTGGTAATCCCGAGAAAGACCGCGTCGTCGAATGCATAAAAAAAGGCAGGCAGACGGGCGGAGCTGTGGTCGAGGTTGGTGATTACCGGGAGGGCGCGCCCCTTAAGCTTCGCGCGCAGAACCACCGTGGCAGAACGCGCGTGAACTTAAAGGTGCAGGACGGCTGCAATAAGAACTGCGCCTTCTGCGTTATTCCGCTTGCAAGGGGCACCTCAAAGAGCTTGGCATTGGACGATGTGATGGCAGAGATAAAGGGGTTGGTTGATAACGGTTTTAAAGAGATGGTCTTGACCGGCATTCATCTTGGCGCATACGGTATGGACTTTACCTGCGGCTATTCTATTTTAAAACTTCTGCGCGAGATAGAGGCTGCTAGCTTTGACGCACATTTCAGGATAAGCTCGCTTGACCCGGACGAGGTCGGCCCGGAGATGATAGGGTTTTTGGCGGGCGCAAAGACGATCTGCAATCATCTGCACCTGCCTATTCAGAGCGGCGATGATAAGATACTAAGATTAATGAACCGTCCATATAGCGCGAGAGGTTTTGCTGAAACAGTAACGAGGCTTTCAAAAGAGGTCGTTGATATTTCTATCGGTACTGACGTTATAGTGGGCTTTCCGGGTGAAGGCGAGCTGGAATTTGAAAATACCTATAATCTTCTAAAATCTCTGCCGCTATCTTATCTGCATATCTTCCCGTACTCAAAGCGTACGAAGACGGCGGCTATAGATATGCCCGGGCATAACGACCCCAGGGTCATCAAAGAACGCTCTGCAAGGCTGCACGCCCTGGACGCGGAGATGAGGAAGGCATTTTACGGGCGTTTTATCGGTCGCGAAATGACGGTACTTGTCGAATCGGCGCGGGATAAAAAAACAGGACTTTTGAAGGGACGTACGACAAATTATATTCCCGTATTGATAGACGGCGGTGACGAGTTAAAGTGCAGCGAGGTTGTAGTGCGGTTAACTGGTATTATAGACGATAACATGGTTGGGTGTTTATGAAATTAAAGGAATATGATTTTAGAGATGGGGATATACGAAAAAAAATACTAGACTTGTTAAGAGGAAAAGTTTTTCACGTAACAAAGTACTCTGCATATCAGTCTATTCTTAAGAGTGACGCTATAGAAACTAATGTAGATGGAAGGTTTGGTTATACATATTCCATGAGTAGCACTGGTAGAAAAGCAGATTGTGTTTGTTTTTTTGATTTACGAAATAAAACCCAGAAAGTAATAGATAGGTCTATAAATGGTCTGGATTTTATGGACAGCCGTATTTTTGGGGAAAAGATTGTATATTTATTTTTAGTTTCTGATTTTCATGAGGAATTAATCAGTCCGCGTAAAATACAGGCCACTTTTCCTGGTCGTTATATCCCTGATGTTGAGATGTTGCATGAAGGCTTTGTTCCATTGCGTAAGATAGAAAAAAGTATTGTGGTTTATGTATAGTATTGTTGTTCTGCGAATATTTTGAAATTATTATTGATTGGTGTTTATATGAATAGAGAAGAGCTACTTAGAAAATTTAAAGCACTGCTACCTTTTAAGTTTGAGAATGATGCTATTCTGGAGCTTGCCTTTGTCCATAGCTCTTACGTAAATGAGAAGGCAGGGGTCGGGCTTGAGTCCAACGAGCGTCTGGAATTTCTGGGCGACGCTGTAGTCGGTGTTGTCGTCAGTAAGCTCTTATATGAGAATTTTCCCAGGCTTGCCGAGGGCGAGCTGACGCGTTTTCGGGCGCGGCTGGTAAATAGACGAACGCTAGCAGAGCTTGGCAAAGAGTGGCGGCTGGGTCCTCTTTTACTTCTTGGTAAGGGCGAGCTAATGGCAGGGGGCAGGAAAAATCCGACGATACTTTCTAATACCTTTGAGGCCGTAATGGGCGCTGTTTTTTTGGATCAGGGTTACGCCGCAACCGCAGAATTTATTGAAAAGATATTTACGCCTTTGATGGAGGCCGGCGTCGAGTCGTCGGGTCACTTCGGCTTTAAGCCTGAGCTACAAGAGATAGCGCAGAGGTTCTTTAAAGAGCCCCCTGAGTACAGGATAATAGACGAGCAGGGGCCGGCGCACGAGAGGGTCTTTACGGTCGAGGTCATTGTTGACGGCGATGTGCTGGGTACGGCAGAGGGCGGACGAAAAAAAGATGCCGAACAGGCCGCGGCTGAAGAGGCCATCAAGGCGCTTGGCGCAAAGGGTTATAGCCTTTAGAGTTGAGGGATTAAGTGGGAAAGAAGAAACAGCTTATTATACCGGTATTTATTCCATTCGGCGGATGTCCGCATAAGTGCGTCTTCTGCGATCAGCGCGGCATTACCGGGCAGAGCGGGATGCCGAGCAGCGAAGATGTCTCTTTAAAGATCAGAGAGTATCTCTCGACGTGGAAGGGGATAGGACGCCGCGAGGTTGCCTTTTACGGGGGTAGTTTTACGGGTCTTACTACCACGGAGCAGGAAGAGTACCTGGGCGCGGCAAAGGTCTTTGTTGACGCGGGGGATATAGACGGCCTGCGCATCTCAACGCGTCCCGATTATATAGATGCAGAGGTCGTAGAGCGTCTCCTGCGTTTTAAGGTAGAGGTAGTAGAGCTCGGGGTGCAGTCTCTGGATAATGAAGTGCTGGCGTTATCTGGCAGAGGCCATGACGTAGAGAGCGTAGAGGCCGCGGTTGGATTCCTTAAAGAGGCCTGTATCGAGGTAGGTATTCAGCTCATGCCGGGTCTGCCCGGAGATACCGTTGAGCGTGTAATAGAGACGGCGCGCGCTACCGTCGCACTCGCCCCTGCTTTTGTCAGGATCTATCCGACCCTTGTTATAAAGGATACGGCCCTTGCCGAGCTATATGATGCAGGACGGTATGAGGCTTGGAATTTGACCGATATGGTCGAGCTCTTAAAGAAGGTAAACAGGATCTTCGAGCAGGCCGGGATAAAGATAATCAGGATGGGACTTCATAGTTCAAAGGAGCTTGAGCAGTCTCTTATCGACGGCCCTTACCATCCTGATCTCCGAGGGCTTGTCGCAAAGGCAGGGTAGTTCTCTGAAATGCGAGTGAGTCCGTGAAATATAGAAGGGGCTGCCTTTGTAAGGCAGCCCCTTTTTATTGTTTTATTGTTACGTTGGGTTATTTATTTTTTAAGAACTTTTGAAGCGATGCGTAAGATTCTTCGCGCACCCCCTGGTCTTCATCATAGATGGCCAGGTTCAGCGGCGTAAAGGCCTTAACGTCGCCGAGTCTGCCGAGTGCTATCGCGGCCTCGCGCCTGACAAAGGCTTCGGGGTCTTTTTCCAGCGCCGTTACAAGCGTGGGTGTCGCGGTTTTTCTGCCCGAGTTGCCAAGGGTTCTTATGGCATCACTGCGATCGATCCATGGAAGGTCCATATTGGATGCGCGTTTTATATTCTGCTCAAAGGTGTATTTTCTCTTTACCCATCTCTTGACCGGTTCGGTGGACTTTCTTGTCTTTATCTTTTTAAGTGCATCTTCGCCCGCCTCCACAACGGTTGCTTTTTCTTTACCCGATGTTTTATTTAAGGTTCTTTTTATGGCAGCTGCGGCCCTCTTGTCGCCGGAGGCGGTGAGTGCCTTGATTATATTTACGCGAGTCCTGGCATTCTTTTCTTTGTCCAGCGCGTTGATCAGGGCGGTTGCTGTGTACTTCTTTTTTATTTTACCCAGATACGTCGCGCTGTAGCCGCGCACTCCGCTGTCTTTGTCTTCTTTAAGCGCTTTTATAAAGGCGCTGATGGTGCTGCGGTCTTTGCTCTTTAGCGCCTGTGCCGCAGCGCGTCTGACCCATACGCTCTTATCCGAGGAGAGGGTGGCCTTCATGGCGGCGCGTGCGTCGCTATTGTCGCTGTATTTGCCAAGGCCGAGTGCCGCGTGTTGGCGCACGTTCCACTCCGGGTCTCCTTTAAGCGCCTTTATTATTACCTGCATGCTCTTCTTATCATTGTTTTTTCTAAGTCCTTTTATAGCCGCTGTGCGCTCTTTTGTTGTCTTTCCTTTGTCAAGAGCGGTCGCTGCCAGTTTTTCCGTATCCACGGGCACTTTCTTTGTTTTTGTGGTTTTTTCGTATGTGCTTGTATCCCTTCTTATTTTCATGGGAGCAGCTTTAGGTACGATAGCGGCCTGTTTTGCTTCAGGCGCCTGGATATTTGCTGTGATCTCCATCTTCCTAAGGGCTTCTTTGGCGGCAATGGCAACGCTTCTTACGTCTGTGTATGAGCCGTCTTGCTTATAGGTAGAGACGGTCTCCGGATCTTTAAGGGCTTTCTTGAGCGGTCCTATAGCTATCCTGTTATTTATCTCTCCCAGGGCCGTTGCTGCGCTCTTTCTGACAAAGACGCTCTTATCCTGTTCCAGCGTATTTATAAGCGGCGCGACTCCGCTCTTTGCCTTGAGCCTGCCCAGAGCCTCGGCTGCGTTCTGCCTGACGATCCAGCTCTCATCGTTATTAAGGGCTATGATAAGCGCCTTTGCGGCTTTTTGATCGCCGGAGTTTCCAAGTTTCATTGCGGCATGACCGCGCTCAAAGCTCTGGTTATCTTTGTTCAGGAGTGTCTTTATATCAGCCGTTATATTACCTGTCTGTGTCGGCATTCTGGTGATTTTAAAATCAGTTGTACTGCCATTGTTATTTTCATGCATCTGGATGGTCATCTCATTCTGCATTCCTGTCATCCCGCGCATTAACATCGGCAGCATCGTAAGTCCTGCCGTCCCTATTATTGAGATCGCAATGATGATCGGCAGAAGCGGCCCTATAAGTGCTACTACGATAAAGCCGATCTTCCAATTCCTGGAGGGCTGAAAATGAAAATCCCCTTTTATCTCTCGTAGCTCATGGTAGAGCAAGTAAGCGAAGATTAACGGGAAAGGCGTAAGTATTAATGATAAGAGCGGCCCTGCTATAGGAATGGCCCCTAGAATACCCATTAACAGGAATAATACAAAGAGCCTTATGAAGACACTGAAGCCGTGGCCTCTTACGTATCTCATGCTCTTTAAGAGCGAGTTCAGTCCGCGTTCGTCTTCTTCGATAAAGACATATAACGGAAAGTATAGCCAGATCGAGAGTACTATGCCGGGGATGATGAAGAGAAAGTAACCACCCAATATGACCGACATCTGCAGCGCCATAATCCACAGAAAAGAGAGGGTTCTGCCCTTTGTCTCTCTAAACGCATCTTTTACGCCGCAGTCTCTGGGTATGGCATAGAAAAGGGCCGCGTAACAGCGTGCCATGACATAAAGTATTACCAGGAAGATAAGTATTACCGATATGAAGATAAGAGACCGAGAAATCAAAGCCGGTATAGTTGCTATGGCTGATCCTATAACGACGAGCAGTATGTTTAGCAACAGTATGAGAATAAGCGTCCAGAAGCGTGCCTTAAAGACCCCCCATGTCTTGCCAAAGAGCGCACCTATCCCTGACAGCTTGTCTCTGGTGGGAGGCTTTGGCGGCCCAGAGGACGACGCCGCAACTCCGGCAGGCTCTACAGAAGAGGCCGCAGAAAGATCCTCTTCGGATATACCGTCAAAATCATTATCATCGGTACTCATATTAATCTCCTATTATATTAAAGACTTAGGCTTATGGTGTTTTTGGCGGGGTTTCTCTTTGCAAAAGAGTTTATCTGGTGCGGTTTTTGCGTGAGTACTCTGCCCCATAACTATATATCGGCAAAGATGGCTGTAAAATTGAGTGATTGTTTTAGCTGCGGGGAAAGTCTAGTGAAGGTCTGTTTTTCTTTTCTTATATATCAGGGTTGCAACCGAAAGGACGGCGATAAGACCGAGCCCTGCGATGAGCTGCCAGCTTACCCGGCCCCGGGCTATATCAGGGATAGAGCTTGAGAAGGTGACGTAGGCTATGGTCGCGGGCAGCATAAAGATAAAAGAGGTTATTACGTAGGTCTTAAGTCCTATTCCGGAGAGGCCGAAGGCATAGTTCAGGAGGTTATAGGGAAAGAGAGGTATGAGGCGCGTTATTGCGACTATCTTCCAGCCGTCTTTTTTTACGCGTTTATCGAGAGAGCGCAGGCCGCTTTTCTTAAGTATTTTTTTAGCCCACTTTCGACCTAGCAGTCTTGCTACGAGAAATGCAAGGGTCGCTCCCGAGGTCGAGCCGATAGATACATAGACGACGCCCCAGAAAGGGCCGAAGAGTAGTCCGCCTGTGATGGTCAACGGGAGCGCCGGTAAGAGCAGCGTCGGGGCTACCGTAAAGATAAGGATAAAGACTATAGGGCCAAGCATGCCAAGGCCGTCTATATAGGTCGTGAGTCTTTCCGCACTTAGCTCTACAGCTCCGGGGTTGGTCCTTATTACCACGGCGAATACTGATACCAGCGCTAATAATACTACGAGTCTGAGAGTATCTTTCTTCATTTTATATAGCCTGTTCTTTCATCAGGCGTTGTGCCTGCCGGGGCCTTGGTATGCCGGTGCGCCCGCCTGTCTTTCGGCACTTTAAGGCCGCCACGGCCGAAGCGAATTCTACCGTCTTTTCTATCTGCCAGCCCTTTAAAATTCCGTAGGCAAAGCCTCCGTGAAAGACGTCGCCTGCGCCTGTGGTGTCAACGGCCTCGACCTTGAATGCGCCCTTTGAGATGCGCTTGCCGGCTGCGCAGGTGATGCTGCCCTTTTTGCCAAGGGTTATGGTTACGGCCTTTGCCTGCGGATTTATGGCGCGAAGTTCTTTGAGGGCCTTTAGCGGCGTACCGGAGACGGCCCTGGCGAACTGCTCGGAGGCGACGACATAATCGGATATTTTTATAAGCTCTATCATACCCGGACGCATGCTGCCTGCGTCAAGCAGTATTGGGACGTTAAATCTGGCGGCAAGCTCTGCGGCGGCGAGCGAGGCGTCCTCCATCAGGCCGTCAAGGAGCAGGAGCGAGGCATTTTTTATATGGGTGGCCCTGACTTCTGCGGGCGCAAGCGGCGCGCCGCTTGCGCGTTGCCATATTACAGTCCTTGAGGCGGCCTTTGTGTTAACAATAATAAAGGCCCTCTGCGAGGTACTGTCTTTCCTCGTTATAAGGCCTCTGGTAGAGACGCCTTCTGCTCTGAGTTCTTTTTTGATCGTCTTGCCTGCGTCGTCGTCGCCTATGATACCCATGACACTGCCCTTAACGCCGAGCCTTGCCAGTGTGACCAGCGCCGTTGCCACGGGGCCTCCGCCCTGCGTCAGCAGTGCGGTTGCCTCGGGTTTTGCGTCTTCCTGCGGAAAACCGTCTACAAGGGCGATATTATCGAGCGAGCACTGGCCGAGGCCGACAACTACATGGGGCGTGGCTTTTATATGTTTTTTTCTCCTCTGAGCCATTTCGTCAGTATAGTTCTAACTAAGTAAAACCGCAATCTATTTACAGTTTCAGGGTAGGTCGGATACTAACCCGAGCCTTTTGTAAAGATATATTTGAATTGTAAAAACTCTGTATTTTTGGTATTTTATTTTGATATGTTAGTCAAATTTCCCCGTCAGGTAAGGATAGAGAATACGAACTTCTGTAACGCCGTCTGCACAATGTGTCCAAGAGAGATGCTTACAAGGCCCAAGGGTACGATGGGCCTGGATTTCTTTAAGAAGATTGTTGCGCAGTTGGTCGAAGGAGGCACAAAAGAGCTGCATCTTCAGGGCTATGGCGAGCCATTTCTCGATAAGACCATAATGGAAAAGATAAAGGCGGCCAAGGCCGCGGGCATACCCTATACCTTTATGGTCACCAACGCTTCGCTCCTGACCGAGAAGGTCTGCCGCGAGCTCCTTGCCTCGGGTCTTGATAAGCTTAAGATAAGTTTCTACGGCGTAGAGAAAGAGAGTTACGAGAAGATACACAACGGCCTGTGCTTTGAAGAGGTAAAGGCCAATGTCGAGCGGCTCTTGAGGATCAGGAAAGAAATAAAGAAAACCGGCGCACCTGTTACCAAAATAGATGTAAAATATATAGGCAGGCTCAGGGACTTTGTGCGTTTCGCCCTTCAGTGGGGCTTAAAGTCGCATATATCTTTTGCCCGTATGCATAATTACGGTTACGGCAGGGGTTTTAATAAGGCCGAGAAGGAAAAGAGCGAGCGTAAATGCGCGATGGTGATAGACCCTGTGATGCAGGTTTTGTGGGACGGTCTTGTAGTTCCTTGTTGTTACGACTTTGACGGTAAGATGGTCCTTGGCGACCTGAGCAAAGAGACGGTCGCAGGCGTATGGACGGGGAAGAAGTATACGAAATTCAGGAGTATTCATGAAAAGGGCGAGTACGAAAAACTGCCTATATGTAATAACTGCGATAAGCTTCGGTAGAGGCGCGCGACGATGGCCTTAAATATTCTGGTTGTAAAATACAGTTCTCTCGGGGATATCATAAATGCCGTGCCTGCGGTAAAGCTTCTGCGCGCGGGCATGCCGGATGCCCGTATCCACTGGCTTATAAATAAGGCCTACGCCCCCTTGATAGAAGACGTCCCGTTTGTCGATGAGGTTATAATCGCCGAAGGGCGCGGCCTTGGCCCGACGCTCAGGGCTATCTCTGTCTTGCGCCGCAGACGTATTGATCTGGTAGTCGATCTTCAGGGCCTTCTCAAGAGCGCTGTTATAGGTTATTTCTCAGGCGCTTCCAGACGCGTTTCTTTCCCTTATACGCGCGAGGGCAGCGGCGTATTTTATAGTGAAAAATTAGGTGAGAGCAGGCGCGACGGCGTTCATGCGGTCGTTGAGAACGCCTCGGTAGTCGCCGGTATTTTGGGTAGAGATCTTCCGACGGACTTAAGCACCGAGCTGCCGGTTGGTGAATCGGTTATAAATGAGGCCCGCAAACTCATAAAGGACGTAAAAGGGAGCGGGCCGCTGCTCGCACTGAGCCCGACCTCAAGGTGGGACTCCAAGATGTGGGGCGTTGCTTCTTTTGCCGCACTTGCAGATATCTTTATAGAGAAAAACGACGCGAGGGTCGTCTTTACCGGTACGGCCGACGACCGTGGTTATATAAAAGGCATAATAAAAAAGATGAGGAATAAAGCTATAAATCTCGCGGGTAAGACCGATATAAAGCAGCTTGCGGCCGTCTTTAAGCTCGCTGATATTTACGTCGGTTGCGACTCCGGCGCTACGCATATAGCGGCCTCTCAAGGTACGGCGGTCGTAGCTGTCTTTGGCCCGACCGATCCGGCCTATACCGGGCCTTACGGTGATAACGCCGAGGTCGTTAGTATGAAGGCCAGCTGCTCGCCTTGCCGCAAACGCGAGTGCAAGGACCTCCGGTGCATGCACCGGGTCTCGGCTAATATGGTCTACGATGCGGCTATGAGGAGGCTTAATTCGTGACGCGTCCGGGAAGTCTTTTATACCGCGCCGAGCTCGTAGGCGCGCGTGTTCTTTTGCCGGTGCTGGGTAGTCTGGGGTTTTTCAAATTCCCTCGTACCGTAAGGCTTGAGAGTACGGCCAACTGCAACGCCGATTGCGTGACCTGTACGCGTCAGGTTATGACCAGAAAGAAGGGCGTGATGGACTTTGCGCTCTATAAAAAGGTCGTCGATGAGTGCGCCTCTTATAAGGTCTCCTCCATTCACCTCCATAACTTCGGCGAGCCGTTCATTGATAAAGGCATCTTTGATAAGATTCGTTACGCAAGGGATAAGGGGATAGACACAAGGCTCTTTTCTAATATATCGCTACTCGATAGGGAGAAGGCGGTAGAACTGGTAGAGTCGGGCCTTACGCGTATAAAGGTCAGTATCGACGGCGACTCCAAAGAGACTTTTAACGTCATAAGGAAGGGCCTTGATTTCGACCGTGTCGTAGAGAATATAAATACCCTTATAGAGGTGCGTAAAGAACTTGGCAGTAAGACCCCTGAGATAGGTCTGGTCTTTGTCGAGACCGAGCGGAACAGCCATGAACGGGAGGGTTTTTTAAAGAGGTGGAAGGGCAGGGTCGATTCTATTGACATTAGCTCTTACCATAACTGGGGAGGAAGTCTGCACGAGGGCGAACGTGGGGACAAGCGCGCCCTGCCGTGCCTGCGCGTCTGGCAGACCTTTACCGTCCTATGGAACGGCGAGGTCTCGATCTGCTGCATGGACTATGACGGCAAGGTGATACTCGGTAACGTCAAGAAAGAGAGCGTCTATGATATCTTCCACGGAGAAAAGCTGCGTCGGATAAGACGCAGGCACCTGAAGGGAGATTTTGCAAAGCCCAAGATCTGCCTGCGGTGTGAGGCGAGAAGGTAGTTCTGCTCCTGGCTTTTTTATAGTTGTTACCGGTGGCCGCGTTGCTCTTTAGCACGCGGTCTTTTTATATTAAGGGGGGGGGGATGTTTTAGTGGAGATATCTCTTATCCGGCTTTCTTTGGCCTTTCGGAAGGTTGATTCTTCGGCCTTTATTATGATAAATTATATAATTAATCAATAAAAAAAGCATATTTTGCCCCTTTTAAAGGGGGCTTCAGGTAGGTTATGTCCGACAAAGAGATTATAAAGAGGATCCTCGTCAGGGTTCCCAACTGGATCGGTGACGCGGTAATATCCATGCCCGGCCTTCACGCCCTTAAAAAGCTCTATCCCGAGGCCGAGATAACCGTCCTTGCAAAGGCGCGTACCCTGCCCTTATACCTCGCTAAAGAGCCGGTCGTAAAGGACGTCATTGAGTACGATCCTGATGGACGGCACTCTGGTCTTTCAGGGAAGTTCCGCCTTGTCGGTGAGCTTAAGACCCGTAAGTTTCAGATGGCGGTCTTGTTTCAGAATGCCTTTGAGGCGGCTTTGATCGCCTTTATGGCTGGCATACCGCGTCGCGTTGGCTATGCGCGCGACCTGCGCACCCCTCTTCTGACCCAGCCGGTAAAATTTGAAGATACTATCGCAAAGAAGCACCAGGTCTTTTATTACCTTAATATTATAAAGGAGCTAGGGCTCGGCGTATCGCTTGAAGATATAGAGCTGCCGGTTGTAAATATAAGTAAAGAGGACTCGCAGCGGGCAAGCGTTATAATGGAGGAGTACGGCCTCGACGCCGGTAAGGGGATGGTCGGGGTGGCTCCGGGGGCGAGCTTTGGCCCTGCCAAGAGGTGGCCTACCGAGGGTTATTACGAGGTGATAGAGAGGATAAGCAGGGAACGGGGGGTAACGCCGGTAATATTCGGCGGTGGCGATGATATAGAGGTTAGCACGGCACTCTCAACGAGGTTAAGCAGTGCAGGGGTAGACCACGTCAATCTGGCAGGAAAGACCAGCCTCAGAGAATTCATAGCGGTAGCCGCTAAGACTCAGCTTTTTCTTACCAATGACTCGGGGCCGATGCATGTGGTGGCTGCGCTCGGGGTGCCGACGGTGGCTGTCTTTGTATCGACCGCACCATCGCTTACAGGGCCTCTAGGCAGGTGCGTAAAGGTTCTCTATAAGAAGGTCAAGTGCAGCCCGTGCTTTAAGAGGGAGTGTCCTTATGAGCACTATAACTGCATGAAGACCATAACGGCAGAAGATATCTATAACGCCTCTATCGAGCTCCTGGCTGAATGCGGGATAGATTCAAAGTCAGGGTCGGAGGCGTGACGGTGGTAGCTACCAGAGCCGTAGTATATCTGGACCGTGACGGGACGATAAATCACGATCCCGGATACCTGAGTAACCCCGACGATGTCGTCTTGCTGGAAGGCGCCGCTAAAGCGATAAAGACCCTGAATGATTCCGGCATCAAGGCGATAGTTATAAGCAATCAGTCGGCGATTGGCAGGGGGTATTTTACGGAGCGCGAGCTCTTTGCCGTAAACGCAAGGGTCTCTGAGATTATTAAAGACGGCGGCGGGGCTCTGGACGCTATATATTATTGTCCTCACCGACCGGACGCGGGATGTGGGTGCAGGAAGCCTCGTACCGGCCTTATTGAACAGGCCGCAGCGGAGCATCATCTGGAGGGGTTGCCTGCTTACTTTGTCGGCGATAAGGTCTCTGATATGGGTGCTGCGCGCGGCGCGGGTGCAAAGGCCGTTATGGTCTTAACGGGTTACGGTAGTGAGGAGCTTAAAAAACTTGATTCTCAGCCTGATTTCGTGGCGCGCGACCTGACGGTCGCCGTAAGCTGGATAATCAACGATCTTGACGGGGAGGGCAAGGGCTGCGGGACTTAGTCCGGGCAGGTGTCTTTGAGATATTTTTTGTGTTTTTTATGCAATATCGCACAAGTTATCTCTAGAATTTCCGAAAAGGATATAAGGACTTACAAAAGAGGACGGAGCAGGAAAATTGCCAGAATCCATATCAATAGTGATCCCGGTCTATAACGAGGTGGAGAGCCTTCCGCGTCTTTATGAGGCCCTCAAAAAGGTAATGGACGGCCTGGATAACCCCTATGAGGTCGTCTTGGTAGACGACGGCAGCAGGGACGGCTCTTTGAAATATCTGGAGGAGCTCGCAGAGCGGGACTCTCATATCGTCGTTGTCTCGTTCAGGCGGAACTTTGGTCAGACCGCGGCAATGGCCGCGGGCTTTGAGTACTCAAAGGGAGACGTCATCATAACCATGGACGCCGACCTGCAGAACGATCCGACCGATATACCCATGATGATAGAGAAGATAAAGGGTAAGGACGTCGTCAGCGGTTGGAGGAAGTTCAGGAAAGATCCCTTTTTATCAAGAAAGCTGCCTTCCCTGGTGGCTAATTGGCTTATCTCAAAGGTAACCGGCGTGAAACTGCATGACTACGGTTGTACGCTTAAGGCTTACCGCAGGGAGGTCGTAGAGAATATAAAGCTCTACGGCGAGATGCACCGCTTTATACCGGCTATTGCCAGCTGGGTCGGCGCCGAGATAATCGAGGTGCCTACAAAACATCATCCACGGCGTTTTGGAACTTCCAAGTACGGCATTTCAAGGACGGTGCGAGTCGTTCTTGACCTTATAACGGTAAGATTTCTTCAAAGTTTTTCTACGCGCCCTATTCATGCCTTTGGCCCTCCCGGGCTTTTGATGGGCTTTGTTGGTTTCTTGATATCTCTTTATCTGAGCTATGAGAAGATAATCCACGGTGTCGATATCGGCAACAGGCCGTTGCTGCTCCTTGGAGTCTTGCTTATAATACTTGGCGTTCAGGCCGTTGTAATGGGGCTGCTCGGCGAGATGCTTGCGCGTATATATCACGAATCGCAGGATAAGCCGATATTTGTCGTAAAGAAGGTGCTCGGCCAGAGCCTTGGAGAGGTCAGGCCGGAGATAACCAAGGCGGATAAAAAAGTCCGAGGTCAATGAAGAAACTTCGTTTGATAATAGTCAAGGTCGTGGTAAGTGCGGCAATCCTCTATTTTCTCTTCCGTAATATAGATTTCGAGCTTTTCAGGGATATGTTTATCGCTATGCCCCTGCTTAATTTTGTGGGTGCGGCGTGTACGCTCCTAGTGGTCGCATTTGTATCCGCCTTTCGTTGGTCTCGGGTTGTTAAAGAGGATATAGTAATATCGTACAGGGGACTTTTGTCTATATATTTTGTCGGTATGTTCTTTAATAGTTTTCTACCTACTGCGGTCGGCGGGGACTTTGTTAAGGGGTATTATCTCTTTAAAAGGAGCGGAAAGGCTGCGGCATCGTTTGCCTCTATATTTGTTGACAGGTATTCCGGCTTCGCGGCTATGGTCTTTATAGAGGCCCTGGCCCTTGTTGCGAGCTACGGGGTCGTTTACCATATTGGAGGAACAGGTCTTCTCCTTGTTTTTATTCTTTTTATCGTTACTTTCGTGATGGCAAGTCTTTTTATGTGGGTTGAGTTTCTGCACGGCTGGCTTATAGTGATCTTTGCGCGGATACATTTCTATAAGTTAAACGATAAGATAGACGGTTTCTACAGGGTTTTCATGAGTTATAAACGAAAGGGGCTGCTCATAAGGATCTTCCTCCTTTCGCTTGTGGTTCAGGGCGGGGTCTCTTTTAGTTATTATATATTGGGCATGGGGCTTGGAATTGACGCTCCGATAGGGTATTATTTTCTTTTTGTTCCTATGGCGACCTCGGCCGCGATGATCCCTCTTTCGCTTGCCGGGCTCGGTATCAGGGAGGGTGTCTTTATCTTTCTTTTTACCGGCGTTGGAATAACGCGTGAAGAAGCATTGGGGCTAAGCCTGCTGTGGTTTATTACGACGGTAGTTATAAGTCTGCCGGGTGCTGTCGAGTATGTAAGGACCGGAGGCAAGAAGGCCCAGCTCCTTGAGGCTGGGCCGTAGGCTTGAGACTAGAGAAGGACTTTTATAACTTTATAAACAGGAGAGAGTTATGCCGATAGACAGTGAACTTTTGGATATACTGGCCTGCCCCAAGTGTAAGGGCGACGTGAGCCTGGACGACGCGGGCGGTGGAATAATCTGTAATAGCTGTAAGTTGTTCTTTCCAATAAAAGACGGTATCCCGTCCATGCTGCTTGACGAGGCCCGGGAGCTTGGCTAGCAGAGTTTTAGAGGGCTCTGTGCTCGGGAGGGCCTGTGAATTTCCTTGCCTATATCTTATTTAAGGTTTTTGTCCTGGTTATGTCTTTGCTGCCGCTGCGCAGTGCGCTTGGTCTGGGTAAGGCCCTGGGCGCTGTCTGCTACCGGCTTGCGGGCAGCAGGCGAACCCTTGCGTTATCCAATATCAGGCGTGCCTTTGGCGATAGTAAGTCCGAGGGCGAGGTCTGTGAGATAGCCGCAGGCATGTTCCGTTCTCTGGGGATGATGCTGGTGGAGTTCGCAAGGCTCAGAAGCGTTGACAAAGCCTATATCGATAAATACGTAAGCTTTGAAGGACTTGAGCACTTTGAGCGTGCGGTGAAAAGGGGTAAGGGGGCGGTCTGTCTGACCGCGCACTATGATAACTGGGAGCTTCTGAACGCTGCGCTAAGTCTTAAGGGGTTTCCGATGGGCGTGGTCGCAAGACCCCTTGATAACCCTTATCTGAATTCGTATACCGAAAAGGTAAGGAGCGCGTTTGGCGGGCGCGTTATAGATAAAACCAATGCCCTGCGGGGAATGCTTGGGCTCTTAAAGGGCAACGGCGTGCTTGGCATATTGCTTGACCAGCGTTCTTCTACGAAAGAAGGAGTGATGGTGGATTTTTTTGGCACTCCGGCGAGCACAAGTAAGGGGCTCGCGGCTATTGCCCTGAAGACCGATACCGTGGTTATACCGGTATTTATCAGAAGACTTAACGGCCCTTATCACAAGGTCGAGTGCATGGAGCCCGTAGAGCTTGTGCAAAGCGGTAATAAGGCAGAGGATAACAGAGATAATACGCAGCGCTTTACACGCGCGATAGAGGACTACGTCAGGCGTTATCCTGAGCAGTGGTTCTGGCTGCACTCCAGGTGGGAGCGCAGGAAGAAGGCCAAGAAGGGTTAGTTCTTCTAAAGAAGATATTGAGGGTTTTAAATCAAAGGTCGAAGAGCTTAATAAAAAAGGTGACGGAGACTCAGCGGCATTTTACCTGTACCTGCTTTAGGTAGAATGCCGAATTTTTGTTTATGAAGATAGCGCTTGTAGGAAGAGGTTTCTCCACTTCGTGGGGAGGGGCCGAGAGGGTCGGGGTTAACCTGGCGACCTCTCTTAAGGAGGCGGGCCATAGCGTGACGTTGTACTCGGCGCGCGCAGACCAGAGCGTAGCGGGTTTGCCTGTTACTAAAGTAGAGACCTCCGGGTTTTCTTCCGCCCTAAAGATATTAGGTTTTAATAAGAACGTCGGCAAGCTGCTCGGCTCTGCCGGTCAGGACGTCATATTCGGCCTGACGCAGATATATCCGCTTGATATCTACCGCGCTGGCGGCGGGGTTTACGCGCATTGGATGCGTCTGCGTTATCCTAGTTTTTATCAGAGGCTATTGAAGTATATCTTTGCGCCGGTACATCCGGCTATGCTCAGGCTTGAAAAGAAGATAATGGCTCCGGGTAATTGCCGCTACGTTATAACCAACTCAGAGCTTGTAAAGGGCCATATGGAGAGCTACTTCGGCGTTCCTCCTGAAAAGATTCGTGTTATCTATAACGGCATTGACCATAGCGTCTTTAACCCCGAGCTCCGGAAGCACCGACGCGGCGTCAGGGAGAGGCTCGGTATAGGGCAGCAGGACGTCGTCGCGCTCTTTGTATCGAATAACTGGAAGAGAAAGGGCCTTGGTACGATCGTAAGGGCGATGGCAAGGGCGCCTTACCTGAAGGTGCTGGTCGTTGGCAGGGGCTCGACCGCCCTGCAGAACGCTGCTGTAAAGAGGATGGGTATGGGAGGGGGTAATCTCTTCTTTGCCGGTGCGAGTCAGAATGTAGAAGAATATTATGGTGCTGCTGACTTTTTTGTCTTGCCCACGCGTTATGATCCGTGCAGCAATGCCTGCCTTGAGGCCATGGCCTCGGGACTGCCTGTTATAACGACTACCGAGAACGGCGCCTCCGAGTTTATTAAAGAAGGCAGAAACGGCTTTATTCTGGACAGGTGGAATGACGACGATAAGCTCACCGAGTTCTTCATGCGTTTAAAGGTGAGCGGCGAGCGTAAGCGTATGGGCAGGGCGGCTGCAGCGGCTGTAAAAGAACTTACGATAGAGAACTGTACCTCGCAGATAATCGAACTCTGCGAGATTGTGATGAAAGAGAAGGCTACTTAAATAGGGCGCGTGTTGGGTATATGAGTAGAGTTAGTACGCTTGTAAGCGTAGTTATACCGACCTACAACCGTCGGGAAGAGACCTGCGAGGCAATAGAGAGCGTCCTTGCGCAGGACTGCCCGGACGTCGAGGTCATAGTCGTTGACGACGGCTCTACCGACGGCACCGGAAAGGCAGTACTGGATAGATTTGCCGGGCGTATCCGTTTTGTCTATCAGCATAATCAGGAAAAGAGCGCTGCGCGAAATAGGGGTATAAAAGAGGCAACAGGCAAGTTCCTCTGCATGCTCGACTCCGACGACCTTATGCTGCCGGGCGCTATTGGCGCAATGCTGGCGTGTTTTAGAAAAAATAAAGATGCGGATGCGGTCTATGGTATGAGCGTCAGGCAAAGGCAAGACGGCAGCCTGCTAGAGCCCGACGAGAAGCTGACGTACCCCGAGGGGGATATTCTCTCTGCCTTTATGGAGCGCAGGCTTATAAATAACAACTCTTATATGATAAAAAGGGAGTTGATGTTAAGCTGTGGAATGTACAAGGAAGCGCTCACCAATCACGAGGATTACGAGCTTCTTCTGAGGCTTACGGCAAGGCTAAAGTTCTTTTTCTGCGGCGTTCGCGTCTGTATGGTCAGGCGCAGTAAGGAGAGCGCAAAGGATAATACGGATAAGATAATCGAGCAGGGGGTCAAGGCTATGGATGAGCTTTTTTCTACCGAGGGCCTGCCGCAGAGTTTACTTAAGCAAAAAGACATGCTTTACGCGAAGGAATACCTGATGGTCGCTACGGCCTGTTATCATAGCGGTCGTACCGGTGAGTACCGCGTGAACTATAAAAAGGCCGGCGAGTTTTCTCCCTCGCTTGTGCGCAGAGGAAAGTATCTCAGGCGTTATTTCCTGAGCTTTGTTAAATAATGGATATTTCGGTTATTATAGTAAATTACAACACCAAGGATTTGTTGCTTGAGTGCGTGGACTCGGTCTATTCTTCGCTCGGTACTAAGGAAGGAGAGGGCGGTGAGAAGGGCGGGCCTTCTCTGGACGTAGAGCTCTGGGTCGTTGATAACGGATCTACCGACGGGAGCATGGCCGCCCTTAAGAAGAAATATCCAAAGGTAAAGCGTATAGAGAATAAGGGTAACGTCGGTTTTGCAAGGGCCAATAATCAGGCCCTTATAAGGGGCGCCGGCAGGTACGCCGTGCTCTTAAATAGCGATACCATCGTACCGAAGGGGCAGCTCGATAAGCTCGTGGCCTTTATGGACGACAACCCGAAGGTCGGCATCCTCGGCCCGCAGCTCTTGAATAAAGACGGCTCGAAACAGAACTCAATTGCAAATTACCCGACGCTCCTGACAGAGCTCTTTAATAAGAGTCTTTTGCGCAGACTTTTCCCGGAGCAGTTCCCTGGCAAGGAGCACGAAATTAGTGAGCCGATCGAGGTTGACTCGGTTATAGGGGCCTGCATGGTGGTACGCAACAAGGCTACCCGTGACGCGGGTCTTTTTGACGATGGTTTCTTCTTCTTTTTTGAGGAGACCGACTGGTGCAGGCGAATGCGTTTTCACGATTGGAAGGTCATGCATCACCCCGGTATTAATATCTACCACCTCCAGGGGGCGACGGCAAAGAGCGTTAATACGCGCGCCAGGGTCGAGTACTGGCTCTCGCGTTACGGCTATTTTAAACGCCACGCCTCAAAGATGGACTATATTATGTTGGTCTTTGGACTTATCGTAAAGCTTGTCTTTAACATCGCAGGGGCGCTTGTTATGAGTGTGCTGAGCTTTTTTACCTCTAAAAAGGCACGCGGAAGGCTTTTTCTGAATCTGCACCTGTTGTCGTGGCATCTTGCGGGATGTCCTGCGCTCTGGGGGCTTCGGGGGAGGAGCCGTGGTAAGAAATAATGCGCCGGTCTCTGGCGACTTTCCGAAGGTAACGCTCGTCGTCCCTGCCTATAACCACGCAGATTACGTCGAGGAGTGTCTGGAGAGTATCATCATCCAGGACTATCCTGCTTTAGAGCTGATCATTATAAACGACGGTTCAAGCGACGCGACCGGTGAGAGGATAGAGGAGTTCATCGCCTCTCATAAGCAGGCGGCAGCCTCAGGCGGCCCGCGCTTTAACTATATCTCAAAGAAGAACGAGGGGCTTTTGCGTTCGCTTAATATGGCGATAGGGATGGCTACGGGTAAGTACCTCTGCGAGTTGGCCTCCGATGACCTGCTTTTGCCAGGGAGCATCAGCGCGCGGGTAAGCTTTATGGAGAGCCGCCCTGAGCTGGATCTGGCCTTTGCCGATTGTCTGATAATGAACGGCAGTGAGAAGACAGAGGACCGTCTTATTAAAAGAAAGGCCGATGAGAAGGCCGGCTATGACAGTAAGACCCATACTGTCGTGGACTTTATAAATAGAGATGCCCGTATATTCTTTCCTACCGGTATCTTTAAGGTCGAGGCCCTGAAGCGTTTTGGCGGCTTTGACGAAGATTTCAGGTTCTGCGAAGATACCTTTATGCGTTATAAGATGGCGCTGGAGACGGTCGTTGGTTATAACGATAGCCCGGTTATGTACTACAGACTTCACGGGACAAATGTTTCAAGGGGTAACCCCCTGAAGCTGATGCCGGAGAAGATCTTGGCCCTTGAAAAATTATTGCCTTTGGTCAGTGACGATAAGGTAAGGTCGCTCATAAAGGAGAAGCTCTTTAAGTATAACCTTAAGTACTTCAGGCTTGGCAAGGCCGAGGGGCTTGGGCGTGATAAACTCAAGGGAGCCCTTGATAGCGCTCTGGAGTGCAAGCCGTCGTCTTTAAAGGTGCGTTATATGAGAATGAAGATCTAGGGATAGAGAACTGGACAATGATACGGTCGGTCAAGACAAATGAGATAAAGTGGAATTACGTCCTTCCGGGTTTTGATCCTATGCAGGCTTTGAGCGCCCTTGGCCGCGATGGGCTCTGCGTAAGGAAACTTGGTAAGAAACGTGAGGTCTGGAGGGTAGAGAGGCAGGAGCGCGTCTTTTATGTGAAGCTCTTTAGCTCTTCCGGGTTGCCTGCAAAGCGGCGTGAGGCCGATGCGATAGATAGGCTTGCGGAGCTGGGAGTGCCTGTGCCGACGCTTGCGGCGCGCGGTTATGGCGGCGGCGGGGCTGTTCTTATAACCGAAGAGGTGGCTGGCAGCCAGGTGCTCAAGGATTATTTCTTTACGACCTTCAAAGGGCTATCAAGGATTGGTCGTAGAAGGGCGGTCAGAAGTTTTGCGGCCTTTATTCGCCTTCTGCATGACAAAGGGGCAATGCATAAGGATCCGCATATGGGCAATATGCTCGTTATTGAAAAAGCGGGGGAAAGTAAAGACGGCGAAGGCGGTGACGACGAAAGGCTTGAGTTCTGCCTTCTTGATCTCGGCGAGGTAGAGTTCAAAGGCAAGGCAAGTCTGGAAGACCGCATAGCTAACCTTGAACTCATTAACCTTAACTATATGGCAGGGTTAGATCCTTCTTTAAAGTATTGTTTTTTTAAGGCCTATGGCGAGGGCCTCTTTGACGATAAAGCGGCCTTAAGAGATGCGATAGAAAAGGTAGAGCTCGGCACGCTTGCTCGCGCAGGAAAGATATGGAAGAAGAAGGCACAACGCTCGATGACTGGCGGTAAGCTCTTTGCCGAGTATACCGAGGGCTTTTTCGAGGTCCATATGAAAAAAACCTGGCATGAGAGCGGTGCGCTAGAGGCGGTAATAAAAGACCCCGACAGATTTCTCGACGGCGACGGGGCCGTTATCTTTAAGGATGGTCGTACCGTCAAGGCAGGGAAGGTAGAGCTCGCGGACGGCAGGAAGATATTCCTTAAGAGATATAACATAAAGGGCTCTGTACATACTATTAAAAATATCTTTCGTTCATCAAGGGCGAGCAGGGTATGGCAGATGAGCTACGGTGCGGAACTTCGAGGGTTGCTTATGCCGGAGCCTCTGGCCTTTATCGAGGAACGTAAAAAAGGCAGGGTCCTTGGCAGGAGCTATATAATAAGCGAGTTTATCGATGAAGCTCCGAGGCTCAGCGACTGGGCCCTTGATTTTGAAGGCCGCGCGTCTTCCAGTAGCTTTAGAGAGCTTCTCTTCCGTATCGGGCGTGAGCTTCGGCGTATGCATATTCTGGGCTGGTATCATGGAGACCTTAAGTGGAATAATATTCTCGTAAAGGAGAGAACAAAGTCGAGTAAGGATGATATCTTTTTTCTGGATATCGATGGCAGCTCGATAAGTATCGAGCTAACGAGTGCGGAGATAAAGAAAGATCTGGAGCGTTTTATAGCCGAAATAGATAAGTTCGGCTTTAGCGCTGTTGAGAGAGATAGTTTTCTTTCGGGTTATAAGAGCTACAGCCTTGGTATTCGGCCATCTAAAGATATAGTCGCTATATACCGGGAGCTTGGAGCGTAGCCATGGATTTTATAGAGCGCGGCGGTATTTTGATAAACAAGGCCTTTCTTCAGATACTTGAGGACGCAGGCCTTGACAGTTTTGCCGCTTTGATGGAGCGAGAGGGCGGAACCGTCTTTAAGAAGAAAAAGGCCCGCTCGGTCGTGCGCTTTGAGCTAGACGGTAAAGAAGGGAAGAAGGCCTTTTATCTTAAACGTCATTTCGAAGCCGAGGCGGACAGGGGCGGACGAGGGCTCGGGCGTTTTCTTAAAAATAAAAGGCCGGAGGACGGTCGCAACGAATGGGAACGTATCATTGAGCTAACGGATGCGGGTTTTCAGACGATGGTCCCTGTAGCTTATGGCGATAGCGGAGACGGCTCGCTTACTGTTACCGAAGAGATATACGACGCCGTGCGCGTAGAGGATCATATCCCGTCTCTTTCAGGGGGCGGCAAGGGCGCGGTAAAGGAAAAACGTGATATCATAGAGCGCGTAGCAAAACTCGCCGCGCGGTTTCACGGTATGGGCTTTAATCATCAGGACTTCTACCTTGGCCATATCTTTATCCGTCCTGCATCGGGCGAGCTATTCCTTGTCGATCTACAGAGGGTGCAGCGCAGGGACCCGCCCGTAGAGAGATGGATAGTCAAAGATCTTGCGCAGTTTGTCTTCTCCGCGATCTCTATTGATAACTTTACGTCGTCTGACCTTGTTCGCTTTGGTTATGCCTATATTGGTAAAGACAAATTCAGCGCAGCCGATAAAAAGCTGATCAGAAAGATACTGGCGAAGGCCGAGAGAATATCGCGTCATACGGTCAAGCTTTTAAAGAAAAGGGCAATGGAGTCTAAATGAATTATCCGGAACTAAAAGATAAAAATTCGAAATTTTTGGTTACCGGCGCAGCCGGTTTTATAGGGGTTAATATTTCTCTTAAGCTTATAGAGCTCGGTCAATCTGTTGTTGCCCTGGATGACCTTTCTACAGGCAAGCAGGAAAATATAGATATGATCGCTACCGCAGCAGGCAGCTCCGGTAGCTTCCGGTTTATTAATGGCGATATAAGGGATCGTGCGGTCTGCACGGTGGCAATGGCCGGTGTTGATTACGTCATGCATCAAGCCGCGCTTGGCTCGGTGCCGCGCTCTATTAACGACCCCGTGACCTCTACCGAGGTCAACCTTATGGGGACGGTCAATATGCTAACGGCCGCTAAAGAGCATAAGGTCAGTAAGTTCGTCTATGCCTCGAGTTCATCGGTATACGGAGACGCCCCTGCACTGCCAAAGGTCGAGGGTAATGAGGGAACTACGCTATCGCCTTATGCCGCAGGAAAGCTCTGCGACGAGATATTCGCGGCCAATTTTCACAGGGTCTACGGTCTGCCGGTCGTTGGACTGCGTTATTTTAATATCTTCGGCCCTATGCAGGATACAGAGTCGGCCTACGCAGCGGTCATTCCGATATTCGTTAAAGAACTTCTTGCCGGGCGCGCCCCTACGATAAACGGCGACGGCGAGACGAGCCGCGACTTTACATTCGTTGATAACGCGGTGCAGGCCAATATAAAGGCCGCTCTATCCTCGGATAAGGCCTCCGGCCGTAGCTTTAATATCGCCTGCGGCAGGCGGGCTACCCTTAACGAACTCTATAAGAAAATAGCCGCCCTGCTCGGTAAAGATACCGCGCCTGTATACGCAGTGGAGCGTCCCGGCGACGTGCGTCACAGTCTTGCCGATATTACGCTTGCCCGCACACTTATGGGGTATGAGCCGGATGTAGACTTCGAAAGAGGGTTGGAACTCTCTATTGAGTGGTATAAAGACGCGCTTGGATAGGTCGGACCGAGCGTTGCTTATTTGAATGAACGGGCTGGATGTGCTATAAATCATTATTCATCTTGTCTCTTACGAAGAGTAGTTTTGTATGAGTTATATTGGTCTTTTATAAGGTATTTGTCTTAATAAGGGCAGGCGATCATGAAAAATATTTTAAGCCTTAAGAAGGCACATTCGTTAGTTGATAGTTTTAAGGGCGCAAAGGTCCTTGTCGTCGGCGATCTTATTATGGATCATTTCGTATGGGGTAGTGTTACGCGCGTCTCTCCGGAGGCCCCGGTACCTGTCGTCGATGTAAGTCATGAGACCCTTATGCTTGGCGGCAGCGCAAATGTCGTTCATAATATAACGAGCCTTGGCGGTAAGTGTTATGTAACCGGTATTATAGGTAAGGACGACGACGGTAAGAGACTTATCAGCGAGCTGGCGGGCAGTGGTATAAAGACCAATGGTATAATCGTTGATCCGGGCAGGCCTACGACCATTAAGACGCGCGTTATAGCGCATCATCAGCAGGTTGTGCGCTTTGATAGAGAGAGCAACGAAGAGCCTGGCCAAGAGATAATATCAAAGGTATATGATTATATAAAAAAGGTGGTGCGTTATGCCGACGTCGTTGTTATCTCGGACTATGCAAAGGGGTTGGTGACCGAGTCTCTTGTAAATATAACGAGAGATCTTGCAGCTCGCTCTGGCAAGCCCCTTATAGTAGATCCCAAGGTAGAGCACTTTGATTACTATACGGGCGTAGATCTTATAACGCCCAATAGCAGTGAGGCAGGTCTGGCAGCCGGTGTGAATATAAGGGACGAGGCGAGTCTGCGGGTAGCAGCTGAGGTAATAAAGGAGACTCTTGGTTGCGGCGCGCTTCTTATAACAAGGGGAGAGCACGGGATGAGTCTCTTTGAAGAGGCGGGCGAGACCCACATTCCGACTACCGCAAAAGAGGTCTTTGACGTAAGCGGCGCAGGCGATACCGTAGCCGCAGTTATCTCGCTTGCTCTGGCAACAGGCGCAAGCTATAGAGAGAGTGCGGCGCTTGCCAATGTAGCGGCCGGTGTGGTCGTTGAGAAGCTCGGCACCGCAACGCTCTCGCCGCAGGAGCTTATTAATGCTCTTTCGCATAATCTGGGGCTTGGCGGTAAGTAGTGTTAACATCTTAGAAGCACAACAACAAGGGGGTTGGCTGTGGCAGTTAAGAGTATGACGGGTTACGGAAGGGCGGAGTTTGATGCGGGGGGCGGCTCGTATGGTCTTGAGTTGCGCTCGCTTAATCATCGGTATTTAGAGTTATCTGTGCGTGTTCCCGAGCGTTTTTACCCTTTTGAGGTAAAGGTAAGGGAGGCTTTAAAGAAAAAATTTGCACGCGGGGCCTTTGCCCTTTTTATTAATACCCTGCCTGGTACGGACCGGGCCCTTGAGCTCAATACCGGTATGGTAAATGCTTATCAGGCCGCGGCAGAGAGGCTTAAAAATGAGTTCGGAGTTAGCGGCGAATTAAACGCGGGATTTTTTCTCAGGCAGAAAGATATCTTCTCCGCCACTGAAGGCGCAGAGCATGCGGATGAAGACTGGTCGGCGCTTGACGCCGCACTCGGAGAGGCCGCCGGTCTTCTCAGCTCAATGAGAGCCGACGAGGGTGCGCGTCTTGTGCAGGATATAATGGCGCGCCTTGGAGTTATCGAGCGGTATTTAGGGCAGGTCGCCTCGCTCGCCCCGGAGCTGTCGAGGCGTTACAGGGAAAAACTTATAAGGGATATGGGAGAGTTGCTCGGTAAGAACTTTGACGAGGCACGTATTATAGCCGAGGCCGCGATACTGGCCGAGAAGAGCGATATAACGGAAGAGGTCGTACGCTTTCGCAGTCATATCGAGCAGTTCGGTATCTATCTTAATGCCGACGAACCTGTTGGAAGAAGGCTTGATTTCCTCTGTCAGGAGATGCTTAGAGAGGCCAATACGATAGGCTCGAAGAGTCATGAGGTCGATATAACGCGCGCCGTGGTAGAGGTAAAGGGCGAGTTGGATAAGGTAAGGGAACAGGTTCAGAATATTGAGTAACGCCTTCGGGGAGTGTTTTTAGTATGTCCGAGATAAAAGGCCGTAGAAAGGGCCGGATATTTGTTTTTTCAGGCCCTTCCGGGGCAGGCAAGAGCACGCTCTGTAATATGGCGCTTGCTCACTTTGATAATATAAGTTTTTCTATCTCTTATACTACGAGGGCTCCGCGTGCAGGTGAGACCGACGGTGTTGAGTACCGCTTTGTAGATGAGGCCCGTTTTGAAGAGATGATAGAGAGCGGCGAGTTCCTTGAGCATGCCGGCGTTCACGGTAAGCGTTACGGTACGGCGGCAGGGGATATAGAGGAGATGACCGACAGCGGCATCGACGCCCTCCTTGATATAGACGTTCAGGGTGCGGCTCAGCTCATGGATAGGTGCCGGGACGGGGTCTATGTCTTTGTTCTTCCGCCCTCGATAGACGCCTGTATTGATAGGCTCAACGAGAGGGGCGATCTTAAGGATGAGGAGCTTAAACTCAGGGTCAGGAATGCGCAGGAAGAGATAAAATGCGCAAAAGACTATGATTATGTGATTATCAATGATATATTAGACATGTCTTTTGAAAAACTGAAGGCCATAGTTGTAGCGCAGCGGACTAGCAGATGCGCGGTCGCTGCCGAGGTCGAGAGGCTTTTCGGAATAAGCATAGATTAAGAGGGAGGGTTTTAAAAGATGGCAAGGATTACGGTAGAGGATTGTTTAAAGCAGGAGCCGAGCAGGTTTACGCTTGTGCATCTGGCGGCAAGCCGTGCAAGGCAGCTCCTGAAGGGTGCGCCAAAGCTCGTTGAATCAGAGAATAAAGAGGTCGTAATGGCCCTTAGAGAGATAGCCGAAGGCGATGTACGTGCGGCAAAGAAGGACAGCTAAGAGCCAGGCCTGGTTAAGAGCTATAATTGTATTGGACGGTCTTCTGAAAGAGATCGACACCCCGGAGCTTAAACAGGCTTCGGGTTTTTTTATTTATGTATTTATGTGAAAATATCTAAAGTAAGGGGAGGTTGGTATGAGTGATCTTGGAATGTCAAAGAAGCTAGATTGTGATTACGAAGAGGCGATAGAGAAGGTAAAGGCTGCGCTCGCGCCCGAGGGCTTTGGTGTGCTCACCGAAATCGACGTTAAGGCAACGCTAAAGAAGAAGCTCGACAAGGACTTCAGGAGATATATAATTCTTGGCGCCTGCAATCCGCAGTACGCGTATAAGGCCCTCTCCAAAGAGCTTAATATAGGGGTCTTTATGCCGTGCAACGTCATTGTATATGAGAACGATGGCGGAGGCTCGACCGTAACTGCCGTTGACCCTACTGTCTCGATAGGCTCGGTCGGTGACGCTGATATCTGTGAGGTGGCCGGAGAGGTAAGGAAGTTGCTCAAGTCAATCGTAGAAGGATTGTAGCAACTGCGTTGCGGCACACCTGCGGTGGGCACACCTGTGTTGCGGCACATCTGCGGTGTGGGCAAGCTGCCTGCGTGAGAGTTAAAGTCTCTACTATATTTAAGTGTAAATGTGATTAACTTCCTCTCCCCTGGGGGAGAGGACTGAGGTGAGGGGGTATCTGCGCTGCGCCGCCGTTTGTACCAAAGGCAAAGTACCTTCAAGGATGATAAGGGTCGGGCGCAGGAGGCACATGTCTGAGAAAAGATTTTCCGATTGTTCGGTATCCGAGCGCTTGCTCCATACTTCATTTATAGTTATTCTTGGCGTAGGTTATCTCTTTGCCATGTTTCTTATATTCTCTACCGTCTCTACCAAGGACGGAAAACCCGGACTATCGGTCGAGGATATTATAATCAAGTACCACGGCAACCGCAGCGGGACAAAGCTTGAGGCCGCCCTTACCGGAGGTATGAACGCCTACGTCTCTCCTGAAGATCACATGGTGATCATCTCCTGGATTCATAACGGGGCGAGGGAGTCGGGCTTTCGTAAAAAGGTAGAGCCGATACTTACGGCAAGGTGCGTGAGTTGCCATAACCCGGACGGCTTCATGGCGCGTGTGAACCTGAGGGGTTACACGAATGTCATGAACTTTGTCAAGGTCGATACGGGCCAGAGCATAAGTGCGCTGGTCAGGCTCTCGCATATACATCTTCTGGGTATGGCGATATTATTCTATCTTCTGGGCAGGATATTTTTACTCGCCGAGCTGCCACCTCTCTTAAAGCGGATCGCTATTATCGTTCCCTTCGCAGCGATTCTTCTTGATATAGGCTCGTGGTGGTTTACAAAATATGCCTACGTCTTTGCCTATACCGTCCAGGGCGGCGGTGCTCTGATGGCCCTGAGCTTTGCCTTCCAGTCTTTTGTAAGCCTTTACCAGATGTGGTTTATGAAATCAAAGACAAAAAGCATATAGGGAGTATGGTGAAACCAGACCCTGACGATAACGCCGGCCGCGGCTTTGCGAAGTGGTGCCGGATCACGCGTGCGCCTTTCCTGACGGCGACCCTTGTGCCTGTCTTATTCGGCGCAGCCGTTGCTCACCATCTTGGCTACGGCATAAGTCTGCCATGGCTCGCCCTTACTCTTATTAGCGCGGCCTTCCTGCATATAGGTACAAATACCCTTAATGATTATTTCGATCACAGAAGCGGCGCGGATGCTGCGAACGAAGACTATATAGCGCCGTTTACCGGTGGAAGCCGTACTATCCAGAACGGCCTTATATCGGCTCGCGCCATGCTTACGGTCTCGGTCGTTTCTTTTATCCTTGGAGGCGTAATTGCAATACCTCTTCTCTTCAGGGCCGGCATGCCTGTTCTTTACCTCGGGGCCGTGGGCATAGCCTCGGGGGTCTTTTATACGGCCCCGCCCCTGCGTTTTGCGGGTAGGAAAGGGCTCGGTGAGCTCTTGATAGGGCTGAACCTAGGGCCGCTGATGGTTGCGGGCAGTGTGCTTATCCAGACGGGGACGCTGGAATGGTCGGCCTTGCTTGCGGGTATTCCGGTAGG
>UOEA01000067.1_pt1 | contig 111984 bp, 112 predicted proteins | sample 1988571 | NCBI WGS metagenome assembly UOEA01 (sample SAMEA4712194, study PRJEB27164) | hydrothermal vent metagenome | biome: marine basaltic hydrothermal vent biome; feature: marine hydrothermal vent; material: mineral | place: Pacific Ocean | collected 2011-06-14/2011-07-23 | depth 1689 m | reverse complement strand
CCAGAAGGTGGGGTATCGGTAGATTTCAAGACTAGCTTCAGTCAAAAACTAGATAATGTGAAAGGATGTTTGAAAACTATCCTTGAAGTGACGGTTGAATTTAAAGATGTAGCAAATCCACCGATTGAGATTGATGTTTCAGTTGCAGGGTATTTTTCTGTTAAGGATTTGAAAAATTTAAAAGCGCTGGAAGAGTTTTCAGCAGTAAATGCACCTGCTTTTATTTTTCCTTTTGCAAGAGAAATTATTGCTAATCTTACTCTTAAATCAGGTTTCCCTCCGTTGCTATTACCTCCTGGTAATATAATAAATCTGGTAGGTCAGTCGAAAGTGAAATCTGCCAATAAAAAGTCTGTAAAGAAAAAATCTGCAAAGAAAATAAAAAAATAATGAAAAATATGAGTTTGTTGATTTTGCGTTTCTGTATGATAGGTAAGTCTTCCCCTCAATCCTTCAGCGGATAGACCCTTACTATATTGGATGCCTGCAGGCCCTTATCTCCCTTGGTGAGTTCGAATTCGAAGACCTGGTCTCTGTTCGGGAGGCTGGAGCGTTCTACTGAGCCGTTAAAGGCCGAGTCGTGGATAAAGGCCGTGTTGTAGGGCGACTCGCTCTTTCTCGAGTCGGTTATCCATAGCCCTGTGCCGATATGGTCGAGGTACCTCATAAAGCCGTAGTTCTTTGCGTGATAATAGGTGTAGCAGACGCCTCTGACCTTTCCGCCTACCTCGCCCCACTTTGCGGTGGTGCTGTCGTCGATGGGTTGCAGGTTGGGGATCAGGTAGCCGGACATGAAGAAGTCCGCTTCGCGCTTGAGCTGTGACGATACGTTCTCGAATGCGACGACCTCTACGCGGCAGCCCTTGTTCTGAAGGGCGCGGACGACCTGAATGAAATCGCCGTCGCCGGTTGCTAGCATTACGCGGTCGAGGTTCTCGGATTGAAGCAGGGCGTCGACCGCCATATCGAGATCGGCGTTTGCTTTGCCGTAGCGGTTGCCGGACTCATCGACGTACCAGCTTACCTTCTTTTCAATTACCTTAAAGCCGTAGTCTCGAAGGATCGAGTAAAAGTTAAGGGTGCGGTCTTTATAGTCGCGGTCGGTCTTTGCTCGTGATTCGTCGTAGGCCACGTATGCGTTTAGCCTGACCGGCGTGCCGTTGTCGCGGCAGGCAAAGTCTCTGAGTATATCAAAGCGCATGCCGTAGCCGCCGTTGCGTGTAATATTGGCGGCGTCTACGTAGAGGCCTACCTTTTGTGACGAGTCTGTGCGCATGGATTAAATTCCCCTTTTAAATTAAAGTCTTAGGTGACTTTATCTTTTTAGTATTTAGCGGTGATGATTTTATTATAGCACTAAATATCGAGGTTAGAGACCTCGTGGGCGTGTTTTTCGATGAAATTGCGCCTTGGCTCGACCTGATCGCCCATAAGGGTAGTAAAGACCAGATCTGCCTCTACCGCGTCGTCGACCGTGACCCTTTTAAGGATCCGTTTTTCCGGATCCATCGTGGTCTCCCATAGCTGGTCCGGGTTCATTTCACCTAGACCCTTATAGCGCTGGATGGTGAGTCCTTTTTTGCCGAGCTCCAGTAGCTCCAGGGTGAGACGTTCAAAGGAGCGGACCTCGATCTTGTCGTTTTTAGTCTTGATGATGAAGGGCGGCGTGCCAAAGGCGGTCAGTTCTTTGCCGATCGCAGTGAGCTCCTGGAACTCGGGCGAGTCCACGAAGCCGCGGTCGATGGTGCTGACGATATGGGCGCCGCCCCTGTTAGAGGCGCAGTTGATTACGAAGTTCTCGTGCTCTGTGTCCTGAATAGAGGAAAACACCGTCGGCGAGTCGTCCGGGTTAAGCTGCTCAAGCCCCTTTGAGAGTACCTTAAAGAGGGTGGTGAGTTTTTGCTCATCCTTGAGCGTGTTCTTGTCAAAGCTCTGTTCAAGGGCGAGCAGCGTTATTATCGAAGTATCTTTGCCGCGTCGTCCCAGTTTTTCTATGATGCGCTGGAAGCGCGAGGTCTTTTTAAGGAGCCTGATAAGGGCTTCGCTGGATATTGTTTTTTTGGTCTTCTTATCGATGACCGAGATATCTTCTTTTGTCGCGCTGAAGATAAAGTCTTCCATTTCGCCGTCGTCCTGCAGGTACATTTCTTTTCTGCCGCGCTTGACCTTATAGAGCGGGGGCTGGGCAATGTAGAGATGACTCCTCTCTGCGAGGAACGGCATCTGACGATAGAAAAATGTCAAGAGCAGCGTCCTTATATGAGAGCCGTCAACGTCGGCATCCGTCATTATGATTATCTTGTGGTAGCGCAGTTTGGCCGGGTCCAGGTCGTCCTTGCCGATGCCGCAGCCAAGGGCCGTTATCATCGTGCGTATCTCGTCGTTTGAAAGCATCTTATCGAAGCGGGCCTTCTCGACGTTGAGGATCTTACCTTTAAGCGGAAGTATCGCCTGATTACGCCGGTCGCGTCCCTGTTTGGCAGAGCCGCCGGCAGAATCTCCCTCGACTATAAAGAGTTCGCTCAGGACGGGGTTTTTTTCCTGACAGTCGGCGAGCTTACCCGGCAGCGCCGCGCTATCGAGCGCGCCCTTGCGTCTGATAAGGTCGCGGGCCTTCTTGGCAGCGGCCCTTGCGCGCGCGCTCTCTGCCGCCTTGTTTATTATCTTTTTGGCGACGGGCGGGTTTTCCTCAAGGAAGTTGCTGAGTTTTTCATTTATCAGAGACTTTACGTAGCCCTCGACCTCGGAGTTGCCAAGCTTTGTCTTTGTCTGGCCCTCGAACTGTGGCTGGGGGATCTTGATGCTGATAACGGCTGTGAGCCCTTCGCGCGTATCCTCGCCCTGTAGCGAGTCCTTGAGATCTTTCAGGAGGCCCTTCTCTGTTGCGTAGCTGTTAAGCGTCCTTGTAAGCGCCGAGCGAAAGCCGGTTACGTGCGTGCCTCCCTCGGTCGTGTTGATGTTGTTGGCATACGAGAAGACGTTCTCGGTATAGGTATCGTTCCACTGCAAGGCGAGCTCAAGCTGGGTGCCTTCTTTCTCGCCTGAGAAGAATATGACCTTCGGATGTACCGAGGTTTTTTTGCTATTGAGGTGCTCTACAAAGCTTACGATACCGCCCTTGTAATGAAATTCATGCGACTTATCGGTGCGCTCGTCATGAATAGATATCTTTATCCCTGCGTTCAGGAAGGATAGCTCGCGCAGTCTTTTACTGAGGACGTCAAAGCTGTACTCTGTTACCTCGAAGATCTCACTGTCGGGTTTGAAGGTTATCTTTGTGCCCGTATTTTTTGTCTTGCCGATCGTCTTTAGTGGTTTTGTGAGTTTGCCGCCCTCGTAGCGCTGATTAAATACAGAGCCGTCTCTCTTTATCTCTATATCGAGCCAGCTTGAGAGGAAGTTTACTACGGTTACGCCAACGCCGTGCAGACCGCCGGATACTTTGTAGGCCTCGTTCTCGAACTTTCCGCCTGCATGCAGTTCGGTCAAGACGACCTCAACGGTAGGTACTTTCTTTTCCGGGTGTATTTTGACAGGAATGCCCCTGCCGTTATCGGTAACGGTTATGGAGTTATCAGAGTGTATAACGACACTTATATCCGTACAGTATCCGGCAAGCGCCTCGTCAACCGAGTTGTCTACTACCTCGTAGACCAGGTGATGAAGCCCCATCGTACCGGTGGAGCCTATGTACATAGCGGGGCGTTTTCTTACCGCCTCGATGCCTTCCAGTACTTTTATAGAGCTTGCGTCATAGCTTGACCCTGTGGTTTTTTTGGATATATCTGTATTTTTAGAGCTATTATCGGTCAATGTGGTAGCCGCCTTTTTTAGGGTTTTTAATCATGATATCTTAACATAAGCGCCTGGCTAATGCCATAAAATAATATGAGGTAAGTTGCTGATTTTCAAGGGTATTATCATTAAACAGGAGTTACCTGTTTTTTTCATTTCAGGGCCCCGGAATTAATAACAGTTTTACTTTACAAAAGCTGTATTTTTGTGGTAACTTACCCCTAAGGGTAGTATAAGTACGGGTAGTATTACCCTAAGGAGTAAGTTATTCTCTGATAACTTGCTGTTTTGGCAACTGTTGGATTTATAATATGCCCTACACACCTAATCCTCATGGACTCATTTAGATATGACAGACAGGAACAGTAAAGGTGAAAACTCAAAGAAAAAGAGTACTACGGTAGCTCTTACTCCCCGTGATGTCGAGATACTCCGTTGGGTTCAGGACGGTAAGACCAACGAAGAGATAGGGGAGCTTCTCTCCAGGTCCAAATGGACCGCAAAATACCACCTTAAAAATATAATGCAGAAGATGGGTGTAACGACTCGTGCTCAGGCCGTAAGTCAGGCTATAGGCATGGGTGCGCTTCCACCGATCGATCCTTATATCGATGATATCGACGAGTCTTTAATGAAAGTAGGTATGGTCGGAGGAGGCAAGGGCGGCTCTGCCGTGCTCTCGCTCTTTAAGGATAATCCGCTTCTCAAGGTAGAGTGGGTTGCCGATAGGGATCTGAGCGCCGACGGGCTTTTGCTTGCGATGGAGTTAAATATACCAACGGCCGAGGACTATAGAATATTCCTTAAAAAAGAGGTTGATGTCGTTATAAACCTTACCGGCTCTGATGCTGTCGCAGAAGATCTCAGACGTAAGCTCCCTGTAAATACCGAGCTTATGGGAGGCGTCTCGGCAAAGATAATGTGGCAGCTCTTTGATGAGAGGCGTAAAAGAGTAGAAGAGCGTGAAAGGGTGCTCAAGGAGCATGAGGCTCTTTATCATCTGGGGCTTTTGATCGAGAGTATCGATAGTATAAAGGACGCCGGATATGCGATTGTGGATTACGCAACGAAGCTAACGGGCACGCCGGCTGGCTCGCTTGCCCTTTATGACGAAGAAAATGAGAATATGCGGCTTGTGGCAACCAAGGGTTTTGGTATGAGCCTTAAGAAGATGGAGCGTTGGGAAATAAGGGAAGGCGGCCTGACGCATGATGTGCTTAACCACGAAGGTTCTCTTTATATTCAGGATATCAGGGAGATGGAGAATCCGAATCCGTTACTTTTAAAGGAAGGGGTGAAGTCGCTCCTGGCCTCTTCCCTTACGGTAGAGGGTAGGATAATAGGCGTGCTCTACGTTAATGATTTTAAAAAGAGGCGTTTCAGGGCAGAAGATATCTCTCTCTTTTCGCTACTGACTATATACGCAGGGCTTACGCTTGAAAGGGTTAGAACGCTTGAGGAGACCAGGCTTCTGAGTATCACCGATGGTCTTACCGGGCTTCGCAACCAGCGTTACCTGATGGAACAGATGCAAAAGGAAATACAGCGCTCGGCCAGGCATAAACATAAGCTGGCCGTTATAATGTTTGATATAGATTACTTTAAGAAATATAATGATACTTATGGGCACCTTGAGGGGAATAGGGTGCTTAAGGTAATATCCGGTATCCTCAAGAAGAACTCCAGGGTTACCGATACTGTCGGTCGTTTCGGGGGTGAAGAATTTTGTGTGATAATGCCGCAGATAAGTAAGGAAGGGGCAAAGGCATTCGCACAAAGGGTCTTAAAGGAGATAGAGGACTACCCGATGCCCAACAGGGTGGTTACTATGAGCGGTGGTATATCGTCTTTTCCAAAGGACGGAAAGACTCATCTCGATCTTCTGCAGAAGGCCGACGAACTTTTGTACGCAGCGAAGAAGAAAGGAAGGAACTGCATTATAGGCAGTTGAGGTTGTAATTACATTTATTTTTCTGTCTATCTTGCAGGGTGCTTGTCATTGGTTTTAATTACAGTACGGCAAGGTACGAGCTTAATTGGCCACTAAAACAAAAAAAATTGATGCTACCCTTTCTCCTGTTGAGCGCAAGATACTTAGATGCATTAAGCAGGGTATGACCAATGAGGAGATAGGAGAGGTTATAGGCAAGTCCAAGTGGACGGTGAAGTTTCACTTGGGCAAGGTCATGAAGAAGCTCGGCGTTCGCACCCGTGTGCAGGCGGTGAGCTATGCCATGGGACAAGGGGCTATTGCTTCGTCTGCGCCGACAGGTTCAGGCGATTTTCTCGTCTCTAAACCCTTAAAAGTCTTCAGGGCCGGTATGGTCGGCTGTGGCGAGAAAGGGGAAGTATTGCTGGGCCTCTTAAAAGATAAGGCAGCGTTAAAGGTGGAGTGGGTGGTAGAGTCGGAGACGGATGCCCCCTGCCTCGAGCTTGCAAAAGAGATGGGTGTCAGGGTCTTGACGGCCCTTGACGAGGTCGTTAGCGAACCTCTTGATATGATAATAGACCTGAGCGGGTCTAAAGAGGTTCGCGAGAGGATCCTGGCCCTTAAAAACCCTGAGACCGAGCTTTTAAGCGGCCTGCCGACAAGGCTCATGTGGCTTGTAGGACATCAGCACGCAAAGAACAGCAAAGACGACAAGAAGAATGTCAGTGCCGCCAATAAATGCATGATCGAGGGGCTCGGGAAGATTGCCGGTAATATTCACGGTGTCAAGGACCTGGCCAGCGCGATAGTCGAGCAGGCGATCAGGCTTACCGGTTCTTCGGCAGGATTACTTGCCGTATGTGACGAGCCGCGCGAAAACATGACCCTTGTAGCCGCAAGCGGATACAGCAGGCGCCTAACCGAGGTGCGCAGCTGGAAGATAAGCCATGACGGTATAACCACCATGGCGATCGACCGGGATACCCCGCTTCTTATTCCCGATCTCAGCGAGTACCCTGCGTCGAGCCCTGTGCTGGAGCGCGAGGGTGTCAGAACTCTGATGGTCGCCCCGCTTACAGTTGGCGGCAAGCTTGTAGGGATGCTGCAGGTCTCCGATATTAATCACGGTACATACAGTCAGGGAGAGCTTTCTCTCTTTACGCTGCTTAACGTATATGCAGGGCGTTTTCTTAATAAGGCCCGGGTGGTAGAGGAGGCTCAGCTTACAGGGGTGAGAGACGCTCTTACCGGCCTCTTTGACAGAAGCTACATACTGGAGCAGCTCAGGCTCGAGATATGCAGGGCATCAAGGCATGAGGGGAACCTTGCTTTGCTTGTAATAAATATAGACGGCTTTCGTATGCTTTTAAAGACGCATGGAGCTCTGGAGGTTAACAGGTTCTTAAGGGTTGTAGGCGGTTATCTCAAGCGTAATCTTCGTGAGACCGATATCGTAGCTCGTATGCATGACGGCGAGTTCTGCATACTTATCCCGGAGCTGGAGACCGCCGAGGGGGTGAAGTTCCTCTCAGAGCGTATTGTTGAAGAACTAACCGCGCTGCCCGTTCTGAAGGGGGGGGTAAGTTTTAAGGTTGGTATAGCTCTTTACCCTGAAGACGGTCTTGTAAAAGGCGAGCTTATCAAAAAGGTAGGTACCGCCGCTCGTTACAGAAAAGATACCCTCTCGCGCAAGTACTTTAAGCCTACCCGTCCGGAGCGTCCAGCATCTCTCTGAATTCGTCCTCATTAAGTATCGTAATCCCAAGCTTTACAGCCTTTTCGTATTTGCTTCCGGCCTTATCCCCTGCTACCAGATAGTCGACTTTTCCGGTTACGCTCTTTGCAACGACTGCGCCGGCGGCCTCGGCCATTGCCTTTGCCTCTTCGCGCCTGAGGGTCGGGAGCGTGCCGGTAAAGAGAAATACCTTGCCGGCACGCCTGCCTTTTGGCTCGGAACTCGCCTTTATTTCAGGGAAGACAACGCCTGCCGCTTGAAGTCTTTCCAGGACGTCTTTGTTACGGGCTTCATTGAAAAAATTTACTATATTTTTTGAGGTCTCAGGCCCTATATCCGCTAGTTTCTGAAGACGCTGCTCGTCCGCTTCCATAAGGGCCGGGAGGCTCTGGAACTCGCGCGCCAGCGCAACGGCTGTCTGATCTCCTACCGAGCCGATGCCAAGGGCGTAGATGAGCCTGTCGAGAGTTGGGGTTTTGCTGGCATCTATACTGGCCAGAAGGTTATCGGTTGATAATTCTCCCCAGCGGTCGAGTGCAAGTATATCTTCTTTCTTTAGATAATAGATATCGGCGACGTCCTTTATAAGACCGGCCTCGATGAGTTGGTCTACGCTTTTATCAGCGAGACCCTCTATATCCATCGCGCGTTTCGTGGTGAAGTGGCGTATGGTTCTCTTAAGCTGCGCTGGGCAGGACAAGCCTCCGGTGCAGAAGTGTTTTGAGCCGGTCTTTACGACGTGTGAGCCGCACTCTGGGCAGAGGCGTGGCATATGAAAGAGTTCTTTACCATGTGGTCTTGTATCGTGGACGACCATGACGACCTTTGGTATGACAGCGCCCGCACGCTCTACTATTACGTCGTCACCCACACGGAGAACAAGGTCGTTTATTTGATCCTCGTTGTGTAAGGTGGCGCGAGTAACAGTCACGCCGCCGATCTTAACCGCACGCAGATGGGCGACAGGCGTTAACGCGCCTGTTCGGCCTACTTGGACCTCTATCTTTTCAAGGACCGTTTTCTTTTGTTCTTCTTTAAATTTATACGCAATAGCCCAGCGAGGGCTTCTGGCTACCTGGCCGAGTTCTTTTTGCAGAGCGAATGAATTTACCTTTACGACAGCACCGTCTATCTCATAGTCGAGGGTAGGGCGTATATTATTTTCTAACCGGGTGCATAGAGTAAAAGCATTATCTATACCACTGATTACCATTGTGAATGGATTTGTTTTGAGCTTTAGTTTTGAAATGTGATCAAGTGAGTCGGAGTGTTTTTCTGATTTCGAACCTGTCTGCTCCCCTACGCCGTAGCAGAAGATATCAAGGGGGCGCGCGGCGGTGACCTTCGGGTCGAGTTGACGGAGCGAGCCTGCCGCTGCATTCCTCGGGTTGGCAAAGGGCTCTTCATTGGAGTCGATCCGCTCCTGGTTTATCTTCTCGAAGTCACCAATTGGAATAAAGACCTCGCCGCGAACCGTAAGTCGTTTCGGAGCGGGAGTTTTGGAGCTATCAAGATTCATAGGGATGGTCTTTATAGTCTTTATATTGGCGGTTACGTCCTCTCCGGTCGAGCCGTCGCCGCGCGTAGCGGCCGTTACAAGTATGCCGTCCTCATAGACCAGCTCTATTGCCGAGCCGTCCATCTTCGGTTCGACGACGTACTCGATCTCGCTGTTAGACTCAAGGACATGCTCGATGGCGTTGTCGATATCAAAAGAAAGTTCTTTGCTAAGCCGTTGCTTTGTTTCTCTAAAGAAGGCCTTTTCTTTTTCATCCGCGCCTAGTATATTTAGCCACTCATCAAATGACGTAACCTCTGCCTTCTTGATGCTGGAAAGCAGCTTTGTCCTCCGGGCCTTTTTGTCTTCATTGCCATAGAGCTCATCTAGTTTGTCTGTAATAATTTTGCACCTCTCGGCGCGTAAATTCTTCTTAACTCGCTTGTCAAAATCTATCAGGTCTTGCTCTCTAAAGGCATTTGCAAGGCTCAGCATTGGGGTGCTGTGGGTAATGGTTTTGAACTCACGGGAGGGGGGCGCGCCTACCCTCTGCGTAGGCGAGTCCGGGGTTATGAGCTCCGGAAAGGCCTCTTCGATCTTAATGAGCCTCTGCATGAGCGCATCGTAGTCAGCGTCCTCTATAACGGGACTGTCCTCGATGTAGTAGTGGCGGTTATGCTCCTCTATCTCTACTGCGAGCCTCTCGGCCTCTGCCCGGGCTTCGTCTTTGGTCATTAACTCTGGTGTCATTAACTCTGGGGTTTTGATCGAATCTGTCATCTAGTCATTGTACTCAAAGTCGGGGGCCGCAGTCAATCCGCAATACGTTCTATTGACGTCTGAAATAGCCGGGTCTATACTCTCACTGTTAATGGAGGAGGGGCGAGCTATCTATGGGTGAAGGGGGGACTTTCTGGGCGGCGATAATGCTTACCACCGTTGCAGGACTCTCTACGACGATAGGCAGCCTTATAGCCGTCTTCTATAAAAACCCCGGGCCCAGGTATATGGCCTTTACTCTGGGTTTTTCAGCAGGCGTTATGGTCCTGGTATCTTTTGTCGAGCTTCTTCAGCAGGGGATAGTCAGTCTCGGCTTTACGCAGGCGCACCTTGCTTTTTTTATCGGTATCCTCGTTATGTTCATAATCGATCTTACGCTCCCTCACACCTATATCCTCGAAGAACCGGTAAAGCCGAGAGGCGGGAAGAAACTCAGAAGGACAGCGGTGCTGGTCGCCGTAGGTATCGCTATCCATAACTTTCCCGAGGGTATGGTGACATTCGCCGGAACCCTCAATAATATGAATACTGGAATAGCCCTTGCCGTTGCCATCGCCATCCATAATATCCCGGAGGGGATAGCCGTCTCCGTACCCATCTACGCCTCGACCGGGAGCGTGAAGAAGGCCTTTTGGTGGTCGTTCCTGTCCGGTGTCAGTGAGCCGGTAGGGGCCTTGGTCGCGGGTCTTGTCCTTATGCCGTTTTTAAACGATATAGTCCTTGGCTGGATGCTCTGTCTGGTTGCAGGCTTTATGGTCTTTATATCTTTTGACGAGCTCTTGCCTGTTGCCCATTCCTATGGTGAGGAGCATGTGGCGATAGTCGGGGTAGTAGCCGGGATGTGCGTTATGGCCTTAAGCCTTGCTTTGCTTATTTGAGGCGGTCTTAGCGTCTATAGCTCGAGAGAGGTCTTTGTATAGGAATTGCCACGGATGGCCGGGCGGCTAGTTGTTTGTGAAAGGAAGCGCCGGTGATTGGCGTATATCTTTAAGGGCGTCTCTTACCTCTTCTACCGGCAGGCCTACTATATTAGAGTATGACCCCTGGATGCTCTCTATGAACTTGGCTGCTCCGCCCTGTATTGCGTATGCGCCTGCCTTGTCGTCAGGCTCGCCTGTTGCCACGTACTCTGCTATCTCTTCCTCGTTTATCTCTCTCATCGTTACCAGGCTTCGAACCGCTCGTATCAGGCATTTATCTGTCGTCGTATCAAGAACTGCAAAGGCCGTAACTACGCTGTGGGTATTGTTGCTGAGCTTGCCGAGCATACGGGCGGCGTCTTCTCTGTCTGTTGGTTTACCGTAAAGCGTCCCGTCTAACTCGACCGTGGTATCGGCCCCTATTATAATAAAGGGCCCTGCTTTGTCTTTTTCGTCTGGTTTAAGAGCTGTCTTTGCCAATATCTCGGCGACTTTTATGGCCTTGCCGTGGGCGAGCCTTAAGGTGTAGTCGAGAGGGGCTTCGCCTTCCAGAGGGCTTTCGTCGATATCTGCTGTTACCACAGTGAAGTCTTTTGTGATTTCTCCGAGTAGTTCGCGCCTGCGAGGCGAGGCAGAGCCGAGTATTATTTTGAAGGTTTTTGTGGTCACTAGATTATTTTGTCGAGGTTTATTTATAGATAAGGTCGTCTTCGAGTTTATAGGTGTAGGGGAGTTTGCGCACCTTCCATCCGCTGATGGTCCTGTAGCCGTCTTTATCTTTTGGTCCCTCAAAGCTATCGGTCATGTAATATACATCCTCAAAGCCCGCATCCATGAGCGAACGTGCTGCGTGGTGGGCGCGTTGACCGCTTCTGCACATCATAATGAGCTTGTCTGTCTTCTTGAACTGTGCCTGGACATCGGCGACGAAGTTTTTATTTAAGGTCCAACCCTCGTAGAACATATAGGGGATATTGGCTACCCCGTTCGGCGTATCGGGATGGCCGACGAACTCGTACTCGGCCCTTGTCCTTACGTCTATTATGAAGGTGCCTTCGGTGTCGCTCAAGACCCAGTTATGCGCCTCTATTGAGTCCACTCCGCGCGGATTGTTTGCCGCACCTGCGTTTGTCGTCATAAGCACCACCAGTATTATTAGTAAGCCCTTTGTAATCTGCCAAAGACGGGTCTTCTCAGCTATAATGGTCTTCATCTTTCACACCTGCCTGATCCGTGGTCTTCAGTGCATTTTTTCCAGAGGTACCATGACGCTTACGGCCCCTCTTATATCTCCGATGGAGAACCCTGTAGCTCTGTCCATCGGGTAGGCCTTTTTGATGATCCTGCTGAGATCGGGCGATATATCCGCACTCGTTCCGTGACAGTTCAGGCATAGCCTCTTTGTTACGAGTGGCCTCATATATAATAGGTATTTTACCTTACCTTTCTTTACAATGCTATGATTTTCATGACCTGCCTTTATTTTACCTGCATGGTTGAGTCTGTCAAAATCTTTGAGGATGCGTTCTTCATAGCTAGTCGGCTTGTTTAGAGGATTTCTGTATTTAAGGCTCGTCCTTCTGATTATATAGCCTGTCTTTGCAGAATATGCTGAGCTTATATCTTGACCTACCTTGATACATTCGATCAGGGCCTCTCTTATGCCGCCTTTATTCAGTAGCGCCTGGTTGTATTGCTTCAGTACCAGATCCGTAGTTAGCCTGGCGTTTGTTAAGGCCTTTTCGTAGTTAACAACCTGCGCCAGGTCTTGAGTATTGTCTGCGGCATTTGTAGTTGTGTGTATTAGCGGGAGCGCCAATATCAATATGAATGCAAGGTTTCTTTTAAAGGTAAACATGGCTCCGTGCTCTCCTTCGGTCTTAGATAATTTTCAGGGCGCTGTTTTGTTTGCATGCCTGGTTGGTTGTTTTTTTATCTTTGGCTGTGTTTTTTTGATGTCCGGTTGGCGAGGCTCTTTAGTATTCGGCTGGCGAGGCTCTTTTATGTCCGGCCGGCTAGGCCTATCGGCTGTATCTCTCTTCTTTCCACGGGTCGCCGTGGTTGTGGTATCCGTTACGTTCCCAGAAGCCGGGCGTATCGATTGCAACAAACTCGACGCCTGTTACCCACTTCGCGCTCTTCCAGAAATAGAGGGCAGGGGCGACCAGGCGCAGTGGGTAGCCGTGCTCGATATCCATGATCTCGCCGTTGTGCCTGCTTGCAAAGAGGCAGTCTTCTTTGAAGAATTCATCAACCGGTAGATTGGTAGTAAAGCCGCCGGCTGCGTGAATAGTAACAAAACGTGCTTCGGGCCTAATAACGGCGAGATCTTTTATGACAGAGGTACTTACTCCCTCCCAGAGGTTGTCGAACTTTGACCAGCTCGTTACGCAGTGTATATCGGATAATACTTCGGTGCGGGGCAGGGCCGAGAACTCGTCGAATGTAAGGGTCTTTTCCGCGTCTACAAGGCCGGTTATCCTGAATCTCCACTCGGGCAGGACGGTGTCCTGTACCTCTCCGTAGTGGAGTATGGGCCAGTCCTCCCGGAGGTGCTGCCCGGGCGGAAGACGGTCAAGGCGCGCCATATCAGGGCTCTTGATGATAGTATTTTTATCCATATCCTATAGCTCTTGGAGGTAAGGGCTGCGCCCGGGAGGGGCAGGGCCTGATTAACCTGTTATATGTTATTATCTTGTCTGTGCCTTACTTTTCTTAAATTGTAGCAATCAGACATTATTTGTCCTCTTTACCTGTGCTAAATTGCAGCGTCTTTGGGTAGCGCAGCAAGAAACCATTCGGTTTCTCGATATACATGGTAAAGATGAGAGTGTTTTTATTTATTGTGGTTGGGCGTCTTCAGCCGGCAAAAGCGTGTAGAGCTCTTTATCTTCTCTTGCCATTCTATCGGTGAGCATGGCAAAGACCTTCTTGGTCTCGGCTATGAACTCGGCGGGTTTGCCCTCTATTGAGGCTGCCGTTGGCCAGTTGGCGGTGTAGGCGGAGACGGCTGCTTTTACGCTCTCTATCTCGTCCTGGAATTTTTTAGCGACGGCCTTTACATTGGCGTCCTCGCTTGCAAGCAGGGGGGGGTAGACGTTGCTGTTCTCGCCGGAGAGGTGAACCAGGAGTTTGCCGCCTATCGAGGTCATAAGGGTCCTTACCTCTGTGGCATTTTTGGACAGCGCTTCTTCGTCGAGGTGTCCGTTCATATCTTCGGCTATCTTTTTTATATCAACATGGTGTTGTTTTAGCTTATCTATGTTCCCCATACCACCCTCCAACGAGCTTGACCCTGACTTGTTCGGGTTTCTTTTTATCTTATTGCAGATAACACCATGTAAGTCTATGTAAATGATAGCACAAAAGTATATAGAGCACAAATTTAAGGCTATTTTTTATGGTAAAAATCCTATATATATCTGAGTGTTAAGCTGGTCTTTCGTTTTTTTCGCCTATTCGTTGACTTTTGTCATGTATACGGCCTCAAATATAGTATATATTATAAAGAAGATAAAGAATGACTTTAAAAAACAATTCTAATAAAGGAGCCTAAATTATGAGTATGTATTGTTACCAGTGTCAGGAGGCCGCAAAGAACGTGGCCTGTACAAAGAACGGAGTCTGCGGCAAGCACGCCGACGTTGCAAATCTTCAGGATCTTCTTACTTATCAGCTAAAGGGGATCTCTCTCTGGGCAGTAAAGGCTCGCGCAGCCGGCGTGACTGATAGCGCAATGGATCTTTTTGTCGTAGAGGGTCTTTTTGCTACCGTTACCAATGTAAACTTCGATGGCGATTGGTTTGAGGCGCGTATTACAGAGGGACAGAAGGTACGTGACGCCGTGCAGGCAAAGTACCTCGCAACCGATGGCGCAGAAGCACCTACCCATGATAGCGCGACATTTACAGTGACGACACGCGACGAGATGCTCGCAAAGGCCGAGACCGTCGGTGTGCTCTCCGAAGAGAACGAAGACCTCCGCTCGCTCAAAGAGCTGCTTATGTACGGACTGAAAGGAATGGCTGCTTATGTTGATAACGCCTATATCCTCGGCGCGGAGAACCCCGAGCTATATGCCTTTACTGAAAAGGCCCTAGCCGAGATGACCAGAGAAGATGTCACGGGCGACGAGTTAACCGCCTTGGTTCTTGAGTGCGGCGCACAGGCCGTAACCACGATGGCTTTGCTTGACAAAGCCAATACCGAGACCTTTGGCACTCAGGCCGTAAGCGAGGTCGATACCTCTCTGGTAGAGGGCCCTGGTATTTTAATAAGTGGGCATGACCTTAAAGATCTGGCCGAGCTTCTGGAGCAGACCAAAGATACCGGCATAAATATCTATACACATAGCGAGATGCTTCCGGCACATGCCTATGGCGAGCTAAACAAATATGACCACCTTAAAGGCAACTACGGTATGGCATGGCACGCTCAGCATACCGACTTTGTAAAATTCACTGGCGCCATACTGATGACGACCAACTGCATAAAGAAGCCGAAGGACGAGTATAAAGACCGTCTCTTTACTACAGGCCTAGTCGAGTGGCCGGGTCTTGTTCATATAGCTGACAGAGCGGAAGGCAGTGCAAAGGACTTCTCAGCCGTAATCGCAAAGGCAAAGGAGCTAGGCAGCATCACAGCCGAGGCCGGCAAGAAAATAACGATCGGCTTTGCAAAGGATCAGGTAATGGCTGTTGCCGATAAGGTAATAGAGGCCGTAAAGTCAGGTGCTATCAAACGCTTCGTCGTAATGGCAGGCTGCGACGGTCATCAGGATTCAAGGAATTATTATACCGAGCTCGCGGAAAAGCTCCCCAAGGATATGGTAATTCTAACGGCGGGTTGCGCCAAGTACCGTTACAACATGCTCGATCTCGGAGACATAGGCGGCATACCAAGAGTACTTGACGCAGGCCAGTGTAATGACTCTTATTCACTCGCCTATATTGCACTTCAGCTGAAAGACGCATTCGGTCTGGAAGATATCAACCAGCTCCCGATCTCTTACGAGATCGCCTGGTATGAGCAGAAGGCCGTAGTCGTCCTTCTCGCCCTCTTGTCTCTCGGTGTTAAGGGTATACGCCTTGGCCCAACCCTCCCAGCGTTCTTGTCACCGGGCGTTGCACAGGTTCTGGTAGACGGCTTCGGTATCAAGGGCAACGGCACACCAGACGAGGCCATAGCCGAGATGCTGGCGCCTGCGAGTGCGTAAGTAATAGAAGTTGTTTAGCAGGTAATTACAGTAAGATTAAATGCCGTCGAAGACGGGTTATATAAGAAAGGGCTGCGCATGGTTGGATGCGCAGCCCTTTTTTTTGTGTGTTTGTTGAAGAAAACAAAAATTCTTAAAGTTAGTGAAAGCAGTTAATGTTATCTTAAAATAATGAAACGTCTGGTGCTGGGTTGTATGGTATGGCCTTAAGTGTGGTTTCAAAAAAGAATTGCTCCAAGTTGTTATGTTGTTCATCTGTTAGGGAGTCGACCATTCGAGGTGCGAGCACAGTATTCTCACAGTGCATTAAGACCATTTTGCTAAGGACTTGTTTTAGATCATTTTCATCGAGAGCGTCAATTTGGTTAAATAAAGGTGTTAGAATCTGCGCGTGTCTTTTGTGGAACGTGAATAGTGCATAAGTTCCCGAGTCACTTGGAAGAACAGTCAATATCACGCTTGTAAAATCTCTAGGCAGTTGAAGTGCATTGAGTCTTTTTCCGTCAAGGTCAAACTCTGGAATAAATACTGATGAGACGGCAATTGAGGCTTTCTCATCAATTTTAAAAGCGTGGAAGTGCATCAAATGGTATTTATTGCTCTGAGTTAGAGTTTGTAAAGAGCTGTAGAGTTTTTGTATTCTAAAGATTGATTCTTTTGTGTTTACAATAAATTGCTTTAGTGGCTCTTTAATATTTATGATTATATGTTCATCAAGTGATGGTGAGTTAAATAGCTGCCGTACGCCATTAATGTCAAGTTTGTGAACTAAATTTAGAATAGATTTATACATTTTGAGGGTGTTTAGTTTTGACCAATATTCACGAGAAATGGCTCGCAGAGAAAGAAGCAGTATTTGACGCTTTGAGTTTGGATCAAATCTGTTTTCTAAAGAAAAATCTACTTCATTGAATAATTCAGAATCATGTGGCTGGCAAAATCCTGTAAAGGTGGTTGCATGGTTTTTACCTGTTAACTCTAGTTTAACGAAGCCATCATTTTTACATTTGAACATGTAGACATGACCGTTTTGGACAAGTTTATCTAAGATGAATGAGGATTGCACTGAATGAGCACGAATTACTTTTGCAGGGCAACTGATATCAAGTGCGAGGCATTTCTCGAAAGCACTTTGGCGTTGTAAGTTCAGAATGGCAACACCAAATCGTTTTAATTCTTTTAATTCCATAGGGTTCTTAAAATATATTTACTGGTTTGTAGGTTTGGTAGTCTCGTAGGTTGGGTAGAGCAAAGCGAAACCCAACATCTTTTTAAGATATTGGATGATAATATACAATATTCCAGAGAAAGTTTCAATTATTTGTCTTTTGTTGGTTAGTATAACTAGCGGGGAGGGAAGGACGAGATTGCTTCGTTGTTCCTCTCCTCGTAATGACGGATTGGCGGGGTCAAATTACCTTACAAAAAACTTACAGTAGTCTTTGCGGCGAAGCAGCTATGCTCTCAGCATGGAGTTTGCCCCATCGCAAGTTGTTGGGGCGGGGACGCACTGCTTGATCAAAGATTTAATTTACCACTCTTCTTCAGGACCTTTTTGTACGCATTTGGCAACTTTCTCTGTAACCTTGCCGAGTACTTTTACAAATACTTTTTCTTTTGGGTAGCCATTTTTTTTAGGCACTCTATAGCCTGTATTTGCCGTATAGCCAGTGCTTTTCTGTGCGTACTTTATATGGGTATGGTGGATTTTAAAACGTCCATCTTTTGCAATAAAGGTCATTCTTGTTTTTGTTTGATAATTAACCAGCGTTGATCGGAAATCAAGCGTATTGTTGGCTATAATTCTACCTTCCTCTGCGCTTATGTTAACAAAAAGATCACCCCCTCCTATGGTTAGAGATGTGCCTTTTGTTTGTTCTCCTGCGGCTGCGTCAAGAAATTTAGCCCCTTGAGAAGCATCTGTAAGCAACACTTCTTCATTGACTACATGAAGCAGAAAACAGTTTTCTGCTTTTTTCATAAGTTCTTCTCTTGTACCTTGAGCTTCATAGACCTTACTTTCAATTTTTTCTGGAAAATCACTGGAGAATGCTAATAATGGAAATATGAAAACACCAGTAAGAATTATAAGAAAAGTGATTTTAAAGTTATTCATCTAACTCTCCTGTTTCGTAGGTTGGGTAGAGCGTAGCGAAACCCAATTTTTCAATATTATTTAACCTAGACTATACAATATTGTAGGGTATGTTTCAATTGTTTATCTTTTGTTGGTTTAAGCCTGTAACCTGAACCATAGAGTCTGTCATCCTTGGCGTTGGTTAGTGTAACTTGAGGGTAGGGAAGGACGAGGCTGTTTATTGCGGCGAAGCCGCTTTGCTCTCCGCATGGAGTGCTCCACCGCAGGTGGTCATGCTGAACTTGATTCAGCATCTGTGCTGGTTTGCCTTGCTTGAATTAAGTAAAGACAGATCCTGAAATAAATTCAGGATGACGGATATAGGACAAAGGAATGATGATGAGCTTTTGGAAGTGACTCGCCCCCTACCTTAAAGATATAAAAGGAGGGGGCGAATTTTATAATTGTTATTTGTAAAAGGCCGTTCGCTACTTACGCCCGCAAGGGTTCTTCATCGCACACGGGTTTTTCATGCCGCACGGATTTCCCATCATGCAAGGATTCCTCATAGAGGCCGGGTCTGGCGCGGAAGAGTATGCATTGATATAGCTGACAAGCGCCTTCATCTTCTTGCCGTTGACGTCTAGCGGCTCTGCCTGCATAGGAACCTTCATGCAGAAGTTGATCATTCCTTTAAGGGTAATGACCTTGTTTGGCATCTTTACGTATCTGGGGTACGGCGTATTGTACAGGTTCTTGCCCTTTGGGTGGCAGGTGGAGCATGATTGCCCGGAGTTACCGAGCGATTTGTCTTTCCAGAGCTTCTTGCCGTACTTTAATGAGGCCTTTGCGGCGCGTTTTTCAGCTTTGCTGTGTTTTTTCATTGCGCAGGGGTTCATCATAGAGCATGGATTCTTCATTGTGCACGGGTTCATCATCTTGTGCTTTTCCATAGCACATGGGTTCGCCATAGTGCATGGATTCTTCATAGCGCACGGGTTTTTAGAGATTGCCACTTGCATGTTTTCTGCAGGCTCGCTCGCCCTGGCCATACCTGTAAAGGCGACCAAGGTGACCGTAAAGATCAGAAGGCCTAGTAGTTTTTTCATAATTGTATTCTCCTTTTTTTGATGATTATCGCGTGCTCGCACACGTGGTTATATATCTGGTCCAAGGCCGGTGGCCGTTATTTATTTTCTTCCAGGGCGCCGGGCGGGGTGTCGGGCGTCTTGCCCGTCGCCTGCCCAGCCGTCCGGTCGATTGACTCGATATTCTCGCCTTTTTTCAAGGTAATACAGTGCTCTTGACCTTTGTTTTTGATCTTTTCCGAGCCGTTTGGTAATAGTATTATCGAGTGGTCTTTTTTCATATGCTGAAAGCATAGCAGAAGTTAAGAACGGAAAATGTAAGGCGGCTTACAAAAACATGTGATTGTGAAAATATTTCATAAAAAGGCATTTAGGTCTAGATACAGGCGTATTACCGGGCGGCCTTACCGTCGGAGGGGAGGATAAACTCGCGGCCTTCTACTTTGATAATGCCGCGTTTTTTCATCTTGTTGAGTTCAAAGGTGACCGTCTCTCTGGTCGCTCCGATAAGGTTGGCCAGTTCCTGGTGAGAGAGCTTGATGGCGATCTTACGGCCTGTTGGTATGTCTTTACCGTATTTCTCGGCTAGGGTCTCAAGAAGGGTGTAGAGTCTTGTATGGACGTCCTGAAAGATAAGGTTTTCAAGGCGGCTCTCGACCTTTCTCAGGCGCAACCCGATCCATTTGGTTATGGTGAGCGATAGATCGGGTCTCATCCCAAGGAAGGCCTCAAAATTCTTTCTTGAAATGGTACAGATAAAGGAGTCTTCAAGGGCCTGCGCGTTTGTCTCTCGCTGCGTCTCGCCGGCAAGCGTCAGTTCACCGAAGATGTCTCCTGGCTCTATGATATCCATTGTCAGCTCTTTGCCGTCCGCGCCGAGGCGCGATATCTTAATTCGCCCTTCTTTGAGGATATATAACTGATCGGCAACGTCGCCTTCGCTATAGACCAGCCCCTTTTTTTTGATGTTGCGGGGGGTCATCATGGTGGCCATCTGCTCTATATCTTCCTTCGGAAGATTGGAGAATATATTATTAGTGCTTATATACCAGAGCTTGGTTTTATCCATGGTGTTCTGCCTTGAGTGTCTTTAGTAGAGGGTGTAATGCACCGAAAGATCGAAAATTTCATTCAATGAAAGATCAAGGAGTTAAATGGTGGAGGGTAGGAGGATCGAACTCCCGACCTTCTGATTGCGAACCAGATGCTCTCCCAGCTGAGCTAACCCCCCGTATGGTTTTTTGACAGGTATGAATTATGAAAGAGGCTAAGCAGAGGGCCTAGTGGTTTTTGCGTAAGACGTCTTTTATCTTGTCTTTGAGCTCTCGCAGGTCCGAGGACTTGACTACATAGGCATCCGAGGCCCAGGTGCCGAACTCTTGCTTGTAGTGCGGGTACGCCGTGCAGAGAATGACTGGCAGTTCCTTATATTTTTCTTTTAGCTTACGTAGTACTTCAACGCCGTCCATTCCCGGCATCTTTATATCGAGCAGTACCATATCAAGATGGCTTGAATCCAGTTTTTTTAAGGCCTCTTCGCCGGAAGAGGCAAGCTCTACCTCGTAGCCCTCTTCCTCAAGCTCTTCCTTGTAGAGGAGCCTGATTCCTTCTTCGTCATCTACGATAAGTACTCTGTCGCTCATCCGTCACCCCGTTTACCGGCCCGTCGTATTTGGCGGTTTGCAGCCGTCTAAGACGGTTTGCAGCCCTTGGAAGATGGTAGTCTTATGGCAAAGGTTATCCCCTCGCCGTAGCTGTTCTTTATATCTATCATGCCCCGGTGGCGGGTCACTATTCTGTTGGTAATGGGAAGGCCCAGGCCTGTCCCGGCTGCCCCGGACGAGTCTTTGCCCCTCTTGGTCGTAAAGAACGGGTCAAATATCTCACCGAGATATTTGGGGTCGACGCCCCCGCCGTTGTCGCTGATCTCGACGACGACCCAGTCCTTGTGCCGCTTGGTGACGAGCGTTAGCTCTCCGCCATCTTTCATCGACTGTATCGCATTTGCTATGAGGTTGTCAAAGGCAATCTTGATCTGGTCTTTATCGAGTTGGGCGTGTAGGGGGGCCTTTGCAAGTCTTTCTTTAACCTTGATTTTACTGGCGCAGCACTTGTCTTTAAAGAGGCGCATCGCGCTTCGGATGACCTCATTAATGTCGCCGGAGCAGAGGCAGAGCGGGCGTTCCTCGATGTAGTTGAAGATGTCGTCTATGATGGTCTCGAGCCTCTTAACCTGCGAGCATATCTGGTCGATGTAGGGGGCGTTCTTCGAGTCCTTTTCTGTGTTTTTGCGCAGTGCCTTGGCGTATCCTCCGATGCTGAGCAGCGGGTTCTTTATCTCGTGGGCAAGCGTTGCCGATAGCTCGCCGAGCGTCATTAGTTTTTCCGCGTTAACGAGTCTTTTCTGCACGGTACGGAACTCGTTGTAGGCGCTTCGCAGGCGCATGTAGTTGATATTGGATTTTATGGTATAGGTTATCTGCTTTGATGATGTTGTAAGCTGTTTTTTTCTGGCTGCCGACAGGGTTGCTTTCGTGCGTGACTTGAGGTAGATGACCCCGAAGCACGACCGTCCGTCGGTTAGCGGATATATGAGGGTGCTTCTAAAGTCTGTAAGACCGTCGTCGCTGATACCGCGCGCTTTGTTGGTCTCGAGTTTTGGCGTGTATATATTTGAGGGGCGCAGACTGTTGGCCACCGTGCAGGCAAGGCCCTCGCCGTCGTTGTAGCTTGCTGTAAGCTCTGAACGTTTGCCGGCATGAGCCGTAGCCATAAAGCGGCGTTCCTGATCGTTCCACCTGTATATGGTGCAGTCGTCCATCCCGAGCTCTCTTGCAAGCAGACGCGCGCTCTTTTCGAGCCTGTCGCCAAGGCTTGCCTCAGAAGTCGTGACGTCGATAATTTGCGTTATAAGGTCTTTGCTCATTTTTTTTACCGGTTTTAGAGCTTTGCCTCACGTAGGAACTTTGCCGATTCCTCCGGCGGGGTCGGGTTGATGTAAAAGCCCGAGCCCCACTCAAAGCCTGCCATCTTTGTGAGCTTTGGCATTATCTCAAAGTGCCAGTGGTAGTGCGGCAACGCAGAGGTGCCGTTTTTAATAGGCGCGGTATGCAGGATGAAGTTATACGGAGGCGAGCTCAGTACTTTGTTCATCCGCTTAAGGACATTTGAAAATATTATGGCGAGGTTTTCATAGTGGTGTTTTTGGGAGTTCTCAAAGTTCGATTCGTGAAACTTCGGGAGTATCCATATCTCAAAGGGAGACTTCGGGGCGTAGGGGGTTATGGCGACGTAGTCTTGATTCTCGGTTACAATACGCGAGCCCTGCGCTATCTCCTGGCGTATTATATCGCAGAATATGCAGCGTTCTTTATAGTTGTAATACTCAAGGCTGCCGTCAAGTTCTTCGGCGACCCTTTTAGGTACGATAGGCAGTGCTATGAGTTGAGAGTGTGTGTGCTCGAGGGATGCTCCGGCGGCCTCTCCGTGGTTTTTAAATATCACGAGGTAGCGAAGTCTTAGGTCTTGCTTAAGGTCTATTATCCTGTCCCGGTACGCCCAGAGTACTTCTTCAAAGTGTTTTGTGGGGAGCATGGCGAGTGTGTCGTCGTGCTTGGGCGATTCTATTATGACCTCGTGAGCGCCGATGCCGTTCATCTTATCGTAGACGCCTTCTCCGGCACGGTCCAGATTGCCCTCGACCTTAAGGGCCGGGTACTTGTTCGGCACAACACGTATAGACCACTGCGAGTTATTATCCGCGTCGTGGCTACCGTTGCTGTAAGAGATGATCTCGGGCGGCGTCATTGTCTCGTTGCCGCCGCAAAACGGACACAGGCCGCCCTTTGGAGGAGGCGCAGGCACAATGAAGTCGCATGGGCGCTTGCCGCGGTCTGTGGAGATAATTACCCAGCGTCCTATTATGGGATCTTTTCTTAGCTCAGGCATAGGCTTTGATCGCAGGGTTGTTATCGTTAGTAAGAGGTCGTTCTGTCAGTACGTTCAGGGTAAGTTTAAGGCCAAGATGATTTTCAGTGGTAAGTGGTATGAGTGCATACATAAGACACCATTATGTTTTGGTAGTAGGAGTGTTGCAGATACTTATACCTGATGCCCCCGTTGCTTCTCTTCTTCTTCTTCTTCTGTTTTGCACTCGATGCAGGATGTAGTTACGGGCCTTGCTTCAAGTCTCTTCTCAGAGATGGGCTCGCCACAGATATCGCACTCGCCATAGCTGCCGTCCTCTATCCTCTCGATAGCTTCTTTGACCTTGGCGACCAACTTGCGTTCTCTATCTTTTACTCGAAGGGTGAAGTTGCGGTCCGTCTCGCGCAGAGCCCTGTCACCGGGATCTGCGAAGTGTTCTTCGTCGGTACGGTTCATCCCGCTTACGGTCTTCTCCGCATCGGCCATTAGCTCGGTCAGTTTCGAGTCAAGGATTTCCTTGTAGTGTTTTAGTCTTCCTTTGTTCATCCACAGATTATAACCTAAATGGTTTTTGTGTGCAAACGATAAATGTTATTCCATCAGGTCTATATCATATGGGTTGTACTCGACGTCATGGTCGCGTCGAGCCCTGGTGGTCTCGACTACGATTTCTTTGATCTTGTTTTTTTCGATCGTAAGGAGAAATAGATCTTTTACAGCCTCACCCTCTTCGGTAAAAGAGAGGCTGCCGGTTGCTCCTTCAATCTCCGCCGTATTTATTATAGATTCCCTTACCGCGTTGCGGTCTATGATGGCCTCTTCCTCGTCATTTTCTTCCATGGCTCTGAGCAGCAGCATGGTCGAGTCATAGGCCTCGGCCTCGATAATCCCAGGCTCATATCCGAAGGAGATGTAGAACCTCTTTACAAAAGAGGCCGTGCCCGGACGCTGGCTCTTTGCAAAGAAGCCGTTTACAAATACCGCACCTTCGATATATTCGCTGGCAAGCTCCAGAAGCTTTGGCGATTTCCAGCCGCTCGAGCCGAAGAGGCGGATATCCTTAATGCTGTAAAAAGCCAGATGCGGGGCTATCTGCGCAATCGCTGTGTAGTTGTCGGGTATGTATAATGCCTCGGCCTCGATCTTGCGTGTGTACTTGACTACGTGTCGTCTTCCGCTGAGTCCTTCTTCGGATTCTATTTCAAAGAGCGTTCTGAGTTCTTCGCCGAAGTCCTTTTTACCTGGTTCGTATTCTAGCTCTGCAAGTACCGTTGCGCCGAGTTCCGTGACGGCCGCTTTGAAGTGTCTGGCCAGTTCTCTGCCGTACTGGGTCTTCGGGGAGAGGATCGCAAAGGTCTCAAGTCCTTCGTTCTCTATTGCGTAGCTGGCGATTGCCTCTGCCTGCTGCTTTAGCGTGAGGAAGTTTCTAAAGACGTAGTCGCCGATCTCCGGGATGCCCGGTTTTTGCGAAAGGACCAGGGCGGGTACTCCTCCTCGCTGAGCAGCTCTTGCAACGGCAGTTGCGTTGCGGCTCATCAAAGGGCCGACGATACCGCTTACATGCTGGTTTCTGGCAAGTTGGCTGACCGTATCCTTGATGCGGCTCTCTTTATCCGTGCTGTCTTTTATCAGAAGCTCTACATCTATATCCGTATCTCTGGTAAAGTCGTCGACGGCAAGGACTATGCCTTTCAGGGCCTGCTCGCCGTACTTTGAGTACCTCCCGCCAAGAGGGAGTATCGCGCCGACAGCCGGCATTGCACGCCCCTCGCCAAGCGAATTTATTATTGAATCAATCGTCTTCAGTAAACGGTCGGCCTTGACCTTATAGCTGAGCTGCGTCTCCGGGTTGCTTATTATCGACTCAAGGTTGCTCTTGGACTCTACGATAAAGCCGTTCCTGTACTGGCAGTAGGCAAGGCCAAATAGCGCATCCATGCGGTGCGAGCTTCCGGGATAATCTTTAAGGATCTTTTTGTAGTGCTTCTCCGCCCCTTCAAAGTCTTTTTTCTGCATATATAACTTTGCAAGCCTTGCAGCGGCCTCGTCGGCTACGGTTGCAGAGGGGTAGCTATCAAGGAACCTCTCGAGTTTGGCCGTGGTCTTATCTGTCGAGCCCTTTGTCTCTATCTCTTCAAATATTCTCCAGAGAAGGTCGTTGGCGGTATTGTTGCTCCAGAAGAGCCTTGCGTTAGCAGCGGGCGCCGAGAGCATTACCGCAAAAAAGATAAACAGGATGACGGTCGTTTTTGTCCTCATTCGAAGATCTCCTTAACTTTATCAAAGAAGCCTTTTTTATTCGGGAATATATCGTCGTTGCTTATCAGCGCGAATTCTTCAAGCAGTTCGCGTTGACGTTTATTCAGCTTGGACGGGGTCTCGACCCTGATGTATACGAGTTGATCGCCTCTTCTGCTCGACCTGAGCGAGGTAACGCCTTTACCTCGAAGCCGCATTACCTTACCGGTCTGGGTGCCGGCGGGGATCTTAAGTTTTACATTGCCCTCAATAGTCGGCACTTCTATCTCTGCTCCGAGACTCGCCTGAGGAAAGCTTATCGGAACCTCGCAGATAATGTCGGTATCTTCCCTTTTGAAGATCTGGTGAGGCTCTACCGTTACAAAGACGTAGAGGTCGCCGTTCGGGCCGCCTCGCGGTCCTGGTTCTCCTTCGCCCGATACTCTTAGACGCGCGCCTGTGTCAATGCCGGGCGGGATATTTATGGAGAGCGTAGAAGAACTCCGTACCGTGCCCGCGCCGGCGCAGGTGGTGCAGGGGCTGGTAATCACCGCTCCAGTACCACGGCATCCCTGACAGGTCCTTGCCATATTGAGAAATCCCTGCTGGAAGCGTTCCTGACCGCTTCCGCCGCAGCGTTTGCAAGTCTCGGGAGAGGTCCCGGCCTTTGCTCCGCTGCCGGCACAGGTGCCGCACCTGTCGGTCTTAGGTATCTTTATATCTTTGCTCGCGCCGAAGACGGCCTCGTCAAAGGTTATATCAAGGTTGTACCTGAGATCATTGCCGGGCTCCGGGCCCGGGCGTCGCTGCCTGCCGCCGAAAAAGTCCGAGAATACGTCGCCAAAGAGATCTTGGAAATCTCCGCCAAAGCCCGAGTCTCCGTATCCGCCCGGTCCGCCCGGGCCTCCCTGAGGACCGTCGGTGCCGAACCTGTCGTAGTGCGCGCGCTTATTGGGGTCTTTAAGCACTTCGTATGCGCCGTTGAGTTCTTTGAACTTCTCTTCTACTTTTTTATCACCCTTGTGTTTGTCGGGGTGGTATTTGTGGGCCATCTTTCTGAAGGCTTTTTTTATATCGGTCTGAGACGCGGTGCGTTCAACCTCAAGCATTGCGTAATAATCTATCGTCATTTTATTTGTTGATACTCCTTACCGTTTTAGCCGGTCTCCAAAGTTGGTTGGTCTTTTTTTTGGTGCTCGGTTATGTTCTGCTTACTTCGCCACTATTACGAGGGCCGGGCGCAGCAGCTTGTCTTTGAGCATAAAGCCTTTCTGGAATACCGTTGTTACGGTATCGGTCTCTACGCCGTCTTTTTCTTCGTGGCTTACCGCCTCGTGCAGGTTCGGGTCGAACTTTTCGCCTTCGGCCTTTATCTCGGTTACGCCGTGCTTTGCAAGTGTTTCGTACAAGCTTTTTAGCGTAAGCTCAACGCCGCCTTTTAGAGAGCCGCTCTCGCCGTCTTTGCAGTGATCCAGGGCCCTTTCCAGATTGTCGGTGACGGTCAGGATGTCTTTGACGATAGCGCTATTGGCGTAGATTATGGCATCGGTCTTTTCTTTTTGAAGGCGCTTTTTGAAGTTCTCTACCTCGGCGCATTTGCGCAGGAACTTTTCGTTGAGCTTGCCTATCTCGTCAAGCCTTATTTCGAGCTCTTCGGCAAAAGAGACGTGCGTCTCGGCCTGCTCGTTGCTGCTTTCGTCAGTTGCCGATTCTTCGGTCATAGTAGCTTCTTCGGCCATTGTTGGTTCTTCAGCCATGGTAGGCTCTTCAGCCATGGTAGGCTCTGCCTTGCCGGATGATTTTCTCTGTTTGGTTTTGAACATCAATATACTCCGTTTTTCTTTAATTTTTTTATTTTATATGGAGAGGCCCTGAAGCTCTGCGGCCCTGCCAAGCTGCCTTGCCGCGCAGTCAACCAGCGGGATGATCTTCGGGTAATCCATCCGCACCGGCCCTACAATGCCTACCATACCTGTTTTGTTCTCGCTAGAGCCGTAAGGGGCCGTAACAAAGCTCAGTCCGTCAAAGATGCGCGTTGCGCCCTCCGAACCCATGTGTATATTTATTCCGTTATTTTTAATGTCGCTAATACTCGCGTCCAGAATCTTGATTATAAGGCTCTTTTCCTCAAGCGCCGCAAAGACGTGCTTGATGCGCGTGGCGTCTTCTTTGAATTCGGGGTGCTCAAAGATAAGGGCCGTACCTTCGAGAAAGATATCTTCCTCGATCTTTTGCTCTAGCTCATGGGCGGCAACGCTGCCAAGCCTAAGGGCCTGTGGCGCGACAGAGCGGGTGTGTCTTTCGCGGCTCTCCGCTATGACCCTGGCGCTGTTAAGCTCGGCCTTGAGTCTGGCGCGCAGCTTCCTTAGCGTCAGCCCTTGCCCGATAGAGCAGAGGTAGTTTGAGGCATGTTCGAGGTTAAGCCCACCGGTAGTGCCTTCAAGGCTGACCGTACTGGTATGGACAAGTCCGCTATTCGATACGATTATTACAAGCACCCTTGAGTCGTTTATCGCCAGGAGCTTTATATCTTTAATGGTAAAGTTCTTTATCCCGGGCATGAGGAGCAGTGATGCGCAGCTTGTAAGCGAGCTTAGGGCGCGTGTCGTGCGTAGTGTTATTGCCTTTATCGGCAGCGGCCCTTTTTCGCGTAGCGTCAGACGCGCGACCTCCGACGGGTTTGGCTCGCTCAGATCATGCAACGTATCGACGTAGAGCCTGAAGCTCTTATCCGTTGGTACGCGGCCCGACGAACTGTGATCTTTAACCAGATATCCTCTTTTCTCAAGCTCCGATAGCACGGCGCGTATGCTGGCCGCACCGAGGTTGAGCTCGCAGCTGCGGGCAACCGTTGCCGAGCTTACAGGCCGTACGCTCCTGATATGCTCGCGCACTACGACGGCCAGAATATGCTCTGCCCTTCTGGTTAGCCCCGGGCCTTGACCGGCCTTATTTATATTCTCTGTATATTTCATAAATAGCTGTTTTTATAGTTGGTAATGCCTTTAAAAGATACCAACGGGCACCTTTGTTGTCAAGGGCTCCGGGGCTGTTTTAAAGGGTCTTCTTAATATACTTCGTTGGATAAGAGCATGCCTTCTTTTGTAAGCCTGAGCCGGCCTTTATCAGAGTGAATGAGGTGCTTGGCCTCGGATAATTTGCCCTCTTCTTTTAAAAGCCCTTTACGTATTATGTGACTCTGCGGGGGGCTACCAAATAGACCCTTGAAGCCCTCTTCGTCTATGCCCTTTGTCTGCCTTAGCCCGAGCATTATAGCCTCTGCTATTGCCTGCTCTTTTGTAAGGATTTCGGAGCCTGCCTGAGGGTTTCCCCCTTTACTTGTGATCTTTATATATTCATCTGCGTCTGCTACGTTCCACCAGCGTCTGCCCCAGTCTCTGTCAATATCATTGTTGCCCGAACCGGGTCGTTGCCTGTTCATAAATGAATGGGCCGAGGCCCCGAGCCCTATATAGTCCTCGCCGTTCCAGTAGCGCGAGTTGTGCCTGCTCTGCATTCCGGGCCGTGCGAAGTTTGATATCTCGTAGTGATCAAAGCCCGCGACCTCTAAACGACCGGTCGCCAGCACGTACAGCTCACGTTCGGTCTCTTCATTGTAAAGCTCAAGGCTGCCGTCTCTTGCCATGCGGGCAAAAGGAGTACCGTCTTCAACCGTCAGGCCGTAGACCGATATATGATCCGGCCCGAGCTCTATTACCTTATCAAGGGTCTCGGAGAGGGCAGATAGGGGTGATACCCCCTGCGTCGGTACTCCTGATATGATATCTACCCCGATATTAGTAAAGCCCGCTGTCCTTGCGTCTTTAAATGCCTTGATCGCCTCTTCTGCTGTGTGCAATCTGCCGAGTTTTTTTAGTTCCCTGTCGTTTAATGACTGTATTCCGATACTCAGGCGGTTTACGCCGTAGTCTTTAAGCTCTTTAAGCCTCTCCGGCCCGCTGCTCTCGGGATTGACCTCAAGGGTTATCTCCGCATCCGCGTCTGTAGTAAGCCGCGCCCGTGCGGCATCTATTAATTCGCCGATAAGAGCCGGTGAGAATAACGAGGGCGTCCCGCCGCCAAAATATATAGAGCAAAGTCTGGTCTCTTTGCCTATCCTTTCGTTTTCTAAGACCTTTTTAAGCTCAAGCTTCAGGCAGTCCGTATATTCCCGTTCCGGTAACCGCATGGCGGTATCAACAGCCGTGCTTGCAAAGCTGCAATACGGACATTTCTGCTTGCAGTACGGTATATGCAGATAAAGCCCAACCGTATGATACGGGTCATAGCCCGTCTGAGACGTGTCAGTGCCAGTATCAGGCGAATTGCCGCTGCCCTTATTATTTAATCTAGGTACGTTCATGCTAATTGTCAAGTGGGGCAGGGGCTTATTGCTCTTCTGCGGCACTATTAATCGTGTAATTATAACAGATTAGGGGGAGTAACGCTCATTTAATGTGAGTCGCGCGGGCTTTTGTATGTGCATGGGGGGCGGGCTTTAGCGGGTAAGATGGGCGGGGCAGGACGATTATACGAAGTATATCAGCAGGCATGTCAGCAGGAATGCGGCTACCCATACGACCGTCGAGCCTATTGTCCAGTGTTTGATGTTATCGCCCGGATAGATGGCCTTTTCCCTCTTGATGCGGGTTCGCAGCTGTACGCGCGTGTCCGAGCCGCTAATGGCGAGCCTGAAGGTATCGGTGCCTATCTTGAAGGCGCCCAGCGGATTACGCATAAAGTAGATAAGGCCGTTCGGTACGCAGGTAAAGAACGCACACGCTATCAGGTCGCCTATCTTAAGGAGCGGTTCGTTTATAAAGAAGATAAACATATTCCCTGCTTTTCTGTAGAACCAGTCAGTATCAATGCTGAGCGTTTTGTGTGGATCGAGCTTGCTGAGGATTATAAAGAAGGCAAGGGCCGTAAAGCCGAGCATCAAGAGCGAGCCTGTGACGTGATCCATAGTAAACGGGTTATAGTCGGTGGCAAATGGCAGTATATTAAAGAGCCCTCTTGGATATACGCCGATTCCGATGCATATAACCGCTGCCATAGCCATTGCCGCCAGCATATTAAGAGGCGGCTCTTTTGCCTTGTGTAGGGCCAGTTCATTGTTAGGGTTCTTGCGGAAGAACATATGGTAGGCGAGCTTTAGCCCGACGCTCAGGAAAGTACCAACGGCTGCCAGGCTCAGGAGCATCGTCGTCCAGACCATATGCTCGGTATGGGCCGCGCTGATTATCATAGCCTTACTGACAAAGCCGCTAAAGAGCGGGAAGCCCGAGATGGCAAAGGCCCCGACCATAAAGAGGACCATTGTCTTTGGCATCTTCTTGTATATCCCGCCAAGCTCTGTGAGCTTGCGCGTTCCTGTTACGTAGATAACCGCACCGGCGCCCATAAAGAGCAGTCCTTTAAAGAAAATATTGGTAAAGGCATGGGCGGCAGAGCCGTTAATGGCGAACTCCGTGCCTATGCCGACGGCAGCGACCATATAGCCGACCTGACTGATGATATGGTAAGAGAGCAGACGGCGGCAGTCGTTCTCGATTATCGTATAGAGAATGCCGTAGAGGGTCATTATAACGCCGAGGATAATAAGTATCTCGGACCCTGAGAAGCCCCGAATCAGGACGTAGATAGCCGTCTTTGTGGTAAATGTCGCAAGAAAGACCGAGCCTGTGATAGAGCCCTCGGGGTAAGCGTCGGAGAGCCACGCGCTAAGCGGCGGCACAGCGGCGTTCAGGATAAAGCCGATCAGGATCAGATAATACGCAGTAGAGCCGCCCGGGCCGTCCGGAGTAAAGCCGCCAAAGGCCAGCGAGTGCGACTCGGCGTAGTACATGAGGATACCTGCAAGCAGGAAGAGCCCTCCTGCGATATGGATCAGCAGGTATCTGGTACCAGCCTTGGTCGAGTTCTTGAACTTCCCAGCAAAGATCAGGTATGCCGAAGAGAAGGCCATTATCTCCCAGAAGAAGAAGAGCGTAAAGAGGTCTCCGGCAAAGACCGCGCCAAGCGAGCTACCGGCATAGAGAAGCGCTGCGACGTGCTGGCGGTCGTCGTCTACGTGCAGGGAGTAGACCATCCCGATAAATGTCATTATGGTAAAGGCATAGGAAAACCCGATAGAGAGCGCGTCGATACGGCCGAAGGTGAGCTTGAGCCCCATATAATCATAGACCCAGACCGTGCCGGGCGTAGAGTAATAGGTCGCCGCCAGCGCTATAAGCGGGAGCAGCAGCATATAGCTCTTCTTTATCCCGCCCTTAAGGAAGGGGACAAGGATAGAGCCAAGTATTATAATAACGCCCGGGTGCGCCCACTCAGTCATAGAAGTCCTCTTTTTTCATTACCTTGCATTTATACCCCAGAAACTTGCTAACCCCGATAAGGAGCAGGCAGCCGACAAAGGCGAAGGCTCCCCAGAAGGCAGGGATGGTATCCCACGGGAATACCGGGTGCGCACGCGGCGCAATAAAGTCCAGGATAACTATAATACCCAGTACGATAAAGAATATGGTCTTTGTTTTTCTGGAAAACTTCATGGCCTCAGTACCTCTTGAGCAAGGGCTATAAAGAAATCAGGATATATGCCTATAAATACCGAAGCAAGCGCCGTAAATACCAGCGGTATCGTCATTAACGGAAGCTCACGGACCTTGGCGTGATGGCCGTCGGCGTCCTCCGGGGACTCCTTGTTAAAGAACGCCTTATAGCTTATCGGTAGGAAGTAAGCGGCATTCAGCATCGTACTAACAAGAAGGACAACGAGGATTATAGGATTTTCCGCCTCTACCGTGCCAACGGCCAGATACCACTTGGTTACAAAACCCGCTACCGGCGGCACACCTATCATACTGAGCGAGGCTATAAAAAAGGCGGCCATCGTCCACGGCATCTTCTTGCCTATCCCGTTGAGCTCGCTGACCTTGGTCTTATGCGTTACCGTGTAGATATGACCTGCGCAGAAAAAGAGCGTGATCTTCGAGAAGGCATGGTTTGCTATATGTATTATCGCCGCCAGAAGCGAGCTTGGCGAGAGCATTACCGCGCCGAGTACGATATAGCCTAGCTGGCTGACCGTAGAGTAGGCGAGCCGGGCCTTCAGGTTGTCTTTTGTAAGGGCTATGACCGAGGCCATAATGATCGTAAAACAGATGAAATAGGCCGCAAAGAAGCTAATGCCGAGCGAGTCGAGCAGGTCGGTGCCGAAGATAAAGAAGACGACACGCAGGACCGTAAAGACGCCTGCCTTAACCACGGCGACGGCATGGAGCAGGGCGCTTACAGGCGTTGGTGCAACCATGGCGGCCGGCAGCCAGTTGTGGAACGGCATCATGCCGGCCTTTGTAATACCCGCCATAAAGAGGACGAAGATGATAGTAAGAAGGGCGGTCGAGCCGGTACCTGCGAGTATGCCTTGGTGCGTGAAGTTAAGGGTTCCTGCCGCGTTATAGGTCAGGAATATCGCAAAGAGCTGGAAGGCGAGCGAGGTGCCCAGCAGGTATATCATATACATGCGCGCGCCGCGCCTTGCTACGGCCGTCTGCTTATGGCCGACCAGCGGGAAGGTACATAGGGTGATAGCCTCGTAACACAGAAAGAGCGTAAACATATTTGCCGAAAAGGCCACGCCGATCGTCGCAGCCATCGTAGCCGCAAAGCACATGAAGTAGCGGGTCTGGTTCGTTTCTTTGTTTGCGCGCATATAGCCGATGGAGTAAAAAGATGTGACGATCCACAAAAGCGAGGCTATTATGGCAAAGACCATTCCGAGCGCGTCGACCCTGAAGGCTATATCGAGGCCCGGGACGACGGTAAGAAGCGAGACCTCAAGGGTGCCTCCGGCCAGTACTACCGGGACCATAGAGATGACTATAGCGAACTTGATAACAGCGGCGAGTATTGTCCAGAACTCACGCAGGTTCGGCTTTTCCCATGATAGGCCGATAAGCAGCACGCCTATTACAGAGGCGAGCATCGCGTATAGGGGTTTTAAAGAATATATCGCTTCAAGTTCCAATTAAAAACTCTCCATGTTTTCTAATTGCCAAGCAGCATCGCTGCCGCTGTCTTTGCCACACTTATCGGGCCTGAGGCCGATAGGCCGAAGTATACGCAGAGGCCCGCAAGAAAGATCGTCGTTGCGACCATGCCAAACGGCGCTTCATCGCTATGGAGCGGTGATTTAAGCGCCATTATCTTATCCGAACGTCCTTTAAAGTAGACCGACTCGACGACCCGCCAGAAGTAAAAGGCCGTCATAATAGAGCTTACGAGCAGCACCGGTACCAGATACCACATCCCGGCCTCTATCGCGCCCGTAGCCAGATACCATTTACTTATAAAACCGACTGTAAAGGGAAAGCCTATCATCGACATAGCGCCTACCGTAAAGGCGGCCATGGTCCACGGCATACGTTTGCCGAGGCCTTCCATGTCCTTTATATTTACAATACCCGTCTTATAGACGACGGCGCCGACGACCATAAAGAGCATGCCCTTCATCAGGGCGTGGTTGAGGACGTGGATAAGGCTGCCCGTCATCGCCGTCTCGGTGGCGATCGAGGCGCCAAGGATTATATAACCGATCTGGCCAACACTTGAGTAAGCGAGCATCCTCTTTATGTTGGTCTGCCCCAGGGCCATTAGAGAGCCCATTATGATCGCCACGCACGAGAGCACCATAAGTATCTTTGTGACAGGTACGACCTCAAGGACGAACTCCGGGGTGAATATCGTGAACATCATGCGCAGCAGGACAAAGGCCATGACCTTTGTAGAGGTCGCTGCCATAAGCGCCGATACGATAGAGGGCGAGTGCGTATAAACATTGGGCAGCCATATATGGAACGGGAAGAGCGCGAGTTTTAGGCAAAGTCCTACCATTATGAAGGCAAAGGCCGTCCTTACCGTAGTCGAGCTGTAGAGCTCGGGCAGCCTGTGCATCAGGTCGTTCATATTAAGCGTACCGGTTGCTATATATAGATAACCTATTCCTAGCACTATGAAGGTCGCCCCGATAGTGCCGAGTATCAGGTAATTGTAGCTGGCCATAAGGGCCTTACGGTCCTTGCCCATCGCCACGAGGGCGTACCCCGAAAGAGCCGTTATCTCAATAAATACGTAGAGGTTAAAGATGTCGCCTGTGATGACGATACCCAGAATGCCTGCGATAAAGAGCAGGTAGACCGAGTAGAAAAACGGTATCTTGCACTCGGGTATCTCGGCCTCGACGCTTTTCTTGCCGTAGAGCGTGATGATAAAGGAGATGCCGGAAATGACCACGAGAACAAAGCCGTTAAAGTGGCTAACGACGTACTCGATGCCCATGGGGGGCGCCCACGAGCCGAGGCGATAGCTGATAGTCCCGCTATCTAATACAGTGCCCAGAAGCGATAGCGCCAGTAAAAACGCGATAAAGGTCGCGGTAGTTGCCAGGTACCAGCCAAAGGATCTGTGAATACGTCCGATAAGAGGAGCTATCATCGCCGAGATAAGAGGGATAACGATGACGAGGATCGGTATAGAACCCGCAGTGCTTATAAATGTCGAGGGAGCAGCGCTCATTAAGCAGAACCCTCCGTCTCAGAAGGGACTTCAATGCTGCTGCTGTTGCTGTTGATCTTTACTATCTGGTCGTCTTCGATCGTACCGTACGACTTATAGATGCGTATGATAAGGGCAAGTGCGACGGCGGTCGTACTGACCGAGACGACGATAGCCGTTAGCATAAGGACATGGGGCAGGGGGTTGTCGTATATCTTGGCCTTGTCCCAGATAATAGGGACCGTGCCGCCCGATACCTTTGAAATCGATACGTAAAGAAGTATCACGCCGGTCTGGAAGATATTCATCCCGAGGACTTTTTTGACGAGGTTCTCCTTTGCGATCATCGCATAGAAGCCTATCATCATCAGCGCAATGTATATCCAGTAATTATATTTTCCGAGTATTATTTCAATCATCGTCTTGTGTGTTGGCCGTCTCAAAGAATATTGTTATCATAACCGAGGCGACGACCATCCCTATCCCTATCTCGATGCCGTAGATGCCGAGGTGTCCTGCCAGATGCAGGGCGTGCACTGCGTGCGAGCCCTGCCCCACGCCGGCGCTTCCGGCAAGTTTTGTGTATTCCAGGTACGCCCCTCCCATGATCAGGCACGCAAGCCCGATACCGGCGTATATCATTACTCCTATAGAGTTCATAAAGTCGGTAAGTATCTCAGAGACCCTCTCCCTGCCGGCCTTAAGGCCAAAGGCTATGACGTAGAGTATGACGCTTGCGCCAATGATCACGCCGCCCTGAAAGCCGCCGCCCGGGCTTATATCGCCGTGGGCGATGACGTAGAGGGCAAAGAGTTGAATAAAGGGCGTAATAAACATACTGACCCTTCTTATGACTATATGTTCTCTCATGTCTTTCTTCTTTTCCTCAGCAGCAGGATAACGCCTATGCCTGCGGTAAAGATAACGGTCGTCTCGCCGAGCGTGTCATAGCCTCTGTAAGAGGCGAGTATGGCCGTCACGAGGTTTGGTACGGCTACCTCTGACTCGCCTTTTTCTATATACATCTTTGCGACATGGGTATAAGACGGCGAGCTTGTATCGCCGAAGTCCGGCATATCCATCGTGCCGTAGACGAGTACCGCGCCTGTCAGTGCCACTACGATAAAACCCGATACTTTTGTAATGTTAAAGCGTTTTTTGCTTCGGCGTTCTTTCTGCGGCTTTGCCTTAAATTCAAATCGCTTGGTACGGCTAAGGGCCGCCAGCATCAGCATAGTCGTAATACCGGCGCCGACCGAGGCCTCGGTAAAGGCCACGTCCACGGCGTTCAGGCGCGTCCATACCACGGCCATAAAGAGGCTGTACGCGCCGAGTATTATCGTAGAACTCAAGAGGTCGCGCATGCTTATCGCGGCCAAGGCGCAGATAACCAGAAATAAGAGCAGTAAAATGTCAAGTAGTTCGATCATAGCTTGTCTGACGTTACCGTCTCTTATCCCCCTTTTTCCACGGGACTACGCCGCCGACGTGCGCGGCGTTTGCCAGGGCGTGCGTGGCCGTTGGATTTACTATAAATATAAAGAGGATTATGATTATGAGTTTGATCGTCGCAAGAGTAAAGCCCTCGTAGATCATAAGCGAGATAAGGACGAGTGCCTGCCCCATTGAATCGGTCTTGCCCGCCGGATGCATACGGGAATAAAAGTCCGGAAAGCGGACTATTCCGACCGAGGCGACAAATACGAGAAAGCAGCCGAGGAATAAGAGTACTGCGATGATTATCGTTGTTATTAAGGAGAGGTCCATTAATCCAGCCTCCCCATCTCGCGGTATTTCTGGAAGGCGATAGTCGCGATAAAGTTTATAAGGGCGTAGGTAAGTGCGATATCCAGAAAGTGAGGACGGTCGTAGATATAGCCAGAGAGCGCTATTAGCAGTACGGCCTTTGTCCCTAGTGCGTTTACGGCAAGGACGCGGTCGCAGATCACAGGGCCTTTGATGGCACGGTAGAGGACCAGCATTGCGCAGAGTACTATAATTATGGCCGCCCAGTAGAACATACCGTTATTCTTCGTCCCCCTCTATGGCCTTGCACTTGGCCTGCATCGTGCCTTCCAAGAGGCCCTCGGCAGGGCCGCGCGCAATGGCGTGGACAAGGAACTTGCCGTTCTTGTGTGCCTCGACCGTAACCGTACCCGGTGTGAGCGTTATGGAGTTTGCCAGCAGCGTTATTCCGGTATCGGACTTAAGGTCGGTATCGATCTCTATCATATGCGGATCTATCGGCATGCTCGGATGCAGGGTGCGGTAGATAACATCCACGTTGGCGAGAACTATCTGCCAGAGGAGCCAGGGAGAATATTTTACGAGGCGAAAAAATCTTTTTATGGATAGCTTTGTGTTTTTTTTCGGAAATAATAGGTCGTGAGAAATATAAGCAACGAAAAGGCTTGATACAATAGCGGATATTATAAAGATGACGCCTGTCTCTCCTGAGATGAGCATCCAAAAGATAAACATTATAATTGAGGTCAGGATAAAGCTCACGTCGTGGCTCCTTCGGTCCAAGACCGTTTACCGCCCGTGCGTCTGTTCTTGATAATTATCTATATTTCGCAGTCTTTATTTAATGCGTCCGGCTCTCTTGCTTGCTAGCGGCTGTAATCCTATACGGAATACGCCAAAGCCCCCTCCCGGCAACCTCTGATAATCCCAAAGATAATAGTTTTTTAAGGCTGAAATGTCAAGGTTTTTCGTTTTATATCTTAAACTTATCGCTCTTTGTACTGGTGCGTGCTATTCTTGACGAGGTTGTTATTTACTGGTAAAATTTTAATTTAACAGCGTCTTTTCATTTGCAAGTCATTTTATATATTATTCCATCATAGTCGGAGGTATTTATGAAATGTATTATCATGGCAGGCGGCTTCGGAACCAGGCTCAGACCCCTTACAAATAACCTTCCAAAGCCCATGGCGCTTATGGCCAATAAACCCATAATCGGCCATATCGTGGATCTTGTAAAATCGCATAAACTTACGGATATGACAGCGCTCCTTTATTTTCAGCCTGAATCCATTGAGAACTATCTTGGCGACGGCTCGGAGATGGGGGTTACTATGAGCTACGTCTCGCCGAGCGCCGACCTTGGTACGGCAGGCAGCGTGGCCTACGCGATCAGAAGAGAGAAGAAAAAGTCCACGACACTTGTCATAAGCGGCGACGTTATAACCGATATAGACCTTACGGCTGCAATAAGGTTTCATAAGCAGAAACGTGCGCTTGCTACCCTGGTTCTTACGCGCGTCGAGAACCCGCTGGCCTTTGGTATAGTCATAACCGACGATAACGGCAGGATAATTCGCTTCCTTGAAAAACCGAGCTGGGGCGAGGTCTTTAGCGATACGATAAATACGGGCATATATATCCTTGAGCCCGCTGCTATGGATATGGTTCCTGAAGAGGGCGAGTTCGATTTCAGCAACGACCTCTTTCCCATGCTGCTTAAGGAGAAGAAACCGATATACGGATATATAGCCGAGGGTTACTGGAAGGACGTCGGGAGCCTTCAGGAATACAGGCAGGCCAATATGGATATTATTCAGCGAAAAGTCCATGTGGATATCCCCGGTACCGAGCTTGGCAGGGACGGCATTTATGCCGGCAAGGGAACCAAGATCGACTATACGGTAGAGATAGATGGCAAAGTAGTCCTTGGCCGCAACTGTGTTGTCGAGGGCGGAGCCAGGCTGGTTGATTGCGTTATCGGTGACGACGCCTTTATAAGGGAAGGCGCGGTGATAAAGAACTCCGTTCTGTGGAACGGTGTAAGCGTCGGCTCCGGGGCGAACCTCCATGAAAATATCGTAGGAGACGCTACCGAGATCTGTGACGGCGCGCATCTGGGCGAAGGCGTTATAGTAAGCGATCACTGCCGGATCGGCAGGAATAGTTCGGTCAAGGCCGACGTAAAGGTCTGGCCTCATAAAGAGGTTGACGACGATGCGACACTTGCGTCAAGCCTGATATGGGGGCAGAAGTGGAGCAAGAACCTCTTTTCCACTTACGGAGTTACAGGGCTTGCCAATATAGAGTTCAGCCCCGAGTTTGCCGCAAAGCTCGGCGCTGCTTACGGGGCGTCGCTAAAGAAGGGTGCGACCGTCTCTACAAGCAGAGACGCCCATAAGACCTCGCGTATGATAAACAGGGCTATAATGACCGGGATATTGTCGACCGGGGTAAATGTCCATGACTACGGTGTGACGCCGATGCCGGTCGTGCGCTACCTTGCGCGCGGCGGCAGTGAGATAGCCGGCGTACATACAAGGCGTTCTCCTTTTGACAAGGAGCTTCTGGACCTTAAGTTCTTTGACCGCTCCGGGCTGGATCTGCATCCGGGTGAAGAGAAAAGCATAGAAAAGTTATTCTTTCGCGAGGACTTCAGGCGCTCTCCCATGGAGGAGACCGGTGAGATGTATTTTCCCATACACGCCCTTGATACCTACGCAACCGGTTTTCTGGCATCTATAAATACAAAAGCCATAGAGAAGGCCCATTTTAAGATAGTCCTGGACTATTCGTTTGGCAGCTCTTCCAGGATCTTTCCTGATATTCTGGGTAGGCTTAAATGCGACGTCATAGCGCTTAACGCAAATGTCGATAGCACGCGTGCCACAAAGACCGCCGAAGAGTTTGTGAACTCTCTTGAGCAGCTCTCGAGTATCGTGCGTTCCTTAAAGGCCGACGCTGGTTTTATGCTCGACGCAGGCGGGGAGAAGGTCTTTATGGTAGACGATACCGGAGATATTCTCGACGGCGATACGGCCCTTAACCTGACGACCTTGCTTGCCCTCAAGACCAATAAGGCGCAGAAGAAAAAAGGCGCTATAGCCGTGCCGGTCACGGCCTCGCGCGCAATCGAGCATATGGCAAGGGCCTACGGTTTTAAGGTGGTGCGTACCAAGACGACCTCGCGCGGCCTTATGGAGGCCGCGGCAAGCAAGGATATACTCTTTGTCGGAGAGGGGAGCGGAGGTTTTATCTTCCCTGAGTTCCAGCCCGTCTATGACGGTATCTATACCGTTGCCAAGTTCCTTGAGATGCTTGCGCTGGAGGGTAAACGCATGCATACCCTTCTTCGCGAGGTGCCGCCGAGCATAATGATCAAGGAGCGCATCTCTTGTTCGTGGGAGCAGAAGGGGATGATAATGAGGAAGCTTGCCGAGGACTCAAGGGGTAAGAAGACAGTGATGCTCGACGGTATAAGGATAAGCTTTGGAATGGACTGGCTTATTGCTTATCCGAGCCAGAGCCATTCGTATTTTATAATAGCGGCCGAGGCCTCGACGGAAGAGAAGGCCCGGGGACTCGTCGATATATATAAAGAAAAGATAAGAAAGTGGCAGGAAGAGGGGTTGTGTTCGATGCCTGCGAAGCCCAGTGGGCCTGCTAAAAGGCTTTCAAAGTCTGTCGATAGGTCTTTAAAGCCCAAGGGCTCTGCAAAGCCCGGTGGGCCTGTAAAGCCCGGTGGGCCTGTAAAGCCCGGTGGGCCCGCAAGGAGGAAGTAATGGACGAGTTTGCAAAAGACAGGTTTGTCTTTGACGGTTTTGAGATGATAAAGGTCGTGGTGGGAATGCTTGCGGTCAATTGTTATATCGTATGGGATAAAGAGACCAGAGATGCCGTTGTAATAGATCCGGGCGGCGACCCGGCAGATGTGATAGATGCCGTAGAGGCCGATAAGCTTCAGGTAAAGTACGTGATAAATACCCACGGCCACTTTGATCATGTCGGAGCGGACGGCGATGTCATTAAGGCCTTTGGCGCAGAGCTTGCCATACACAGCGCGGATGCGCCGATGCTTGAAAATGCAGCGGCCTACAGTATTGCCTTTGGCGCGGCGGCAAAGAATCAGCCGCCGCCTGATATTACCATTAAGCACGGTTCGGTGATAAGGTTCGGAGGCGTTGAGATAAATGTCCTTGCCAGTCCGGGTCATACGCCGGGCGGCGTGCTGCTCTCTATTAACGACGGTAAGGCCGTTATAACCGGAGATTCTATCTTTGCCGGGAGTATCGGGCGGACCGATCTACCCGGAGGTTCTTACGAAGACTTGATGACCTCACTTCGCGACAGGATTCTGCCGATGAACGATGATACGAGGCTCTTTCCGGGCCACGGCCCTGATACGACCGTTAGAGAAGAGAAAGATACAAATCCGTACCTTCAGGAGATGCTATAAGTGGGATTGCAAGGTAAGAATATAATAATCGGTGTAACCGGCGGCATCGCCGCCTATAAGGCCCTTGAGCTTACCAGGCTTCTTAGAAAGGCCGGAGCAGAGGTATGGCCTGTCATGACCAAGGCAGCGGCCGAGTTCGTAACGCCGCTTAGTTTCTCTACGCTCGCCGGAAGCCCGGTCTCGGTAGATACCTTTGACCGCACCCATAATCGAGGCGTAAACCATATTAATATCGCCGACAATGCCGACCTGCTTGTCGTCGTACCGGCTACGGCGAATATCATCGGTAAGATAGCCGGAGGTATAGCCGACGACCTGCTCTCGACTGTGATAATGGCAACGGACGCACCAAACCGTCTGGGACGGGGCCGAGCGCTTATAGCCCCTGCTATGAACCACCGCATGTACCGTAACCCTATAGTGCAGGCAAATATAGATAAGCTCACGACGCTTGGCTATGAATTTATCGGCCCGGAGCGCGGAGAGCTTGCCTGCGGCTGGGAGGGGGACGGTCGGCTCGCGCCCGTAGGTGAGATATTTAATGCTATTGAAGGCGCGCTTTCGGCTAAAGACATGGAAGGTGAGCGAGTCCTTATAAGCGCCGGGGCTACAAGGACGGCTATTGATCCGGTGCGCTTTATCTCTAATGCGTCAACTGGGCGGATGGGGGTGGCCCTTGCAGCGGCTGCTCATAGGCGAGGGGCCGAGGTTACGCTCGTCGTGGGTGATATCAAGGTCGCGCCGCCATCCGGTGTCGAGCTTGTCAGGGCCGAGTCGAGTAGTGCTATGCAGGGCGAGCTTAAGCGGCGTTTTGAAAACTCTACGACCCTTATAATGGCCGCGGCCGTTGCGGATTTTCAGGTCGCAGAGGAACGCACGGAGAAGATAAAGAAGGGTTCGGACGGTATTACCCTCAACCTTGTAAAGACCTCTGATATATTAGCTGGTCTTGCGCAGAAGAAGAACGACCGCATTGTTGTAGGCTTTGCCCTGGAGAGTGAAGATCTGGAGCATAATGCCACCTCAAAACTCAAGGCCAAGGGTCTGGATCTGATCGTCGCCAATACGCCGGATGCGATAGGCAGCGAGATGAATAAGGCCGTCTTGATAGGTAAGGGTGGCTGCGTCGAAGCTCTGCCGCCGATGACCAAGGCCGAGCTCGCGGATATTATTCTCGATAAAGTCGTATCGATCAAAAAAGGCCAAGCAGAGACCGTAACCAATGGATGAGTTAGAGTCGACACTCGAAGAGACGGTAGAGAAATTAAAGGACCTGCAGGCAATGGGGTTGCAATATATTTCGGTTGCACCTCCGGCAGTAGCGGGTCCTTCCGAGGCATTTTCCGCTCTTAATAAGAATATAGAGTCTTGCACAAAATGCGTCCGTCACAGCGGGCAAGTTAAGGCCGCCCTTGGTATTGGCCCTGAAGACGCGCGTGTCGTCTTTGTTAGCGCACCTGCGATGAGCAACGCTGCTGCGCGGCGAAGCTCTAACGGATCTATATCTCAAACTGAAAACTTCTCAAAGGCAGAGACAGAGCTTCTTGATAATATTATAAAGGCTATGGGGCTAACAATGGACGAGGTCTACTTTACATGCCTCGTTCGGTGCGCCGGAGAGGACGCGCCCGGCAGCGACGAGATCGAGGGCTGCCTGCCCTTTCTAAAAGACGAGCTCGATATAATCAACCCGGTTGCCATAGTTGCCATGGGCGGCGCTGCGGCGCATTTGATCGCATCGGATGTCGACTTTGCGAACCTTCGCGGCATTATGCGAAGCTTTGATGATATACCCCTTATGATCACGCACCATCCGTCGGAGCTCATTAAAGCCCCCGGCCTTAAACGCGCGGCATGGGAGGATATAAAGAAGGTAATGGCCCTGCTGTAAATGGTTTTGTTACTCACTGCGTGAGGGCAAAGTCCTATAGGTGGTTTTGTACTTTGCATAGCGCAAGATTATATTAATGAATATGCTGTACGCAGTACCGTGCGGCGAGCACCTCACTGCGTGAGGGCAAAGTCCTATAGGTGGTTTTGTACTTTGCATAGCGCAAGATTATATTAATGAATATGCTGTACGCAGTACCGTGCGGCGAGCACCTCACTGCGTGAGGGCAAAGTCCTATAGGTGGTTTCGTGCTGTGCGTGGCGCGAAATTATATTAATGAATATGCTGTACGCAGTACCGTGCGGCGAGCACCTCACTGCGTGAGGGCAAAGTCCTATAGGTGGTTTCGTGCTGTGCGTGGCGCGAAATTATATTAATTAATTTGCTGTACGCAGTACCAACCTTTGAGTGATAGCTATGACCGACAATAATGAGAACTCCGGCCACAGAGCCCGCCTCAGGGAACGGTTTTTAAAGTCCGGCCTTGAGGGCTTTCACGACTACGAGGTCGTGGAACTGCTCTTGACCTTCGCTATCCCGCGCCGCGACGTCAAGCCGCTCGCTAAAAAACTTATTAAAGACTATAAAGGACTCAGGGGGCTGCTCGACGCAACGCCCGAAGAGCTCTCTGCTACGGACGGCATAGGGGCGAATGCCGCTGTTCTGATAGCCCTTATCAAAGAGATGGCAGGGGCTTACCTTAAAGAACGTATAGAAAAGAAGCACGTAGTAAGCTCGGCAAAAGACCTTCTGGATTATCTGAATATGACGCTTTCCGGAGAGAAGGTTGAAAAGTTCCTGGCGGTCTATCTTAATTCTAAAAATGAAATACTCGGCGTCGAGACCCTGCACGAGGGGACGATAAACCAGACAGTCGTCTATCCGAGAAAGGTCATAGAGAAGGCCTTTAAGCATAACGCCCGGTCTGTTGTTTTTGTACACAACCATCCAAGCGGCGACCCTACGCCGTCAAAGACCGACCGCCTCCTTACAGATGAGCTCGTAGAGGCGGCCCGCACCGTCGATATCAAGGTCCACGACCACATCATAATCGGTAAGACAAGACACACGAGCCTGCGAGACCTCGGCTGGCTGGGTGAGGGGCGGAGGAGGGAGAGATAGATGGGTTTCGGGGCTTTTGTTGGTTCAAGTTTGTAACTTAAACCATTCAGTCCGTCAACTTTCGCAAGTTTAGGTGGGTTACTTGTCGGTATAGTTCCCTTCGAGTTGTTGCGAAGCTAGTTTTTTATGTTTTGGTTGCGGTATATTCCAAAACAAGAGTTGACAGAATATATGGTTCAGGTTGTAAACCTGAACCAACGATATTTTTAGATTATTGCCACTCTGTAAAGTTTAAGGAGGCTTGCATGAAATTCTCTAAAAAGAAAAAGGATATTTTTAACTCTTTAGTGTGTGATGTGGGGTTTGTTATTTGGACAGGAGCTGAAACAAATTTGGTAGAGTCACTTGGATATAAAGTTCCTGATGATTTTGAGATGCAAGAGAGTCAATTCAGCTCTTCTTTTCAAGTAGTAGTGCATTTTAATAATAATCAGGTGTTGATAAACCATGATAATATAATCAGTTCTTATTTTTCTACAAGATTGCTGTATAGAGAGTTCAAGGTAAAGAAAGAAGTTATTATTAGTAAGTTTGGAGGAAATATACCATTTTCTCCGGATCAGACATTTTTCTTTGAAATGGGTTTGAATGATGGAACTGTTGAATTTTTACATTTTGATTGGGATAAAACAAAGATTTCCGGTGACGCATATAGAAAACTTATATGTTGGTTTCCATTGCGTTGGTTCTTTAGGAAAGTTTTTGAGTTGCAAAACCTGCGTTATAAAAAAGAAAAATATTTAGAATTAGAGGATGTTGAGTTTTTGGAAAAGACAGAATTACTTGGTGATGAAATGTTAAAGAATTGGAAAATGAAAGAAAGAATGTTTGACATACCATCTGATGATTATGATCGTGCACCTCCCATTAGTAGAAATGAACATCCATTGCAAAATTATCGTTTTGAGAATGATTTGGGGTGCAATATTATATTAGATTTGGACTTTTTTGGACTGGAAGAGTTTTGATTATGCTGGTTCAAGTTTGTAACTTGAACCATTCAGTCAGTCAGCTTTTTCAAGTTTTAATAACTCGTCTTTATTGGCAGAGGAATATATCCAGTCCTCGGCTCTTTTGACGTAAGACTTCTTTACAGGATTTAGTTCTATATACCTGGCCTTTTGAACGTAAAATTCATCGCTCTCTATAATTTTCGGCATATTGCCTTTCTCCCAAAATTGAAATTCTCCGTCATTATCAAAGAGTTTTAATATGGCAGGTTCTGTTTTCAGTATATTGTCTTTTAGTTTTTTGGAGGTATATTTCTTGAAGTCTCTGACAAGGCCTGAAACGTCCTCGCTTTGAATAATTAAATGTATGTGATTGAGCATGAAGACCCAGTTGTATATTTTAAGGCCTTTATGTTTTTGACAGTATTTTAAGGAATCTAGGAGTATATCCCATCGGTTATATCTATCGAAGAGGTAATAAAGTCGTCTGACTGAAAAGGTCATGAAGTATGTGTCTTGGTTTAGTTCTTTATTTATTCTGGCTGATGGCAATTGGTTGCTCCTCGTAATAAACAAGAGTTGACAGAATATATGGTTCAGGTTGCAAACCTGAACCAACGGTTGCTGTGCCCACCTCTTTAAAAATCCTTCATCCGTTCCTTGATTTTTATGTAGGGCAACCCTTTAGGGTTGCGTCTTTGTTTTCATTCTCTTCTTAATGACCTTCTCCAGATACGCTTTTGCCTCTTTCACCGCCGTCTTTATTGTCCTGCCCTTTGCGAGCTGTGCGCTTATCGCGGATGATAAGATGCAGCCCGTGCCGTGGAGTGTTTTTTTATCGGCCTTTATGCGTTTTCCTTCAAAATGAAGGAAGGCCTTGCCGTCGTATAGGACATCGACGGGCGCGGCCTTGAGATGCCCGCCTGTTATGAGGACGTTCTCCGCGCCGAGGGCGTGCAGCTCAAGTGCCGCAGCCTCCATGTTTTTTATATTTTTTATCTTTGTCCCTGTGAGCACGCCCGCCTCGATGATATTCGGCGTGATTATGCGCGCAAGCGGGATGAGTTTTTTTAGCGCAGATAGGCCGTCTTTATCAAGGAGTCTTCTGCCGCTGCTGGATGCAAGGACGGTATCGAGGACGACGTTTTGGAGGCTGTGCCTTTTTATAGCGAGCAGTACGACATTAGCAAGCTCGCCCGTGCCGAGCATTCCGATCTTTACCGCGTCTACCTTATGCGCCGCAAGGAGCGTATCGAGTTGTTTTTTTAATATGCTAGGGCTGATCGGTTCGACCATAGTGACGCGGACGCCGTCCTGCGCCGTGATGGCAGTAACGGCACTGAAACCCTCAAGCTTAAAGGCAGTGAATACTGCCAGGTCGGCCTGAAGTCCAGCCCCTCCTGTCGGGTCAAAGCCTGCTATGGTCAAGATCTTTTTCATAGGTTTAGGCAGTCCTTCTCGGGCGAGTTCTAGAAAAGAAAGTAAAAGACAAATGACTGGACGAGGCCTATGAAAAAGCCGATTATCCCGCCGAGTTTTTCTATGTGTTTTAGTTCGCGGGCTATGAACTCTGTGAGAAGCCCTTCGAACTTATGGACGTCCAGGTTGTCTATGCGAGAGGCCAGGAGTTCTTTTACGTTCAGCTTGTTGCTGAAGTTCTTTGCAAAGGCCGATTTTTTTTTATCGAGATGCAGGAGTATCTCTTTGCTCAAGAAATACTTCAGGTGCGTAGTCAGGTTATCCGATACGAGGCCGACCAGCGGTATTTTTTTTATCTTTGCCGGTTTTATCCGGTGTTCGACGACGTTCTCTACGATCTGTTCGACCTCTTCTTTGAGATCCATACCGTCAAGGGCCGAGGCGAGGTCTTTGGAGTTAAGCAGTTCTTTCTCTATTACCTTTGCGATGCTGCGTGATATTTCTTTGCGGCGTTTGGGGATAAGCCCCTGAAAGGTGAGGCCCAGGACTTTGGTCGGGTAGTGGGGGCGAAATAATAGTTTTATGGCGACGTAGTTGGTAAGCCAGCCAATGGCTGCGCCAACTATCGGGGGCACGAGGAATATATAGAGGGTTGACATTGTTTTTTACGCTGGTAATTGTTTAAGGTAGTGCGGCGGCCTGCGGGGAAACTCTTGAGAGGGGTACTTCATCCGTCTAAGAAGGGTTGCCGCAAGGACCGGCTTAGAAGGTCTTTTTAGCGGTCTCTTCTTCGAGGTATTTTCTGTAGAGTATATCCCACTCCGGGCTTCCCTCCGGTACGTCCTTTGAGAGCGAATGTATCTTTGCTCTTGCCGCCTCGTCGGCCTCGTCGCCGAGGCTCAGATATCTGGTTATCGTACGCTTGATCTCTTTAAGGGCTTCGTTTTCATTTGTATAGTCAACGAGGTCGTCCTGCCAGATGCCGTCGCAGACGAGGTGCGACAGGTGCGATATCCTATCTTCCGATAGTTTCATAGTATTATACCCCGCTCTCTTGCCAGCTTGTGCTTTACCATATTGAAGACCTTACGGTAGTCTACGGCCCCTGAGTCTACGTCGCTGCTGTGCGCGTCGAGCATGCCGTCGACCTCGCGGTCAAGTGCGTCTTCGGCAGAGAGGTCTTTTGTAAGGACCTCGTTCATCTTCGTGAGCACGGTCTTTTCGTTGGCCTTAAGCTCTACGAGACCTTTATTTTTGAGGTTTTCAAGGATCTTTGCGGTAACGCGTTCGATCTGTTCTTCAGTTAGCTTCATTAGGGCCATGATTACATAATTCAAGGTGTGCATCAAGTCTTTTCACTGTCTGCTCTTTTGCATATTGACAGGGCTCTCTTTTTTGTGTTTTATATATATAATACAAATTATATCGCCCGGAGCATGCTCAAAGGCGAGCAAAATAAGGGGAGGCAAAAGTATGTCATTCGTAAAAACACGGTTTTTTAGGTCTGTAGCGTTATGCCTCGTATTTTCTTTCTTTTTCGTAACTTTGATCCCGCAAAATAGTCACGCCTATATCGCAGCAGCCGAAGAGCTGAGCTCGACCAGGCAGGTCGATGAGGCGACCGTTCAGAGGATCCTTGAGTCAAAGGCAATATCAGAGAGGCTCGAGAGCTTCGGCCTGACCGCCGAAGAGGTAGAGTCAAAGATAAACCGCCTCAGCGATAGTGAGCTGCATAGTTTTGCGTCAAACCTGGAGAGCGTATCTCCGGGTCAGGGCGGCGCCGGGGTTATAATAGCGGCATTGGTTATTATTATTCTGGTTTATGCACTGCTCCAGATGTCGGGACACAGGATAATAGTAGAGCCGATCGACTAATATTTGCATTCGGCAATTTTTACCTGTTAAAGTTTACTCTGTCTGAGACGGCCTTTGAGCCGTCTCAGATGGTATTTTTCAGTTTTTATGAACGTAACGCGGTCTTGGCGGAGTATTCTTTATTTGACTGTAATGGACATCAAGGGAGGAGTGATATGAAAAGATTTAAAGGGTTGTCTTTTAAAGGTCGTGCTTTCTTATTATTGATAATCCTCCTTGGCGTCGTTACAGGTTGTACCGCGCCGACCCTTCAGTCCGTTGTCACCGGTATTACCTCCGGACAAGATTCCAAAGCGCACCTTATAAAGGGCGTTCCCGTCCTTACTCAGGGCGATAAGCTCTGCGGCCCCGCAGCTCTGGCTGCCGTAATGAATTACCACGGCAACCCTGTGACCCAGCAGCAGGTCGCCGGTAGTGTCTTTACCGAGAAGGCGCAGGGTACCTTTACCCTTGATATGCTGCTCTATGCAAAAGACGCAAAGGGGCTTCTTGCCACTCATTACAGCGGCGATCTGAATGATATCAGGCGCAGGGTGCGTGACGATAACCCACCGATACTCTTTCTCAAGACAGGCGTCAGGCGTTTTCCAAAGGGGCATTACGTCGTGGTGACGGGATTTAGTGATACTTATAAGGTCGTTATCATGCACGACGGCGGCGATAAGCCGGTTATTATGAGCTATAACACCCTTCTGGCTTCGTGGAGGAAGACCGCGTACTCGACCCTGCTTGTTATCAAGGAGCAGTAAGGAGCAGTAATGGCGTGGCATTTTTCGCGTAGGCATTTTTCTGATTTCGTAATTTTCCCTGTCAATAAACTACGGGCGGTCCTCTGTCTGAGTCTTTTCCTTTGCTTACCTTCATGTGTTACTGTTTTGTCTCAGTCGTCTCCTGTCTCGCCTGAGGCGGCTGCTGTGTCGTCTCAGACGAAGGATGATAACAGCGCAAGGACCATGAGCTTTGAAGATCATCTGAGGCTCGGGCGTATCTATGAATCAAACGGCAACCTGCGCCCGGCCCTCAGGGAATATCAGCGGGCGCGCTTGATGAGAAAGAAGGATAGCCGCCCGTACTTTGGTATGGGTAATATCCAGTTGCGCAGTGGAGATTTTGACCAGGCGCAGTGGAGTTATAAGAAGGCCATAAAGTATAATCCATCCGTCGGTGTTTATTACAATAACCTTGCCTGGGTATATATAAAGACGCATAGGTATACCGATGCCTATGCTATGGCAACGCGCGGTGCGTCGCTTGATCTGCGCAGGCCCTATATCTATCTGGATACGATAGGTGTGATCGAGATGCGGCTCGGTAATTTTGCGCGTGCCGAGCGGAAGCTGAAGCAGGCCGCAGCTGTTATGCCGCTTGCCAATAGGCGTGAGCTACTCAGTGTTTATGAAAACCTCCATGAACTCTATACCAGGATGATGTCGCGCACAGATGATATCGTAGAGATAGAGAGACGCATTAGCGAGCTTAAGGGCAGTATTGGCAGCGCAGTGCCGATGCTTCCGTAATATTAACGATTAAAAGCCAAAAGGAAATGATCAATTGAGAATTGTCTATGGAATAAATCCGGTGACCGAGGCCCTGGCAGCAGGGCGGGGAGCTATCAGTGAGATTCTGATCTCTACCAAGCGGCGCGATAAGTCTTTTGACGCTATCGTTAAGAAGGCTGCCGCGCGGAAGATAAAGGTAACCAAGGCCGAGCAGCGCAGGCTCGGCGAGGTCGCAGGAACGGACGGTCATCAGGGCGTGGTCGCGGTATTTAAGGGCGAGTACCCTTACTGCGATATCGAAGAGATCCTGGATAACTGGCGCGCCTCCGGAGAGGCGGCCTTTATACTTATTCTGGATTGCATTCAAGATCCGCAGAACTTCGGATCACTGGTGCGTGCCGCGCACTGCGCCGGCGTTCAAGGGATAGTTATCCCGAAGGACAGGGCGGCGCAGGTAACACCTGCGGTCGTCAAGGCCTCGGCAGGGGCTACGGAGCATAGCCTTATCGCCCGTGTTACGAACCTTCGAGAAGCGATCAGGAAGTTAAAGGACGCAGGCGTATGGATCGCGGGTATTGAGGCGAGCTTCGGTGAGACGATCTATAATACAGAGCTTGACGGCGATATCGCGGTCGTTATCGGCAGCGAGGGCAGCGGGATGCGCAGGCTTATCCGTGAGGAGTGCGATTATCAGGTGAGCATACCGATGAAAGGGCAGGTCAATTCTATGAATGCCGCACAGGCCGGCGCGGTTGCGGTCTTTGAGGTTGCAAGGCAGAAAGAGGCAAGAAGGCAGAAGGAGGCGGGCGGTGGATAGACTTGCAGGCCTTATAGAAGAGGCGGCGGTTACTACCTCTGGGGTAATTAACCCGACGCCTATCGTATGTTCAAGCACATTTTCAAAGGCTTTCGGCTTTGAGGTCTACTTTAAACTGGAAAACCTCCAGAAGACCGGCTCATTCAAGGCGCGCGGCGCATATAATAAGATCAGCAAGCTCAGGACCGGCGGTAGAATAAAAGGCGTTATCGCGGCTTCCTCCGGCAATCACGCACAGGGCGTTGCATGGGCTGCGGCGCTATGCAAGGTGCGCTCGGTTATCGTCATGCCAGAGACCGCGCCTATCATCAAGCGCGTCGCTACGCGCGGTTACGGCGCGGAGGTGATCCTACACGGAAGTTCATTTGCAGAGGCCTTCAGCCGCGCCGAAGAGGTCGCAAAGGAGCGCGGCCTTAGTTTTGTTCATGCCTTTGACGATGAACTTATAATGGCGGGGCAAGGCACGATAGGGCTAGAGATAGCAAGGGATATGCCGGATCTGGATATCGTTATCGTCCCGGTCGGTGGGGGCGGTCTGATCTCCGGTATAGCAACGGCCCTTAAATCAAAATTGCCAAAAGTAAAGGTGATAGGCGTTCAGGCAAAGGCCTATACCTCGGCCCTTGACTCGGTGAAGAAGGGGCGGCTCGTCGCAGGTAAGAGCGAGCCGACGATAGCCGACGGCATAGCGATAAAAAAGATCGGCAAGTTGCCTTTTAAGTACATTAAGAAGAACGTAGATAGGATAGTAAGCGTCGGTGAGGAGACTATCGCCGAGGCCGTACTCAAATTATTGGAGCGTAAAAAGTTGTCTGTCGAGGGCGCAGGCGCAGTAGGGCTTGCGGCCTTGATGGAGGGTAAGATAAAGGCCGGTAACTCCAGGAAACCAAAGAAGGTTCTGGTAGTTCTCTCTGGTGGTAACATCGACGTCACGATGCTCGATAGGGTGATAAGGCTCGGCCTTCAAAAGGAAGGCCGTATTTTTAAATTCACAACTGTAATTTCGGATAAACCCGGAGCTCTCTCCGCCCTTACCTCTATCATCGCAGAGTTGAAGTCTAATATCCTTCAGATGCATCATCAGCGTGACGCCGCCTATGTCCCGATAGGGAGCACAAGGCTGGAGGTAATACTGGAGGTCGAGGACCGCGGCCATAGCGCGCGGGTCGTGGCTGCTTTAGAGGCAGAGGGCTATGAGGTCGGCGGGGAGTAAGTTTACCCCATCTGTCCGGTTAGTTGCCGCCCGCCGATAATATGCATATGAAGGTGAAAGACGGTCTGGCCGCCCTCTTCGTTTGTGTTGATGACGAGCCTGAAGCCCTTCTCGTCTACCTTGTATTTCTTTGACAATTCCCTTGCCGCAGCTATCGCCTCTGTCATAAAGAGGTCGTCGTCGCAGTCGAGGATCGAGTCGTAGTGTTTCTTTGGGATCACGAGCAGATGGGTCGGGGCCTGTGCAGATATGTCTTCTATAACAATAAGCCGCTCGGAGTCAAAGACCTTTGTCGAGGGAATTTCATTTGCTATTATCTTACAGAATATGCAGTCCATCTAAAGCTCCTTGTGCTGTGGTGGACATCTTTAAATGTAGGGCAACCCTTTAGGGTTGCATCTTTTGGTTATTTTCTTAAATAATACCGCAAGGCTAAAGCCTTGCCCTACTGTTTTATCTGTAGTCGCTTGAGATTGCTTCGTCGCTATGCTCCTCGCAATGACGGTGTTTATTTGTCATTGCGAGCGGAGAGGCAGAGCCTCGTAGCGAAGCAATCTTGCCCTTGCATTTATTAATTCTTCTTTCTCGACTTTTTCTCTTCTATCCCGGACAAGCCGAAGCGTCTAGCAAGCTCCTCGTAGACGTCACCGATATTTACATCTTTATGACCTAGCATGACGAGCGTGTGAAACCAGAGGTCGCAGAGTTCGTAGACTACTTCTTTATTGTCTTTTTCAAGGGCGGCCTCTATCAGCTCGCCGCTCTCTTCGGCGATCTTATCCGCTATCTTTTCCGTGCCCTTTGCGTAGAGCGAGGCGACGTAAGACTTTGCGTCGTCTGTCTGACCTTTTCTCTCCAGGAGGACTTTATAGAGTGATGTTATGACCTCTGCGCCGGTTGGTGCCGAGGTCTCTGCGTTGTCAAGTCCTGCCATCTTTCTATAAAAACAGCTGCGCTCGCCGGTGTGACATGCAACGCCATTCTGGTGGATCTTAAGGAGTAAGGTGTCGCAGTCGCAGTCGTACCTTATAGAGTGAACTTCTTGAAGGTTACCCGAGGTCCCGCCCTTTAGCCAGAGCTCCTGGCGAGAGCGGCTATAATAATAGGCCTTGCCGGTTGCGATGGTCTTTTTCAGCGATTCTTTGTTCATATAGGCGAGCATTAATACCTCGCCGGTCGCTTCTTCCTGCGCAATGGCCGGGATCAGTCCCTTTTCGTCGAATTTTATCTGCTCTATATCCATTTAGGCAGGGTATAATAACGCCCTTGCCTTGTCAATAGCGCCACACGGGCATTTCCTTTTGGTATATTCCGTTGTCTCGGCCTTGTTCGTCTTGACCTTTCTGATTTTGACTGCTAAACTCTCTAACGTATGCCGTACAAAATTATAAAAACAATTGACGTACGCTACCTACAGATCCTCGACGAGTCGGGTAGTGCCGACCCTACCGAGGCATCATCATTTAGTGATGACCAGCTAAAAGCATTCTTTAAAGCCCTTTTACAGCTTAGAATATATAACGATCTGGCCCTTAGTCTTCAGCGGGAAGGCAGGATAGGGACTTATCCGTCTTATTACGGTCAGGAGGCGGCGCAGGCCGGCAGCGCGCTTGCAATGGAGCGGGAAGACTGGCTCTTTCCGTCGTTCAGGGAGACCGGAGTCTATCTTCTTATGGGACTTCCCGCTGCGAATTTATTCAGGTACTGGCTCGGCGACGAGCGCGGAATGAAGATACCGGAGGGCATAAACGTTATGCCGATGAGCGTGCCCGTGGGCTCGCATATTCCGCATGCGACAGGGACGGCGATGGCGATGAAGTATAAGAAGAAGAAACAGGCCGCAGTCGCGTACTTCGGAGACGGTGCTTCCTCACGCGGGGATTTTCACGAGGCCCTTAATATGGCCGGCGTCTATAAGGCTCCGGCTGTTTTTATTTGTATGAATAACCAGTGGGCGATCTCCCTGCCAAGATCAGCGCAGTGCGCCGGTGAGACGATAGCTCAGAGGGCTTACTCTTACGGCTTTGAGGGGCTGCAGGTAGATGGCAACGACGTGCTCGCCGTATATAAGGCTACAAAAGACGCCCTTGATAAGGCAAAAGACGGTGGCGGCCCGACCCTTATAGAGTGCGTTACCTACAGGCTCGGTAACCACACGACGGCAGACGACGCTTCGCGGTACCGCGACGAGGCGGAGCTTGCAAAGTGGACAGGGCGCGAACCCCTCAAGAGGTTCAGGATATATCTGAAAGAGCGCGGCATCTGGAGCGAGGACTATGAAAAAGAGATATCAGCAGGTATTCGCGCAGGTATTGATAAGTCAATAAAAGAGGCTGAAGCGATGGATCCGCCAGAGCTAAAGGATATAATACTCAATACCAATGCCGAGCAGAGCCCGAGGCAGGTTCGCGAGCTTGAGGAGACCGGATGGCTGAAGTAGCGCCGAGACCTAAGGTCACGATGGTCAAGGCCATTAATATGGCCCTAGACGAGCAGCTCGCCGCAGACGAGGATGTTCTGCTTATGGGCGAAGACATAGGTCAGGACGGCGGCGTCTTCAGGGTTACCGACGGCCTTCTGGCAAAATACGGTAAAGAGCGCGTGATCGATACCCCGCTGGCAGAGCTTGGTATTATGGGCGCAGCCTTTGGTATGGGCGTTTACGGCCTGAAGCCTATAGTCGAGATACAGTTTATGGCCTTTATATATGAGGCCTTTGAGCAGATATTTGCGCATATCACAAGGACCCGGTCCCGTTCGCGCGGCAGGTTTACCTGTAATATGGTTATCAGGACTCCGTACGGCCTTGGCATAAAAGGCCCGGAGCTTCACTCCGACTCTACTGAGGCGATATTCTGTCATATGCCGGGGTTGAAGGTTGTTGTGCCGTCCAGTCCTTATAATGCAAAGGGGTTGCTTGCGGCAGCCGTAGCCGACCCCGATCCTGTGCTTTTTATGGAGCCCGCCAGGCTCTACCGGGGGCTAAAGACCGAGGTGCCGCAGGAGCCTTATGAGGTGCCGCTAGGCTGTGCCGAGATAGTTCAGGAAGGTAACGAGCTGACTGTAATAGCCTGGGGCTCGATGCTGCATAAGGCGCTTGAGGCGACAGAAGGCTTTGACGCAGAGGTTATTGATCTTTTGACTTTGAAACCTTTTGATGAAGAGACTATACTTAACTCTGTCAGAAAGACAGGGCGCGTGGTTATAGTCCACGAGGCAACTGGTTTTTGCGGCCTCGGCGCGGAGTTGTCGGCTTTTATAGGAGAGCATTCCATCCTTCATCTGAAGGCCCCGGTCTTGAGATGCACGGGCCCCGATGCCGTAGTGCCTATGGCGCTGCTTGAGGATCATTACATGCCGTCGGTCCGTAGGATAGCAAGTACATATAAGAAGGTAATGGAGTTTTAGATCTTTCAATTGTACATCCCCTAAATTTAGATCGCGCAGGAGATAACCCATGGCATTTGAATTTAAGCTTCCTGATCTCGGCGAGGGTATCGCCGAGGGTGAGATCGTCAAGTGGCGCGTTAAAGAAGGCGACCTTGTCGAAGAGCATCAGGTCATAGTCGAGATCGAGACCGATAAGGCCATAGTAGAGGTTCCAACGCCAAAGACAGGGAAGGTCTTAAAGCTTAACTGCTCCGAAGGCGAGGTCGTAGATGTCGGCTCGACCCTTATTACGATAGAGCTTGGCAGCGTTGCGGCTGCTGCGGAAGATCCAAAGGCTGCTGATGTAGGCGTTTCCTCAAAGGCCGAGCCGCCGGCGCAGGAAGATACGGAAGAGGCCGTCTCTGTTGTCGGCTCTCTTCCGACGGCCGAAGAGTTCCTGGCTACGCCCCTTGTGCGTGCTCTAGCTAAAAAACTTGGTGTTGATCTGGCCCGCGTTGATGCGTCGGGGCCGGGCGGCCGTATTACGGAGAAGGACGTCCGGGGGGCCGCAGAGGGCAGGGGCGAGACCGCCGTAGCTGACGATAAGTACGGCCTTGTCGAGCGTGTTCAGATAAGGGGGGTGCGGCGCGCTATCGCGCGAAACCTCATCGCTGCTACAAAGAACACGGCTGTTGTTACCGGCATGGACGAGGCCGATATGACAAGGCTCTGGGACCTGCGCAAACGCGAGAAGGACGTGGCAAAGGAGCGCGGGGTGCACCTGACCTTTATGCCGTTCTTTATGAAGGCCGCGCAGCACGCGCTTCGTGACCATCCGCATCTTAACGCCAGCGTCGACGAAGACCGGGTAGAGATAATAGTCAAGAAATACTACAACATCGGAATTGCCGTTGATACGCCCGACGGCCTTATGGTCTCGGTCGTAAAGGATGTTGACAAGAAAACAATATTGGAGCTTGCGCAGGAGGTTCAGGAGCTAGGCATAAAGGCCCGCGAGCGTAAGATAAAGCTCGAAGAGCTAAAGGGCAGCTCCTTTACCATTACCAACTACGGGACCTTCGGCGGCGTATACGCTACACCTATTATAAATCATCCTGACGTTGCGATACTCGGCACAGGGAAGGTCAAGCTCAGGCCCTGGGTAGTTGACGGCGAGATAGTGCCGCGCCGCATTCTGCCCATCTCATTTACCTTCGACCACCGTGTTGTGGATGGCCGGGAGGCCGCAAGCTTTATGAGCAAGTTCATCCGCTACGTAGAAGACCCGGGCCTTCTCTTTATAGAGAGTTCGTAGTAGTAGGGCAGGGTTTTAAAAGAGGGTTTTTTAGAAGCAGCAATCGTCGTTAGTGATGCGTTTGCTCTTCTTGCTGAAGAGCTCTTTATGACTTATCAGGTACCAGATAACCAGCAGGTTGAAGATGAGTATTCCTATCTTTACAGAAGTTACTCCCCCGAGCATCATCCCGTAGATCTCAAACGGTATGAACGAGGCCGTAGATATCACCGAGCACCACTCCCCCCAACTCCTTCGCATTAGCAGGCCGTATCCCTCTACGTAAGAAAGCAGTGACGATGAAAGCAGCATGAGCGATACGGCTATGATAGTGGTGTTGCCGAGCAGGCTTGCTCTGTCAATCAGATACTGGACGTACTGGTTGGCCAGATCAAAGCCCATATATTTGAACATATTTATTACGAGGCCGTCTATGTTGCTATCCAGGTACTTAAGTATCCAGAAACCAAGGATGACCTCAAGCGTGCCAGCCGAGAAGCGGTGGACTATGATGCATTTCAGGAATAACGGTCTTTTCTTTAGGGGAGTTGGCATGGTCGTATATTTATACCCTCTCCTTTCAGATAAGTTTTGGTCTCTTCAATCGTAAACTCGCCGAAGTGGAAAATAGACGCCGCGAGGACTGCATCGGCATGCCCCTCGGTAAAGGCAATCTTTAGATGCTCAAGCGTGCCGGCCCCGCCCGATGCTATGACAGGGACGGTGATGCCGGTTGAGACTGCTTTGGTAAGGCCTATGTCGTAGCCGTCTTTCTGTCCGTCCTGATCCATGCTGGTCAGCAGTATCTCTCCGGCGCCGAGCTCGGTTACGCGCTTTGCCCACTCTACCGCATCGAGTCCTCTGGGCTTTCTGCCTCCGTGGGTGTAGACCTCCCAACTCGATTCGGTCTTTTGCTTTGCATCTATGGCAACTACTATGCACTGGCTTCCGAACTTAAGAGAGGCCTGCCGGATGAACTCGGGGTTTTCTATTGCTGAGGTGTTTATAGAGACCTTGTCTGCGCCTGCGTGCAGCATTGTGCGTATATCGTCCAGGGTGCGGATGCCGCCGCCGATGGTAAGCGGCATAAAGACCTCGGCTGCGGTGCGCCGGGCGATATCGATTATGGTCCTTCTTTCTTCGTGAGACGCGGTAATATCAAGGAAGACGAGTTCGTCAGCGCCCTGAGCGTCGTAGGCACGCGCGCACTCAACGGGGTCGCCGGCGTCTCTGAGCTCTACGAAGCTCACGCCCTTGACTACACGTCCATCCTTGACATCAAGGCACGGTATGATGCGTTTGGTAAACATAAACAAACCCGCTTTAGTTGGTCTTATTATATTTCATGAAAGGAATCTAAACCCCGCAGCAGCTACCGCCGATGGCGGCAAGAGATACGGTTCTTTTAATCCTTTACCTTTTCTATAGCTTCTTTCAGGTCGATATTGCCGCAGTAAAGGGCCTTGCCCACTATCACCGAGGTAGCCCCTGTATCTTTAAGTTCGATTATGTCTTCGAGTTTTGATACGCCGCCCGATGCGATCACTGGCATCCCGACCGAGTCGGCGAGCCTCTTTGTCGCCTTGAAGTTCGGGCCTTCCAGCATTCCGTCCTTTGATATATCTGTATATATTACGGCTGCGGCTCCGGCCTTTTCAAGCCTCTTTGCAAGCTCTATTGCGTCGGTATCCGTTACCTCGACCCAGCCCTTTATAGCTACAAAGCCGTCCTTTGCGTCTACTCCTACGGCTATTCTGCCCGGGTACTTTGCCGATAGTTCTGCGACGAATTCAGGGTTTGAGTGCGCTGCTGTGCCTATTATAACCCTTGCGATATTTTTGATTGCGAGGTACGCCTCGGCGCTTTTAGTGTCTCTTATGCCGCCGCCGATCTGGACGGGGACGGTGACGCTCTCGGCGATCTCTTTTATCGTATCGAAGTTGACGAGCCGACCTTCGATAGCGGCGTCGAGGTCTACGAGATGAATGATCTCTGCGCCTGCGTCCTGCCACTGCTTTGCGACCTCAAGAGGGGCCTCTGAGTAAACGGTCTCGTCCTCCATGCGCCCCTGCTTCAGGCGCACACACCTGCCGTCTTTTATATCTATTGCCGGTATTATTATCAAGCCGTGCTCCTTTTAATTCATCTCTGTAAAATTCTTTAGTAAATGAAGTCCTACCTTCTGGCTCTTCTCCGGGTGGAACTGAGTGGCAACTATATTTTCTACCGCAAGTGAGCTGGTAAAGTCAAACCCGTAATTGGTTTTTGTTAGTGTTACGCCGTCGCCAGTGGGCGCGCAGTAATAGGTATGGACAAAATAGAAGAAGGAACCGTCCTCAATATTTTCAAGGAGAGGGGAGTCTTTCTTTATATCAATGCTGTTCCAGCCCATATGCGGAACCTTGAGGCGTTCTCCTGCCTGCTCCATATCTGTCGGAAAGGCCACGACGCTGCCCTTTATCAGGGCAAGCCCTTTGTGCGGTTGGCCTTCGGCGCAGTCTTCCAGACCTTCTTCAAAGAGGAGCTGCATTCCAAGACATATTCCAAGGAACGGCTTTCCGCTTGAGGTAACGGCCTTTTTAATGGGTTCGATTAGATCGTAGGTCTCGAGGTTGTGCATGCATTCTTTAAAAGCGCCGACACCTGGAAGGACTATATGCGAGGCGTCTGCGATCACCGACGGATCTCTGGTAATAATAACCTCTGCATTAGTATCTGCGGTGACCTTTTCCAGTGCCTTGCTGACGCTCAGGAGGTTACCCATATCATAGTCGATTATCGCTATTTTCTTTTTCATTGGTGGCATAGGTCTTTATAGGGTTCCTTTGGTAGACATAACGCCCTTTACTCTGGGGTCGCGCTCTGTGGCGACCCTCATAGCGCGTCCAAAGGCCTTGAATATCGCCTCTATCGCGTGGTGTATCTCTTTGCCGTATGGAAGGTCAATGTGCAAATCCAGCCCTGCGTTATTGGATATCGCCCTCATAAACTCTTCTGTCAGGCGTTCGTCGAATTCTTCTTTGCGTGCTTTACTCTTAAAGAGCGTCTTGGCGACCTCCATCCTGAGATAAGGCCGTCCGCTTATGTCTACTACGACCGATGCAAGCGAATCTACCATGGGTACGTCTGCTCTGCCGTAACGGCGGATGCCGGCTTTATCGCCGAGCGCTTTTTTAAAGGCCTCACCAAGCGTTATAGCCGTATCTTCTATTGTGTGGTGAAAGTCGATCTCGATATCGCCCTTGACCTTGAGCTTGAGGTCGAAGAGGCCGTGACGGCTAAAGAGCGTTAGCATGTGGTCGAAAAACGGTATGCCGGTATCGACCTTGCTTTTGCCCGTGCCGTCGATTCCCAGCGTCAGGCTGATATCGGTCTCGGTCGTCTTTCTCTTTATCGTCGCTTTTCTCAGTGCCTTTGCCATAACGTCTCCTGTAGTCTGAAAAGGATTGCCGTCTATGTTTGTAGATTAACCCTTAAGCCTCATATCAACGCTTCGGGCATGGGCCTCTAGTCCTTCTATCGTTGCGAACCTTCTGGCCTTTGGGCCAAGGGTTTTTAGGCTCTTCTCCGAAAACTCTATAATGCTTGAGAATTTTATAAAGTCATATACTCCGAGCGGCGAAGAGAACCGCGCCGTGCCTCCGGTTGGCAGCGTATGGTTCGGCCCTGCCAGATAATCGCCGAGGGCCTCGGGCGTGTAGCGTCCCATGAAGATAGCTCCTGCGTGTCGTATCTTCCTTGCAAGTTTATCCGGCTCTTCGACAAATAACTCTAAGTGCTCCGGGGCTATGCGGTTGCTGATGCGTGCGGCTTCACCTAGCGTTTTAACGACTATTATGATTCCAAAGTTATCAATAGAGGCCGTTGCTATGGCCTTTCTCTTTAGTTTTTTAAGCTGCGCGTCGAGTTCTTTTTTTACGGCTCGTGCCATCTTTTTAGATGTTGTTATGAGAATAGACGATGCTATCTCGTCGTGCTCGGCCTGAGAGAGGAGGTCTGCCGCTATCCACGAGGCCTTGCCCGTGCCGTCGCTGATAACGAGTATCTCGCTTGGCCCCGCTATCATATCAATATCCACGGTGCCAAAGACCATACGCTTTGCCGTTGCTACGTATATGTTTCCCGGCCCTACTATCTTATCGGCCTTTGATACGCTCTTTGTGCCGTATGCCATGGCGGCAATAGCTTGTGCGCCGCCGAGCCTGTAGATCTTATCGACTCCGGCTATCTTGGCTGATGCAAGGACGTATGGGTTCATATCTGTTTTAGGTGACGGCGGGGTGGTCATTATAATCTCGCCGACCCCTGCGACCTTTGCCGGTACGGCGTTCATAAGAACGGTAGAAGGATACGCGGCCTTACCGCCGGGGACGTATATCCCGACGCGGTCAAGCGGTGTGGCGCGCTGACCAAGGCGTACCCCGTCTTCCATATACGACCAGGATTCTTTTTTTTGATGGCTGTGAAAGGTCTCGATACGCTCTGCCGAGAGTTCCAGCAGTTTTATATCGGCCTTTGATAGTCCATCGAAGGCCTTATTGATATCGGCCTCTTTGACGCGGATGCGGCCTTTTACGTCTACCTTGTCAAAGGTCTCGGTATATTCTATGAGCGCTTTGTCGCCGTTTGCTCTGACCTTGTCAATTACGTCACGTACGGTATCCTCGACACCCGCCGGGGCTTCGCCGCTCCTGGAGAGTATCGCGTTAAGTGACTTGTTGAAAAACTTGTCTTTTGAGTTGAGTATCTGCAATTTCGGTTATGCCTTTTGTTTTGTTAGATCACGGCTGAGAGCCGCTCCAGGAATTCTTTTATCCTGCGCGGTCTGGTTTTAAGGCTCGCGCGGTTGCAGACCATAGACGATGTTATCTCCATGATGGTCTCTACCTCGACGAGCCCGTTGCTCTTAAGGGTCTCGCCGGTCTCTACCAGGTCTACTATCCTCTCGGAGAGTCCGAGTAGCGGAGCGAGCTCGATCGAGCCGTAGAGCTTTATTATCTCGACCTGTATGCCTTTACTAAGAAAGTGCTTTGTCGTTATCTCCGGGTATTTCGTCGCGACCCTGATATGCGTCCAGAGGCTCGGGTTGTCGATTTCTTTAAGCTCTGCCGGCTCGGCCACTACCATGCGGCATGCTCCGATGCCGAGGTTTAGCGGCTCGTATAGGTCGCGGGCCTGCTCCACTAATACGTCCTTTCCGGCGACCCCCATATCGGCTGCCCCGTACTCGACGTAGGTCGGTACGTCCTGGCCGCGCACTATCATAAAGCGCAGGCCTTCTTTCGGGTCTTCAAAGATAAGTCTTCTATCGGTGCTGCTGACAAAGCTCGTATCGATCCCGGCGCGCTCAAGGAGTTTAAGCGTCTCCTTCATTATGCGCCCTTTGGGTAAGGCTATAGTAAGCGGTCTTTCGTCTTTTATATTCTCAGAACTTTTCACTGCTCTTGATCCTCTTTATATTTGCGCCGAGCGCCTTTAGTTTTTCTTCCAGTCTTTCGTAGCCGCGGTCAAGGTGGTAGATGCGCGAGATCTCTGTTCTGCCGTCGGCGACGAGCCCCGCCAGTACGAGCGATGCGCTTGCTCGCAGATCCGTAGCCATAAGCTGCGCTCCGCTCAGCCTGCCAACACCCTTTACGATGGCGTTCCTGCCGTCTATCTTTATCTTTGCGCCCATGCGCTTGAGCTCAGCTACGTGCATGAACCTGTTTTCAAAGATATTCTCTGTTATAACGCTCAGCCCGTTTGCAACGCACATCATTGTCATCATCTGCGCCTGCATATCAGTAGGGAAGCCCGGGTGAGGGTGTGTCTTTATATCCGTGCTTCGAACCGGCCAGTCGCCGATTACGCGCGTGCCGCCGTCCTCTTCTTTTATTATCGTACCCGCTTCTCTCAGTTTTGATATAAGCGGGGCGAGATGCTCGGTCGGGCAATCTTCAATAAGGACGTTGCCCCTTGTTATTGCCGAGGCTATCATCAAAGTTCCGGCCTCTATCCTATCAGATATTACCTCGTGCTTAAAGGTCTTTAGCTCGCCATTGCCGGTAATTTTGATGGTGTCCGTACCCGCGCCGGTTACCTCGGCTCCCATCTTTTTAAGCGCTTTGGCAAGCTCGATTATTTCAGGCTCCATAGCGGCATTTTCAAGTGTGGTCGTGCCCTCGGCGTAAACAGCGGCGAGCATAAGGTTCTCAGTGCCCGTGACCGTTGGCTGGTCAAAGTGAATCTGAGCGCCGTGCAGCTTCTCGGCAGATACGTCTATATAGCCGTGTTCTATCTTGATCTCGGCGCCCATCTGCTTCAGGCCCATCAGATGCAGGTTTATCGGTCTTGCCCCGATTGCGCAGCCGCCGGGCAGGCTGACGCGAGCTGTTTTGAACCGCGCGACCAGCGGGCCTAGAACCAGTATAGATGCGCGCATGGTCTTTACGAGCTCGTAGGGGGCCTCGAATTTCTTTACGTTTGTCGAATCAATGGTAACGGTCTTTTTCTTTTTATTCGACTTTATCTTACAGCCCATAAACTTAAGGAGCTTTTTAAAGGTCTCTATATCTTTAAGGTCGGGGACGTTGGTCAGCGTATTCTCGCCCGGGGCGAGCAGGGTCGCCGCCATCAGCGGCAGTACCGCGTTCTTGGCGCCGCTTGCGTGCGTAGTGCCGATGAGCCTGTTGCCGCCCTCTATTATAAGTTTGTCCATGTATAGTCCTTTTGGAGTAGACCTGCCGGCCTTGTCCTTTTTACTTTTCCACGCCCTGGTTCAGGTGTTTAAGCTGTTCGGTCTGGAAGTATGTGTTGAGGCTCTCGGTCAGTTCGGTGAGGTCGCCTTCCATTATTTCTCCAAGTTTATGAAGCGTAAGCCCTATGCGGTGATCCGTGACCCTGTTCTGCGGGAAGTTATAGGTCCGTATCTTCTCGGAGCGGTCGCCGGTGCCTACCTGTGCTTTACGCTGGCTGGAGATCTCTTTGTTCTGCTCCTGGATCTTATGGTCAAGGAGGCGCGACATGAGTATCTTCATCGCCTTTTGCTTGTTTTTGTGCTGGCTCTTTTCGTCCTGACACGTAACGACCGTGCCGGTCGGTACGTGTGTTATCCGGATCGCCGTCTCGACCTTGTTTACGTTCTGCCCGCCTGCTCCGCCCGAGCGGTATGTATCTATCCTTAGCTCGTCAGGGCTTACGTCCAGTTCGACCTCTTCGGCCTCGGGCATGACGGCGACCGTGACGGTAGACGTATGACGGCGACCCTGCGTCTCGGTCTCGGGGACTCGCTGGACGCGGTGTACGCCGCTCTCGTGTTTGAGTCTGGAGTAGGCGCCGTGTCCCTTTATCATCGCTATGACCTCTTTAACGCCGTTTATCCCGGATTCATTCGTGCTGAGCGTCTCGGTCGTCCAGCCCTGCGTCTCTGCGTAGCGTGTGTACATCCTGTACAGCTCGCTTGCAAAGAGCGTGGACTCGTCGCCTCCGGCTCCGGCCCGTATCTCCAGTATTATATTTTTGTCGTCGTTAGGATCTTTTGGCAGGAGCATTATTTTAAGCTTAGCGGTAAGGGCCTCTTCGCGCTTTTGCAGGAGCGGCAGCTCTTCCTTTGCAAGCTCTCTCATTTCTTCGTCTTTGCCTTCCAGCAGTTCCTTGCTTCCTGCTATTTCTTCTGTTACCGAGCGCAGCTCAACGTAGGCCTCCATTATTTCGGAGAGGTGAGAGTGCTCTCTTGAGTATTCGCGATATTTATTCTGATCCGATATTATATCGGGGTCGCTCAGGAGTTTGCCCAACTCGTCGTATCTCGTCTCCAGCTCTGCAAGTCTGTCAAGTATCATATTTATCTCTGATTTTATTTTAAGATTATGTGGTTAAGTTTACGAGGTAAGGGTCGGCGGGATGGCTACATTTCTTTGAATTTTTTGCGGGTCTCCAGAGGTTTACCGCAGGTCATCTTTCCCTCGGCGCACGGGCCCGGTACGCAGGATGGGCCGCCGTCCTTAAATATTATCGGTGCGGCCTCTTTGGCAAGCATCAGCATCCTGGTTGCCATATCGCGAATCTCCCACTGTGCGCGCTCGCAGCACCGCAGTTTAAAGAAGTGCAGGAGCTCGCGCGCGTTCATCGTTACGATTATCTTTGTGCAGGCGGCGTTTGGCAGCAGGTAGCGCGCGTCTTCTTTGGGTATGCCTGCCTCTACCATCTTGCTGTAAAAGGCGTGTACTTTTTTGAGGAATTCGCGGTACTCGGTATTTATGGCGTCATCGCCGGCGATGGTGTCGGGCACGACGTACTCGTCGCTACCGGCGAGATTTACGTAGCGTTGGCTCTGCTGAGAATACGAGGCGACGCGGTGGCGCACCAGCTGGTGAGAGGTGACGCGCGATATGCCGTCTATGCCAAAAGAAAAACTGGCGTGCTCAAGGATGGAGTTATGCCCCATGGAGAGTATCTTGTCGAGGAACTTTTCGACGGAGATGTTCCTTACCTTATCCTCAAGCTCTGCGATAGTAGAGTCTGAGTAGCAAAGTTTTGCGGCAACTGTAACTACTTTTTCAGGGTCGGGAGTAGAACTTAGGAGGGATACCTTCACAATATCTCCTATAGACTCAGCTTACTTTCTTCTTCCTGTCGCCGTACTTACGCTTGAACTTCTCGATCCTGCCCGCCGTATCTACAAGTTTATGCTTACCAGTGTAGAAAGGGTGGCAGTTTGAGCATATCTCGACAGAAATACTATCTTTTGTAGAGCGGGTCTGTACCTCAAAGCCGCATGCACAATGGAATTTGGCGTCTTTGTATGTAGGGTGAATACTTTCCTTCATTACTTTAGTGCTCCTTACTTATGATTTAAGTAGGTTATATTAACAGTTACTCCGCTCCTATGCAAGGGAAAAAAGGGTCTTTTACCGTATCCTGCCATAGACGAATCTGCGAAAAAAAGGGGCTGATCAGCCCCTTTTTTTAATCTATATTTACACAACAAAACAGGTCACTACCGTCTTTGCCGTCTTTATTTGCTCATAGAGTCCAGGAAGTCTTTGTTCGCAGGCGTATGGTTAAGTTTGCCTATGAGGAACTCCATGCCCTCGATCGGGTTAAGCGGCTGAAGCACCTTTCTCAGTATCCATATGCGGTTGAGATCTTCCTTCGGTATGAGGAGGTCTTCTTTTCTCGTACCCGACTTGTTCAGGTCTATCGCCGGGAATACTCTGCGCTCGGCGAGTTTTCTGTCAAGGACTATCTCCATATTACCAGTACCCTTGAATTCTTCAAAGATGACCTCGTCCATACGGCTGCCTGTGTCTATAAGGGCTGTGGCGAGGATGGTAAGGCTGCCGCCTTCTTCTATGTTTCTCGCTGCGCCGAAGAACCTCTTTGGTTTGTGCAGGGCGTTTGAGTCTACGCCGCCCGAGAGTACCTTGCCGCTTGGAGGTACGACCGTGTTGTAGGCACGAGCTAGCCTTGTGATACTGTCCAGGAGTATTACGACGTCTTTTTTGTGTTCGACAAGACGCTTGGCCTTTTCTATTACCATCTCGGATACCTGAACGTGACGCTGAGGCGGCTCGTCAAAGGTAGAACTGATAACCTCGCCCTTTACAGAGCGCTGCATATCCGTGACCTCTTCAGGGCGCTCGTCAATGAGCAGGACTATTAGTATGACCTCCGGGTGGTTATTGGCTATCGAGTGCGCTATATCCTGAAGGATAGTCGTCTTACCGGTTCTTGGTGGGGAGACTATCAGCCCTCTCTGTCCTTTTCCGATCGGGGTGAAGAGATCCATTATCCTGCCGGATTTATTGCCTTTGGGCGGCACTTCAAGTATTAGTTGTTCGTCGGGATAGAGCGGGGTAAGGTTGTCGAAGAGTATCTTCTCTTTTGCCTTCTCCGGGCCTTCGTAGTTTATCTGTTCTACTTTAAGGAGTGCGAAGTAACGTTCGCCTTCTTTTGGGGGCCTTATCTGGCCTGAGACGATGTCTCCGGTTCTGAGGCTGAACTTTCTTATCTGTGAGGGGGATACGTATATATCGTCAGGGCCCGGCAAGTAGTTGTAGTCGGGGGCCCTGAGAAAACCGAAGCCGTCCGGGAGGGTCTCCAGTACGCCTTCTCCGTAGATGACGCCGTTTTTATCGCTCTGGGCTTGAAGCAGGGCGAAGATGAGATCCTGTTTGCGCATCGTCGAGGCGCCGTCTATCTTGTATTTTCGCGCCATGGCACTTAGTGCGCTGATCTTTTCTTCTTTTAGGTCTTTGAGGTTCATATAGTTAGTGCTCCGTTGAGGGTTGTTAATGTGGTCAAAGTGAATGAATCTATGGCATAGCCGATTATATTCGTATAGTTTGACGTTCTTGTGTCTTAGTCGGGTATATTTAAAAGGGTCTTATAGAGTAATTGGGGATTTGTTGGATTAGTTGAACTCTGATTTTTTGGGATGAGTTAGTCTTAAAAGGGTCTTATGCCTATGGGTTTTGTGCGCTAAAGATATTGGGTGATACTTTTGATATTTTTAAAGTTCCTGAATTTAGTGGTCTGTTTGATAGGTTAGTAAACCCTACCATGCCTTATTTACCGTGTCAACTCTTATCTATGCCTCCGCAGGTGCTAGCCGCACGGCATATTCGATAATGTGACTCTTACTTCGCATCACTCTTGGCTACCTATTGAACTTTGCCCCACCGCAGGTGGTGAGAGTATCGAATACTTGTGCGGTCTCTTTTAATGTCTCCGACCTTTCTTTGTTGTTGTTTATTATATAATCGGCTGCTTTGAGTTTTTCCTTTAGAGGAATCTGCGAGGCTATCCTGGCTTGCGCCTCTTCCTCTGTCAGGGCGTCTCTCTCTATAAGACGCCTTAGCCGGGTCTCATCGTCTGCGTAAACAACTATTACGCAATCGACCTTATCTTCCAGTTTGGACTCTATAAGGAGCGGTATATCAAGGACGACTATTTTGCAACGCGTAGATTCTTCGCCGGTAGAACTCCGTAACTCTTCAAGGCGAGCCATCATGCGCTCTCTTATGCGCGGGTGCGTGATGTTGTTTAGGGTCTCGCGTTTTTCCTTATCGTTAAATATGACGGTGCCGAGTTTCTTGCGGTCTATCTCGTTGTCTGCGGTCAGCATCTCTTTGCCAAAGTACTCTACTACCTCGTCAAAGGCCGGCTCGCCCGGGCGCAGCACCTCTCTTGCGATAAGGTCGGCATCTATTACGACGGCGCCGAGCTCCGCAAGCTTTTCGGCTACGAGGCTCTTTCCGCTTCCCACTCCACCTGTAAGGCCTGCTACTATCATCTTTTTTTTCTTAAAAGCTCCGGCTTCATTATAAAACTCAGTTGCCTTCCTGTATTGATGCCTCGCGTCTCGTCCGCCTCGTACCTGTGCGAGAAGAACAGGTCGCTTCGGCATGCCGTGCAGATACTTGTCTGGTCTATATTAGAGCATGCAAGCCCTGCTTCTTCAAGTTGTACTTTGTTGATGCCCGGAAGGTCCAGATGTCTTTCTTTGGACGCCTGTCCTGCGTGGTTAAGCGTATCATGAAAACGGCCTATGAGCTCTGTTGATACCTCGTAGCAGCAAGGGCCGATAGACGGCCCGATAGCGGCGCGGATCTTTGCAGGGTCAGATCCGTAGTTTTTCTTCATAGCAGTTACTGTTTTTCCTGCGATGTTACCGAGCGTCCCGCGCCATCCGGCGTGCGCCGCGCAGATTATATTTTTATCGGGATCAAAGAAAAGTATCGGTACGCAGTCTGCCGTCTGCACGGCAACGGCTATGTCCGACCGCGCCGTTATTATCGCGTCTGCTTCGGCGGTCTCGGGCGGCAGTTCTTTTTCAATATTAATAACCTCTGTGCCGTGCACCTGCGTAACTATTATGAGGTTTCTATCTTCTACGCCAAAGCATTCTCTGATCCGTCGTCTGTTTTTAGCTACGTCACCGGGGTTGTCCCCTACATGCATACCGGTATTTAGAGACGTAAAAGGTGCGCGGCTTACGCCGCCCGTTCTGCCGAGGAAGGCATGAGAGGTGTCACCGAGCAGCGGTGACGTGGCAAAGGTAAGGCCGTCTTTATTTATTATTCTATCGTTATCCATCTTTGGCTTTGTAAGGTGATAAGGTGATGCGGCTCGCTACTACGTCACTTCGAGCCCAAGTCTGGGTTTGAAATTACGAAGTGATCTCGCCGTGGTCTATGAGTCTTATGAAGCGCACCATAATGTCGGGGTAGGGCGCGGTGAATTCTATATATTCTTTTGTCGTTGGGTGCGTAAAGCCCAGAGAATAGGCGTGGAGGAGTTGGCCGCGGATTTTTTTAAGTACTGCCCTGGCCTCTGTGCCAAGTCCCGACGGCGGTGTTCTGCTGCCGTAGGTAGGGTCGCCGACTATCGGATGGTTTATCTCGGTCATGTGCACTCGTATCTGATGGGTCCTTCCTGTCTCGGGGCTGACCTCGACAAGGGTGAAGTAGTCGAAGCGTTTGAGTACCTTGTAGTTTGATATGGCCTTTCGTGCCTTGCCGGTGCGCGGCGATATTTTTTTGCGGTCCGCGAGATCTCTGCCAAGCCCGATCTCGATGCGTCCTTTGTCGTCTTTGATCCTGCCCCATACCAGCGCGTGGTAGCGTCTCTTTGTCGTATGTTCTTTGAACTGCTCTGATAATGCGTGATGGGCAGCGTTGTTCTTTGCGGCCATCATTACGCCGGAGGTATCTTTGTCGAGCCTGTGGACAATGCCGGGGCGCAACGGGCCTCCGACCGATGACAGATCCTTAGTGTGATGCAGCAGCGCGTTAACAAAGGTCTCGCTCGTTCTTCCCGCACCGGGGTGGGTGACCATGCCGCGCGCCTTGTCGATTACTATTACGTCCTTGTCTTCAAAGAGGATGTTAAGCGGTATGTCTTCCGCCTCTACGCCCGGGGCTTCCGGCTCAGGGATGGTTATATCAAGTTGGTCGCCGTCTTTTAGATGATGGCTCGGCTTTGCGGGTAGCTCGTTTACAGTGACCAGGGATTTCTTTATGAGCTCTTTTATAAAGGTACGACTCGTGCCTTCCAGCTTATGACTGAGGAAGGTGTCGAGGCGCATGCCGTTATCTTCGGCGGTGACTGTTATTTTTTCTTTGGTTTCCATTGTACTAATGACCTGTGTGCCTGCGCACGTCTATACTGGCTAGCTAATAACTATAATACCTCTTGCCCTGAACCTGTTTCAGGGCAAGTTTGTAGATATATATAGTATACCTTGAAAAAAAATAGATGTTGAAGCAAATGCGGCGCGATATGTTTTTTTTACACCGCACGGGTACTGCGTACAGCATATTCCTTTACTTAGTTTGTCTCGGCCCGAAGGGCCTTTGCCTCCGGTGTAACCGGTGGTACTGCGTACGGCAAAGTCTGTCAATAAGGTTACAAGCTACGCGTATATCGAAACTACCTGATGGACTTTGCCCCACCGCAGGGTACTGCGTACGGCTAAATTCATTAATATGATCTTCAGCTTCGCGTGGTGTTTATCTTCCTTCTGGACTTTGCTACATCGCAGGTGCTCGTCGCACGGCAAAGTCTATTAATAAGATTACGTGCTACGCCAAACTCTTGACCTGTTGATTGACTTTGCCGTCACGCAGTGACTACCAGATCTCTGATTCTATCTTACCGCTGCGTTTTATAAGGACGTCGACGAGCGCTGTATTGTAGAAGTCGGTTGTTTTGAGTAGTTCCGGGACTACGCGGGATCTGTAGTGTTCTTCGCCCTCTGCGAGTTCGTCTTTGAGGAGTTCGAAGATGTTATCGTTTTTAATGCCTTCTTCGACTTTTTCTTTGTTATAGAGTGCGACGTCTGAGACTATAGTACGTGCCAGGCGTGCCGCGGATTCGGGGTTATCAACGAGTTTCACTTCTTACCTCCCTTTACCTCGTGAGAGTTCTGTTACGAGTATCTCTGCGCTGAACTCGGCATTGGCCCGGACGAGTTTTTCTACTACATCGGCCTTGCGTTCTGTAAAGGCCTTTATTATGTCTTCGTGCTGTTTGATAGAGGTCTTCATCCTTCCGGGCATGCTAAGCGCCATGATGCGGAAGCGTTCGAATTGCTGTGCTATCTGGTGGGCCAGTTCACATAGTTTATCATTTCCGCAGGAAGAGAGGAAGACCTCGTGAAACTGGTTGTCGAGACGGTAAAAACTCCGTACGTCGTTTTTAGCGGCACACTTCTGCATCTGCTGGTTTATCTGCGTCAGGCGTTTTAGTTCTTTTTCGGTGAATTTGGCGCAGGCAAGTCCTGCGGCGTAGCCTTCCAGAAGGCTCTTTATCGAGTAGAATTCGCTAACGTCTTTAGCTGTTATCGGGCTTACGACCGCGCCTTTTCTGGGAATAACGGTTATGAAGCCTTCGCTCTCCAGCTGGCGGAAGGCCTCGCGGATTGGGGTGCGGCTTATGCCGAAGCTCTCGGCTATTTCGTGCTCCGGTACGCGTTCGCCCGGCTTGAGACGTCCGTTTATAATGGAGTCCTTGACAAAGGTAACTATGCGCTCTCTAAGTGTTAAAGGACGCTCTATCGGGTAGTCTAGTAGCTTTGTCTTTTCCATAGCTTATTGTATACTGTGTACAGTGCTAAAAGTCAAGGTATTTGCGTGCTTACGGAGTTCTAGGCGGCGGCGTAATTCAGTGAAATCCTTGACTTTTAAAGGGGAAATGCTAAATTGAGTTGCTATGTATTACTTGGCGGCAAAGGCGGTGAGGTGGGAGCGGTGAAAAAAAATCTACAGGTACATATTCCTTACGAGATGCTTCGCGACCGTATAGACGGCGTGGTGCAGGCTCGGATTAACCCTGAGGTATATCTGGACGGAAGCAGCCTGGATAGGGCGGGCGGCGCAGAGTTAAGGGAGTTTGGCAGGCGGCTTGCGGGCGAGGGGCTTAGTGTGACCGTGCACGGTCCTTTTATGGACCTTTCGCCGGGCGCTGTCGATGAGGTCGTCAGGTGCGCCTCGGTAGAGCGTTACCTACAGGCCATTAAGGCGGCCTCTTATCTGGGGGCGCGTTCTATTGTTCTGCACGCCGACTACGATGATCGCCGCTTTGATGATGACGTAGATATGTGGCTTAGCCAGAGTCTTCGTACGTGGCCGGGTGTCGCTGCTATAGCATCGGACGCGGGTATGGTTATAGCAGCTGAGAATATCTTTGAGACCGGCCCCGAACCTCTAAAGAGGCTTGTAGAGGCCGTTGATCTGCCAGATTTCGGACTTTGTCTGGATGTCGGGCATCTTAATATCTTCTCCAAGGTATCGACGCGAGAGTGGCTTATTCAGGTCGGGGCGTATATAAAGGAGTTGCACCTGCATGATAATAACGGCGGCTATGACGAACACCTGGCCGTTGGCCACGGTAATATAGATTTTCCCGAGTTCTTCGGGCTTATAAAGGAGTTTGTTGCCGACGTTGGCGCGTCGCCAACTTATACTATCGAGCCCCACGGTGAAGACCTGGTCCTGCCAGCGATCAAGGCCGTTAGTGAGTATCTGGAGTAGACAGAGCTGCGCAAGGCTATATTTGTTAAGGAAAGGTAGTCTTTTACTGAGGTTTTGGTCTTAACTCAAGTTGAGTTTATAGTTCTGTTGCAGTTAATCGTTCGTTACCTTTTCTCAGGCCGTCTTTGTCCTTTTAGATCTGGCCAACCCTTCGATTTCCCTTGACATAGAGTGTGAATAACTTATATTATAGATAGCTTGTCGTCTATAGGCGATAAGCATAATTAGGAGTCTGGCGTCTTATTTTAAGGTGCTGTAGTTGAAGGTTTATCATGGGCCTCTTTTTGTTGGGTCTGTTAGTTTTTAAAATTGGTTTTTTAGAGAGAGCGGGATTTATGCTAGAAGGACTTTCGGATAGACTAAGAAAGGTCGTAAAAGACGTTAAGGGCCACGGCCAGCTTACGGAGAAGAACGTCGACGAGGCGTTGCGCGAGGTAAGGTTGGCGCTCCTTGAGGCCGATGTAAGTTTTAAGGTCGTAAAGTCTTTTATTGCCTCTATCAAGGAGAAGGCCCTTGGTAAGGATGTTCTTCTAAGTGTTTCTCCGGGCCAGCAGTTTGTAAAGATCGTCCACGACGAACTTACTCATGTGCTGGGAGACACCGCGGCGGAGCTTAACCTTAAGGGCAAGCCGGCGGTCATCATGATGGTCGGGCTTCAGGGCTCTGGTAAGACGACCTCAACGGCAAAGCTCGCCAGGCTTTTAAAGGGCAAGGGACGTAATCCGTATATCGTCCCTGCCGACCTTGCGCGTCCTGCCGCCGTGCTACAGCTGCAGAAGCTCGCCGGTGAAATAAAGGTAGATTGCTTTGATGTGGGCAACCGCACCGATGTAAGAGATATATGTAAAGAGGCCCTTAAGCTCGCCAAGGCAAAGGGCTATGATACGATGCTTGTTGATACAGCCGGAAGGCTCTCTATCGACGAGGCCCTTATGGACGAGATCAAGGATCTTAAGCAGATCCTTACTCCTTCCGAGATACTGCTCGTCGCGGATGCCATGACAGGTCAGGATGCCGTTAATACGGCCGAAGGCTTCAATGATGTTATGGGGCTTACTGGTGTGATCCTCACAAAGCTCGATAGTGACGCAAGGGGCGGAGCAGCGCTTAGTATGCGGCTGACTACGGGCCAGCCTGTTAAGTTCGTCGGAGTTAGCGAGAAGCTGGACGGCCTAGAGGTCTTCCATCCCAACAGGATGGCGGGCAGGATACTTGGCATGGGAGATGTTGCTACCCTTGTTGAGAAGGCGCAAGAGACCATAGATGAGAAAAAGGCGGAAGAGCTAGAGCGTAAGATAAAGAAGGATACCTTCACGCTTGAAGACTTTAAAGATCAGCTTCAGCAGATAAAAAAGATGGGCTCGCTTGATAGTATTCTATCTATGATACCGGGCTTTAGTTCTATGAAGAAGACCAAGAATGTTGAGATAGACGAGCGTAACTTCGTCAGGGTAGAGGCTATAATAAACTCTATGACGATGGAGGAGCGGGTGCATCCGAAGGTGCTGAACGCCAAGCGCAGGGTGCGTATAGCAAAGGGCAGCGGTACTTCGGTGCAGGATATTAATAGGCTTTTGAAGCAGTACAAGCAGATGCGCCTTATGATGAAGAAGTTTAAGAAGGGCGGAATGAAGAGTGTTAGACAGTATCTGCCTTCTTAAAGGTCGGCAGGGTTTATATTAAAAATAAAGGCACTGTAACTGGAGGTGAGATAATAGTATGTCAGCAAGGATTAGATTAGCAAGGCATGGATGTAAGAAAAGACCGTTTTACCGCATAGTAGTAGCTGATTCAGCAGCACCAAGGAGTGGTAGATTTATTGAGATCGTAGGTACATACGACCCTAATAAAGAACCAGCAGCGGTTGAACTCAAAGACGAGAAGATAAAAGAGTGGCTTGGCAAAGGAGCTCTTCCGTCGGCAACCGTGAAATCGATATTGAAAAAAGCCGGGGTAAGTCTCAAAGCAGAGAAGGCCGCGTAACCTCAACAGCTCGTGATGTACGCGAAGGGGGATGCGAATGAAGGATCTCATGGAACAGATCGCAAAGGCACTAGTTGATCGACCCGATGATGTGAAGGTCAATGAGATTAAAGGGGAAAGGGTATCTGTAATAGAGCTGGCTGTAGCAAAGGATGACCTCGGTAAGATAATAGGTAAGCAGGGGCGAACAGCCAAGGCATTGAGGACGATACTTACGGCGGCCTCTACAAAGCTTAATAAAAGGTCCGTGCTGGAGATAGTTGAGTAAAAAAGATTTAGTAGCTGTCGCAAAGATAGTAGGTGTTCACGGTATAAAGGGTGAGTTCAGGGTCTATCCTTATGTAGAGAAAGGCGAGATAGACGGTTATCTGGATTTTTTCAGGTCTCACTTTGAACGCGTCGATTTAGGCGGTACCTCACATACTTTAAAAAGCCTCAAGCCGCACAAAAATATTCTACTAGTAAGATTTAACGGAATTAATACCAGAGAGCGTGCTGAGGAGTTTAAAGGTCTAGAACTTTTTTGTGAGCGTGCGGAGTTTCCGGAGCTATCAGAGGGCGAGTACTACGAGTGTGATCTTGTGGGGCTGGATGTCTTTACCTGCGACGGGCAGGAGCTTGGCAAGTTAACTGCTGTTTTGCCTGCCGGCAGCTCGGATGTCTATGAGATTCATGGCCCTCTTGGTGAGGTCTTGCTGCCTGCTACAGGAGAGGTCATCGTTAAGGTTGATCTCGGTGCAGGGCGCATGATAGTTGAACTTCTAGAAGGTCTTTTGCCTGATGAACCGGGAAAAGATTCTAAGCCTGAAAAGGCCTCTAAGCCTGAAAAGGCCTCTAAGCCTGAAAAGGCCTCTAAGCCTGAAAAGGGTGTAAAGCCTGAATAGGCCGTAAAGCCTGAATAGGCCGTAAAGCCTGAATGGGTATTAAAGCCCGAATGGGTATTAAAGCCCGAATGGGTATTAAAGCCCGAATGGGTATTAAAGCCCGAATGGGCATTAAAGCCCGAATGGGCATTAAAGCCCGAATGGGCATTAAAGCCCGAATGGGCATTAAAGCCCGAATGGGCCTGTTAAGGTTTGTATTGTGACTTCTATGATTACCTTTGATATTCTTACGCTCTTACCGGAGTTTTTCGACTCTCCGCTCAGGCAAAGTGTTATCGGGCGTGGCGTAGAGGCGGGAATTATAGGCGTTACCTTACGCAATATCAGAGACTATAGCACTGATAAGCACCGCAGCGTTGATAGTGCCCCTTATGGCGGCGGTGTCGGTATGGTTATGAGGGCAGAGCCCGTTGTCGCGGCTATCGAGGCGGCCAGAGCCGAGGCCGAAGAGTCGGGGCGAAAGGCTACGGTTATTCTTCTTACGCCGCAGGGCGAGCAGTTCAGCCATAAAAAGGCCGTTGAGTTAACCGGTTTTGAGTATCTGGTTCTGGTCTGCGGAAGGTATGAGGGTTTTGACGAGCGCATACGGAGCTTTGTGGATATGGAGCTCTCTATCGGCGATTACGTCCTGGCCGGAGGCGAGGTCCCGGCGTTAGCTGTTATCGACGCTGTAGGCAGGCTTATCCCGGGCGTTCTGGGCGATATTGAGAGTGTTAAGAACGAGTCTTTCAGCGACGGCTCTCTGGAGTATCCGCAGTATACAAGGCCTGAAAAGTTCAGGGATATGGTGGTGCCTCCGGTACTTTTGTCCGGCAACCACGCCCTTATTGATAAGTGGCGCACAGAGCAGAGCCGCAGGCGTACCGCAGAGAGAAGGCCCGGGCTTTTAGAGACGCACAGTGACGGTTCCAGCGGGCAAAAGACCGAAAAACCCGCTAAAGCTAAATAAGAGATTATTCTAATAAAGTCATTGACCTGATGGGTCTAAGTATTGTAAAGTATTTACTTCGTTTGTGTAATCATTGAATAGTAGTAGGAGGCATTATGAGTACGGTAGTAGCTGATATAGAAAGAGAACATTTACGTGATGATCTTCCGGAGTTTCGTCCCGGAGATACGGTCATTGTTAACGTCAGGATCAAGGAAGGCGAAAAAGAGCGTATACAGGCCTATGAGGGTGTTGTGCTTAGAAAGCGCGGCGGTGGTACTCGCGCAAGTTTTACCGTCAGAAAGGTCTCTTACGGAACCGGTGTTGAGAGGATATTCCCTCTGCACTCAACGGCTATTGCATCTATCAAGGTCAAGACCGAGGGACGTGCAAGACGCGCAAGGCTTTACTTCTTGAGAGCACTTAAGGGCAAGGCCGCCAAGCAGATGATAAAGAAACGTTAGTCCTCTTCTGGTTTAAGTCTATCAGCCTAAGGCTGGTTGCCGCCAGTCCGGGATTGGTTATCGCTATAAGGCGACCCTGTTGCGTTAGTTAGTTACGCATAATATTCAGGGTCGTCTTTTTTTATTTCACCTCTGCAGTTAGTATTAAGGAGCCGCCTCTAGTGGATACCTATGAAAAGCTGGCACGCCTGGAGGGCTGTTCTACGATAGCAGGTGTGGATGAGGTCGGCAGAGGGCCTCTGGCAGGCCCGGTCCTTGCCGCTGCGGTCGTATTTACCGACGACCTTATGGGGCTGGGCATCAAAGACTCCAAAAAACTCTCTCCTAAAAGACGCACCGAACTTGCCCGTGAGATCTGGAGGCTTTCTCCCGGCGTAGGCATAGGTGTACTCTCTAATCACGATATAGATAACTCCAATATACTGAAGGCCTCGCTCCTTGCAATGGCAGAGAGCGTTAAGGGGGTCAAAGGGCAGGGGGGCGTCCGGGTCGTGCCCGATTATCTCTTTATTGACGGTCAGTATAAAATAAAGGAACTGAAGATTCCGCAGACCGCAATCATAAAGGGCGACAACCTTAGTGTCTCTATCGCTGCGGCCTCTATAATCGCCAAGACCGCACGCGACAGGATAATGGTCGTCCTGGATACGATCTACCCCGGCTATAACTTTGCCGGTAATAAAGGTTACGGCTCGCGCGAGCATATGGATGCGATAGCAAAGATCGGGCCATCGCCGGTTCACAGGATGAGCTTTAGTTTTGGCGGCGGTTCTGTTAAGGGTAAGGCCGTCAAGGCCGGGGGCAGGGTCAATGCTTAAGAAGTTTTTTAAAAAAGAGGGCTTGCAACCTGTTCAAGCCGCAGGCAGTAAGAATAAGAAGGCCGAAGTAGGCAGGCTAGGCGAGCAGACTGCAGAGAAGTACCTGAAGAAGAAGGGCTACCGGATTCAAGAGCGTAATTTTAGCGGACGTTTCGGCGAGGTGGATATAATCGCCTTTAAGGGAGAGGCGCTGGTCTTTATAGAGGTAAAGACGCGCTCGGGCAGTGGGTACGCCGCGCCCAAAGAGGCCGTTGACGCACGGAAGGTCGGGCGTATCATAAAGGCCGCCTATGAATATATGCAGCGAAAAGGCCTGCCCGAAGATACCAGTGTACGCTTTGATGTAATAGGAATAACTACCGGTGCAGAGGCCGGGGCGGGTAGCGTCGAGAACGAAGAGATGATTATAGAGCATATCGAGGCGGCCTTTGACGCCTGTTAATTACCCGACACCGCATATTGTCAACTATAAATAGATAGAGGTTAACAATGCCAGACTCCGCACAACCAAAGAAACTTTTCGTTATAGATGGCTCGGCCTGTATATACAGGGCCTTCCACGCGATCCCTGTTTTTATGACTAGCAAGGGCCAGCCGACCAATGCCGTCTACGGCTTTACGCAAACATTGCGGAAGATCATGGCAGAGCACAGCCCGGATTATGTCGTTATGGCTTATGACTCCAAAGGGCCGACCTTTCGCCATAAGCTCCTGGAGGAGTATAAGGCCACCCGCCCTTCTATGCCGGACGAACTCTCTTCCCAGATACCGTGGATAAAGCGGATGGTCGAGGCATTCAACATGGCCTCTCTGGAGTTGCAGGGCTTTGAGGCCGACGATATCATAGCGACGGTCGTACGCGTGGTGCGCGAGGCGAATATGCTAAGCGGCGGCGACCATCTGCACGTCTCGGTCGTAACCGGTGATAAGGATATGTATCAGCTCGTCGACGGTGATACCGATATCTTTGATTATGCTAAGGACAGGTTTATCCGCGAGCCCGAGGTCAGGGCAAAGTTCGATGTCGGCCCCGACCGTGTCGTAGATATGCTGGGGCTTGCAGGGGATAAGTCCGATAATATCCCCGGAGTAGCGGGGATCGGGGTAAAGACCGCTGCAAAGCTTATAAACGCACACGGCACTATAGAAGAGATGCTTGAAGATCTAGGTAATGTTACGCCCGAGAGGATAAAGAAGAAGCTGGAAGAGTACCGCGAAGACGCCCTGCTATCAAAGAAGTTGGCAACGCTCGACCCGGAGGTGCCGCTTGACTTTTCGGTAGAGGACTTTTTATCCAGGGGCCCTGATATAGAGGCCCTTGGTAAAATCCTTCGAGAGCTTGAGTTCGTAAAGCTCATAAAAGAATTGATACCCGTAGAGCCGGTAGAGGCCTTTGTCGAGGTCGTAGAGGGCGAGGCCGCTTTGCAGCGTCTTGTCGCTGCTGTAAAGGGCTCGAAAGAGGTCGCGCTTGCGGCGCTTCCGTCCGCTGATTTTGACGGTAAGGGAGAGACAGGGCATTTCGGGCTTGACGGGATAGGGGTTGCCGCCTCTGATAAAGAGGTCTACTTTGTGCCCACAGGTGATGGCGAGATTTCTTTAAAGGCTTTGAAGGCTGTGATAGAGGACGAGTCCGTCAAGAAATACGCTCCTGATTTTAAGCCGTTATATAAGTACTTTGCCACCAGCGGCGTTAAACTTCGAGGGGCGTCGATGGATATATCTATTGCCTCTTATCTGCTAAGCCCTGGTCAGGGGGCGCATAAAATAGACGATATCGCCGGCAGGGAGCTTGATCAGGGGCTCGGAACAGGCAAGGACGCTGCGCCTGCCGAGCTTGCGGGCGCAAGGGCGCGCGCTGCGCTGCGCCTCGTCCCTATCTTTGAAAAGAGGCTTGAGCAGGAGCAGCTTCTTGGGCTTTTCAACGAGATGGAGCTGCCCCTTGTAGAGGTCATTGCCTCTATGGAGCTTGTCGGGATAATGGTCGATTCTCCGGTTCTTGAAGGTCTTACAATAGAGATGGCAACGAAGCTTAATGCCCTTGAGACCGAGCTTTACGCGCAGGCCGGTTATAGTTTTAATATAAATTCGCCAAAGCAGCTCTCAAAGCTGCTTTTCGAGGATCTTGGCCTTACTCCGGTTAAGAAGACAAAGACGGGTTTTTCGACCGATGAGAGCGTGCTTGCCGTGCTATCTGCACACCATGCAGTGCCTCAGAAGATAATAGAGTACCGCAAGATCACAAAGCTTAAGAGTACATATGTCGATAGCCTTTTGCTCCTGGTTAACAAAGCGAGCGGGCGCGTCCATACGACATTTAACCAGACCGTTACGGCAACCGGCAGGTTGTCGAGTTCCAGGCCGAACCTGCAGAATATTCCTGTTAAAGGCGAGTACGCAGATTCCATAAGGCAGGCCTTTGTGGCAAAGGAGGGGGCGGTCTTGATCAGCGCGGATTACTCGCAGATAGAGCTTCGTCTTGTCGCTCATCTTTCGGAGGATCCCGTGCTTGTCGATTCTTTTTTAAAGGATGAGGATATCCACTCGAGGACCGCGGGAGAGGTCTTCGGTATCATGCCCGGGCTTGTTACCGGCGAGATGCGCAGGCGCGCAAAGGCCATAAACTTCGGTATTATCTACGGCATGGGGGCGCACGGACTGGCCGCTACGCTTGGTATATCCATGAAGGAGGCCGGTGATTATATAAAGGAATATTTTGATCATTACAAAGGGGTCAAAGGGTTTATAGATAATACAATAGCAGAGGCCGCCGAGCTTGGTTATACCGAGACGATCTTTGGCCGGCGCAGGCAGATCAACGAGCTTCAGGCAGGAAGTGAGCATGTTAGAAGGTTAGGTGAACGCATGGCGACCAATACGCCAGTGCAGGGGGCCGCCGCCGATATGATCAAGCTGGCGATGATAAAGATAGACGCGCGGCTTCGCACGGAAGGGCTAAATGCTGAGATGATACTCCAGATCCATGATGAGCTCATCTTTGAGGTTCCGCTGGAAGAGGCGGATATTGTTGAGGCTTTGGTAAAAGAAGAGATGGAGGGTGTGGTACTCCTGAAAGTACCGGTAAAGGTCAATGTGACGAGGTCGCAGAACTGGTGTAAGTCCTCGTAATTACGTTATAATCTGATTTCTTCAGAATGAAGGATTATTTCCGTCTAAACCGGCAAAAATGTAACTTAGTGCCATTTTTTTGGATTTTACCGGATTGCGGATTAAAGTTTTAATAAATATAACCGCTAAGTATAGTATGGTTGTTTCATTTTCTACATTTATTAATTTGAGAGCGTCTGACTGAGACGTAAAGTCAAAGCAGAAAACCGTCACTGGCGGTCTAAGCCGTCAGAGACGGAAGGTACAAATACATTATGGCCAATTCAAATCAAAAGAAACCTTATACGACCGGCGAGGTTGCAGACCTCAGTCACGTTACGATCAATGCGGTCAAGAAGTGGATAAACTCTGGAAAGCTCAAGGCCTTCAGAACTCCGGGCGGTCATTATCGCATTACTAGAGATGATTTTAAAGACTTTGTATCCGAGTACAGGTTACAGATCAAGGATGAGGTCTTTCCGGAGAAAAAGAAGATACTTATAACCGACGATGTGCCTGAGGTTATTGAATTCCTCAAAGCAGCTCTTGAGAACAGGGACGGATATAGCTATGAGATAGATGTTGCAACCGATGGCTATGAGGCCTTGATCAAGGTAGGTGATTTCAAACCCGACCTCCTGATACTTGATATAAGAATGCCGCGTATAGATGGCCTTGAGGTCTGCAAGCGTCTCAGATCCGGGCCTGCCACCCATGATATCAAGATACTTGCCATAACGGCTTATGCAAGGGAGGAAAAAGAAAACATTATAAGGGCCGGAGCTGATTATTGCCTGCCAAAGCCGCTTGGCATGGTGCAGTTGTACGAGTGGGTCGATAAACTCTTGAAGTAGACCTGTGGCCAGCAAATTTACAACGTTAATGTTATGCTAATTGCAAGCTCAATAAACTCAATTGAAGAATTTGCTGTGTACAGCGCCTTATCGCTACTTTAGAGCGTACAACTCCCATGTCTTCTATTTGATTTCGGGGTCCTTATGAATAAACAAGGTAAAGTCTTTTCGGTAACCCATAAGTTTGTTTTATTGATTATTTTTTTTATGATGCTCTTTGTCGGCGATATATGGCTGCTGCACAATAAGACGCAGGGAGTTGAGCGTTTCGACGAGTTAAATCACCGTCTAAGCGTGCTGACCACCGATATTGTACGCCTTGAGTACGTACTGGATATATCTGTCATTACCAAAGACTACGAAGACAAAAGGGGTGGCGCAATAACCACCGATATAGCCAATATAAACAAGTCTTTTAAAGACCTGACAAGGCCTGATTATGCCGAGCTTTTCAAGGGAGAGGCGGAGTTTGTCGAGGTGCGCGACTCTATGGTGGCCGATTGGAAGGCTATTTATTCCGAGTTAAAGCGTTTGAGTAAGGTCAAGACGGAAGAGGAACTCATGCTTATCCATAACGTTGTGGATATGAATACCTTTATCCTGAGTGAAAGCTCCAATAGGCTTAAAGAGTTTGTTCAGGAGCGTAAGAATATTGAGTTCGAGGGACGTGCCAACATATTGCTGCTCGCGCTTGCTATATCGTTTTTAGCTGTGTTTGTTGTGATGTTTTTCTTTTTTATCAAGATGGTGCTACCTTTTGAAAGGTTCTTTGGCGATGTCATTACATTTTTACAAAGCGGTGCAAGAGGTAAGATGGCCGAAGACTTTCCCGGAGATCTGGGAAAGATCTCTCATGAGATAAACGTTGCCTGTGAAAAGAGCATGAAGTCTGTTTTGAGTACGGATAAGAAGCTTAAGCAGCTTGAGAATGAGGTTTGTGCAAAGGTCGGTAAGCTTAACGCCCTTAATACGGTTGCGATGATGCTTGCAAGCTCGCTTTCCCAGTATGAGATTTTTATGGTAGCCGTCTCTGAGGTGCTCAACGCTGTCGGCGCCGAGGCAGGCATGGTCTATCTTAAAGAAGGCGGTATGCTGAAGCTGAAGGTCTCGAAGGGCTTCTCCGAGACCTTTTTTTATAAAGGCGAGGATGTGCCGCTCAGTGAGAAGTATACCGGTGAGGAGCTTACCAAAGAGCCTGTGGTCTTTAAGAGCCTTGACCAGTACCCCGAAGGTAACCACAAAGATGTACTTTTAGCTGAAGGAGTAAAGTCTGTAGTCTCTACTCCCATATTAAATGAAAATAACGTTGTAGGCTTTTTTGATATTGCTTTTAAGAAAGAAGAGTCGAATATGGATAGGCATCTGGCCTTCTTGAAGGCTATCTCTTCTAATATAGGAGTGGCGGTTGGTTACTCGGAGCTATTTAGCCGAGAGCACGAAACCAGTACTTTTCTTGAACGTGTTATTCAACAGATACCTTACGGCCTGGCAGTCTTTGATGTTGACGGGCTCTGTGCTATGGCGAACTCGGCCTTTAAAAACCTCGTCGGCGGTGATGTCAGTACGGATTTTGTAGGTAATTATAATATCTTTAATGACGACGAGTTCGTCAGGCAGGGACTTTCTACTTTTGTAAAGAACTCATATAACGGGCGTATTATGAACTTTGGTGCGGAGTACAAGAGCAACTATCTTGGTGTAGACAGGGTAGCGAGCTTTAAGGTAATGAGTTTTCCTCTTTATGATGCCGCTGGCAATATAAGGCAGGTGGCTTTGTGCTTTGATCCGGTCAAAGGAATTTAAAGGAAAGGAAGTTTTATTTTTATGAAGATATCTGAGATGAAGATATCTAATAAGATCGCCGCTATCTTTATGATGCTCATATTTATTATGGGCCTCGGTGGTTTCTGGGGGCTGTATAACGTCTCAAAGATAGCCGGCGGTACTGAGGAGATCTATCAGAAATCCTTTAAGCATATCTCTACCCTTTCGGATATGGAAAAGGAATTTATCTCGCTCAGGCAAGAGGTCTTCCTGCATATTATCGTCACGGATCAGGGCTCTAAGAGCTTTCTGGACTCTTCGGTTAGGGAGCGTGTGCAGAAGATAAACAAGCTGATGAAGACTTATCAAGCCTTTGAGGTGGAGCATACTTCGCACAGGCTTATGAAAGGTGCGATGGCTACGCTGCAGAGCGAGCTCGATAGCTACTGGAACGTACAGACAAGGGTGCTTGAGCTATCTTCTTACGGAAGGCCGGAGGAGGCTCTGAGCCTTGTCAGGGGAGACGGGAATAGGGCCTTTAATGCAGCAATCAACCACCTGAAACGTCTTCTTTCCGAAGAGATGGGGGCCGCTTCAAAGTCCTATCAGCGCAGTGAATATCTGGCCAGCACGATTACCTTGATAACCGTTTTCCTGACCATTGCGGCAATTGTTATGTCCTTTGCCCTGTGGCGTCTTTTTACAAGCTCTATTGTGAAGCCGATCCTTATAATCGAGGATAGCGCAAAGAAGGTTGCCAAGGGGGATCTGGCGCAAAGGGCTCTGGTCAGCAGCGGCGATGAGCTGGGCTCTCTTGCAAGAGAGTTTAATGTGATGGCCAACACCCTCCAGGACTCTCATATGACGCTTGAGCGTAAGGTGAGTGAGAGGACCGATGAACTTAAGCATATAAACGAAGAACTCCTTATCAGCAAGCTGGACCTTGAGGCCAAAAACGAAGAGCTAGCGCGTGCCAACAGGATGAAGAGCCAGTTCCTGGCCAATGTCAGCCATGAGCTTCGCACTCCTCTGAACTCTATTATAGGATTTTCCGAACTCCTTCAGGAAAAGTCATTCGGTGCGCTTAACGATAAACAGACTCAGTACGTAAAGTTCATACATACAAGCGGCAATCATCTCCTTCACCTGATAAACAGCATACTTGATCTTTCAAAGATAGAGGCCGGACGCATGGAGCTTTCTCTGGAGGAGTTTTCGCTTGCCGAGATCTTCCATGAGATAATGGGCTCCATCAAGCCCATCGCGCATAAGAGAGGCATTAGCCTTGATCTGAAGGATACCATAGCCTCGCCGGTGATAAAGGTAGATAAGGCCAAATTCAAGCAGATACTCTATAACCTGCTCTCCAATGCCGTTAAGTTCAACAAGGACGGCGGCAAGATAATGATAGATTGGGATATCCTCGATGAGCCGGCAGGGATGACTATGCAGAGGTATTTGTATATCACTGTTGAAGATACGGGTATGGGAATTAAGAAAGAGGATATAGGTAAGCTCTTCAGAGAGTTCGAGCAGCTGGACCCTTCGGTTACCAGAGAGCACGGCGGTACGGGGCTGGGTCTGGCGCTTACCAAGAAGCTTGTTGAGCTTCATAAAGGGCATATAAGGGTAGATAGTGAGCCGGGTAAGGGATGTAAGTTTACCGTAAAGCTGCCGCAGGGTAGCGATAAGGTAGAACTCAGGCTCACCCAGGTAAGCTCCGAGGTGGTGGCCATGCCTGTAGATGATATCGCAGAGAGGCCTCTGATCCTTGTCGCCGGTGAGAGCGAGGATGTAAATCATCTTATTCGTATTTACCTGAGCGGCGGCGCCTATGAGGTTGAGACGGCAAGGGACGGAATCGCACTCGTTGAGAAGGCCAGGTTGCTCAGGCCCTTTGCGATCGTCTGCGGCGTGGCCCTCTCGAAGAAAGACGGTTGGGAGGTAATGAAGGAGCTTAAACTCTATGACGAGACCAAGGAGATACCTGTCGTTATCGTGTCTGCGACCGATAACAAAGAGCTGGGCTTTGCCCTGGGCGCCGTTGATTATATAGAAAAGCCGATAGATAAGGCAAAACTTGTAGATACCCTGAATAGGCTTAACTTCATCAAGAACAGAAAGAGGCGGAAGCTCAATGTTCTGGTCGTTGACGACGAGCCGCAGGTATTGACACTGATCGGGGATATACTTGAGAAAGAGGATTTTGTCGTACATAAGGCCGGAGGCGGCGAAGAGGCTGTACGGATGGCCATTCAAGACGAGCCAGACCTTATAGTGCTTGATCTTATGATGCCGGGTGTGAGCGGTTATGACGTCGTCGATAGGCTAAAGGATCATCCGGTAGCCCGTAACATCCCTGTTGTTATCTTTACGGCCAAGGATATTACATCGGAGGATAAGCAGAGGCTCGGTGACAACATCGATAAGATCATAAGGAAGGCCAGCTTCTCAAAGGAAGACCTCATAGCCGAGATACGGCTGCTTGAGCTCTCATTCCCGGATAGGGCTAACCTTATCGATAGAACCACAAAGCTCTTTAATAAGAGGTACTTCGATATACTACTTTCTCGTGAGATATCAAGGAGTCACAGGTATAAGCAGGCATGTTCGGTTATGATCATAGATATTGATAACTTCTCGGCTTATAATCAGGAACACGGCGTCTCGAACGGAGACGGTGCCCTCTGCGAGGTCTCAAGGCTCTTTACCAGTAATCTGCGTAAGGCCGATTGCGTTACGCGTTACGGCGGAGATTCTTTTGCCATATTATTGCCGGGTATAACCAGTGACGAGACCCTCATAGTGGCTGAGAAGGTAAGGAAGATAGTGGAGAAGAACCTGTTCCCTTCGGTCAGGGAGGGTGGGCATCTGACGGTCAGTATTGGGGCGGTAAGTCTGCCGCTTCAGAAAGATGTTGATGTAATAGGAGCGCTGGAAGAGTCTTTAAGTAAGGCATACGGCACAGGTGGTAATAAGGTCGTTTTATACAAGGGATAGAGGGTTATGGAAACCACCGGAAAGATCAGGATACTGGTCGTTGAGGACAATTATATGAACAAGGTTCTGGTCAAGGAACTCTTGATGGTCCATGGTTATGATGTCCTGGAGGCGGGAAACGGTACTGAGGCCGTTGATGTGACGGAGTCTCTTCGCCCTGATATTGTTCTTATGGATATTAACCTGCCTGAGATGGACGGGATGGAGGCGACACGAATTATTAAGAGCCGGGAAAGTATTAAAGATATACCTATACTCGCACTTACCGCCTCTGCAATGAAAGGGGACGAGGAGAAATTCCTCAGAGAGGGCTTTGACGGCTACGTCCCAAAGCCCATACAGCTTACGGTCTTGATCAGCGAGCTTGAGAGGTGTCTTAAAATTACGCATTCATAACGTTCGTCTACGTCGTTGTGCCTCATGTTTGAATCCTTACCGTCTGAAACGGCCTCCGGGTAGAACCTGCCACTATAATAACTTTTGTTGTTTCCAACTCGCTTGATATATCATCCTGGACTTAACCTCTACTAATAACTAATTTTACATGCGTAATTGTGTGACATTTGTTGGTCTTGTGGCATGGTTGGCCTTATTGACTGTGTTGATGTCTGCATGTGTAGTTTATGCCGGTGCCTCTGCGAAGCAGAGTTACTTAAAGGGGGTGGATTATGCGGTTCAGGGTGAGCTGGATAAGGCTGATAAAGAATTTAAAGAAGCCTTAAAGCAGGATAAGTCATCCACACAGGCAGAGACTTGCCTCAGCGTGCTTAAAGATGCAAAGGAAGGTAAGGTAAAAAAAGATGCGGTGCCTTATATTATTAAGGGCGATGACTTTTTTACAGATGAATTACCGGATAAGGCTATTGAGAGTTACTCGGAAGCCATCCGTTTAGATCCCGGTTATGCCCCTATATATTTTAAACGTGGCAATGCATATAGTGAGCAGGACAGGTATGAACTTGCAATAGCGGATTATAGTAAGGCCCTGGAGCTAGATCCTGAACACTACTGCGCTTGTGGTAATAGGGCTGGCATTTATCTTTACAATAAGCAATATGATAAAGCCATTGCAGGCTACACAAGGGCTATAGAGATCATGCCTGAACAATCATGGGGGTATGCCAGACGCGGTAATGCATATTATGAATTAAAAAAATATGAACAGGCTTTGTCTGATTATAATAAGGCAATTGAACTGGACTCAACGGACGCCGATGCGTATTTCGAAAGGGGGCGAACTTATAGTCGCCTTGGTCAACTCGGTGATATTGATAAGGCTATAATAGATTATACTCAGGCTATAAAGATAGGTGAAGAATTTACTTATTACATGGGCAGAGCAAATGCTTACCTTGTAAGAGGGCAAGATACTTTAGCTTATGCAGACTACACTAAGTCTATTGAGCTTTATCCCGACCGGAGTCTCCCGTACTTAGCCAGGGGGTATATATACACTCTGCAAAGACATTACGATTTGGCCATAAAGGATTTAGATAAGGCCATTAAGTTTGCTAACGATGATGCTCGTGGATATAAAATGAGAGGTTACGTCTATCTTCAACTATCTAGACATGGACTGGCTGTAGCAGACCTTACCAGGGCTATAGAGTTAGATCCTGACGATGCTACTAGTTATTATAATCGTAGTGGTGCTTTACGTGCATTAGGGCAAGAGGAGCGAGCCGCTCAGGATTATAAGAAAACATATGAGTTGGATCCGGAGTACGTGGAAAAATCTCAACCATTTGCTTCTACCGTTGCTTCCAGGGTTATTTATTTCGTAGTTGCTGTCTTTCTTGGAACCTTTATTCTGCGTTTTGCCATGAGCAGGAACTTTGGCAGGAAGCCCAGATTTGTCCCTGGCACTAATGTCAGCCCTCAGCCCAGTTATGCTTTGGCATCCGGTGTCGTAGTGATAGCTTACCTGCTAACCCACGGAATTATAGAGCTCCTGCGCTATATTGTTTTCCCTGCAATGGGCTTTACTTTCTTGAATGGAGGGGTAGGGAACTTTTTTTCGATAGTGATCTTGGGGTTTATTGTAAACGTCATAGTCTATTCGCGTCTTTTAAAGTACCCTGAGAACGGCCCTATCGGGTTTAAATCCGCATGTTATGTTTCTTTGGTTGTATATATGGTCTGGGCGGCGGTATTCATCTTGGCGGGTGTAGTTTTGATCTTTATAGGTATTTTTAGTAGACTAGGGTGGTGAAACTATAGCTGCCTTTTGGATCTTTGATGTTTTGGTGCGTCTTCGTCTTGAAACCATTCAAATAGTTTTCTGCCTTGGGGTGTTTTGAAAGACCAAAGCTCCGGGCGTAGCCAGGAGTCATGCTGCTCGTGTTTTAGTATCTGCCTTGGTTTCTTTTATCTTAATTATAAGGGTCTTTAGCTCCACCAGCTCATCGCTGCTCAAAGGGGTCTCCCGGTAGCGTCTTGTCTGGAAGAGTTCGGTTATCTTTTTTACTTCTTTACTGTTAACCCTCATAGCAAACTCCATAGGTGTCTCAAAGTCGCTTTTCTCAATGCCTTTTTTCTTCAGTATCCTTAGCATCTCAAGGTAGAAGGCCGGTGTCTTCAAGTTGCTCCTGGATTTGCCTCTGTTCATGACAACGATAATAAGGGCCGCGCCCATTAAGATCAGCGCAATGACAAGCGGCAAGGACTGCCCTCCTTTTGAGGCACCGTCCTTAAGGCTCGGTAGTTTCCCGAAGAGTGATTTGAACCAGCTGCGCAGCCCATTGGTACGCTGCTTAAGGGTGATCGCCGTATCTATCTGGTCGTTGAGCGAGTAGTTTACTATGTTTTTTGTCCAGCGCCACTTAAAGGCATCTATGTAGAGGGCCAAACGTGAGGATTTAACAGGGGTGACCAGCCCCTGGCTCGCCGTCGGATCAAAGCGTATCCATGCCATTTTTCTCTGAGAATTGCTTTGACCTTTATCAGCGGTGCCTGAGAAATCATAGGGCAGGTAGGCCTCGACCCAGCTGTGTGTGTCGCGCTGGCGCAGCAGCAGGTAGTTGCCAAAGTCGTTCCACTGGCCCTGCACGTAGCCGGTGACGACCCTGGCCGGAACCCCAAGGGTACGGAGCATTATCACCATAGAGGTTGCGTATTGTTCGCAGAAGCCCTCTTTTGCGTAAAATAAAAAATCAGATAGCGGCGTTCTTCCGTCGCCTTTCTTCGGATCAAGCGTGTATCTGAAGTTGTGCCTGAGATAGTCTTCGATCTTGCGTGCCGCTTTGTATTTGCTCTCTTCACCTGTGGCCAACTCCGTTGCAAAGGCCTTAATCTTTCCAGTCTCTTCCTGCTCGGGCGTCGGTAGCTGCAGGTAGCGTTCAAGCTGCGCAGCGCTTAAGTTTGCCTGCTCTCTGCCGTCCATCCCAGACCATACCGAATAGGTTATCCTGGAGAATGGCTTGCCTGGCATATAGATCGTACCGGAGTTGTCGGTAGTTATATCCTTGAAATTTCCGGAGAGCCTTGACCAGGGGGAGGCGGCAAAGAGTATGTTGGTGTTGAGGGGCTCAAGCGTTATTAGTTGATTAAAGATTTGCCCCTTTGTCTCAACCCCTGAGAGGAAAACAGCGCCGGAGGTCTTTTCTATCTTTCTTTTTGCGTTCTTGCTTCTTCGCCAGTTGCGTCCGTCGTAGTTGTCAAGTGTTGTGCCTTTAATATAAAGATTTACCGGAGGTCCTGCTGCGCCCGGGAACTCTACGCGCATCACGATATTACCGAAGCCCTTGCCTTCTCCTATACTTCCAAGCGTCAGTTCGTCTGCAAAGCCCGGCACGTTCAGGGCGTTCTGGCTTTGACGTTGGAAAAAGCCCGAGCCGACCCTCGGTATAACAAAGAAGAGCATAAGCGTTATTACAAGCGAGAAGCTGGTTATTGCGATGGTATATAGGAAGAAGCTCGGGCTTAAGAGACCGCGCCTTGTGATTATTTTGTTTTTACCGTTCCACTGCTCGTAGTCGCGTCTGATGTTAAAGAGGACCATCGCCCATATAGAGGTGATGACAAAGGCCGCGAGTATGGCGAAGAAGGCAGGGCTTACGGTCGAGGCCGCAGCTATTACTATTTCCAGAAAGACAAGCATGTAGAGCAGCAGGTGATCGCGCACCGTGCGCAGGTCAAAGAGCTTCAGCGCTACCATTATCGCAAGGAAGGCCGCGCCCGAGCTCATAAGGTCGCGGCTGAATGTTATGTAGTTGACGATAAAACCCGCCAGTATAAGTACTGCCAGTACGTTCCATATGCGAGGGGCGATCATTACTTCGTATCTTACGTTGATGGCGAGCGAGATGACGGTGACGACCCCGATCATAAGCAGGAACGATTGTCCAAGCTCTCCGACCAGGCTGATCGCCGCAAAGCCCAGGAGCGTAAGAAGAACCCGTATTATTGTTGTATATGTGTGAAAGTGCATATATTGTCTTACCTTTTAAGTAGTTATAACCTTTAGCGAGAGTACGCCCTTACCGCTGGCCGGTTCGATAAGGGCCAGGTGGTACAGGATGCGCTCCAACTGGTCGCCGCCGCCAGAGTAGGGAATCTCGCCGCTGCGGGTCTTGAGGCAGACGAGGTAGTCTTTTCCTATAAAATGATTTGCGAGCGAGGCCGTACGTTCTACGATTTCGTCGAACCTTTTCAGGCGGCTCTCTGCAGTATCTCCGTCCTTACCGCCGGGCGAAAAATTATCAAAGACTATTACTATCTTGCGTTCGCTCTCTCTTTCATATTCCTTTGTAAGGAGTCTTCTTGACCTGGCGCTGGCCTTCCAGTGTATGTGGCGTGCGTCGTCCCGCTCGGTGTAATCGCGTAGGCCGTAGATATCCGTACCGTCACCCCTGACCGTGTGGTGGCTAACTCCGCTGGAGCTCAGGCACTGCAGGACCTCTCCCGGCGTCAGGCTGCGCACGGCGGGATAGACCAGAACCTGCTCTTTGCATAGAGTCGTCTTGAACTTCATAAAGAGACCGAAGGGAAAACGGGTCTTCAGGCTAAAGCCGTCGAGCGTAGTCAGGCCACGCTTCTCAAAGGTATACTTTGTTATATGGCTCGCCTCGGCGTTGCTGTCGAGCTTGACCAGATAGGTCGGTTCTGAGGTAACGCCGCCAATCGGCAGCTCTTGAAGGTTGAGCGAGTAAGACGGGACAAAGCGTTTGTTGTTTGTAATTATCAGTCGTACGCGAGTAGGGGTTGCCCGGTAGACCCGCTGCGGGAATTGCCTGTGCATACTTATCTTTCTAAGGATAGGCTCGCTCATTATTCCTGAGATGATAATAAGGGATAGGAGGGTTGCGAGGATCAGGTAGAGCATGTTGTTGCCGGTATTTATAGCGGCTATGCCGAGGATAAAGAGGGCCGCTGTGTAGAGCGTACCCTCTCTGGTAAACTGAAGTTTCCTGAGCTTGTGCCTTACCCCCCGCCTCTTTGAGTCGGGGTTTTTAGTAAAGGCCTTTGCGGCCGCTGCCGTAAGCCATGGCAGTGGGGCTGTAATAGTCGGGATGCGTGGCATAAAGACCTCGCCGTATTATTTTTGCTGAAGCAAGCCGCCAGGTCGGCAGAGTGTTACCTTCGTTGGCGTTAGATCGGTACGGCGATGCTTTCGACTACTTCTTCTATCAGCAGGGCAGGCTCTTTGATGGAGTCTTCCATTGCGTGTCTGGTCTGCATCACTCTGTGGGCAAGGCACGGTACGGCGACTCTTTTTATATCGTCGGGCGTGCAGTAGTCCCGTCCCTCTATCAGGGCGATGGCCTGAGCTGCCCTGTGAAAGGCCATTGCCCCTCGTGGGCTTACCCCGAGCTTTATATCCGCGTGCTCTCTTGTAGCCGCGCATATCCTTACGATATAGGCGAGCAGGTCTTCTTCTACCTTAACGGTAAGGGCTATATCCTGCAGGGTAGTGACCTCTTCCGAACTGATTACCGGCGATAATATTTCGTGAATCGGGCGGGTATTTGTGGAGCTGATTATCTGGCGTTCTACTTCTTCGGTCGGGTAGCCTATCTGTGTCGATATTGTAAAGCGGTCAAGCTGGCTCTCGGGCAGGGGGAAGGTACCTGCGTATTCAAGCGGGTTCTGCGTGGCAAGTATTATAAAAGGGCTTGGCAGGCGGTGGGTAATGTTATCGACCGATACCTGGCCCTCGCTCATGGCTTCGAGCAGCGCGCTCTGCGTCTTGGGGGTGGCGCGGTTAATCTCGTCGGCCAGGACGACATTGGCAAAGACCGGGCCTTTTTTGAACTCAAAGTTCATCTTTGATTCGTTGAAGATGCTGACCCCGACTATATCGGAGGGCATCAGGTCGCTCGTAAACTGTATCCGCTGAAAGCTTGCGTCAATGCTGCGCGCAAGGCTATGGGCGAGCGTTGTCTTTCCGACCCCGGGTACGTCCTCAATGAGCAGATGACCCCGGGCCAGGAGCGCCGCTATCGCAAGCTCTATGACCGGGCCCTTTCCCTTAATTACCAGCTCAAGGTTTCCCTTGAGGATCTGAATTTTCTCAATGGCTTCTTTTGTAGTCATAATCACCACTTATCCTCGGTTTATAACGACTTGAGTTGACTTCAAATTATAACAATTATAAGCTATATAGTCAAATTAGAGGCAGTCGAGGTGGATAGTTTTTGTATATATAATTTTTATATATACAGGGGCGGTTATAGGCCAGGCCGGTTGTGAGCCAGTGCGTTATTGCGGCTGCGTCCTGTACTTTTCTCCGGGCTGGCTGTGAGTCCTGGTGTGACCTTTGAACTTAATACAAAATAGTTGTTTTAAATACTTTTTTCTTGAAAGAAATCAGGCTTTATGGTAAAAAATAGAGTCTTACATTACACACGCACTTTAGCTAGCGCCGGTGGTGTCCCTTGTTTTATATATTCAGGGGGATTTCGGCGGGCCCACTTAGCTTTTGGGGCTTTAAAAGGTGCGGAGGAAAAACCAAAACTACGGAGGAAGGAAAAAGATGGCGTATTTGACAATGAAACAGCTCCTGGAGACGGGAGTGCACTTTGGTCACCAGACCAAGAGATGGAATCCGAAGATGAAGACTTATATCTTCGGCGCAAGAAATGGTATTTACATTATTGATCTGCAGCAGACGGTCAAGATGTTCAAGACCGCCAACGACTTTATAAAGAGCATTACCGATAACGGCGGAAAGGTGCTTTTTGTCGGCACAAAGAAGCAGGCTCAGAACTCAATTGAGCAGGCAGCCGTCAAGTGCGGTATGGATTACGTCAACAATCGCTGGATAGGCGGACTACTTACTAACTTCGCTACAGTTAGAAAGAGCCTTGAGAGGCTTAAAAAACTGGATGCGATGAAAGAGACCGGCGATACCAGCGGACACACCAAGAAAGAACTTCTGAAGCTTGAGAGAGAAAGGCTTAAGATAGAGAAGAACCTTGGCGGACTAAGGTCGATGACCAAAGCCCCTGCCGCTATCTTTATCGTTGATTCTAGGCGTGAGACAATAGCTGTTAAAGAGGCAAGAAAACTGGGTATCCCGGTCGTCGCCATAGTCGACAGTAACTGTGATCCCGATGAGATAGATTACGTAATTCCAGGTAATGACGATGCCATCAGGGCAATCGATCTCTTCTCGAATGCGATAGCCGATGCCTGCATTGAAGGTAAGGCCTCGCGCGCCGAAAGGTTGCAGAGTGAGAGCGATAAGGCCGGCGGTGGTGTTGAGGCTGAACTTATTGCCAGGGCCGCTGAGACCGAGGTCGTAATTGAGACCAAGGTAAAGACCGCGGCGAAGGCCGCTGCACCGGCGAAAGCTGCTGCACCGGCAAAGGCTGCTGAACCAGCGAAGGCTGCGCCTGTGGCTGCGGCAGCAGTTGCGGAGACCGTTGCACCGGCGAAGGCCGCTGAGCCTGCAAAGGCCGCTGAGTCTGCAAAGGCCGCTGAATAAGAAAATACCAGGAAGTCAGGCGTCGCGCGTAGCATGATTTTATTGATAGACTTTGCCCGTGCGGCGAGCACTCACTGCGTGAGGGCAAAGTTCAATAGGAAGTCAGGCGTCGCGCGTAGTACAGAATTTTATTGACAGATTTTGTCGTGCGGCGAGCACTTTAATAGATCTTAGAAAAGCAAAATTGTGGAGGATTACGTTTAGAATGGTTATTACAGCAGAGCAGGTAAGGAGCCTCAGGGAGCAGACAGGGGCGGGGATCATGGATTGTAAAAAGGCGCTGGCAGAGAGCGGCGCCGACCTTGAGAAGGCCGTGACCTTTTTAAGGGAGAAGGGACTTGCCGCAGCCAAGAAGAAGGCCGGCAGGGCGACCAGCGAAGGCCTTGTTACTTCATATATTCACGCGGGCGGAAAGGTCGGCGTTATGGTAGAGATCAACTGCGAGACTGACTTTGTCGCAAAGACCGACGACTTTCAGGCCTTTACAAAGAACGTAGCCATGCATATCGCAGCGGCTAATCCCGGCTATCTTACAAGGGACGAAGTGCCGACCGGCGATATTGAGAAGGAGCAGGAAATACTTGCCAACCAGGCAAAAGAGTCTGGTAAGCCCGAGGCCGTTATAGCCAGGATAGTAGAGGGCAAGATGGAGAAGCATTTTAAAGAGAACTGCCTGATGGAACAGCCGTTCATCAAGGATACCGATAAGACGATCGAAGATCTTTTAAAGGAAGCTATTGCCAAGCTTGGTGAGAATATCCAGATCAAGCGTTTTGTCCGTTTTTCCATAGGGGACACTTCAGAGGGTTAAATAGTTTTTGCCGTTTTTAATTAAAAGGGGGCTAAGGATCTGTCCTTGCTCCCTATTTTTTTGTCCGTGTCTTTAAGTAAGCCGGTAAAGATATCTTGATTAGTGGCTTTGTGTCAACCTTCAACCTAAAGGGATAATAGATGGAACCCAGATTTAAGAGGATACTGCTGAAACTCTCGGGCGAGGCTCTTATGGGGGAGCTTTCCTACGGTGTAGACCCTAAGATGCTCTCGGCGATAGCCTCCGAGATCAAAGAGGCCCTTGCCTCAGGCGTGCAGGTCGCCGTGGTAATAGGCGGTGGCAATATCTTTAGAGGGCTGGAGGCCAGCGCAAAGGGGATGGACAGGGCGAGCGCGGATTATGCCGGGATGCTCGCGACCGTTCTTAACTCACTTACCTTTCAGGACGCTCTGGAGAAGGCCGGTGTCTTTACTCGCGTCGTAAGCGCTATCGAGATGAAGGAGCTTGCGGAGCCCTATATCAGGCGACGCGCCATCAGGCATCTTGAAAAAGGACGTGTCGTTATCTTTGCGGCAGGGACAGGTAATCCGTATTTTACAACCGATACGGCAGCCTCTTTGCGGGCTATGGAAATGCATGCCGAGGTCATCTTGAAGGCGACCAAGGTAGACGGCGTATACGACTCCGACCCGATGAAGAACCCGGACGCCGTAAAGTATGACGAGCTTTCTTATCTGGACGTACTTAGTAAAGAGCTTGGTGTGATGGACGCAACCGCTATATCTCTTTGCAAGGACAACAGTCTGCCAATAATCGTATTCAATATAAAAGAGCGCGGCAATCTGGCGCGTATACTCAATAATGAAAAGATCGGCACTATTGTAAAATAGCAGGGCCGAAGGCGGAGGCGTAGAAGCGGACAATGAGCGTAACGGAAGTTCTCAGTACTGCGAATAAAAGGATGGATAAGGCTATAGAGGCCTTTCAAGGCGCGCTGGTAAAACTTCGCACAGGCAGGGCCTCGGTAGCGATGCTTGACCATATAACTATTGATTACTACGGCAATTCCACGCCGCTTAATCAGGTGGCGAACCTCTCGGTGCCCGAGCCCAGATCTATAACGGTCCAACCCTGGGACGTATCGCAGATAGGGGATATAGAGCGTGCCATTATCTCCTCTGATCTCGGGCTTACGCCCGGCAATGACGGTAAGCTTATCCGTATCAATATACCTCAGCTTACCGAGGAGAGGCGTAAAGAGCTTGTAAAGCTCGCCAGGAAGTACGGTGAAGATTGTAAGGTCGCTATCCGCAACTGCCGGAGAGACGCTAACGACGGCCTTAAGAAACTGGAAAAGGATAAGGAAATATCTCAGGACGAACAGAAAAAGGCGGAAAAACAGGTTCAGGAGATAACCGATAAAGAGACGCTCAGCGTAGATGCTATACTTGCTCAGAAGGAAAAGGAAATAATGGAGGTCTAGCTTCCGGGCCGTCCCGGACGGTTGCGAACCATCTCAGATGGCTGCGAGTGGTGATGGATTGTTTCAGGTGAGTGTAGGTTTTTTTGGATATTAAGCGGGGTTGTTTTAGGCGGATATATAGACCGTCTTGATGGCTGTGGGTTTTACCAGGGTGGATGGTGATTTTATGGAAGGTATTGCAGCTGAAAAACTGCCGTGTCATATAGCTATAATCATGGACGGTAACGGGCGTTGGGCCGAGAGCAGACGTCTTGGGCGTATTCGCGGGCATCGTAGAGGGGTGGAAGCGGCTCGCGAGGTTGTAAGGGTCTGCAGCGAGCTTGGCATAGGTGTTCTTACGCTCTATACCTTTTCGCGAGAGAACTGGAGCAGACCCAAGAAAGAGGTCGATATGCTTATGGGCTTCCTTGAGTCGCACCTGAAGAGCGAGGCCTCGATGATGATGGAGAAGGGTATTCGTTTCAGGGCTGTAGGTAATATTAATGAATTGCCAGAGAGTGTCGTTAAGGTAGTTAGGAATCTGGAGGCGCAGACAGCGGCCAATACGGGAATGCTTCTGCAACTGGCCCTGAGCTATAGCGCACGGGAAGAGATAACAGAGGCCTGCAAGGCTATTGCGCAGAGGGTAAAGGACGGCGAGCTTGATCCGGGCGAGATCAGCGAGCAGACGATAGAAGCGGCGCTTTATACCAGCGGTACGCCGGATCCGGATCTGCTCATAAGGACAAGCGGCGAGATAAGGCTCTCGAACTTTCTGCTCTGGCAGGTGGCCTATACCGAGCTTTATGTGACCGATGTTCTTTGGCCGGACTTTAACCGCGAGCACCTCCTGGAGGCTATACGCAGTTATCAGGGCAGGGAACGCAGGTTTGGTCTTACAACGGAGCAGGTGGCAGGCTAGGGGCCGCGAGTGAGCTTGATCCCTTAGGTGGTCTTTAGCCCACAGGTGGTTTTGAAACTTATTAGAGGCCGCTCTGTTATGTACTTTTCTCCGCTCTGCATCCTACCTCTTTTTTTAAACCCCTGGCCATTATAAAATGTATCTGGAGGCGTCTTCTGAAAAGAATTCTTAGCGGTTTGGTTCTTATACCGGTCGTAATCATATTGGTGCTTGGCACCTCGCAGTTCTGGATGTCGGTTATTATATCCGTTGTTGCCTTTATTGGGGCAAGAGAGCTTCTTGCAATGGTCTCAAAGCGTCAAGGGCGCGGTGACGCTGTTGAGGGCGGATGGAGGTTCCTTGGCGCTCTTCCTGCAGCAGCGATGCCGCTTGTAGTATATCTTGGCGGCGGCGGTAGTCTCCTGCCGTATATGACCTTGTTTGTCTTTGTCTGTATCGCCCTGAGGTTGCGCTTTGGCCGCGACCTGACGGATTCGCTAAACTGGTTGCTCGGCGTATTGCTCGGTGTTGTTTATCTGGCAGTGCCGCTAACGGCCTTTGTTGGTATTAAGGGTTTTGAGCGGGGCGGGTATTGGATATTATTTGTCCTGGTTATAGTCTGGGCCAATGATACCTTTGCGTACTATACGGGAAGGATTTTTGGTACAAATAAACTTTCGCCGGTAATAAGTCCTAATAAGACCTATGAAGGCGCGATCGGCGGCCTCGTCGGCGGGGTGGTGGTCGCGTTCCTGTATAACCATTTTCTCTCGATGGGGCTTGGATTATTTGAGCTTATTATAGTCGCTATTGTTCTGGGCATTATCGGGATAACCGGAGATCTCGCCGAGTCGCTTATAAAACGCGCTACCGGCGTAAAGGACTCGGGCAACCTCATTCCGGGGCACGGCGGGGTAATGGACAGGATAGATAGTCTCATCTTTACCGTCCCGGCGCTTTACTATTACCTCCTATGGCAGGGGGTGTAGCGGGTGGCCAAAAAGACAATAGCTGTCCTTGGCTCGACCGGATCTATCGGGCAGAGTACTCTTGACGTTATACGTATAAACTCCGACGCCTTTACGGTAGCGACGCTCGCTGCCGGTACGAATATAACCCTCCTTAAAAAGCAGATAAAAGAATTCGCTCCGCGCTTTGTTTCGGTTAAGAACAGAGCGGCCTGCCTGCGTCTGAAAAAAGAATTTGCCGGCAGTAAGATAGAGTTTGGCTTCGGCCCTGAGGCTGCGGTGAGGGCCGCATCGTTTCGTGGGGTCGATATCGTCGTTTCGGCGATAGTCGGGGCGGCGGGTTTTCTGCCGACGCTTGCAGCTATTGAGGCAGGGCGCGATATAGCTCTTGCCAATAAGGAGTCGCTTGTTATCGGCGGCGGCCTTGTTATGGCCGCTGCGCGTGCAAAGGGGGTTAGCATCCTCCCTGTCGATAGCGAGCACTCGGCGATATTCCAGGCTATGAAGGGCCACCGGAAAAGCGAGCTTAAGAGGATCATCCTTACGGCATCGGGCGGGCCGTTTGTAAATACCCCGATTGAAGAATTAAGTAGCGTAACCCCGGAGCGTGCCCTCAGGCACCCGACCTGGACAATGGGGCGGCGCATAACAATAGACTCGGCGACCCTTATGAATAAAGGCTTTGAGGTGATCGAGGCCTGCGCACTCTTTGGTCTGCCGCCTTCGAAGGTCTCGGTCTGTATACATCCGCAGAGCATAGTGCATTCTATCGTTGAGTTTAAGGACGGCTCGATGATATCTCAGATGGGGCCTTCCGATATGAAGGGGCCTATCTCTTACGCCCTGGCCTATCCGGGAAGGATAAAGTCTGGGATAGAGCCGTTTGAGCTTGCGGGAAAGACGTTGGAGTTTATAGAGCCGGATCTTCGTAAATTTCCGTGCCTGACCCTTGCGTATAAGGTCGCCTCCCTTGGCGGCACTTACCCGGCGGTCCTTAATGCCGCAGACGAGGTTGCAGTAGATATTTTCCTCAAAGGTATGATAAAATATACGGATATATACGAGGTCATTGATTCTGTCCTCAGCAGTTATAGTTCGGTACCGGCCGACTCGGTCGAGGCAATACTCGAGGCGGACAGGTGGGGCAGGGCGCAGGCCCGGCGCGTGGCAAAGAAAAAGGCTTAGTAGAAAAGTATATACAGGGGTATAGGATAATTATGACAACGATAGTATCTTTTTTAATAGTTCTGGGGATCTTGATATTTATCCATGAGCTCGGACATTTTGCGGTGGCGAAGTTCGCGGGCGTCGGTGTGGAGAAGTTCTCTCTGGGCTTTGGCCCGAGGCTCTTAAAGTATAAGCACGGCGAGACAGAGTATTGCCTATCGGTAATACCGTTTGGCGGTTTTGTCAAGATGGTCGGCGAGAGCCGTGACGAAGAGGTTAGCGAGGCCGACAAAAAGCGGTCTTTTACCCATAAGCCGCTACTGGCCAGAGTTGCGATTGTTGCCGCCGGTGCGACAATGAACCTGATCCTTGCAGCAGTACTCTTTCCTGTTATCTTTATGATAGGCGTCGAAGTTCCAGCCTATATGGATAAGGCCCCTGAGGTCGGTTACGTCATAGAGGGTGAGGCTGGAGAGCGTGCAGGGCTCAAGCAGGGCGATATTATTAGATCAATTGACGGCAATGTGGTTACTACCTGGGAGAAGATGTATAAGTCTATCGCTCTGAACCCGGAGCGTTCGGTAAATGTGACCCTCGACCGCGGCGGCGAGACCATGAAAGTAGTGCTTACTCCAGAGGCTTCGGAGGAGCTTGGTATAGGGGTCGGTGGTTTTTATCCGCCTATGTCGGCGCGTGTAGGCGCGCTTAGTCCTGGCTCTCCTGCGGAAAAAGCAGGGCTTAAGGTCGGCGATATTATCTCCAGGGTAGATGGTAATGAGATAGAGCATTGGTCAAAGCTACAGGCCTTGGTGCGTGATAGCAATACCGAGAGGACGTTTACGATCCTTAGGGACGGTACTGTTATTGATATTGCTATTATTCCCGAATATAACGAGGATACAAAGACCCACCTGATCGGTGTTGCGCAGGGCGAGGAGATGGTCCTTAAGAAGTACGGTCTTGTTGATTCGGTAAGGCTCGGTACGCAGAAGGCCGGAGAGCTTACCGTCCTGCTCTTTAAGGTGCTGGGCAGGCTTGTTGCAGGAGACCTTTCGCTCAAGAGTCTTGGCGGGCCGATTATGATAGCGCAGGTCGCAGGGAAGGCAGCCTCCTCAGGGCTTACCGAGATACTCTCTCTTCTCGCTTTTTTGAGCCTTCAGCTGGGGATTATCAACCTCTTTCCCGTGCCTGTTCTCGACGGCGGGCATCTCTTCTTCTACGCCATAGAGGCAATACGCGGTAAGCCCTTAAGCGAGAGGGTGCAGGGTATGGCGCAGTACGCAGGTATGGTACTCTTGATAGCCCTGATGGTATTTGTTACATGGAACGACCTGTGGCGCATCTTTGGCGCGCGTTTTGGTTGATCTTTTGAATTTCGTCTTCACGCCTTTTTTTTTGAGAGGGTGAAGGCGGAACGTCCCATTCCGGCAAACCTTGTCAGAGTCTACAGCCCTATTCCGGATAATTCCTTATGATGGAAAAAACAGATAATTTAGAAGAGCAGCGGCCTGATCTTGTCAAGTCGCCGGTCAAGCCGCCAGAGAAGATACTGGCTATTGATACGTCCTCGGTCGCAGGCTCTATCGCCCTTATTCAGGACGGCTCTGTTACTGACGAGTTAACGGTCGGTAAGGCCGGCAGGCATTCCGAGTGGCTTCTGCCAGCGATTGAAGAGTTCCTGAAAGGCTGTAAGCTGGATATATCAGAGGTTGATCTCTTTGCCGCTGGCAACGGGCCGGGCTCTTTTACAGGGCTTCGTATCGGCGTCAGTACGCTAAAGGGGCTTGCGTGGGCCTTGTCACGTCCTGTTATCGGGGTCTCTACGCTAGAGGCACTCGCTATGAATATAAAGGGGCAGGACGCACTTATATGTCCTGTTTTTGATGCAAGGAAGGGTCAGGTCTATACTGCATTCTTTATCTTAAAGCACGGCTGCCTTGAGAGGGTTACGCCGGACGTTGCCGTCAACCCGGAAGAGATTTCCGGACTGCTGGCCGGTACGGGTCTTCTCGGCGAGTCCGTACCGTTGATCTTTATCGGCCACGGGCTATCTGTTTACGGTGAGCTCATAAAGGCCGAAATTGACGGGTCTTCATTTGCCGAAGAGGGACTTTGGGACGTAAGTGCCGGTAATATCGGGCTTCTTGCAAGCAGTAAGTTCGGCGAGGCCGTAACCCCTGTAGAGCTCTTACCAACCTACCGCCGACCATCCGAGGCCGAGTTTAAAAGAAATTCAAGATAAAGAGCATTTGTCTTTATATGGTGCACGATATGGTGCTCGCGACCGGGTGTATAGTCTGGTTGACTTTGCCGTGCCTATAGGGTAAGATTTATACTTGCAATAGGTGTTGAAATTTCCAAGTAGGAGGGCTCATTTATGAACAAGAATAGCAGCCGAGTATCAGAGGAGATCTTAATGCAAAACAGGGATTTAAGACAGGCGTCGCAGGCTCACGAAGAGTTCGACGTAAAGGCGGCAAAATTGGATAAACAGGTCGCGCTTAGCGAGACTGAAAGTATAGAGCTTAAAAAGATCAAAAAAAAGAAATTAGCAATGAAGGATAAGATGGAGAGTATTATCAGCACAGCGAGCTGATTCTTCCCATATAAAAAAGATAAATGCGTAGTGACAGAGTTAAGAAAGGAGCCAACAGGGTTCCCCAGAGGGCACTTCTTTATGCTACGGGTGTGCCCCGCAGCGAGATGAAGGCTCCTTTTATAGGAATTGCCACGAGCTTTACCGATCTAATACCGGGCCATATAGGCATGCGGGACCTGGAGAGGTTTATCGAGAAGGGTGTGCATACCGCAGGCGGTTACCCCTTCCTCTTTGGCGTCCCGGGTATCTGCGACGGTATCTCGATGGGGCACAGGGGTATGCACTACTCCCTGCCTTCACGTGAGCTTATAGCCGATCTGGTCGAGAGCGTTACCGAGGCGCATGCCTTGGACGGTCTGGTACTCCTCACAAATTGCGATAAGATTACCCCTGGTATGCTTATGGCGGCGGCGCGTCTTAATGTGCCGACCGTTGTGGTTACGGCCGGGCCGATGATGACGGGGCGCTATAGGGGAGGTCGTACTTCTTTTATACGCAATACGTTTGAGGCGATGGGCCGCTTTAGCGAGGGTAAGATCACAAAGGATGAGCTGGAGAAGTGCGAGCTTGGCGCGTGTCCGGGGGCGGGCAGCTGTCAGGGGCTCTATACAGCCAATACGATGAGTTCTCTGACCGAGGCTATGGGGATGAGCCTTCCGGGTTGCGGTACGGCACCTGCGGTCACCAGCGAGAAGAGACGCATAGCCTTTGATAGTGGCGCGAGGATCGTAGAGCTTGTTCGTAAAGATATAAAGCCTCTGGATATCCTGACAAAGAATGCCTTTGAAAATGCAGTCCAGGTCGATCTCGCCCTTGGCGGATCTTCCAATACGGTTCTGCATCTTCTTGCTATTGCGCACGAAGCGGGCGTAGATCTTCCTCTCGATACCTTCGATAGGCTTGCGCGCACTACGCCGCATCTGGCATCTTTAGAGCCAGTCGGTAATTACTATATGGAAGACCTGCACTGGGCCGGCGGCATACCTGCGGTCATGTCCCGGATAAAGAGCGGTATAAAGAACAATATTACGGTCTCGGGCCATAAGGTGAAGAAGATAATCGAGGCCGTCGATTTCATAGACGACGACGTTATAAGGACTCGCAGAAAGGCCCATCACAAAGAAGGCGGGATTGCGATTCTCAAGGGTAATATCTCGCCGACCGGCTCTGTTATCAAGCAGTCCGGCGTGAGCGATAAAATGATGCGTTTTACAGGCAAGGCCCGTGTCTTTAACTCCGAAGACAAGGCCATGCGCGCTATTCAGGGTAAGGCCGGCAGGAAAGTCAAGGCCGGTGACTTTGTCGTTATCAGGTACGAAGGGCCGAAGGGCGGCCCTGGAATGCGCGAGATGCTTGCGCCTACGGCGGCTATCATGGGGCAGGGCCTTGGTGACTCGGTAGCTCTTCTGACCGACGGGCGTTTCTCCGGCGGTACGCGCGGGCCGTGCATAGGGCACGTCTCGCCCGAGGCGATGGAGGGCGGTGTTATCGCGCTCATCAAAGACGGCGACGTTATAGAGTTGGATGTAAAGCAGAGAAAGCTGGAGCTGAAGGTAAGCGCCGCCGAGCTTGATAAAAGGCGGGCAAAGTGGAAGGCGCCGAAGCCGAAGATAACTACAGGGTGGTTATCGAGGTACGCAAAGGTCGTCACTTCGGCTGATACCGGGGCAGTCTTAAAAGCATGATCTAGGCGGTTACGCCTAGGTGTTGTTGCAGTATTTAAAAAAGCAGATACCGGGGCAGTTTTAAAGGCCTGACGCTGTCATTCAGTATGGTTTGTTGTTTTGTTTTTTAGATCTTTTACGCAGATGACTTTGGCTGGCGCAGCCATCCTATAAAAAAAGACATTTAACTATCGGGATAAAGAAGACTGACTATGAAAAAGAGCGGCGCAGAAATATTTTTGGAATGCCTTAAGAAAGAAAAGGTAGATACTATATTCGGTTATCCTGGCGGAGCGGTACTGCCGATCTACGACGTCCTTTATAAGGCCGATATGAGGCATATACTCGTTCGTCACGAGCAGGGCGCGGTCCATATGGCCGACGGCTACGCAAGGGCGACCGGAAGGCCGGGGGTTGTGCTGGTTACCTCGGGCCCGGGCGCTACCAATACGGTTACAGGACTTGCCACGGCATACTCGGACTCTATTCCGATGGTCGTCTTTACCGGTCAGGTGCCGACGGCGCTTATCGGCAACGACGCCTTTCAGGAGGCAGATATAGTCGGTATTACAAGGCCGTGCACAAAGCATAATTATCTGGTCAAGGACGTTAAGGACCTGGCCCGTATCGTTAAAGAGGCATTCTACATTGCAACGACCGGCAGGCCCGGCCCTGTGCTGATAGATCTGCCTAAGGACGTACAGAGCGCGGTAACTGAATTTAGTTATCCCGATAAAGTCGATATTCCCAGTTATCAGCCGAACCTCAAGGGGCACTCAAGGCAGATAAAGAAGGCCTTAAAGCTTATACTCTCTTCCGAGAGGCCTGTAATATACGCGGGCGGCGGCGTTATAAGTTCTAATGCTGCGGGAGAGCTTACGACCTTTGCCAGAAAACTTGGCATACCCGTAACCAATACCCTTATGGGGCTTGGAGGCTTTCCCGGCAACGACCCGCTCTTTATGGGGATGCTCGGAATGCACGGAACCTATGCCGCCAATATGGCGATGACCAATACCGATTGTCTTATTGCGATAGGTTCGCGCTTTGACGACAGGGTTACGGGAAAGATAGACGAGTTCGTGCCTTACGCAAAGATCATTCATGTCGATGTCGATCCGACCTCTATCAGTAAGAACGTCGCGGTCGATATTCCGATAGTAGGCGATATACAGAACGTCCTGAAGGTTATGCTGAAGGAGCTTACGGGCGCGGTTAAGTACAAGCGCGGCATCAAGGCGTGGCGTACGGAGATAGACGGTTGGTCTGCCTCTCATACGCTCTCGGCCAAGCAGGATAAAAAGAAGAAGATCAGGCCGCAGTACGTCGTCGACAGGTTATACGCCCTTACAAAGGGAGATGCCATTATATCGACCGAGGTCGGGCAGAATCAGATGTGGAGCGCGCAGTTCTATAAATATAAAGAGCCGAGGACCTTTCTTACAAGCGGAGGGCTTGGCACTATGGGTTACGGCCTGCCGGCGGCGATCGGCGCGCAGGTGGCCTTCCCTGATAAGACGGTTATAGATATAGCCGGTGACGGCTCTATACAGATGAATATTCAGGAGCTTGCAACGGCGGTCGAGCAGAAGCTGCCGGTAAAGATAGCTATCCTTAATAACCGCTTTCTTGGGATGGTCAGGCAGTGGCAGGAGCTCTTCTACGATAAGAGGTACTCCTCGACATGTATAGGAAATAAGCCGGACTTTGTTAAGCTCATCGAGGCTTACGGTGGTGTTGGCCTGCGTGCAAAGACACCTGCCGATGTCGATAAGGTTATTAAGAAGGCCCTTCTGATAACGGACAGGCCTGTTCTGATGGACTTTGTTGTGGACGCGACAGAGGACGTCTACCCGATGGTTCCGGCAGGACAGCCCTTGAATAAGATGCTTCTCGTTTAAGGTGGTTTGCGGCTAGGTATATTAAGATGATTTTTTACTACGCATAATATTTAACTAACTAATGGACTTCGCCCTCACGCAGTGAGGTGCTCGCCGCATGGCAGGTAGCGCGATAAGGAAACTATGGCAAAAGGTGTAAGACATACAATTTCAGTATCGGTAGTAAACGAGTTTGGAGTGCTTTCGCGTATAGCGGGGTTATTTTCGGGCAGGGGCTTTAATATCGAGAGTCTCTGCGTGGCCGAGACCCTTGACCCTAAGGTCTCGCGTATGACTATCGTTACTACGGGCGACGATAGGATACTGGAGCAGATAACAAAGCAGCTCAATAAGCTTGTAAATGTAATAAAGGTACATGACCTTACGGGTGAAGAGTACTTTGAGCGCGAGCTTGCTTTGATTAAGGTTAATATCAAGCAGGATACGAGAACCGAGATTTTAAGCATCGCCGATATCTTCAGGACAAAGATCGTTGACGTGAGTCCGAGAAGTTATACCCTTGAGGTCACGGGCGATGAGAATAAGATACGCGCCATAACCGAGCTGCTCCGTCCCTTCGGGATAAAGGAGATAGTAAGGACTGGCCGTATAGCAATTGGAAGAAGCCCGAAGGCCAAGTAGCCACGGGTTAAAATAGAATAGCAAAGATAAAACGGAGGAAGTAAATGAAGGTATATTACGAGAAGGACGCTAATCTTGAAAAAATAAAGAGTAAAAAGGTATCGGTTATCGGCTTTGGTAGTCAGGGCCACGCACACGCTCAGAACATGAGCGAGAGCGGCGTAGACGTTACCGTAGGACTCAGGGCCGGAAGTTCTTCATGGAAGAAGGCAGAGGCCGTTGGCCTGCCGGTTAAAGAGGTCGCCGAGGCCGTAAAGGGCGCGGACGTTGTAATGATTCTTTTGCCCGACGAGGTGCAGGCCGAGGTCTACAAAAAAGAGATCGAGCCTAACCTTAAGGAAGGCGCGTATATTGCTTTTGCTCACGGCTTTAGTATCCACTTCGGCTTTATCGAGGCGGGAGATAATACCAATGTATTTATGGCTGCTCCGAAAGGGCCTGGCCATCTGGTTAGGCACGAGTATGAGCAGGGTAAGGGAGTACCGACCCTCGTTGCCGTGCATAAGGACGCAAGCGGAGATACCCTGGAGGTTGCCATTGCTTACGCAACTGCTATCGGTGGAGGACGCGCCGGAATTATCGAGACGACCTTCCGCGACGAGACCGAGACGGATCTCTTCGGAGAGCAGGCAGTGCTCTGCGGCGGCGTAACGGCCCTTATCACAGCAGGCTTTGAGACCCTTACCGAGGCTGGCTACCCACCGGAAATGGCCTACTTTGAGTGTCTCCACGAGATGAAGCTTATCGTCGACCTTATTTATGAGGGCGGTATAGCCAATATGCGTTATTCGATAAGTAATACTGCCCAGTACGGCGACCTTACAAGGGGCCCGAGGGTTATAACGGACGCTACGAAGGTCGAGATGAAGAAGATACTCAGCGAGATCCAGAGCGGCGAGTTTGCCAGAGAGTGGATGGCAGAGCACGAGAAGGGTAAGCCGAACTTTGAGGCGCTCAACGCAAAGGGGCAGGCCCATCAGATTGAAGAAGTCGGCGGTAAGCTCAGAGAGATGATGAGCTGGATGAAGGATTCGAAGATCGTCGATAAGGCACGGAACTAGTAACCGCCTTGGAGACTATATATAGAAAAGAAATAATGCCTGGAGGGATACTTCAGGTTGCGCGCGAGGGCTATCCGTTTATATTGATAGCCCTTGCTCTTAATGTAATTACCGGTTGGCAGGAGATATACTGGCTCTTTGGCATTACCTGCGCGCTTACGTTATGGGTCGTCTGGTTTTTCAGAGATCCGGTTAGGGAGATACCCTCGGGCGGGGCCTGGACTATAGTCAGCCCTGCTGACGGCGTGGTGATAAAGGCCGAGACTGTGCAGGAAGATAAGCTGCTTAACGCCGAGGCCATAAAGGTCAGTATCTTTATGAACGTCTTTAATGTGCACGTCAACAGGACTCCGATATACGGACGTGTCATAAAGGTAGTCTATAGTCCGGGGAAGTTCTTTAATGCGAGTTTTGACAAGGCCTCACTTTATAACGAGCAGAACGCGATATTGATGGAAGGCTACGGCGGACGCCGTATCGTCTTTACGCAGATCGCCGGGCTTATCGCAAGGCGCATAGTATGCCGCGCCAAAGAAGGGATGGAGCTTAACTGCGGTGAGCGTTTCGGCCTTATAAGGTTTGGTTCCAGGTTGGACGTATACCTGCCGCTTGATACGGAGATAGCCGTTAAGGTTGGCGATAAGGTGAATGCCGGCACAAGTATTATCGGACGCTGGCACCAGGTACAGTGATCTATGATAGATAGAGACGTAAGCAGGCGAAGGCTGAGAAAGAGAAAGGAAGGTATGAAGAAGGGGGTATATCTTCTTCCGAACCTTCTGACCTCGGCAAGCCTTTTCGGCGGCTTTTATTCTATAGTTGCGGCGCTTGACGGCAGGTACGAGGTGGCTGCTATCGCTATACTTATCTCTGCTGTCCTGGATGGTCTGGACGGCAGGATAGCAAGGCTTACGGGGACTACGAGCCGTTTCGGTATGGAGTATGACTCGCTTGCCGATCTCGTTGCCTTCGGGCTTGCTCCGGGTTTTCTTATCTTTGTATGGGCCGTGCGTCCGTTTGGCAGGTACGGCTGGCTTGCAGCCTTTTTGTATGTCGTCTGCGGTGCGCTCAGGCTCGCCCGTTACAACGTCGAGGCACCGAGTGTAGGCAGCAAGCGTTTTAACGGTCTGCCGATACCGGCTGCCGCTGCATTTATAGCGGCGACTGTATTGCTCTTTCATTATATCGGTCAGGCGCAGATCCCCAAGCACATAGCCATTCCTGTTATAGTTTATTGTCTGGCGTTCTTGATGATAAGTAATGTCAAGTTCCATAGCTTTAAGGAGCTTAATTTCACCAAGCGGATGCCTTTTATACTCCTGGTGGGCGCGGTGTTTTTATTGATACTTATTGCGGCAGAGCCCCAGGTCATGTTATTTATCCTGACCTTCGGTTATGTCGTCTCCGGCCCTGTAATGTGGATTGTTGGCAAGCGTAAGAAAGAGGTCAGCTACGTCCATGATGAGGATGAAGTCGTCGCCAAAAAAACCAAATAAAAATAGAGAGTTTTAAAATGAGTGAATTGGTAAGGATATTTGATACCACGCTCAGAGACGGCGAGCAGTCGCCCGGGGCTTCGATGAATGTCGAGGAAAAACTCCGAGTGGCTCAACAGCTTGCACGTCTGGGTGTTGATATAATCGAAGCGGGTTTTGCTGTTAGTTCACCCGGTGACTTCGAGGCGGTGCGCCAGATAGGACAAGAGGTCGAAGGCCCGATTGTCTGTTCGCTTGCGCGCGCTATTGAAAAGGATATCGACGTTGCATGGGACGCGCTTAAGGGCGCGCCAAAGGCGCGTATACATACCTTTATTTCAACCTCTGATATCCACCTTAAATATCAGTTCAAGCTTTCTCGTAGCGAAGCCCTGAAGCGTGCCGTAGATATGGTGACGCACGCCAGAGGTTACGTAGACGACGTAGAGTTCTCTCCTATGGACGCCTCGCGTACCGAGGAGAGTTACCTCTTTGAGGTCATCGAGGCCGTAATAGAGGCCGGAGCAACGACCGTGAATATTCCTGATACCGTTGGTTACGCTCTGCCTGTGCAGTTTGGCGAGCTTATAAAGGGGATGAAGGATAAAGTTCCTAATATAGATAAGGCGGTAATATCCGTACATTGCCATAACGACCTTGGGCTTGCCGTAGCTAATGCCCTCAGTGCTATCGAGAACGGCGCGCGTCAGGTTGAATGTACGATAAACGGTATAGGCGAGCGCGCAGGGAACTCTTCGCTTGAAGAAATAGTAATGATACTCAAGACCAGAAGAGACCTGCTCGGCCTTGATACGGGTATTAATACCGAGCAGATAATCGCCTCTAGCCGTCTTATAACGGGTATTACAGGGATGACCGTCCAGCCCAATAAGGCGATAGTAGGCGCGAACGCCTTTGCCCACGAATCCGGTATTCATCAGGACGGGCTACTGAAAGAGAAGACGACCTACGAGATCATGAGCCCCGAATCGGTTGGGCTTTCTAAGTCAACCCTGGTCCTTGGTAAACACTCAGGCCGTCATGCCTTTAGGACGAGGCTTGAAGAGCTTGGCTATAACCTGACGGACGATGAGATCAATAAGGCCTTTGACCGCTTTAAGTCTCTGGCCGATAAGAAGAAAGAGGTTTTTGACGAAGATCTTGAAGCTATTGTGCAGGACGAGGTCTTAAGCGTTGCCATACCCGAGCGTTATAAACTCGTCGCTCTAACAATTGAGAGCGGCACCGATACTCAGCCGCATGCATTAGTGCAGTTGGAGATCGACGGTTCGCTCAGAAGGTTTGAGGCGATAGGCGACGGTGCGGTAGACGCGGCCTTCAGAGCGATAGTAAATGCAACGGGTACGAAGAGCAGGCTTCTTCGTTATTCCGTAAATGCCATAACAGGCGGCACCGATGCGCAGGGTGAGGTTACGGTACGGGTACAGGAGCGTGAAGATATCGCTCTTGGCCAAGGTGCGCATACCGATATAATAGTCGCCAGCGCCACGGCCTATGTAAATGCACTTAACAGGCTTGAGTACCGTAAGAAACAAGGCGCGAAGCAGGGCCTGATCTAACCACCTGCGGTGGGGCAGAATCATGTAGATAGTTAGGAGCTATGCGAAGTAAGAACCATGTTGATGAATTTGCCGTGCGGCGAGCACATGCAGGCCGGCAAAGTTTTGTAGAAAGGTATGAGCCTTGCATAGTTGAATTTATATTGATGAATATGCTGTGCGGCGAGCACATGCAGGTGAAAAAAACGAAGAGAGGGTATATCTATTATGGCAGGTAGAGTTAAGACGCAACCAATGACGATAACCGAGAAGATCCTTGCCAAGCACGCTGGTAAGAGAACCGTAAGCGCCGGTGAGTTGATAAACGCAAAGATAGATATCGCGCTTGGCAATGACATAACCGCGCCGATAGCTATCTCGGAATTTAGAAAGGTAGGCGCGAAGAAGGTCTTTAACCGCAATAAGGTCGTCTTGATTCCAGACCACTTTACGCCGAATAAAGATATTCAATCGGCTACTCAGTGTCAGATAGTCAGGGAGTTTGCAAAGGAGCAAAAGCTTAAGCATTACTACGAGGGCGGAGAGGTCGGCGTTGAGCACGCGCTACTTCCTGAAAAAGGGATCGTAGGGCCTGGAGACGTAGTTATCGGAGCGGACTCGCATACCTGCACATACGGAGGGCTGGGAGCTTTTGCAACGGGCGTCGGTTCTACCGATCTGGCCGCAGCGATGGTAACGGGCGAGGTCTGGTTCAAGGTGCCGGAGACGATGAAGTTCGTCTACCACGGCAGGCTTAATAAATGGGTAAGCGGTAAGGACCTTATCCTTCGCACCATCGGCGATATCGGTGTCGACGGTGCGCTCTACCGCGCGATGGAGTTTACAGGGCCGACGATAGAAAAGCTCTCGATGGACAGCAGGCTTACGATGTGTAATATGGCTATCGAGGCCGGAGGCAAGAGCGGTATAATCGCACCCGACGAGATAACAAAAAAGTATGTAAAAAATCGCTTCGAGCGTAAGGCCGTTTATTACGAAAGCGACGCAGACGCTTCTTACGTAGAGGTGCTTGACTATGATTGCCGTAAGATCGAGCCGCAGGTGGCTATGCCTCATCTACCGGAAAATACAAAGAACGTAAGTGAGGTCGGCAATATTTCTATCGATCAGGTTATTATCGGTAGCTGCACGAACGGAAGGATGGAAGACCTTGAAATCGCCGCCAAGATACTGCGCGGCAAGAAGGTATCTGGCAACGTAAGGCTTATAGTTATACCAACGACACCGAAGATCTACGCCGATGCAATGAAGAAGGGTTGGTTCGATATCTTCCTTAAGGCAGGGGCTATCATTAGTCCGCCGACATGCGGGCCGTGCCTTGGCGGACATATGGGGATACTCGGCCCGGGCGAGCGTGCCGTGGCAACGACCAACAGGAACTTTATCGGAAGGATGGGAGACGTGACGAGTGAAGTCTATCTATCTAACCCGGCGGTAGCCGCGGCATCGGCTATAAAGGGGCGTATCGCAAGTCCTGAAGAGGTGATGGCAAGGAAGAAGAAGTAGGGCTGCTTGCTGTCAGTTATCTCTTTGTTATCGTTGGTGTTTTAATGACTGAGAACCTCCTTTGCTTGGCGTTGATGATCGTGGGCTGAGGCGTGTGGCACTTATAAAATAAATTTCAAAAAGGTGAGATATGAAGGTTAAGGGAAGTGTTTGGAAGTTTGGAGCTGATGTCGATACCGATAGGATCATTCCTGCGAGGTACTTAAATACCTCCGATCCCAAGGAGCTTGCGAAGTACTGCATGGAGGACGCCGACCCTAAGTTCAGCAAGCATGTCGAGAAAGGGGATATCATAATGGCCGATAAAAACTTCGGCTGCGGGTCATCGCGTGAGCACGCGCCTATATCTATAAAGGCCAGCGGCGTATCGTGTGTTATAGCCAAGAGCTTTGCCCGTATCTTCTACAGGAACTCTTTTAATATGGGTTTGCCTATTCTTGAATGTGCCGAGGCCGTCGACGGAACCAAGGCCGGGGACAAAGTAGAGGTTGACATGGGCAAGGGAGAGGTATATAACATAACTCGAAAGAAGACTTATCAGGCGCGCCCCGTCCCGCCCTTTATGCAGGAACTGGTAGGGGCCGGTGGCCTTATGAAATGGATAAAAAAAAGGGGGAAGGTATGAGAAAGGAGAACGCTAAAAGCACGATTCTTTA
>UOEA01000060.1_pt1 | contig 114105 bp, 112 predicted proteins | sample 1988571 | NCBI WGS metagenome assembly UOEA01 (sample SAMEA4712194, study PRJEB27164) | hydrothermal vent metagenome | biome: marine basaltic hydrothermal vent biome; feature: marine hydrothermal vent; material: mineral | place: Pacific Ocean | collected 2011-06-14/2011-07-23 | depth 1689 m | reverse complement strand
GGTGATCGACTGGACGGTTCAGCTGGCTTACGGTGAAGAGCTGGGTCTGGGCAGTAGAGACTACGAACTGCGCGAGCTGTAGGCCCTGATAGATTGCTAAGGGATTGACTTTAAAAGGCTTTTGTCGGTCATGTCGTCGGTTATATAAAAGGTAAGGCCTGAAAGGCATGAAAAGTCGGTGAATTCCCTCTTTCTTTTTAACCCGCAGCGGCCTTTAAGAGCTTGACATTCCTAAGAACTCTATGATAGAAAAAGACATTTATTCGGTCCGTCCAAGACGGATTACAGCCTGAGACCGGTTATCGCATCCGCCCGTTGGGTTTTTGTCCTTCTGCGGGGTCTTTGCGGTGCCATTTTGTTTTTGAAGGGTTGAAGCGGCTTTTTCGCACAGGCTCTATTTTGTTAGGTTTTACATTAGCGGTCTTTATTTAACGTATCTTATATATGCTTTAAAAAGAGGGGTTCCCACTCAGTCTTATGATATCCGTAGATATAACTTTTATATACCAGGTTATAGCCTTCCTTATAATGCTGGTCATTCTCAAGCAGGTTCTATTTAAGCCTATTCTCGCAGTCCTTGAAGAGCGTAAAGAAAAGACAGAGAATACCTTTGAGGGCGCCGCTTCCATAGAGGCCGAGATCGAGCAGGGCAACGAGGGCTTTAAAAAGCGTATTAGCGATGCCGAGAGCAAGGCTCAGGACGAGCGTATCGCTATTCGTCAGGCCGCGCTTGAAGATCAGAAAGTCGTTGTCGAGGATGCCCGCACGCAGCTGCAGTCTGATATAGCCAAGGTAAAGGATGAGGTCGCCGGTAACAGGGATAAAGTCCTTGAAGAGCTTATGCAGGAGGCCCCGAAGATATCGCGCGTTATCGCGGAGAAGATGCTGGAGAGGGCACTGCCCATACTTCTTATAGTCTTTACTACGGTGCTCTTGCCGACGCTTGTATTTGCAAGCAGCGGCGGCGGCAGCCCGTTCAATACCGACCTGCTCTGGAAGGGGATTAACTTTATCGTTCTGGTAGTGGCCATTGTTATTGTCTGGAAGAAGTTCCTTAAGAAGGCCCTTGAAGGCCGTGCCGATGATATCAGGGCGCAGCTTGCCGAGGCAGAGATAAAACGTAAAGAGGCCGAGGCAAAGCTTGCCGAGTATAAGCAGAAAGAGAGCGGTTTTGCGGCCATTATAGCCGAGGCCGAGGCCCGTATAAAGAAGGACGCCGAGCTGGAGAAAGAGAAGATAAGGGCAGAGGCGGCCGCGATGGTAGAAAAGCTCAAGGAGCAGGCCCGCTATACCGCAGAGCAAGAGGTTGAGCGCGCACGTGTGGCTCTTAAAAAAGAGGCCGCTCTGCTCGCCATGGAGATGGCAAAGACGATCATTGCCAAAGAGATCAGGGGTGACGATCAGGACAGGCTGGTAAAGACATATATAGATAAGTTGAGGCTTAATTAATGAAAAAAGCAGGTGCCGCCAGAAAGTATGCCAAGGCGTTAATAGATGTAGCTGTTGAAGAGAATGCCGCCCCGCAGTACGGTAAGGAGCTCTGCTCCGTAGTAGAGGCCATGAGCGTAGGCGATGAGCTTGGTAAGGTGCTTTTGAACCCTATGTATACCCTTGAGGAGCGCCAGGCCGTAGGTGACGGGCTCTGCGATAAGCTGGGGCTTTCAAATGCTTTAAAGAACTTTCTGCGTATACTTGTTGAGAGGCGCTGCGTTGGGCTGCTCTCCGATATAGGTACTGCTTATTCGCGTTTTGAGGATGATATCGCAGGTCGGGTACGCGCCGAGGTGCAGGCCCCTACAGAGCTTACTGAAGCTACGCTGGGCGATGTCAGGGATAAGCTCAAGGCAGAGACGGGCAAGGACGTGATATTAACTTTCAAGCAGGTCCCCGGTCTTATCGGCGGCTTTGTTGTGAGGATGGATAACCTGATACTCGACGGGAGCATTAAGGCTCAGCTTGAGAGCATGAAGGAAAAATTACTGGAAGGAGCCGTTTAAGATGATCAATGCAGGAGAAATAAGCGAGCTTATAAAAAGCCAGATAAAGGGCTTTGAAAAAGGGGTGGATGTCGAGGAGATCGGGACGGTTATCTCGGTCGGAGACGGTATCGCCAGAATATACGGGCTGGAGAAGGCCATGGCCGGAGAGCTTATAGAGTTCCCCGGAGAGATATACGGAATGGTCTTGAACCTTGAAGAGGAAAACGTCGGTGTCGCGATCTTTGGCGCGGACTATACCATCAAGGAAGGCGATACTGTTAAGCGTACCGGTAGGATCGTTGAGGTTCCGGTCGGCGAGGAGATGATGGGACGCGTTGTTGACGCTCTCGGTAATCCAATCGACGGTCTGGGCACGATAAATACCAAGGAAAGGAGACAGGTCGAGATAAAGGCTCCGGGCATTGTCGATAGGCAGCCTGTTACCGAGCCTCTCCAGACAGGGATCAAGGCCGTTGACGCTATGATCCCGATCGGGCGCGGTCAGCGTGAGCTTATCATCGGAGACCGTCAGACAGGCAAGACCGCTGTCGCAATCGATACTATAATCAATCAGAAGGGTCAGGACGTCTACTGTATATATGTTGCTATCGGGCAGAAGCAGTCAACCGTCGCCCAGATAGTCGAAAAATTAAAAGAGCACGGCGCGATGGAGTATACAGTTATCGTTGCCGCTACAGCTAGTGAGTCGGCCCCGCTTCAGTTCCTTGCCCCTTACACAGGAGCAACGATCGGCGAGCTTTTCAGAGACAGTGGCCGTCACGCACTCGTTATTTATGATGATCTTTCCAAGCATGCTGTTGCTTACAGGCAGCTCTCGTTGCTGCTTCGTCGTCCTCCGGGTCGTGAGGCATTTCCGGGAGACGTCTTTTACTTACATTCTAGGTTGCTTGAAAGGGCTTCGAAGCTCAGCGACGACAGGGGCGGCGGCTCGCTTACCGCGCTGCCTATTATTGAGACGCAGGCCGGAGACGTCTCGGCCTATGTTCCGACAAACGTTATTTCTATTACAGACGGTCAGATATACCTTGAGACCTCGCTCTTCCATTCGGGCGTTAGGCCTGCCATTAACGTTGGCCTTTCTGTTTCCCGTGTCGGTGGTTCGGCTCAGATCAAGGCCATGAAGCAGGTCGCCGGTACGCTCAGGCTCGACCTTGCGCAGTTCCGTGAGCTTGCGGCATTCGCGCAGTTCGGTAGCGATCTGGATCAGGCAACTCAGAACCAGCTCGAGCGTGGTAAGAGGCTTGTCGAGATACTTAAGCAGGGCCAGTATAAGCCGCTTAGCGTTGAAAAACAGGTCGTTGCTATCTATGCCGCTACAAACGGCTTTGTCGACGAGTACCCGGTAACCTCGGTCGTTAAGTTCGAGGCCGAGCTTGATGCATTCCTGGAGGCCAGACACACGGATCTTCTTCAGGCCATAAAGGATAAGAAAAAGCTTGATGACGATATCAAGGGCAGGATCGAGAGCGTGATCAAAGACTTTAAGGGCAGTTTTTCTGCTTAACGCAGTCCGGTGAGGAAGAAAGCTGAGACGGTTTGTTTTCGTTGCGGTCGGTAAGTTGTAAATAAAATTATCTAAAAAGAGAGTTTTTATATAGAATGGCGACATTAAGTGATATTAAGCGTAGGATCAACAGTGTAAAGAATACGCAGCAGATAACTCGCGCGATGAAGATGGTATCGGCTGCAAAGCTGCGGCGTGCTCAGGAAGATATCGTTTCGACCAGGCCTTACGCCGATAAGATAAAGACCCTTGTAGGGTCTTTATCCGGGATGGTTCCGTCCGATAGTAACCCTCTTTTTCAGAAATCGGCAGAGTCTCAGAGCTCAAAAGATACTAAAAAATCCAAGAAGCAGAAAGAGCCGGCTCAGCCCAGGTACGGTGCAGAGGAAGAGGCCGTAGCTGAAAAGAAGAAGATCGAACTTATTCTTCTTACCTCTGATAGAGGTCTATGCGGCGGCTTTAATACCGCGCTTACAAGGATGGCCGAGGGCTTTTTAGCCGACCATACTGATGACGACGTGACGCTCTACCTGATAGGTAAGCGTGGGGCCGATCACTTCAAGAGACGCGAGGGCAGCAAAAGCAGAGATATCGGTGTCGCAAGGCCCGACTACGCTATGGCTAAGGCAATATCAGCAGAAATTACCGAGGATTACCTCGAAGACCGTGCAGATGAGGTCTACGTTATATATAGCGAGTTTCAGAGTGCGCTTACCCAGGAGCCGGTTTTGCAGAAGATACTACCTGCTACCCCTCCGCCCGTTAAGGAAGAAGTTGCAGAAGCAGGCGGCGAAGCGGATACCGGCGACGTGGGCGATGTAAGTGATATGGACGAGTGTATTCTGGAGCCTTCGGCGCAGGAGGTCCTTGACAGTCTGCTTCCGAAATATATCGAGGTGCAGGTCTTCAGGTCTCTGCTTGAGTCCTCTGCCAGCGAGCACGGCGCGAGAATGACCTCTATGGACTCGGCCTCAAGGAACGCCTCGGATATGATAGATAACCTGACGCTTATCTACAACAGGGTCAGGCAGGCGGCGATCACAAAAGAGCTTATGGAGATCATCAGCGGAGCCGAGTCTCTTAAGTAACGGATAAATATTAAGCTAGTTTCAAGCCCTTGTATTACAAAAGGGCGCACTAAAAAGTATTTGATAAACGAAGCGTCGCGGATAATATTCAAATTGTCTGAGATGATTCACTCGGAGGTTTTTTAGAATGAGCGAGGATAAGAACTTAGGAAAGGTTGTACAGGTCATCGGACCTGTTCTAGATGTGGAGTTCCCGCCGGGGCATCTTCCATCTATATTTAACGCGCTTAAGGTTACGAACAAGAGCCTGAGCGATGAGCAGTGGAACCTCGTTATTGAGGTCGCCCAGCATATCGGAGAGAATCGGGTGCGCTGCATTGCTATGGACGGCACCGAAGGCCTTGTAAGGGGCGCGGCCGTTATGGATACCGGTGAGGGAATAACCGTTCCGGTCGGCGAAGCAGTGCTTGGCAGGATAATGAACGTAACGGGTGATCCTGTCGATGAGCAGGGCCCGATTGAGTCAAAGAAACGCTACCCCATTCACAGGCCTGCTCCAGAGTTTAAAGATCAGTCAACCAAGATGGAGGTCTTTGAGACGGGCATTAAGGTCGTTGATCTTCTAACGCCTTACTTGAAGGGTGGTAAGATCGGACTCTTCGGCGGTGCCGGAGTTGGTAAGACGGTTCTTATCATGGAGCTTATTAACAACGTTGCTATGCAGCACGGTGGTTACTCCGTCTTTGCCGGAGTCGGCGAGAGGACGAGAGAGGGTAACGATCTCTGGCGCGAGATGAAGGAGAGCGGTGTTATTGATAAGGCCGCGCTTGTCTACGGACAGATGAACGAACCTCCAGGGGCCAGAGCTCGCGTAGCGCTTTCGGCTCTTACAGTATCAGAGTACTTCAGAGACGAGGAAGGTCAGGACGTCCTTCTCTTTGTCGATAATATATTCAGGTTTGTTCAGGCCAACTCAGAGGTCTCGGCGCTACTTGGCCGTATCCCGTCTGCTGTTGGTTATCAGCCGACGCTCTCAACTGACGTTGGTGAGTTGCAGGAGAGGATTACCTCTACGACAAAGGGTTCTATTACATCGGTTCAGGCCATCTACGTCCCTGCCGATGACCTTACAGACCCTGCGCCTGCTACGACATTTGCCCATCTTGATGCGACCACGGTTCTCTCACGTCAGATCGCCGAGCTTGGTATTTATCCTGCGGTCGATCCGCTTGACTCGACCTCCCGCATCCTTGATCCTAATATCATCGGTGACGAGCACTATAATACGGCTCGTGAGGTTCAGCAGATACTTCAGAAATATAAAGACCTTCAGGACATTATCGCTATTCTCGGTATGGATGAGCTCTCTGAAGAAGATAAGCTCGTCGTATCAAGGGCGAGAAAGATTCAGAGGTTCCTCTCGCAGCCGTTCTTTGTTGCCGAGCAGTTTACCGGTCTTGCCGGAAAGTACGTTGGTATCGCCGATACGATGAAGGGCTTCCAGCAGATAGCGGCAGGCCAGCACGACGACGTACCTGAGCAGGCATTTTATCTCGTGGGTACGATCGAAGAGGCCCTTGAGAAGGCCACTACACTTTAATATTTAATTGGATTTGGGGAGTACTTATTTAGATGGCAGATGCAACGAAATTCGAGGTCGTAACTCCGACGGGTATTATTCTTTCGGTAGATGTTGACGAGGTCTATGCTCCGGGTCAGCTTGGCGAGTTCGGCGTGCTAGAAGGGCATACCGACCTTATCGGCAACCTGGCCTCAGGCGTTGTCAGATATAAGGCCGGCGGAACCGTAAAAAGTATTGCTGTTGGCGGAGGCTATGCAGAGGTCGCCCCGGGTAAGATAAATCTGCTTGTCGATATCGCCCTTATGGGCGAGGATATAAATGCCGCCGAGGTAAATGCAGAGCTCTCCGCCGCAGAAAAGGCGATAGACGGCGTTTCAGAGGACGACCCTGACTTCGCCGCCAATAAGGCCATTGCCGAGTTCGCAAAGATAAAGCTCGCTGCCGCAGGCGGCGCGTAACCCTTCAAGATAGTACAGTCCTCGCGCGGGTTAATTTTATCAACCTGAATTTGCCCGTGCGGCGAGCACCCCACATGCGTGGGGGCAAAGTCCAGTAGGAAGTTCCGTGCCGTGCGTAGTAAGAAATTATATTGATAGATTTAGCCGTACGCAGTACCGTGCCATGTGGCAAGCACTCTAAGGGGTCTCACAATGCGCAGACTTCTTCCTCTTTTTTTATTTATCTTCCTGTCTTTCTTCTTTTTAATATCCTCAAATGCTTATGCCATAAGGGTTATTCCTTATAGAGCGAGCCCTGATCAGGTCCTTGTCCTCTATAACGCCGACTGGCAGCCAAAGACTCTCCGAACAAAATCAATCAAGGGTGCAGTCCAGGAATCCAAAGAGCTTGCCGAGTACTACGCCCGCATCTATACGGATCCGGTAACGGGTAAGCGGCCCTACCTGCTTGGCCTTAAGTGCCGCCATAGAAAGTTCGACCGCGACCTGAATAATTGGTTTATAAAAGAGGAGAGTAACGATAACAGAAACGGTATCGTCTATAAGGGCAAGGGCCGCGCTCCGCGCGACCTGATTTTGCGCGATATGCGCAGGGTTGAGATAAAGATCAACGAGCCCGAGGCTGATCTGGATTCAATATCGGTAGTTATACGTTCGCGCAGCACAAAAGAGAAGAAGGTTGTGCGCAGGGCCGTTGCCAGCGGCGTAAAAGGTAAGGGCTATTATATAAAGAAAAAGAAGTCATCCAGTTCTTTGACCCTTGATGCCTCTAAATTTTTTAGAGGCCCGGTTACGGTCTTTTTCAGTATTAAAGATAACGACGGAAAGGTGATCAAAAAGCTCAAACTTCGCTATTATGATCATCTTGATTTTGAGTTCTCAGAGACAGGGCCGGACGGTGTCGCCGACGATAAGATCCTTGAAGAAGACGTCCTTATCCCTGTAAGAGAGTTTCTGGAAGATCCTAAGAACGCCCTGCCCAGCGGCGTTCTTCTTAAAGACCATATATTATATATTGTAGTCGTTCGCGGTATGCCGTTTTCCGCCAGAGGCGTCTTTGGAATAGAGCGGGGCGCGACCGTAAATAGGGGCGATCATGGTTCGCGCGGCTCCCTTGAGCAGCGCCTCCAGACGCTCTACTATGACTGGAAAGGGATGTTAAGGCCGTCGGTCGTGTCAATGTCGATGGCTAAAGGCCCTGACTCTGTGGGCGGGGTAGTGAATTATGCGATCACTACGACTATGCGCAGGTCGCAGACGGGGCAGAGGTGGAACCCGTATATGCATAAGGATGCATATACTTATATAAGGCGGGGCGCTTCGCAGCCTGTCTTTTATCAGTTGCCGCCGCTGAGGATTCAGAGAGAGCTTGTTCCGGAGGGTCAATTTGCATACGGCGTAACGCGTATCGACGGGGTGGATTTCAGCGGCGCGAAGAGGATAATAGATTATTCGTTGTATGCGTCAAAGTACCTGAGGCCTGAGATAGATTGTCGCGTAAGGGCAGCACTTGCAGAGAAAGGTAAAAAAAAGATCGCTGATTTGACTGAGCGTATGCGCAGGGCCGAGGAAGAAGGGCTTTGGGGCGCTGCTGAGCTTGAGGCATTAGGCTTTATAACTCAGGTAGATAAAGGTAATTATAAAGATAGTAACAAGCAGGGTCTGCCATTTCTGGCCCGTCCTGTGGGTGAGGACGGCGCGTGCGCCGAGGGTGCAGAGGCCAATTGGCGCTTAGCTGGTTTTTATCCCGGAGGGATGCACAGGCATGTTGAAAGTTCTAACGGCCTGAATTTTGGCAAGTCGTCGGTATGGCAGCAGCTCCGCAAGGGCGTTACGCTAACGGCCGGCGGTGCGCCGGCTTACGGCGGCGGCCCACATATAACGAACGCGACCTTTTGGGATAACAGGATACTAATGCGTTACCTCCTGCGCGGGCGAGATCTGGGCGGAGCCCTTCTGAACTCTACGTTATATGTAAACTGGTCGACCTCCCTTATAGGTGATCCTCTTATGCACCCTGATCTTTCAAAGACGGAAATAGACAGGACTCCTCCTGAACTCGATGGAGAACTCTCTTTTGAACAATATGTCGAGTTCAGGAAGGTATATCTTGAGTTACGGGCAAGGCTCAGTCATAGTAGAGAAGATCCGGAGGTAGCGCTTTTGAAGGCTACCTTTGTCGGGGCAGACGGCGATAAGATCACGGCGATAAGCCCTCTGTATTCCGTAAGGCCGCAGCTTACGGTAGAGGGGCTTAAGCCTGCTACCGAGTACAGGGTCCGGGTAACGCTTATTGATCCCTACGGTAATAAGACAAAGCTGCCCGAGAGGCGTATAAAGACAAAGGCCGTGAACTAGCCGGTTCCTGTTTTTTTCTTTTTTCTGCCTGAGATAAAGGCGACCTTTGTCTTGCCGTCCTTGACAAAGACCTTTACGGCCTTACCCTCCATGCCGAGTTTCTTCTGCTTGGAGGTGATGTTCTTTTGGAACTTCTCAAAGGTAACGCCCTTTGTCGACTCTCCGCAGTCCTTTCTGGAACTCAGGTATTTATCAAAGGCGTCTTTAAGCTTGGCCTCTTCTGGCGGGGCGGTTGCTTTGGTCGGCGGTTTTTCAGCTGGTAGTTCAGCCTTTAGAGTTGCCCCTCCTCCTTCGGCGCGTCTTTGGTAGGTTCCTTCTTCAATCATCCTGAGGGTGCGTCTCCAGTATTGTTTGTAGGTTGTAAACCTTGACGACAATGTAGAGAACTTGAATTTAAGAGAGGTGTTGTTTATAGGGACGCCTGTGTAGTGCAGAATAGTCTGCTCTACCTCTTTGCGCAGCTTAATGGGTTCGCGCTTCAAGACCCTCTGGAAGTATTGCTCGTAGTTGGCCTTAAGGCGTATTATTTTTGCCTCAAGGCCGAAGATTTCTTCATCCATACCCATTGTTAGATATTAGCAGAGTCTTTCGATAGTTGTAAAGCAACAAGAAAAAAAACTGCACTTTAAAAGCCTTGACGGGGCAGTAGGGTTATTATATCGTTTTATATATGAAAAATGTAATGGCTATAGTCCTTGCGGCAGGCAAGGGCACGAGAATGAAGTCTAAATTGCCCAAGATGCTCCACCCGGTAAGCGGCAAGCCCATGATATTTTATCCGGTCAGGGCCTTAAAAGAACTCAAGGTCGAGCGTACCGTCGTCGTCGTCGGTCATAGCTCTGAGCAGGTCCGCGCCGCCCTCCCTGATAAGCATGTAAGCTTCTGTGAGCAATCGCCTCAGCTTGGCACCGGCCATGCCGTAATGTGCGCCATCTCTGAGTTAACCGGCCTCGCCGTCTCCAAGGGGGAGGTCTTGATACTCTCGGGAGACGTTCCGCTTATTACTAAAAACACCCTCAAGGCGTTACTTCGTATACATCGCAGGAGTACAAAGGGCGTTAAGGGCCGTGCGGTAGAACATCCGGTGATATCGTTTATATCCGTCCTGATGGACGACCCCACCGGTTACGGGCGCGTCGTTCGAGACAATCATGACCGCGTCTGCGCGATAGTCGAGGATAAAGACCTCGCTCCGCCTCAGCGTAGCATCTGTGAGGTCAATACCGGTATTTACCTGATAGATTTTGCCTTTTTAAAGACCAACCTTAAAAAACTCAGTACAAAAAACAAGCAGAAGGAATACTATCTTCCCGATCTTATCTCGCTTGCTTACTCGCAGGGTAAGCGGGTAAAGGCCTTTACCCATCTCGACCCGGAAGAGGTCATGGGCATTAATAACCGTCTTGAACTGGCGCGTGCGGGCATGTTTATGCGCGAGCGTATAAACGAAGAGCATATGCTGGCGGGGGTTTCGTTTATAGATCCGTCTACCGCTTATATTGACTACGGAGTAAAGATCGGCGAGGATGTGGCGATATATCCTAATGTACACCTTGGCGGCGCAACAGTGGTCGGTGAGGGCTCTGTTATAGAAGAGGGTGTGAAGATCAAGGATTCACGGGTAGGAATTGGGGCTGTCATAAAGAGCCACTCGGTCATTGAGTCTTCTGTCCTTGGCGACGATGTGCAGGCAGGGCCTTTCGCAAGGCTCAGGCCGGGCACCAGGGTTAAGCGCGGTGTGCGTATAGGGAATTTTGTCGAGGTAAAGAACGCGACCCTTGGCGAGGGCGTAAAGGCCGGCCATCTTTCGTATCTCGGAGACGCCGTAATAGGTAAAGACGTTAATATCGGCGCGGGTACTATAATATGCAACTACGATGGGGTAGATAAACACAAGACCCATATAAAAGACAACGTCTTTGTCGGTAGCGATACGCAGCTTATCTCGCCGGTTACTATCGGTAAGGGCGCGTACATCGGCTCTGGCTCTACCATTACAAAGAACGTCCCTCCCGGCGCTCTGGCCTTATCAAGGAGTGAGCAGAGGGTTATAAAGGGTTGGGCCGCTAAGCGAGCAAAGACGGTTTCTCGTAAGAAGACCAAGGGGTAGTAGCATCTATGTGTGGGATAGTTGGATATATCGGGCAGAGGTCGGCCCGTGATGTGATAATAGACGGACTAAGGAAGCTTGAGTACCGGGGTTATGATTCCGCGGGCATAGCTATTTTTTGCGATGGCGACGGTTCTGAAATAATGCTTGAGCGCAGCGAAGGTAAGCTGGAGCGTCTGGTCGAGAAGCTAAAGGGAAAGGAGCTTGAAGGTTGCGTCGGTATCGGCCATACCCGGTGGGCCACGCACGGTCGGCCAAGCGAGGCCAATGCCCATCCTCATATGGAGGGCGGCGTTGCCGTCGTGCATAACGGTATAATTGAGAACTATCTTACGCTTCGCTCAGAGATGAGTAAAGAGGGTGCGGTCTTTAAATCCGAGACTGATACCGAGATAGTCGCGCACCTTATAGACCGCGAGATAAAGAAAGGTAATTCACTTAAGGCGGCCATGCAGGCCGCCCTTAAAAGGGTCAAGGGCAGCTATGCCCTGGCGGCCATCAGCCGGGCAGAGCCAGGTACGATTGTTGCCGCTAAGAAAGAGTGTCCTCTGGTCGTTGGTATAGGTGAGGGCGAAGCGCTTGTATCGTCGGATGTAACTGCAATTCTCGATATAACGCGCAGGGCCGTTTTCCTGGAGGACGGCGAGCTTGCTATTCTTACATGCGACGGCCTTGAGGTCACAGACCTTGACGGTAAGGTAATTGAGAAAGAAGAGCGTCTGATCGACTGGTCGCCTGTTATGGCGGAGAAGGGCGGGTATCGCCACTTTATGCTCAAAGAGACCCACGAGCAGCCGCGTGCGGTGATCGATACCTTTCGCGGCAACCTTATGGAAGAGGCCGGAGATATTTTTTTAGACGGCCTTGAGATCGATCTGGAAACAATCGAGAGGATATATCTGGTCGCCTGCGGAACCTCGTGGCACGCGGCCCTTGTCGGGAAATTCCTTATTGAAGACCTCTCCGCAATACCTACCGAGGTAGATCTAGGCAGCGAGTTCCGGTACCGTAATCCGCTTGTAAGTGAAAAGACGCTTATCATCGCTATATCGCAGTCCGGCGAGACCGCCGATACGCTTGCCGCCGTTAAAGAGGCAAAGGCCAAAGGGGCAAAGGTCGTAGCTATCTCTAACGTCGTTGAGAGCAGTATTCCAAGGCTCTCGGACTGGACGCTGTATACGCATGCAGGCCCGGAAATCGGGGTTGCCTCGACCAAGGCCTTTACTACCCAGCTTGTATCCCTTTATATGTTTGCGCTCTATCTCGGGCGTAGGGCCGGTACCGTCGATAGCGCGCGCGGCGTCGAGCTTATACGGGAGCTCGTCGAGCTGCCCGGTAAGATGGAAACGGCCCTTGCTACCGAGCAGGGTATAATGGATATCGCAAAGAGGTATTTTCACTTCAGGGATTTTCTCTATCTCGGGCGCGGCATTAACTATCCGATCGCCCTTGAGGGTGCGCTTAAGCTCAAGGAGATCTCATATATACACGCCGAGGGCTATCCCGCAGGCGAGATGAAGCACGGCCCGATAGCCCTTATTGACGAGGATATGCCGGTAGTCGTTATCGCACCGAAGGACCTGCATTACCCGAAGGTCCTCTCCAATATGCAGGAGGTAAAGGCAAGGGGCGGGCGTATTATCGCCGTTGTCAGCGAGGGCGATAGCGAGGTTTCTACTCAGGCGGATGACGTTATAGTAGTCCCCGAGGTCTCTGCCGAGCTCTCTCCCGTTATAATGACCCTGCCGCTCCAGTTGCTTGCCTATCATATAGCGGTTCTAAAGGGCACGGATGTCGACCAGCCCCGAAACCTCGCCAAGAGCGTTACAGTTGAATAAGATATGGAGTTGAGTTTTCTCTTAAAGGTCGTACTGTTTATATTTGCCTACCTGCTGGGTTCTATCCCTATGGGGCTTATTGTGGTGCGGCTTTGCGGTGGCGTTGATCCGAGAGGGGTTGGCAGCGGTAATATCGGGGCGACCAATGTCGGAAGGACCTCTGGCAAGAAGGCAGGGATAATAACGCTTATCGCAGATGCGCTGAAGGGGGTGATCCCGGTCGGGGTTGCGATCTACCTGGGGGCAGGCGAGTTCGTAATAGCCGAGGTCGGGTTGCTTGCGATCCTTGGCCATATGTTCTCGGTCTATCTTGGCTTCAGGGGGGGTAAGGGGGTTGCGACGGCCTGCGGGATCTTTATCGTAATATCTCCTGCGTCTCTGGGGTTAAGCCTTCTGGTATTTATCGTCGTGCTCTTGCTGTTAAACTTTGTCTCCGCGGCCTCAATGGCCGCGGCACTCTCCATGCCGGTCTTTTTATACTTAACCTCTGAACCGGTTACCTTCGTGGCACTTGGTGTTATTGCTGCTATACTTATAGTATATAAGCATTCCAGCAATATAGGAAAGCTCCTTGCGGGCACGGAAGACGGCTTTCGAAGAAGGTCTTAGATTGTTTCAGCCCCTGTATGACCGGTTCGTTTCTTAAAACTCAGCGAGGTATTATGCGAATAAAGCTATTACTTATAGCTGTGCTGGCAATGGTTGTTTGTCTGTTTGGCTCAGAGGCGGCAGTTGCAGAGCGTAAGGTCGTCTATATGCCGAACCCTTCTGTTGAGAAGGCCCTCGGCCTTACCTTGATCGAGCTTCGTGCCAAGAGCACATCAAGTACCGTCAGGACGATTGACGATGAGAGGGTAGAGGTATTTCTGTATTCGGATAACGAACGGGTGGAGACTGTTCAGAAGCCCTCTTGCGGCGTGGCTATAGGGGATAAAAAACGGCAGGGCCGCTATATGCTGGTCTCTGTAAAACGCGGGTTTGTTACCTCCAAGATAGTCCTTGGCGAGGATTATTTTTTTATAGAGGGGCTGCTTACGCGACGGGTAAACGAAGGCCTGCGCAGCCTGCCCGGCGGCGGTGATAATCTTTTTGCTATATATCAGCACCTTGGATGTACTATTAAAAGTCTGGAGTTCTTTAGCCTTGAGGCGGACGGCACACTTAAGAGAGTACCTTTCAGAGATCAGGACGGTCTTGACTTTACAAAGGTCTTTACCGGCTTTGGAGGGGACGTTGGGCGAAGCGGTAAGGCCTTTGTCTTCTGTAGTCCGTACGCCGCTATAAAGCATACTATCTGCCTTTCTTATAACTATACTGGTAAAGAGTTTGCGCAGGCAAGGTCCTGGATGGCGCCTTTAACAAGGCGCAAAGGTAATAAAGACCCGGCCCCCGCTTATACGACGCGCAGCGGGGCGAGGTATGCCCTTTTCAGTTACCTGATGGCGTTTAGTAAGGGGGAGTACAAGAGGGCCGCTCATTACTTCGGGGGGTCGTACAGTCTTCTCAGAAGGATGAATCCGAACCTTAAGACCAGCAGTTATAAGCCCGAGGGTTATGAGTATCTAGACCGTTATTGTAGGGTTAATGCGGGTAAGTGTTATATTCCAACCTCTATAAAGGACAGCGTCTTTGTCGTCGGCGGTAAAGGGGAAAGTGAAAGACTGATAGCGACGCTCGGAAAGATAGATAGTAGCGACGGTACTATCAAGTTTAATGTCGAGTTCGTCTCTCCGGGCTATAAGCGGCTTGAGATCAACGGCAGGACGAGTTTTGTCTTTAAGGTTTTACAGACCTCCAAGGGTTTCAGGGTTCTGACCCTGCCGCCCCGTCAGAAGAGGTAGCTTCGATCTCGAGGTGGACGGTATGAGGGGGCGGGTATGACTGAAACCCTATTTGGCGAATTGCTTCTCTACCTTGCGTTGCTCTTTGCCCTAACCTACATTCTGGCAGGATTCCTTACAAGGATCAAGGTCCCGGTTATTCTGGGTGCGCTTTTCGTCGCCATGGCCGCGCACTACACACCTATTGGTCCGCATCTATTAAACACTCCTCTCTACGAACCCTTTAGCTTTCTTGCCCGGTTCGGTATTTTTTTTCTCCTCTTTTATATAGGCCTTCAGATAGATCTTAAAGAAATGAGAGGGCTTGGCAAAGATATTGTCTGGTGTACCGTCCTTAATACGACTGTTCCTTTTTTATTTGGTATGGCCGTTATGCTCGGCCTCGGATATGGTTACTTGATAGCATTTGTCGTAGGACTTACCCGGATGCCTACGGCCGAGGCTGTAATAATTCCTATTCTTGATGAGTTTCAACTTATACGAACACGCGTTGGGTCTTTCATTATAGGCGCAGGTACTCTGGATGACATAATCGAGGTCTTTGTTGTTGTTCTGGTCTCGGTCTGGGTCGGGGGCGAGGCGGGCAACGCAAGCTCGGCCTTTTTTGCCGGGAGTGCACTGCAAGGTCTTTTTGTCTCCGTAATTATATTTATAGTGTTTGCAGTTGTCTGCTACAGGTGGTTGCTGCCGTTTATGGGCAGATGGCTGCCCGGGCGTCCCCGCAACCTTATTATGCTTGCGATGCTTGTACTGATGGGATTTGGCGGTCTCGCCGAATACGGCGGGCTCGGCATGGTGGTGGGGGCGATAACCGCCGGCGTCCTGATACGTCCTGTCTTTAACTCCATGGGGCTTGCCGGTGAGCAGGCAACCCAGACGATACAGTCTGTATGTTACGGCTTCTTCGGTCTGATCTTCTTCTTCTGGGTAGGGCTGAGCCTTGATCTCGGAAGCATTGCGCAGGCCCCTCTTCTGGCTGTTTTGCTCTATCTTGCCGGAACTATCGGTAAGCTCGTCGGTGTGTTTTTGATGGTCCCCATGAAGAAGATCTCCACGCGTGAGGCGTGGACAATCGGCATAGGCCTTGATGCACGTCTCACTACAGAGATTATAGTTGTCAAGATGTTGTTTGAGGCAGGCCTTATAGATAAGACCTTGTTTACGGCTCTGGTAGGGGCGGCCTCATTTACCGCTATTTCCGTACCGCTGCTCTTCACCCTGCTGATGCGTCGCTGGGGTGAAGATCTGAGACGTGCCGGTAATACCCGTTAAGGGTAAGGAGGTTCTGCAGGTGAAGGAGAAGGATTTAATTCTGCTATGTCTGGACATGGAAGAGGGCTCGGAGGAGCTTTTAAGGCGGGGTGCGCTCTATGCAAAACGCCTGAACCAACCCCTGAGCCTTCTATACGTGCTGCTGTCCTCCGGTATTCAGGACGAGGTCTCCGCATTAAAGAGTCTGGAAGAGTTGGCTGTGAGAGTCCCTGAGGCCGCTGATGCCACCGCTGTAGTAAGACGAGGCTGTGTTGAGGAGGAGATACTGGATTACGTTCGAGAAGAGTCCGTTGAGTTGGTGATCCTCGGACATAGGCACAAGGCGAAAAGAGAGAGGGTGCATGTAGGGAGTACGGTAGGGACGGTGATATCTCTTGCGCCCGGCGCGGTACTGGTCCTTGCTCTGGGCGGGAAGGTATGAACCTTAACAGGCACGTGCACCGGTTTTACCTATGAGTAAGCCTTCCCTCTTACTTTAAAAGCATGGATTGTTTGGCATTTATTTTAGTTATGACAATTGTCATAGTGGTTATTGTTAAGTATTGTTATGGTAATCCATATTGTAGCACTGATAGTTCCTTTTATGGCAGTTGTCGCGGTGTAAAACCAATTATAATGGATAAGTGTTGTAAACCGACAAACTTTTAGGGGGGGTATAAGGAATGGATACATGTGAGGCAATAAAGGCGAGAAGGTCTGTTAAGGGTTATGATCCGGAGCATCGGCTTAGTGCGGAAGAAGAGAAGGAGTTGCTTTCTCTTGCTATGTTGTCGCCTACGGCCTTTAATATTCAGAATTGGCGTTTTGTAGTAGTCAGGGATAAGGAATTGCGCGCCAGTATACGTGAGGTTTCGTGGGGGCAGGCGCAGGTGACGGATGCTTCTTTGTTGATTGTTCTGTGTGCCGATCTAAAGGCATGGGAGAGAGACCCTGCCCGTTATTGGAAGGACGCCCCGACAGAGGTGCAGGACTTTATCGTACCTGCGATAGACGGTTATTACAGGGATAAAGATGACGTCCAGCGCGACGAGGCGATGCGTTCTTGCGGGATCGCTGCGCAGACGCTTATGCTAGCGGCAAAGTCTATGGGTTATGATAGCTGCCCAATGGACGGCTTTGACTACGACGCGGTCGGTAAGCTCATTAATCTACCCGAAGATCACGCAATAGCGATGTTCGTTGTAATAGGCAAGGCAGTAAAAGAAGCATGGCACAGAGGCGGTCAGCTTCCTATGGAAGATGTCGTGCTGGAGGACGGCTTTTAACTACCTCTTGAGGGGGATTTTCTATAGTTTTTTTATCCGCTGTTTTTTCTTACGATCTTTTTTAGAGGCCCTGAATGCAGGGCCTTTTTTTTGTCTTCCGTCGTCGTAGTCGTCGTCATCACCGTCGCCGCCCTTTGTATCCATCAGCTCGCACTGCGCAAGCAGTTCGGCGAACTCAGAGGAGGGTATGACAACGGCGCTTTTATCTTCAACAAAGCGTGCGATATCCCTATCCGAGGTCACGATGGTTAGCCCCGAGCCCTGCTCGGCGACCATCTGCTTAAGGACGTAGTCGGCCTCTTCGCCGTGGCGCGAGTAGATTACCTTGACCCCTTCGCGTACCTCCTGGTTGCGCGAAAGATAGCCGGAACGAATACCGTCAAAGACGACCGTGATACTCAGCCCCTTTAGTCTTTTGTAGGTGATAAGCCGTTCTATCAGTTCTTCGCGGGCCTGCTCTATATCAGGTACGTGAAGTCCTATGCCTGACGAGGCCCCTATCAGGTTGTAGCCGTCTATCGCGATCCGTAGCGCCATTTAAAGAGGTTAGCAGATTCCCGTTTTATCTGCAAGGAACAGGGCTGCGGCCCTTGTTTGCGTTGATTATTATTTGTGCAGTTTTGTGTGCAGGTGCATAATAATTGTTCTCGCTATACGTGGCGTCAAGCCAGAAACCCTTTAAAATACAAGGGTTTGAAAACGGCACGCTAATTGCAATAGTATATAATTAAAATGAGGTCTGGTTTGTGATGCCGATTTAATATTAGGCTTCACACCGGTACTTCTTTATGGTATATTTTTAAACTTAATCAGCACTTTGGAGGGTCATAGATGAAGAAAATCGAGGCGATTATAAAACCGTTTAAATTGGATGAGGTCAAGGAGGCCTTAAACGATATAAATATAAAAGGTATTACTGTATCCGAGGTCAAGGGCTTCGGTAGGCAGAAGGGGCATACCGAGCTCTACCGTGGCGCAGAGTACGTTGTGGACTTCCTGCCAAAGATAAAGCTTGAGATAATAGTCAGGGAAGAGCTGGTTACAAAGGTCGTCGATACCATAGTAGAGACCGCAAAGACCGGACGTATCGGTGACGGCAAGGTCTTCGTGCTTCCTGTCGAAGAGGTCGTAAGGATCAGAACGGGCGAGCGCGGCGAAGACGCTGTATAGCCAGGTCTGAATTGTCTTTAAATTAAATAATAATAAACAGCTTGATTTATTAAGGAGGACGCAAGGATGGATGTAAAAGAGGTTATGAAGTACGCCAAGGACAACAATGCCAAGATGGTGGATTATAAGTTCTTGGACTTTATAGGGATATGGCAGCATTTTACAACACCTATTTCTCAGTTCGAAGAGGACATCTTTGAGGACGGTCTTGGTTTTGACGGCTCAAGCATACGCGGATGGCAGCCCATCCACGCAAGCGATATGATCGTCATTCCCGATCCCGAGACCGCGATGATGGATCCCATTATGGAGGTCCCGACCCTTAGCTTTATCTGTAATATTTTCGATCCTATCACAAAGGAGCCTTACTCAAGGGACCCCAGGTATGTAGCTCAGAAGGCAGAGGCTTACCTTAAGTCGACCGGAATAGGCGATGAGATCTTCATAGGCCCCGAGCCTGAGTTCTTTATCTTTGACGATGTTCGCTTTAGCGAGGGCGCGGACCATAGCTTCTTCCATATCGACTCGGAAGAGGGCCAGTGGAACAGCGGCCGTGAAGAGCATCCGAACCTTAGCTATAAGACAAAGCATAAGCAGGGTTACTTCCCTGTAGCGCCGACCGATACCCAGCAAGATCTGCGCACCGAGATGTGCCTTGTCCTTGAAGAAGTAGGCATTGAGGTCGAGTGCCAGCATCATGAGGTTGCAAGCGCCGGTCAGGCCGAGATAGATATGAAGTTTACAACGCTCCTTAAGATGGGCGATCAGCTTAAGTGGTATAAGTACCTGATAAAGAACGTCGCAAGACGTTGGAACAAGACCGTTACCTTTATGCCAAAGCCTGTTATGGGCGATAACGGTACGGGTATGCACGTGCATCAGTCGATATGGAAGGACGGTAAGCCGCTCTTCGCCGGCGACGGCTACGGCGGTATGAGCGAGATGGCGATGTACTACATCGGCGGAATACTCAAGCACGCAAGGGCACTCAATGCATTTACCAACCCGACTACGAACTCTTATAAGAGGCTTGTACCGGGCTTTGAGGCTCCGATCAATCTTGCTTACTCAAGCCGTAATCGTTCGGCCTCGGTAAGGATTCCGATGTATTCTTCATCACCAAAGGCAAAGAGGATAGAGGTCAGGTTCCCTGATCCTTCCTGCAACGGCTACCTTGCTTTCTCGGCGATGATGATGGCGGGCCTTGACGGCATACAGAACAAGATCGATCCGGGCGATCCGCTCGATAAGGATATATACGGCCTTTCCCCTGAGGAGCTTGCAAAGGTTCCTTCAGCAGCCGGTTCACTTGAGGAGGCCCTTGAGGCCCTTAAGAACGATCACGAGTTCCTGCTCAAGGGTGACGTCTTTACAAAGGACGTAATTGATAAGTGGATAGAGTATAAGACCGTGAACGAGGTTCAGGAGGTGAGGCTCAGACCTACTCCTAAGGAGTTCGATCTATACTTTGACTGCTAAACGGTAGTTCGATAGTAGATAAGATAAATTCTAAAAGCCCCGACCATAATGGTCGGGGCTTTTTTTTATGTCTATATAGTTCTTTATTGTTATTACTTTTTGAGGTGTTTTTGCCAGTCAAAAGCTGGATTACCGGCGACGATGAAGTAGGGGTTCAGGAGGTCTTCTTTGTTGTAAGTGAGGTCCTTGCCGTCGAGGTCTGTAACGCGCCCGCCTGCGGCGGAAACTATGCAGTGCGCGGCCCCTGTGTCCCATTCCATAGTAGGGCCGATCCTCGGGTAGAGGTGCGCCGCACCTTCTGCTACAAGGCAGAGCTTCAGTGAGCTTCCCATGCTCAGGGCCTCGACCCCTCCGTTGTCTTCCTGGGCTTTCTCAATTCTACCTAGAAAATCTTCAAGCTCTTTGTTACGGTGTGAGAGGCTGGCAACTACCTTGAGTTTTCCCTCGTTGTAGCCGAGCGTTGTTATCTCTTTTGGTTGCTTGCCCTGGCTGCTCTGCTTAAAGGCGCCGAGCCCCACCAGTCCTGTGTAGGTCGTTCCGGTCGTCGGCATATGAACGACCCCCATAACCGGCGAGCCGTCTTTGATAAGCGCTATATTCACCGTAAACTCACCGGACTTCTTTATAAATTCTTTTGTACCGTCAAGCGGGTCTACGAGCCAGAATATATCCCATGCCCTGCGCTGGCTGTACGGGGCTTCTTTGCATTCTTCCGAGAGTATCGGTACCAGCGGGGTAAGCCTCTTAAGCTCTTCAATTATAACCTCGTTCGCATCGGTATCGGCGCGTGTAAGAGGAGAGTTCCCCTCTTTGTAACTTATATCAAAGTCCGCGCTCTCGTAGACCTCCATTATTGCGGCTCCGGCCTTTACCGATAGTTCAGCGATCTTACAGAGGAGTTCTTTGTCTATATTCATTTGGAGTTTCCGTTGAGCTCTATTATTTTTTTAATAACGTCTGTCGTTGATCGGCCTTTTGCCAGAGGTATGCGCGCTACCTTGCCGCCGCGATCTTTTACGACGTCTTCACCTACGATCTGACCGTTTTTCCAATCCGCGCCTTTTACCAGTACATCGGGGAGTATGGCCTTTATAAGTTTTATCGGGGTCTTCCCGCTGAAGATGACGACGTAGTCAACGGCCCCGAGCGCGGAGAGCAGCTCTGCACGGTCTTTTTCAGGGACGATAGGACGTCCTGGCCCTTTTATCTTCCTGATCGAGCTGTCGCTATTGAGGCCGACTACGAGAATGTCCCCGAGAGAGCGGGCTTTCTTCAGGTATCTCGCATGTCCTGCATGCAGGATGTCAAAGCAGCCGTTCGTAAAGACTACCTTCTTCTTGGCCTCGGAGAGTTCTGTCAGTAGTTTTTTTAGAGAGACGGTCTTGCCCATTGTGGTTACCTACCTGTATTTTTCTGTGGCAGGCTTATTTTTATCATACCCTGATGACTCTGGCAAGGGTCAGGGCGTAGACCTCGGCGCCGCAGGCAGAGAGCACTCTGGAGCATTCTTTGATCGTCGCCCCTGTGGTATAGACGTCGTCGACGAGAAGGACTTTTTTATCTTTAAAGGCGTCTTTATCTATTACGGAAAAAGCCCCTTTAACGTTGGCTACCCGTTGGCGGCCTTTAAGTTCGATCTGAGAGCGTGTATCTCTTTTGCGTTGCAGGTTTCGGTAGTCGATACCTGCATTCTGTAAAGGGCGTTGGCTGTGTAGAAGTTCTCTGGCCAGGAGCAGCGATTGGTTGAAGCCGCGCCTTTGTAGGCGATTTTTGTGTAGAGGTATGGGGACAATTTTATCAAAGTCCTTGGTTATTCCGTCCAGGGCCCGGGCGGCGAGGGCTGCGAGCGTCGGGGCGAGCAGTGTTCTGCCGTTATATTTAAAGTTATGGATCGCGCCGAGCAGCGGGCCGTCGTAATGAAAGGCGCTTCTGGCAAGCTTGTAGGGAGGTTCTGCCTTTATACACGCGCCGCAGCGGGCAACGCTGCCGGCCCCTGCTAAAGGTGTGCCGCATAAAGAGCAGATAGGCGAGGTGATGGCACGGGTCCCTTTCTGGCATTCCAGGCAGAGGCCGTCTTTTACTATGAGGCAGTCTTTAGTGATAGCTTTGGATTTTGCGCATAGCGGGCAGAGGGGTGGAAAAATAAGGTCGGTAAAGGAGCCGAGGAGTTTTCTTGCGTTGTTGTTCATAGTTGATTTTGGTTGATTTTGCCTCTTTTGCCAATGTAAGCGCAACCGTGCCGGCCAGCTTTTATATGTAGTCTTCTGACGAGGCGGGGATGGATATATGAAAGGTGGTGCCGTCCTTAGAGCTCTCAAACCATATATCCCCTCTGTGATCTTTTATTATGCCGTAGCTGATAGATAGGCCAAGCCCCGTGCCTTCGTTAACGTCTTTGGTCGTAAAGAAGGGCTCAAAGATGCGTTCTTTGATCGCTTCGGGGATGCCGTAGCCCGTGTCCTTGAATGTAACGGTGGCGTAACGTACGCCGTGAATTTCAGTAGCCGAGCTGGCGACCTCTATGGTGCCGCCCTCTGGCATAGCGTCGCGCGCGTTGGTGATTATGTTTATAATGACCTGCTCCAGACGGTTCGGGCGGCCTTTGACCTGAGGTATCTCACGCAAGTCGAGTTTTACGTTGATATGTTTGCTCCTCAGTATCTCTAATATCAAGAGCAGGCTATTGTTGATTATATTATTGAGGTTGATATTGATCATCACCTCGTCGTCAAGTCTTGAAAATGCCTTGAGGTGGGAGATCGTCTTTTCCATCTTCTTTGTGGCGGAATTAATGAATCTCAACTTTCCAATCTGCGGTGAGCCTTCATCAAAGTCGCGGATAAGGTGTTGGGATATCCCTCTGATAACGGTAAGCGGTTGATTAAGTTCATGTGCGAGCCCTGCCGTTAACTCTCCAAGGGCTTTAAGTTTAGTGGTCTGCACCAGTTGGGCCTGTGTCTCTCTTAGTTCAAGGTTAGTCGCCTGAAGTTCTTTTTCACTGTGGTCCAGGTTTTTAAGCATATAAAGTACGCCCTCCCTGAACTCTTTCAGGCTTGAGATGCTCTCGGATAGGTCTTTTTTTGTCTGCTCGAGTTCTCTGGAGAGGCTGTTTTTTTCTCTGAGGTCTTTTGCCAGTATTATGGTATAGCAAGAGCCGGTTGTGCCGTCGGTATATGGAACTATGGAAAGGTCTACCGGTATGAGTACCTTTGAGCGCGCTTTTAGAGTTGCGTTGAAGCTGCCTTCTCTGACTGAAGAGGTCTTCTCTGCGATATCGTCAAAGCTGGAGCGTTCTTTTAAGATAAGGTTCAGCGGGCTGCCTTTGAGTTCACCTGCGGAGTAATCAAGCAAGTCCAGAAGTTTTTTGTTGGTATCTTTGATAAGGCCTTTGTCGTCGGTAAGTATGAAGGCCTCTGTGATCGAGGCGAGGATCTTCTGTGAGAGTGTTGTCCTGTCGGAGGCCCTCTGGTGAGCGGCAGATCTGTTGGTATTGGTTTTTAGCAGAAGAGGAGGCCTGGGTGTTTTGTCCTGGCGCTTGGCGTAGCTGTACTTATTATCTGCTATTGTTGTGCTAATGTTCTTGACTGAACTCTTCCGCATAGCTGACCCGGGTGGTGTTTTTAGGGCTGTAGGTGTCAGGGAAGAGCCCTTCCCTTTAGTTCGGAGGTGTTGTTCAAAGAGCCGTTGATAATGCACTTTAACTGGAGATAAATATATCATAATTTGAGAAGAGAGTCAACGAGCCGGTACCTTGGGGCTTTGCTTTCCCGGTGGACTTTATTTGAGGTAATGCGCGGTGACAAAGAACTTTTAAAAGCCTTTTTCGTGTGCTAAACTGCGTTGTATTGCTTATTTAGAGTAGTTGATATTGTCTGCGGCGTGTAGTTTGGAACGGCACCAACCGCCCTTTATTTTAATAGAAGAGGTTAAAGATTTATGGCTTTTGGAAGACTTAGATCCAGGCTAGCCAAGACACACGACGCCATTATGGGCGGCATTCAGTCTGTTGTCGGAGTGGGCGGCAAGGGCGACGGCAAGGACAGTGAGGTCTCGATGGAGAGCCTTGAGGAGGCCCTTATAAGGGCCGATGTCGGGGTCAATCTGTCTATGGAAATAGTCGAGGAGCTTTCTAGGGGTTCCTGGCGAGATACGGAAGGCCTCAGAGAACGTCTGAGCGAGAAGGTGCAGGGTATCCTCAGGCAGGTCGAGGGTCCTCTGGACGTCTCTGTCTCGGCCACGCCTTATGTGATCATGGTAGTCGGTGTAAATGGTGTTGGAAAGACCACGACCGTCGGTAAGCTCGCTACCTGGCTTACGGACAGGGGTAAGACCGTTATGCTCGGGGCAGGAGATACCTTTAGGGCAGCAGCGGTGGAGCAGCTTGAGGTATGGGGCAAGCGCGTGGGGTGTACCGTTGTCAAGCACCACGCAGGCGGAGATCCAGGGGCGGTTGCTTTTGATACCATTAAGTCTGCCAGGGCCAAAAACATCGATGTCGTTATCCTTGATACCGCGGGCAGGCTGCATACCAAGGTCAACCTTATGGAAGAGCTTAAGAAGATCCAGAGGGTCGTCCAGCGCGAGATACCCGACGCCCCTCATGAAAATCTTCTTGTCGTAGATGGCTCGACCGGGCAGAACGCCCTTGATCAGGCGCGTCTCTTTAATCAGGCGGTCGGGGTGACCGGTATGGTAGTGACCAAGCTGGACGGTACGGCAAAGGGCGGAATAGTCATACCTATCGCAAATGAGTTGAAGGTCCCTATTCGTTTTATAGGCGTTGGCGAGGGCGTGGATGATATGAAAGAGTTTTATGCCGATGAATTTACGGATGCACTGATATAGGTCTTATTTTTTTTAATTGAGAGAGGGTTATGAACGAGAGACTTTCAGGGTTCTATGAGCTTTATTTAAGACGAAGGAGTATACGGGAATTCTCCGGCCGTGATATAGAAGAAGACGTGCTTCGCAGGCTCCTTGAGGTGCTGCGTATGGCGCAGAGCGCGGCAAACAGGCAGCCTTGGCACTTTATAGTAGTCAGGGACGAGCAGCGCGAGGCCTTTAATGAGGTCTTTACCAAGGACGGTTTTAAGGCAGCTCCGGTCTTGATAGTAGCTTGCGCCGAGCCGGAAAGGGCCTGGGAAAGAAAGCCGGATGGCCGTAATTATGCGTGGGTAGATGTGACGATAGCGGTAACCGAGATGATAGGGGCCGCAACGGCAGAGGGGGTCGGTTCTTGCTGGGTCGCTGCTATCGAGCCCCTTAAGGTAAAGGAATTGCTCGGAATACCCGATAAAATAGATGTGGTCGGGGTTATTGCCATGGGTTATCCAAATGAAGAACTCAGGCAGATAGAAAAAGACCGGTGGCCGCTGGAGAAGATAGTTCACTACGGAAAATGGTAAGATGCCGCATTACGTTTTAATTTTAGTCAGCTATGGAAAACAGGATGACCGAAGACGCAGAAAATACAGAAGCAGACCATGTGGTCTTAAGGCCTGAGAGAAGGGGAAAGCTCAGGAGCGCCCTGCTTGTTTTAAAGGTTGAGAGCGAGAGTGGGGGTGAAAACACACTCTTCGGCTATGCCAAGAGCATTGCTCCGAATGGGATGTTTATAGCTACCGTTAATCCGAAGCAGGTCGGCAGGCAGTTTATGATCAGTTTCGAGCTTCCAAATACCGGTACAAAGGTAGCCTGTAGTTGCCGGGTCATGTGGAGCAGGGATTATGATTCGAACCTGAAGAATGAGCCCGGTATGGGTATAATGTTCCTTGACCTGCTAGCAGAGTATAGTAAAGAGATAGAGGGCTGGATAGAGGAAGAAGGAAGGAAGAATAAAAAGACCAAGCCGCGTTTTATAGCCGATAGAGAGAGCAAGGCTCGGGATGAGGCCGAGGCGGCGGTAGCCGGTGAGGCGGGTAGCCCAGAAGATGCCGACGCCGACGTAGAAGGCGAGGGCTCCGGTGAAGGTGGCGGCGAAGGCGGCGAATAGTAGCCTGGAAGGTTGCCGGAGAATAGAAGCCGGAGAATAGAAAATAGCAAAGGGAGGGTCTTTAAAAAGACCCTCCCTTTTTAGTTTTTTAGCTGTCTTAAAATCAATGGAAATTATTCTGCAGGGCTGAACCTGAATTTTTGTCCGCCTACCGAGGCTTCATACATGAGGCCGTTTTTAGCGACTGTAAAGATAGCGACCCCGCCTGAGTACCCTGCGTTTGCCGATGTCCCTGCCGTTGCGGCTATGGCCGAGAACTGTGCTCCAAGCTTGAAGCGGCCTGCGGTAAAGTCGTCGAGGGCGTCCCTGTCTTTAAAGAATATTATCTCGCTATAGACCTGACCTCCGAGTTGAAAACCTATCGTCAACTGGGTTAGGCTGGCGTTACCAATATAGTCGCCTTCTTCATATACCTTCCCTTTGCCATGCGCGCCGCCGATGCCTATAGCGCCCTTGCCCACAGACGGGAAGACGGCATAGCCGTAGGCCTTCTCAAAGAATAGATTAACTCCGGGGTTTTTATTTTTAAGGGCGGCGATAGCCCTGGCCACCTCATTGTCTCCAACATTTTGATCCGTTGCTTTTTCTTTTGCCCGGGGGTTCCATCCGGCGTCTGCCGGCACGGGTGCGGTAAAGGATAGGGCAACAAGGGTAAGAAGCGCGATAGTTACGGCAAGTATCTTGTTCATAAATATTCTCCGTTATATATTTTAGTTATTTTACCGTCCAGAAGGTCTCGCCGTCGCGGTCTTCAAGAAGGATGTTTTTCCCTGTTAATTGATCGCGTATCTCATCGGCCTTTTCAAAGTCCTTTGCCGCGCGGGCAACGAGTCTTTCTTTGATAAGTCCCTCGATCTCTGCGCTATCAATGCCTGCTCGTTCTTTTATCTCCGTGAAATACTCGGTCGGTGTCTTGGCAAAGACGCCGAGTATAGTTGAGACCTCTTTAAAGAATTTAACGGTCGCACCGAGTTCTTCAAGAGGAATTTCAGTCCCTTTTTTCTTTGTCTTGTCGAGCAGGCGATTAATCTCGGCCACCTCTTCAAAGACCTTGCCGATGGCAAGCGCGGTATTGAAGTCGTCGTTCATGGCCGAGTCGAAGTCCGCGATTTTTTTCTTATAGCTCTCTTCGGAGAAAACAGCTGCTCCGCCCCCGCTCTCTTCTATTCTTCTTACGGTTCTGTAGAAACGCTCGGCCTTGGCCTCGCTCTCCGTAAGCGTATCCGCGGTGTAGTCTATTGGGGAGCGGTACTGGCTGGAGAGTAGAAAAAGGCGAATGCTCTCGGCCGAGTTCTTCGAGAGCGCCTCGCTGATGTTCAGGATATTGCCAAGCGATTTACTCATCTTTTCTTTCTCGATATTTACAAAGCCGTTGTGTATCCAGTAGCGGGCAAAGGGCTTACCCGTGGCCGCCTCGCTCTGTGCTATCTCGTTTTCATGGTGCGGGAAGATCAAGTCCTTGCCGCCGCCGTGTATGTCTATTGTCTCGCCGAGGTACTCAAGACACATGGCCGAGCACTCGATGTGCCAGCCCGGGCGCCCATTGCCCCAGGGACTCTCCCACCAGGGTTCGTCTTTCTTACTGGACTTCCAGAGGGCGAAGTCCAGAGGGTCTTTTTTTCGCTCGTCTACCACTACGCGCGCGCCGCTCTCAAGGTCTTCTATGTTTTTGCCGGAGAGCTTTCCGTAGCCTTCAAACTTCCTGACCGAGTAGAATACGTCTGCGCCGACGGCGTAGGCGTAGCCTTTCTCTATCAGCGTCTCGATAAGTTCTATTATTTTATCTATTGATTCCGTTGCGCGCGGCCTTTTGGTCGGCAGCTCAATTCCGAGCGCTGACATATCGGTATCAAAGCTCTCGATATAGCGCTCGGCGATCACCTTCCAGTCTTCCTTGTCGTTATTGGCGCGTTTTATTATCTTGTCGTCTATATCGGTATAGTTGCGCGTGTAGTTTACGTCGTACCCCAGATGCTTGAGATACCGGTATATAACGTCAAAGGAGACGGCGCTGCGCGCATGCCCGATATGGCTCTGGCTATAGACGGTAGGGCCGCAGACGTAGAGGCGTATTTTACCGTCTTCCAGTGCGGTGAATTCTTCTTTCTGATTGGTAAGCGTGTTGTAGATTTTAAGCGTCATTGATTATCCTCATTATCCAAGGCGGCCTCTGCGCTGCGTTAGATGTTTTTATTGGTTATAAGGGCTACCGCCGAGGCGCTTATCGCCTCACCGGCTCCGGTGGAGCCGAGTCCTTCTTCTGTCGTTGCCTTTATATTTATTGCGTCTTCGGCGCAGCCGGCGGCGCGTGCCGTCATCTCTATCATCGCAGGTATATGCGGGGCTAGTCGCGGCTCCTGACATACGATCGTTGCATCTACATTGCCGATCTCGTAGCCGGCCTCTGTTAAGAGCTTCGCTGTTCTCTCAAGGAGCAGCAGGCTTGATATTCCTTTGTAGGCATCGTCCGAGGGCGGGAAGTGCTTGCCGATATCACCGAGGCCTGCCGCGCCAAGAAGTGCATCTATGATAGCGTGCAAGAGTACGTCGGCATCCGAGTGGCCGTCCAGTCCCTTTCTGAATTCTATCTCGAGCCCGCCCAGTATCAGCGCTCTATTACGCGCTAATCTGTGCAGGTCGTAACCGTAACCAATTCTCATAAAATTAACTTTCCTTGCTTTTTTATTTTATCTAGTCTTTAGTATCGCCTCAGCCAGGGGTATGTCCTCGGCTGTCGTTATCTTAATATTTTCGTAAGAGCCCTGGACGACCCTTACCTCGATTCCGAGCCTCTCTACCAGAGAGCTTTCGTCCGTGCAGATAACGTTGTCCTTACGGGCAGCTCTTGAGGCCTCGATTAAAATATCGCTTAGAAAGCCCTGCGGGGTCTGAACGGCCCGGAGCTGTTCTCTGGGCGGCGTCGCGCGAATTATACCATCGCCTGTGACCTCTTTAATCGTATCTTTTACCGGCATTGCCACAACACCGCTGCCGTACTCTTTTACAGAAGTTACGGTAGCCTCTATTATCTCCCTTGTGATAAGCGGTCTGGCCCCGTCGTGTACCAGTATTATATCGCAGCTAAGGTTCTTTGCGGCGTACTCCAGAGCGTTAGCGACGGAGTCCTGCCGTTCTTTACCGCCGCCAAGGATCGCTGCTACCTTTGTGAAGCCGTACTTTTCTACTATTTCTTTTCGGCAATACTCCAGGTCTTCGTCGGCCGTAACTACAATGATCTCGTCTACCTGCGGGGTCTTCTCAAAGACCTCAAGTGTGCGGGCAAGGACCGGACGGCCTGATAACTCCATATAGTTCTTTTTTATCTTCTTCTTGCCTGCCCTTTGTCCCATCCTGTTGCCCATGCCTGCCGAGGGGATAATGGCGAGTATCTTTGGCTTGTTGTCTTTTGGCATAGGCTTTGGCATGGACTTTGACATGGGTTAATTAAAGCATGACCGTATGCGGTGGTCAATAGCCGGGATAAGGAAACCTCGATGGTGGTTTATAATGGGCGTCCTTGACGGCTGTAAAGGGCCGTCACTAGATAGCCTGTTTTGCACAGATCGCCTGTTTTGAAAGATTGTGTGGCTTGAATAGAAAAGGCAGGGGTCAATCAACGGCCTTGAAGATAGGTTCTTTCTTTTTTCTGGCCTCGCCACAGCCGGAGGCGGTCGTCTTGGAGAAGACCATGCGTCCGCTGCTTGTCTGGAGTATGCTGGTGACATTTGCGCTTATGGTCTTGCCGACACAGTTTGCGCCGTCGTCTATTACGACCATTGTGCCATCGTCCAGGTAGCCGACGCCCTGATTGTTCTCTTTGCCCTCTTTAGCGACGAGGATGCGTATCTCTTCACCCGGGAGTATTACGGGCTTTACGGCATTGGCCAGCGAATTTATGTTGAGCGTCGGTACGCCGTTGAGCTTGGCGATCTTATGCAGGTTTATATCGTTTGTGAGTATTTTTGCCGTGCGTTTTTTAGCCAATTCGACGAGCTTCATATCGACCTGCTCGGTTGCTGGGAAGTCTTCGCTGGAGATCTCTACCTCTATAGGGGTATCCTTTTGCAGGCGCTGCAGAGCATCGAGGCCCCTCGTGCCGCGTACCTTTTTAATGGGGTCGGTCGAGTCGGCTATGAACTGCAGTTCGCCAAGGACGAACTTGGGTACGATCAATATACCGTCTATAAAGCCGGTCTCGCATATATCTGCGATGCGGCCGTCGATTATAACGCTTGTGTCGAGGATCAAGAGGTTTTTGCTAAGGCCTTCTTCAGCGTCGTTGTGGTTCTCGGTCCGGTTTTTCAGCTTTTTAGACTCAAGCGCGAGTTCTTCGCCCTTTTTCATACCTACGCCTAGCCCGAGTGAACCTATTATGAGGTTTACGATGAGATAGACCGTGTATTCGAGTCTTGGGTTACCGAAGTAGTGCAGTACCAGTGGGTATGTGACCAGGTTTGCTACAATAAGACCGGTAATAATACCCACAACGCCGCCGATAAGGATCCTTGGGGGGGTATCCTTGGCGAGCATCTCTATCCTTATCGCAGCAAGCGAGACTATAAGTCCAACAAGCATGCCTATATAGGCGGTAAGTTCGTTGTTTACGAGCTGGAGCGCGATAAGATAGCCGCTGATCGAGGCCAGTATGACTAAAAATGCTTTAAGTAGGATAGACACGTACGAAAAGTCCTCTTGATTCAGGTCGGGCTGCTTGGTCTTTCAGGGTTGCCGCTGTTATTTTCGGGTATACAGGTATATATTTGCTGTGAGTTTTGGCTATTTTCAGAGACGCCGCGTTGCCGCCGCTTTGTTGCATTGGAGCCCCCCGGCCCCTTTCCCCGGTTGCCCCCGGTTGTGGGTCTTTTGGGTCTTTGCTAGGCCTGCATTAGTTTGTCGAGCTCTTCCTCAACCTTCTCTTCTTTGATCTTCTTTGCTACGGAAAGCTCTTTTACCAGCAGGGTCTTTGCCGTGTCGAGCATCCTTCTTTCGCCAAAGGAGAGCTCCTTGCCGTGCTTGAGCATATATAGGTCGCGCAGAACCTTGGCGACCTCCATGGCACAGCCCGTCTTGATCTTCTCGGTGTACTCACGGTATCTTCTGTTCCATGTCTGGTTGTCGAAGGTGTCGTCTGTCTTATCCTGTAAGATCGAGTAGACTTTGGGGATCATACTCTTCTTCATTATCTTCCTTAGTCCTACCATCTCTACATTGGCCAGGGGAACCATTATGGTCGCATCTGAGCCCATAATCTTTAGTACGTAAAATGAATGCTCTACTCCGGCAATCTGGCGTTTTTTAATGCCTTCGATAACTCCGACACCGTGTGCGGGGTATACGGCCAGATCTCCTGTCTTGAAAACAAGGCTTGTGGTTTTCGTAATCGACATAGAGCTTATCCTTGGTTAAGTGTGGAAAAGATGAGATATATTATAACCTTACCACAGTTAGGCCCTCTGGTCAAGGTCTATTGTTTTTCAGAGCTTCGCTGCGGAGCCGCGTGAAATATGAAAAATTAATACTTTAGTTGTATCTAGCTGTTTAATAAAGGTTTTATCTCTTTATGGGTGGTTGCCAAGGTTGTCCCGGGTGTGTTAGTCTTTTATCTTAATAAGTTTTGCGGGAGGTTATGATTTTGAGTGGTTCAGGTAATACAAAGGCCGGTGATGGTAAAAAAGAGACTCGGCTTATCGGCATTGTGCAGTGCGATATAGCTAAAGAGAGGTGTAGCGGTTTTGCCTGTATAAATTCTTTCGATAAGAGGATAGATGCTTTTGAGGGTTACGGCGTCGGTATTATGGCCGTGCCGTTTAACTGCGGCGGCGGCGCGGGCAGGCGTGTAGGCCGCTCGGCAGCGCACCTGGCGCGCGTAGCGGCCAGAAAGACTGATATAAAGAAAGAAGAGATAGTCATACATCTTTCCAGCTGTATCGTCACCGATAACGGCCATTATCCGCCGTGCCCGCATCTGGATAATATCCTTGAGATACTCAGGCGTCAGGGCTTTAGGGTAAGGAAGGGGAGTTATAAGAGCAAGACCGCAAGTAAAAGACGCGAAGAAGGACGTTACGAGGACTTCGACTGGAACGGCGAAGAGTTTTAGAAGAAAAAGAGAGAGTCAGGCCTGTATATTTTAGAGATGTCTTATTTATCTGGTCGTATTAAGAGATAAAAGTATATTTTCAATCAAAAGGGAGGGGCTCAACCTCCCTTTTGTTTATTTGTTTTTAGTAGTGCCCCCGCCCTTCTTGACAGCCCTGTTATCAGGTCTATACTTTAATAAGCTGGTAAATTTCATATCGTCTCAGGCCGGTCCGGGCCATTGCGGTAGTCCGTAACAGACGAAAGGTGGGTAGTTATGACATCCGTTGACGCTCAGTCAAAGAAGGTTACTTTATGTGCTTATAAGGCGGATCTTGGCGGTTTTGTGGGGCATACCAGCATTCATCCCGATCTTCTGGAGATAGCCCGTGAGAGGCTACTGGGCTTCAGGGAGAAGGGACGGATCAGGGATTTCCACGTAATGCGCTGTGGCGACGATATAGAGCTCTTGATGACGCACTATCAGGGCTGCGCAAGTGCGGATATCGAGGATATGGTTATGAACGTCCTCAGCGCCTGTGCTACCCGCTCCAGCGAGCTTAAGCTCTATGGTAGTTTGCAAAGTCTTTTAAGGGGTGATTTTTCCGGAAGTGTCGCAGGGCTTGGTTTCGGCCTGGCCGAGATGGAGTTTGTCGAGCGCGAAAGCGAACCGGTATTGGTCTTTATGGCCGACAAGGCACTTTCAGGGCTATGGAACCTGCCGCTCTATAAGATATTTGCCGATCCCTTTAATACGCCGGGCCTTGTTATGGACGATGTTATGATGGAGGGTTTCTCCTTTAGCGTCTTTGACCGTAAGGACGCAGCGACCACGGTCTTTAAGGCACCGGAGCAACTTTATCAGCTGCTCGCTTTGATAGGCGACAGTACTAGGTATCTGGTTACCGAGGTTAGAAGGAGCCACGACGGCGAGCTTGCAGCCGTTGTCTCGACCGAATCCAAGATAGATAAGACCGGGGGTTCTGCTCCGAGCACTGGGCGGGGCGAGGACCCGGTGGTTATGATGAGGTGTCAGAAAGGGCTGCCTGCCGTAGGCGAGGTCCTTGAGGCCTTTACCTTTCCTTACCTCGTAGAAGGTTGGATGCGGGGCGCCCATATCGGCCCTCTTATGCCGGTCCCGTTCTATGAGGCCAATCCGACCAGGTTCGACGGCCCGCCGCGGGTCATTGCCTCGGGTTTTCAGCTATCAAAGGGCCAGCTCATAGGGCCTCATGATATGTTTGACGATCCGGCCTTTGACCAGTCCCGGCGCGAGGCCTCAAAGGTCAGTGGTTATATGAGAAGGCACGGCCCCTTTAAGCCGCATCGTATTATAGATAAAAACCTGTAAATATCCAGAGCAGTACGACCGAGTCCGTATTGGCGTGGGCACTTACCATAAAGTCCTTGTATGACAGCCCTGCGTTGTGTTTTTTATATTCCTTTTTTATATACAAGGTGTTAAATTCAGATATATCTCTGTGAATACTTTGTTATTCTGCTTGCAGAAGGGCTGGATCACCGGCTCGTCTAAGGCGACTTGTGCGCCGCCTTAGACGATTACAGGTTTTATTTGTCAAAAAAGGGAGGATGCCGTGAAGGGTACTAAAAAGTATTCTAATAGTACTACAAAGAAGGCAATTGATACCGAGAAGGATCCGTATCTGCTTAAAGGGACTCCCAAGGGCAGGGCAGTATGTACGCAGTGTGCTTCTGTATATGACAATAAGAGATGGGCGCTCGTCTCCATGGAGGATGCTGCCGGCAAGGCCGAAAGTAAGGATTTCATAAGCGTTCTGTGTCCGGCGTGTATGAGGATAAAGGATGATTTTCCGGGTGGTTATGTGACGATCAAAGGAGATTTTCTCAGAGAGCATAAGGTGGAGTTGCTGAATCTGGTCAGGAACAAAGAGGATATCGCGCGTAGCCATAACCCTCTGGAGCGTGTTATGGCTATAAAAGAAGGCACAGAGGGAATAGAGATAACAACGACGACCGAGAAGTTCGCGCAGATGCTCGGCAAGGAAATCCATAAGGCCTTTAGCGCCAAGGTCGATTATAAGTGGAGCGCGGACGTCAAGATGGCACGGGTTAACTGTACGCGTTAATTGTTTTAGAAGGCCTTTGGGATAAACAACGAAGAGGCGACGTCTCAGCAAGGAGTATAAGAGTCTTATGTTACATAAAGCGGATCTTTGGCATCAGGAAGGAAAACGCGTCAGGTGTGAGCTATGCAGCCATAGGTGCGGTATAGCTAGCGGGGTCTGCGGTATATGCGGGGTGAGGAAGAATGAGGACGGAGTCCTCTATAGCCTGAACTACGGTAAGCTCGTTGCAGCAGGCGCGGATCCTGTCGAGAAAAAGCCCCTCTTTCATTTTCAGCCCGGTTCAAAGAGCTTTTCCATTGCCACGGCCGGCTGCAACTTTAAGTGTCTTCACTGCCAGAACTCCCGAATCTCCCAGTTGCCCCGGGGAGGCATTCGTCTGGGTTCGATAAATCACGGTATTGATAATTACGAGGGGCAGAGGATTCCGGGTGATATTACCGACGCTGAGGAAGTCGTTAGCCGGGCCGTCGCCGAGGGCTGTAAGAGTATTGCCTATACATATACCGAGCCGACGATATTCTTTGAATATGCGCGCGACTGCGCAGAGCTCGCCTCGCGCGAGGGGTTGAAAAATATCTTTGTTACAAACGGTTATATGACGGCAGAATGCCTGGGGGCGATGAAAGACGATGCGGGCAAGCTGTGGCTCGACGCCGCAAATGTCGATATAAAGTCCTTTAGTGAGGACTTCTATAGCAGGGTCTGCTCCGCAAGGCTCGCGCCGGTACTGGAGACCATAGAGCGCATGCTTGAAGCCGGCGTCTGGGTAGAGGTAACTACCCTTGTTATCCCCGGTTATAACGACTCAGAAGAAGAACTGCGCGAGCTTGCCAGGTGGATAAAAAAGACCAACCCCAATATGCCGTGGCATATCAGTGCGTTTTTTCCGACCTACAAACTTACCGACGTACCGCCGACACCCGCTGCGACCATAGACCGCGCCCGTGAAATAGGGCTCGGCGAAGGGCTCAGGTACGTCTATACCGGTAATCTGTGCGGCGACTCGGGTGAGAGTACGTATTGTTATGAATGCAAGGAACTTATAATAAAAAGAAGAGGTTTCGAGGTCCTTGAAAACCTTATAAAAGGCGGAAAATGTCCGTTCTGTAAGGCCGAGATAGACGGTGTTGACCTTTGAACTAGAGGTTTTATTGATGAATTTAGTTGATTGATTCTATGGTTCAGGTTGCAAGCCCGAACCGGCATTGGAGGTTGTTTCATTATGATGGTTGAGTTTAGTATTATTCCGATAGGCCGCGATGAGGGCATTAGCGAGTCCGTTGCTAGAGCTCTGGCCCTGGTCGATAAGAGCGGACTGGATTATAAGATAACCCCGATGGGTACGGTAGTCGAGGGTAGCTGGGACGAAGTGATCGGTCTTATTAAAGAATGCCATACGGAAGTCCTTAAAGAGGCCGCGCGCATAGTTACGAAGATAACAATAGACGATAGGCCCTCCAGAGCCGACGGTAGGCTTGCCCAGAAGATAGAGTCGGTAGAAAAACACCTCGGATATGAACTAAAAAAATAGCCATCTGCGATGGGGCAAAGTCTTTCAAGGTGGTTTATTCGTGTTGCGAAGCATAATTCTATCAACCTGAATTTTGCCGTACGCAGCACTCCTGCGGAGAGCAAATTACTTTCAAAAGGGCTGCATTATTGCGCAAGGGGTGGAATCTAACAAATGGTTTCTGCCGTGCGGCGAGCACCGCCGGTTGTAGGTGGCAAACAGTGGTTTTTGGTCATGAAATATGTTATAAAGCCCTTTCTGTTATCAGGTCTTTATAAATCCAAGGAGGGAAGTTCCCTGTGTTTAAGCTTTCTTTATATCTGCATATTATCTCCGCTATGTTCTGGATCGGCGGGATGCTCTTTATAACCCTTGTAATAGCTCCGTACCTCAGCACCATCGAAGACCGTAGGCAAAGGAGCGCTATATATCAGGTAGTGGGTAAGAAGTTCAGGTCTATCGCATGGATAGCAATCATCATCATGCTGGTGACCGGCCCTATAAACCTCTACTATATCGGCGTAACGCCATCGGTGCTCTTTGACATCGACTTTGCCCGCAGCTCCTTTGGTATGGCTATCTGGCTTAAGATCCTTGTTATTATTCTGCTGCTTATCTCAAGCCTTGCCCATGATTTCTGGCTGGGGCCGAAGGCAAGGAACTCCCCTAATTTTTCAAAGATCGCCAAGATAATGGGCAGGTCCAACCTACTGCTTGCGCTTATAATAGCTCTGCTTGCCGTCTTTATAAGGGCGGGTGGCCTGTAGTACGACGCATATCTAGTCCGGAGGGATCGTGCCGCATAAGTTTAGTCCGCACAGTATCGAAAAACTGCTTCGTCCCGATAGGTTTGGGGATTTGGATATATGTGGGCTTTTCAGGAATATGGGACTTGATTTATCCATGACCTTTGCCGATATAGGGTGTGGGCCTGGTTTCTTTTCGCGGTATGCGTTGGAGGTGGTAGGGCCCGGCGGCCTTGTCTACGGCGTTGATATGCAGCAGGATATGCTGGATGCGCTGCAAGGCAATATCAGGGCGGAAAATTTACTGCCCGTGCTTTCTTCGGAAGAGTCTTTACAGATAGATGACGGCTGTGTTGATTTTGTTTTCTGCGCCTATGTCCTGCATGAGGCCCTCTGCGCCAAGAGTTTTCTTGGTGAGGTCAAGAGGGTAATGAAGGACAATGCAAGGCTCTTGATAATCGATTGGGATAAGTTAAGAGAGGAGCACGGCCCGCCCTACGGCGACAGGGTCTCAAGGGGTGAGGCCTCCGAGCTTATAAAGGGGGCAGGGCTTAGAGTCCTCCAAGAGGGTACGTTTAGTGTTACGCACTACCTCTTTCTGGCAACAAAAGGTGATTAAAGGTCTGGTTTTAGCTTTGTACGGCGGGTTTTCTGTGGTAAAATGAACAAACTAGCACTATCCATTCGGGTAGCCTCTTTAAGGGGGGAGTTTGTTCTTTTTTACTTGTTTTGTACCAGACAGGACGGGTATCGGTTGAAAAATATATTTTTAAAAAAGATATTGATGGTTTTGCTTGTAACGGGAGTTTTTCTCTTGAGCGCGGCTGCGGCTGATGCCGTTATAGGTGTTGGTAGTGGCGGCGGTCAGGGCTGTACGGAATGCCATCAGTCTATATACGACGACGCCCTGGCCATGCCCTACGGGCATAGTGTTGTCAGAGATAACTGCGCGATCTGTCATATTAGGGGTGTTGTCAGGATAAAGAATGAGGGCAGTAAGAGCCTTAAGAGCTCGGACTTTAGTGATGAGGTCCTTATTTATATAAAGCAGCCGCGCGGCAGGGTAAGTACCGGTATTTCGTATTCTATAGAGGTCGAGGCCAGCGATAAATACGGTAAGCTCTCGAAGGTAGAAAAACTTGATTTTAAGCTCGATGAGGTAGAGGGCTCGCTCCTTCAGTCCTCTACCAGGCCTGTATTTGAACGGGTCGGCGTTGATAATATCTCTGTAAAGGGTATCTTCCCTGAGGCGACCATCTCATGGACGACCAATGTCTATGCGACAACGACCCTTGAGTATGGTACGGATCCGGGTTACGGTTATAAGGCCTTTACCGGTAAATCCAGAGTTGCCTATTATAAGAAACATAGCGCGCGTCTGCCTCAGCTTAAGAAGAACAAGACCTATCACTTCAGAGTAACGGGAAGGAGCGTCTCCGGACGTCTCTTTAAATCCAGGCCTCAGCGTTTTGTCGTTACTGCCGAGGGTTCTGCCAGGGGGCATATGGCCCTGGAGCCGGTGACGGAAGAAGATATAGAACCTGTTATCGAGGAGGTCAGGCCTCTGAGGTCAAGCGGCGGTAAGCTTGGCATTATTGTTACCGTAAATAAGCCTGTAAGGGTTACTCTAACGGCGCGGGAAGAAAAAGAGGCGGGCCTGACCGCAGAGGTGGAGCGTCATGGTAAGGGCTTTCTTTCGCCAAAGGCCACGCGTATCGACGTCTGCGTGGAGTGTCATAATCAGGGCATCTCGCATCCGGTTGGCATAACGGCAAAGACCGATACGACAAAGGTACCTGAGGGACTGCCTACTCTGCCCGGCGGCATTATAACCTGCAATACCTGCCATACCCCGCACGGCGGAGATAAGAAATTCCTGGCAAGGATAGACTTTAAAGATACCACCATGTGCGCCCAGTGCCATACTAAAGAACCGTTTATCTGATTATAAAAGACAGTCTTCTTGGTCTTTACTCCCCTACATTTGCCAGTATTCCTTTTTTCTTGACCGCCTTGAAGTTCCAGCAGAAAAATAATACCGCCAGTATCAGGTAGATGATATTAAGCGCTACCGCCCAGAGGAAGTGTTCCATAGGGAAGGTGCCGGTCGTTATTACGTGGCGCATACCCTCGAAGATATGCGCGCTCGGTATGAACTTTGTTACGGTCTGGACGAGCGGAGGTAGTATGTCGACCGGATAAAATACAGCGGAAAATGGCTGGAAGAGAAAGGCTATGCCCCATGCCAGTACCTCGGCCTCCTGGCCGTAGCGAAGTATTATGCCGGTCGTTATTATCCCTATGGCCCAGCCCATTACAATAAGGTTTAGCGCCAGCGGCACTATATAGATGCCGACCTCAAAGATATTATAAGAGTAGAGCAGCCAGGCAAGCGCTATCATCATCCCCGAGGAGAATACAAGCTTTACAATACTTACTACCAGCAGCGAGCAGATATATTCAAGCACGCTAAGCGGGCTTACAAAGAGATTCAAGAGGTTACGGGACCACATATCTTCAAGGAACGATATGGTCAGCCCCTGCTGGCTGCGAAAGAGTATATCCCACAGGATGAGCGCACCGATGATAAAGCCGATGAACTTTGGCAGCGCCCCTTGATACGTGGAGAGGTAGGTACTGATAAAGCCCCAGATAAGGAGGTCGAGCAGGGGCCAGTAAAAAATCTCCATCAGCCTTGGCAGGCTACGTTTGTAGAGATAAAGGTGGCGCGTTGTGTATGAGAGTATCCGTTTGATCTTCATAGTAGTATTTATGTTTGGGGCTGTTCTTTAATTCCGTTCTCTGAACTGTTTGTTATTTATTCTATGGACTTACTTAACTTGCATTATTCTATAATTGTAAATGTCAGCTCGTTTGAAAAGACCTCACCCGTCCACGCCTTAAGGCCAAACTCTTTTCCTTCATTACTATTAAAGTAGTATGCTCTAACTACATACTTGCCAACTTGATCTAAGATGTACGGAGAATTAACTGTTTTTTTATCTCATAATATTGTCCACTTTTTAATAAAGGAAAATCTTTTTTATTTATAAGTCGTCTTTTAGTTAATATCATTGACGACTTTGGCTTCTTACCATTTGGCATCGTAATCTCGAAGATAAGACGTGTTTCGTCTCTTTCATTCCAATAGAGATTAAAATATGTATTTAGGAATATAGCCTTTGATGATTCATTAGAAAATACAACATTTATTAGTATTTCTTCATTCAGACGAAAAACATTCTTCTCCAGCGATGCTGATAGGCTTATTGCCGAAGCTTGTAGTGGCATTTTTTCTGCGTAAAGGCCTGTTGGTACAAAAACCAGGATCAAGGCTATTATCAAGAAGGTTTGCACTTTTATGAATTTCTGCATTATCTTCATGGATAGTTCTCCATTATCTTAAAGGATATTTACCTCGCAGGTCACAGGGTATCTTTTCTTGCGATCTTTAGGAAGACCTCTTCAAGCGTCTCGCCTCCGAACTTCTTTATTATATCGGCTGGTACGCCGCTTGCGACGATACGTCCGTGGTCCAGGAATATCAATCTGTCGCAGAGATCTTCCATCTCCTGCATATTGTGGGAGGTATAGAGGATAGAGGTGCCGTCTCGGTTTTTTTTCTCGGCCAGGAGTCTTTTGGTCTTGTCGGCTATATCCGGGTCAAGGCTTGCCGTAGGTTCGTCAAGCAGCAGGATCTCCGGGTCGTTAAGCAGGGATTTCGCAAGACTTACCCTTGTGATTTGCCCTGAAGAGAGCTTACGTATGGGGTCGTTCTTGATGGACTCAAGCTCGAATAAGCTGAGAAGCTCTTCTATCTTTTCTTTTTTATTCTTAACGCTATAGAGTCTTGCAAAGACCAGGAGGTTCTCTCGCACAGTTAGCGAATAAGGCAGAGAGACGTACGACGAGGAGAAGTTTATCCTGCCAAGCACCTCTTCTCGGTTTTTATCAGGGTCCAGGCCGAGGATTCGGATCTTTCCCGAGCTCGGGGTGGTAAGGCCGAGCAGCATGTGCATTGTCGTTGTCTTACCTGCACCGTTGGGGCCGAGGATGCCGAGTATCTCTCCGCGCCTGAGCTCAAAGCTTATATCGTTTACAGCGTAGATATCGCCGAAGCGTTTTGTCAGTCCTGTTGTCTCTATAACGTTTTCCAAGTCAGCTCCCTGCGAACCCTGAGGGGGTTGGTAATTCATCATTATAGCCGAAAATTATGGTGAGGGCCACGGTATTTGTAACAACAGAAATCTAGCTCTTGCCTGCGGCCTCTTTTTTTTGTATTATTTCATAATGTTATCGGGAGGTTTAAAATCATGTTTATAACCTTTGAAGGTATAGAGGGTTCTGGCAAGTCGACTCAGATGGAGATGCTCGCTGGATATCTGGAGCGGCAGGGGCGTAAGGTGATGGCCGTGCGCGAGCCGGGCGGAACGATTCTTGGCGAGCGGGTTCGTGCTCTGCTGCTGGCCAAAGAAGAAGATGTTATCGAGCCGTGGAGCGAGCTTTTCCTGTATGAGGCATGCCGGGCCGAGATTATGGTAAAGGTCATAGCGCCTGCCCTGAAGGACGGCTATATCGTTATATGCGACAGGTTTACCGACTCTACTCTGGCTTATCAGGGTTTTGCCCGCGGCCTGCCTAGAGAAATAATTACGAGCCTTAACGAGGTGGCCACGCAGGGGGTTGCGCCTGATATGACGATACTGGTGGATTGTCCGGTAGAGGTCGGGCTCGGGCGGGCTCTCAAACGTACGGCAGAGCGGGAGTCCGGTGGTCAGGCCGCAGAAGACCGCTTTGAACAAGAGGCCGTGTCCTTTCACGATCGTGTGCGAACGGGCTTTCTGGAGCTTGCCGAGGGTAACCCGGGGCGTATAAAGGTCGTTGACGGCACAGGAGAAATCCCTGTGATACACAGTGAAATCTGTGATATTATAATGCATCAATTGGCCGGAGAAGGTTAAGATGTCTTTGGTGAGATTTGGAGATATAAGCGGCAACCTCAAGGTGCGTACGCTTTTGCAACGTGCGATTGAGCGCGACCGTGTGGCGCATGCGTATCTTTTTGCAGGCCCTCCGGGTGTGGGTAAGTTTGCTGCGGCCCGTGCAATGGCAGCTGCGCTTAACTGCGAAGACTACGCAGGGGATAGCTGCGGCGAGTGTAGCTCGTGCCGTGCAATGGCAGAGGGCGCGCACCTTAACTATATTGAAGTAGAGCCTGAAAAGGGGCTTTTAAAGATAGATAAGATCAGGGAGCTTCAGAAGATACTCTCGTACCGTCTGGAGCGCGGTCACCGCGTGGTAGTTCTAAACGGCGCTGAGCATCTGGTGCGGGGCGCTGCCAATGCCTTTTTAAAGACGCTTGAAGAGCCAACGGCAGGTTCTACGATAATACTTATCTCGGCGAGCCCTGATAGTCTTTTGCCGACTATTCTATCGCGCTCTCAGAGGGTTAACTTTCGCCCTCTCGGCGTTAGTGAGGTCGTCGCCGAGCTCGGTGATTACGACTTGAGTGGCGAGCAGAAGAAGGCCGCTGCTATGCTCTCGGGCGGAAGTATAACAAGGGCTAAAGAGGCCCTTGACCGGGGTGTATTTGCGCGGCGCGCCGAGCTCTTTGAGAGGTTCGCCTCGCTCGGTTCTAAAAATGGTGCGGAGATCCTTGACGCCGCAGCACTCCTTGCAAAGGACGCAGAGATCCTGGAGCTTTTGGAGCTCCTGAAGGGTTGGTATAGAGACAGGATCGTTGACGGCTACGGCTGCGGTGATTTTGTGGTAAACAGGGATATTTTAAAGGGCGGCGGCCCTGGTACTTATAACGCCGTAAAGGGCTTTACCAGGGCATACGCAGCGATAGAAGAGGCGAGGGTGAATATAACGCCCCCGCGTTACGGTAATAAGGCCCTTACAATAGAGACTATGCTTATGACGCTCAGGGCGGTAGAGGCAAGCCACTAAACACCTGTGAGTTCGAGAATAGAGAAGGTTTTCAGGCCGCTTGCGGCCTTACGGAGGTTTACCAGAGGATATGGCAAAAGTTGCTGATATAAGATTTAAGCCGGCAGGACGTCTTTATCATTTTAGCTCGGGCGAGATAGAGCTTAAGAACGGGGATGTCGCGATAGTCGAGGTAGAGAAGGGTATTGGTATCGGCAAGGTAGTGGTCGCCCCTCGCGAGATGGACGCGGCGAGCCTTGAGCATAAGCTCAAGAAGGTCGTGCGTAAGGCAGATCCGGTCGATATGGAAAGAGACCAGTTCAACCGCGAACGCGAGCAAGAGGCCTTCAAGATATGTAAGGAGAAGATCAATAAGTACAAGCTTCATATGAAGCTTGTAGAGGTCGAGTACCTCTTTGACTCCAGCAAGGCTATTTTTTACTTTACCTCTGAGTCCCGTGTGGATTTCAGAGAGCTTGTTAAGGATCTGGCGGCCTGTTTTTATACACGTATTGAGATGCGCCAGATCGGCGTTAGGGACGAGGCAAAGCACGTCGGAGGGCTCGGCCCCTGCGGTAGAGAGCTGTGTTGTTCGTCATTTCTTCAGGAGTTTGCGCCCGTTACCGTTAAGATGGCAAAGGAGCAGAACATCGCCCTTAATCCGCTTAAGATAAGCGGGGTCTGCGGAAGGCTCATGTGCTGCCTTGGTTATGAGGTCGGTGCGGGGGCGTGTCCAAAGAAGGGTAATGGCAGAGGTAAGTCGCGTGATAAAGACGCCGTAAGGGTCGAGGGTCAGTCTCAGGGTCAGTCTCAGGGCCAAGGTCAGGACCGGGACCAGAGTCGAGGTAGTGGCAGGGGACGTGACAGACGCGACAGGCAGGGAGGCCGTCCAGTTAGAGCGGAGGGTAAGACCGATTCGCAGGACAAGGCCGGCGCAGAGGCAGGGGCAGAGGGGCGGACGTCTTGCTGTCAGTCTCAGAGTCGGTCTCAAGATAAGGATAAGGGTCAATCTCAGGGTCAGTCCCAAGGTCGGTCTCAAGATAAGGGTAAGGATAAGGGTCAGGGTCGGAGTTCGCAGGGTCGTGCTCAAGGTCAGTCCGGCGACCGCGTGCGGTCTTCTCAAGGCCAGAGGCAGGGGCAAGAGCAAGGGCAGGGACAAGCTCAGGGCGAGCCGGGTACCGGGACTTCGGAAGAGGGCAGTCAGCCACGCAACAATAGAGATAGGCCTCGCGGCAGGGGGCGCTCCCGAGGCAGAGGGCGTTCCCGCAGGCAGCGGCAGAATAAAGAACAAGGCCAGTTAGAGAATAAGAGGCAGGGCCAGGGTCAGATAACAGACGGTTCCGCCAGTGCGGTAGATAAGACAATAGTAGTCAAAGAGCCGTCTTTGCCGGTAAGTAAACCGGCGGCTCCACTAAGTCTTCGGAAAGAAAATAAAGAAGGGCCGGTTTAATTGATGGATAAAAAATTCTATATAACGACTCCCATCTACTACGTAAATGACGTAGCCCATATAGGTCACGCCTATACGACGGTAAGTGCGGATTGTCTGGCTCGCTACAAGAGGTTAAAAGGCTTTCGGGTTTTGTTCCTGACCGGCACCGATGAACACGGGCAGAAGGTAGAGAAGGCCGCGGCGGCCGTCGGCAAGACCCCGCAGGCCCTTGCCGATACGGTTGTAGTGCGTTTTCAAGAGCTCTGGAAAGTTTTAAATATCTCGAACGATGATTTTATAAGGACGACGGAAGAGCGTCACAAAAAAGCCGTGACGCATCTCTGGAAAGAGGTCGCAAAGAGCGGAGATATATATCTAGGCGACTATGAGGGGCTTTATTGCACTCCGTGCGAAAATTTTCTTACCGAGATGCAGCTTGATGATAAGGGCAACTGCCCGGACTGCGGCAGGGCTTGCGAACCTTTAAAAGAGCCGAGTTATTTCTTCAGGCTCTCGAAGTACGGCGAGCGGCTCTTGAGTCATATAGAAGAAAATCCTGATTGTATCGGGCCTAAGGTAAGGCGTAACGAGATAACGAGCTTTCTGAAAGAAGGGCTTCGCGATATCAGCATTAGTAGGACGAGTTTTTCGTGGGGCGTGCCCGTACCTGGCGACCCTAAGCATATAATGTATGTCTGGTTCGAGGCCCTGACCAATTACCTGACGGCAACGGGATACCCCGACGAGAAGTACAAAGAGTTCTGGCCGGCCGACGTCCATGTTGTTGGCAAAGATATTGTCCGTTTTCACGCGGTCTACTGGCCGGCATTTCTTATGGGCGCGGGCATTGAGGTGCCCAGGAAGGTCTTTGCCCATGGCTGGTGGACGGTAGAGGGCGAGAAGATGAGTAAATCAAAGGGCAATGTCGTAGACCCCTTTAAGGTATGCGAGGAATACGGCGTGGATCAGTTCCGTTATTTTCTGATGCGCGAAATACCTTTTGGCGGTGACGGAGATTTTTCGATCGATGCCCTCAAGGGCCGTATAAACAGCGAGCTTGCGAACGACCTCGGTAATCTTTTATCACGCACCGTCTCGATGATAGCCAAGTACCGTGAGGGTGTTTCTCCGGAGCGTTGCGAGTCAGTTGAGACTCCGGAACTGGAAGGCAGTCTGCAAAAGGAATTCGAGATACTCGCCGCCGCAATAGACGGTCATTTTGGGAAGCTCAGCTTTAGCCGCGCGCTGGAAGATATATGGAAGGTCGTACGGGAGCTTAATGCATATGTCGATAAGACCGCGCCGTGGCAGGTCGCAAAGTCGGATGACGACGATGCGCTCTCAAATATACTCTATACCCTCAGAGAAGGGCTTCGCATAGTCGCTGTCTACGTCTACCCCTTTATGCCGGAGGCTGCCGCGAATATCTGGAGGCAGATAGGTGTAGAGAAAAATATCGAAGATTGTTGTTTTGACGACGAGATAAAATGGGGTAAGGAAAGCGGCGGCGTAAAGGTCGATAAGGGCGCGGCCCTCTTCCCGCGTATTGAAGAGGCGAAGGTCTGATAAATCATGATATAATTTGTAGAAGAAGCCCCCACATATGGATTAGGTGGGGGCTTTTAATATAAAGGAGAATAATATAAAAAGATGAAAGAGCAGGAAGTTACGGAACTATTTATAGACGCCCACGCGCATCTTGACGACAAGCGTTTTGATGACGACCGCGCCGAGGTTATAGCGAGAGCAAAAGAGGCCGGGCTTAAGGCCATCGTGACTGTTGGTTGCTGGAACAAAAAAGACGGTCTGGATAAGGTCGTTGAGGTTGCAGACGATCCGTTTATCAGTCTCGTTGCGGGCATACATCCGCACGAGGCAAAGCAGGTAAAAGGCGACGGTCCGTATGATCTTTTAAGAGGGCTTGCCGAGCAGGGTAAGCTCGTAGCAATCGGCGAGGCGGGTCTTGATTATCACTACGATAACTCGCCTCGTAAGGTTCAGCGCGAGGTCTTTATCCGTCAGATCGCGCTTGCGCGCGAGGTCGGTCTGCCTTTGGTCGTCCATACCCGCGAGGCTGAGCAGGAGACGCTTGAGATCTTGAAGGGCGAGGGCGCGGCAGAGGGTAGCGGTGGTGTTATTCATTGTTTTTCAGGGACCGAGCTGCTGGCAAGAGAGGCCCTGGAGATGGGTTTTTATCTGTCGTTCACAGGCGTCATAACATTCCCGAAGGCGCAGGAACTGCGCGCCGTTATAAAGGGCGCACCGATAGAGGCGATGATGGTAGAGACGGATTGCCCGTACCTCGCGCCCGTCCCTTACAGGGGTAAGCGCTGCGAACCAATGCACGTCATAGACACGGCGCGTAAGATCGCCGAGATAAAGGGGCTCTCCTTAAATGATGTCGCACGAATAACGACCCTTAATACAGAGACGCTTTTCAACCTCAATAAAAAGGCAAGCGCGGACGAGATCAGCCGCACTATCGCCTACCCCATCAGGAACTCTCTATACCTGAATATTACGAACAGGTGTACGAACCAGTGTACCTTCTGTACAAAGTTCAAGGACTATACGGTCAAGGGCCACGACCTCAAGCTCAGGCATGAACCAACGGTCTCCGAGGTGATGGCGGCGATAGGGCCTGATCCGCAGAGGTATGACGAGATAGTTTTTTGCGGTTACGGCGAATCGCTCTTGCGTCTTGATATTGTAAAAGAGGTCGGTCTGCGTCTTAAAAAAATGGGGTGCATGATAAGGATAGATACCGATGGTCTGGCGAACCTCGTTCACGACGGCAATGTCCTTCGCCAGCTTACCTTTGTCGATTGTCTCTCTGTCAGTATGAACGCCGCAGACAGTGCGACCTACGTAAAGCTCACTCAGACCCCTTACGGAGATAAGGCCTTCCCCGCGATCCTTTATTTTCTGCGAGAGGCAAAGAAGTTCGTACCAAAGGTCGTTGCTTCGGTCGTGGCCGTCCCCGGCCTTGATATCGAGGCCTGCCGCAGGATCGCCGAAGAGGATATAGGCGTCGGCTTCAGGGTGCGCGAGTATAATGAGGTGGGGTAGTAGTTCCTCTGTTTTCTTTCTGATGAAAGGAGTATTTTATGGAGATAAAATTCTGTAGCTTCGGCTGTAAGCACGCAAAGGCCGAGCAGGCCACGAGCGCTGCAAAGAGTTGCATGACCTTTAACTCGGTTTACTGTAAGAAGCTAAAGCGGCGCATCTCAAAGGGGACTATCTGTCCTGCGGAGAAAGCCAAACCTTCGAAACCTTAACATTCCTCGTAAAGACAGGAACATTAAAATTGACTGCTATCCAAACCCGTTCTGTCCCCACGCAGTGAGCGCTTTATCTCAGGTGCACGAAGTACCTGCCTATTTACCCTACCTAAAACTGCCATTTCTGTAAATATAAAACATAAAGTTAGGCGTGCGCCGGGACATTTTCAATACGGCGCGTCTGCGTCTGCAATGTTTAATGAAAAAAACCTATAAAATCTGTGATAATAGTTGCAATAGTATTATCTGTTATGTTAATCTTCATAGTATCAGAAACATTGATATATTAATCATCTCCGATACAAAAAGGGTATATTCGTAAGTGTCTTGACCGGCAAATCCAGGTATGAGGGTAAACAATTATCTTCAGGGTTTGTTGCTTGCTTTATTTCTTTTTTAGTTTCTTCATCTTTGAAAAAATATATTAAATAAGGGGCTCTGTAGGCCTCTAGATGTGGTTTATCTCTGCGGGTTGTCGTGCCGCGCACTATAATACCAGTACTTATGCTACTAAGGAGAGAGCTATGGCCAAAAAAGGTGAAAAGAAAGGTAGTTGCGAGTTTGGAGAGCAGTATCAATCCGATAGGATCGGAACCGCACTTATCGACGGCGAGACTTTTTATTCAAAAGAAGTGCAGTATGTTGAAGTCGATGGTTATGCGATGTTTGAAGGCGATATCATCCTTGGTACCGTCGAGGAGGTTGAGCGTAGTACAGAGTTGCGTCGCGCTGAAATACGCGGAGAGATAGCCGCAGGTGTTGTGGTCTTGGCTTCCAAGAGGTGGCCGAACTGTATTGTTCCTTATACAATTAATAGTGGACTTGCCAATCAGGCCCGTGTAACCGATGCTATCGCGCATTGGGAGGCCAATACAAGGGTTCGTTTTGTCTTGAGGACTGCGGCAAATCAGGCGATGTATCCGGATTATGTAGAGTTTAAGACCGGTGCCGGTTGCAGGGCGCATGTAGGTCGTATTGGCGGCTATCAGTTTGTCGAGCTTGGCGGCGGTTGTTCTACGGGTAATACCATCCATGAGATCGGTCATACCGTCGGGTTGTGGCATGAGCAGAGTCGCGCCGATCGTAATGCCTTTGTAACGATCAACTGGGCAAAGATCATACCCGGGCGTGAGGGTAACTTTAGCCAGCATATAGCGGACGGGGACGATGTCGGGGTCTATGATTATGGCTCGATTATGCACTATCCGCGAGTATCTTTTTCTACAGATGGAAGCGAGACTATAACGCCGACGAATCCGGCCGCTGTTATAGGGCAGCGTAACGGGCTGAGCGCGGGTGATATCGCGGCTGCGAATAGCCTGTGTCCGAGGCCGACTTGTCCTCCAGGACCTATAACCTTCCGCTGTCCACCGTCGCCGAGGGTGCGGCTATGTCCACCGTCGCCGAGGGTGCGGCTATGCCCACCGGCACCTATAACCTTACGCTGCCCACCGGCACCAAGGGTGTTCTGTCCTCCTGCGCCAAGGCCGATCTGTCCACCGGCACCAAGGCCGATCTGTCCTCCTGCGCCAAGGCCGCCCTGTCCTCCTTCGCCGAGGCCGATCTGTCCTCCTGCGCCAAGGCCGATCTGTCCTCCTGCGCCGAGGCCGATCTGTCCTCCTGCGCCGAGGTTCTGCCCGCCGGCACCAAGGAGAATATGTCCTCCGGCACCGAGGAGAGTATGCCCACCGGCACCGAGGATAGTATGTCCTCCAGCACCAAGGAGACTATGCCCACCGGCACCGAGGGTGTTATGTCCTCCAGCACCGAGGAGAATATGCCCGCCGGCACCGAGGATAGCATGTCCTCCGGCACCAAGGAGAATATGTCCTCCGGCACCGAGGTTCTGTCCTCCAGCACCAAGGAGGCTATGCCCGCCGTCGCCGAGGATTACATGCCCACCGTCGCCAAGGGCGATATTGTGTCCTCCGGCACCAAGGACGATATCATGTCCTCCGTCGCCAAGGGGAGGTTGCTGGGCCGGCCCTTACATGCGTCCGGGCAGACCAGGTCGTTTGATAAACCCGACGAGGATCGGTAGAGATGGCGACTACGATTACTACGAGGACTATGATTATGGCGAGGATTACTACTATGAGGATTCTTACGGCTATGATGATAGTGAAGGATATGATGACTACGATGAGTCGTGTTGTGAAGGCTCCGAGGGCTATGACTACGGAGACGAATACGGCTATGAAGAGGGCGAGGATTACGGCGAGGATTATCAGTCTGATGACTCGTATGGTTACGAGGAGGAGTATGATAGTCAGGACCCGTATGCCGATTGGACCTCGACCGAGTATGACGATCCGTCCGATGATTGCGGTTGTGACGACGGAGGCGAGGGGGGATTTGACCCCAGCTGCGAAGGTTAGCGGCTAAGTCTGTGGCGTCAAGCGGCTTACTATAAGCCGCTTGACGCTAGTTTTATGGACAGGGGTTTTTCACCGTGCTATGTTGCAAGGGTTGCGTTCAGGCGAGCTTTACCTGGATGCAGCCCTTGTTTTTTTTTACGTATATTTTACGCCGGGACGTTGTACTTAACGGCCAAAAAATAATTACCACCTCGGAGGTTCTTTTGAGTTATCCGTATTTTCCATTTAGAGTTGCCAGCAACGGAGATAAAGATATAAAGGTCCTGTCGCCATATGCCGGCGACGAGATTAAGGTCAATAGATCCGGCGAAGCTCTTTTAAAGCTATGTAACGGAAGCAGGTCTATGGACGAAATAGTGACTATGCTCTGCGATAAGTTTAAGTCAAAGGAGACGGAGACAAGGGAGTTGGCAGAGAGTTTTGTTGATAAATTTGCAGCACGGGGCGTTGTCTGGGTAAAGAACGAAAAGATGCGCTGGTTTAACGCGCCTGCTCCCGAGTCTATCTTCTGGGAGATAACGGCCGAGTGCAATCTGAAGTGTCTGCACTGCGTCGTCTCTGCCGATAAAAAACAGGCGAATGAGTTATCGACTAAAGAAGCGCTTTCCCTGATCGATCAGTGGCAGGCTATGGGGGTTGGCGATATAACCTTCAGCGGCGGCGAGCCGCTTATGCGCGCGGATTTTTTTGAGCTTGCACGCGCGGCGAAAGAGAAGGGAATGACGGTAGGGTTGGCTACAAACGGGCTCTGCGTAACTCCTTCTATTGCGGCTGAGCTTCGGGAGCTCGAAGCCGGTATTCAGGTCAGCCTTGACGGCTCGAACGAAGAGATATACGGGGGGTTCAGGGGTAACAAGCAGGCCTTCGGCCAGGCGGTAAAGGGTATTGATAATCTGGTAGCGGCAGGCAACGAGGTAACGGTCGGGACTGTTATATCCAAACATAACCTGGACGATATATCCAAGATGCTGGACTTTGTAGAGAGTCACGGCGTTAAGTATTTTCGTCTGATACCGTTTATACCTTTTGGTCGCGGCGAAGCGAATAGCGAGCTTGAGCTTAGCCCTCTGCAGGTCAAAGAGGTCTCGGCCTACCTGATAGAAGAGCGCAAGAACAGGGCAGTAGAGATAATGACGCTCGAGTTTGAGCATACCTTCAGTGATCCTCCTGCCAATAAGATCGATGCGTCCACACCTGTCGAGTGCGGCGGTGCGCTCCATTACTGTACGGTTACGCCAAAGGGTGAGGTCTTGCCGTGTCATTACTTTGAAGGGGTGGATACCGAAAATGTCAAGGCCCAGCCCTTTAGCCAGATATGGAGAGGGTCGAGGTTTCTTAATTATTTCCGCAGCATGAAGATCAGTGATATTAAAGGTTACTGTGGTGAGTGCGAGTGGCTACCGGTATGCAGGAGCGGATGCAAGGCGGCTAATTTTAGCACGCGCGCTCTCTTTGACTCTAATGTGCATTGTTGGGTCGTCCCGGAGAATGTATAGTTACTGTGGCGAAGCGGTCGTAAGGCAGGGCGGTTTTTATGAAGGTAGAAGTAAAGGTTATACTGCGCACACAGGCGGCGATGCCCGAAGGTGCCGTCTGCAGGGTCGAGCTGCGTGACGAATCGCTGGTAGACGGGCCTGCCGGTATTGTGGCTTCGTATGAAAAGCCGGTAAAGGGCGAGGTCAAGGCTCCGGAGTTTTTGACTTGTACGCTTGAGGCCGATGATGACGCCTTCGCAGGGCGGAATATTAACGTCTGGGCGCACCTTTCTTTAACAGGGGAGAAGCAGGTTCGAGTCGGTGATTTTATAACCATGCAGGCCTACCCCGTTGGCGGCGCCGGTGCGGTTGAGCGCGTGGCGGTAGAGCTACAGCCGGTATCGTCTTAGGTCTTCAGGTTAGGTCTTCAGGTTTTAGGAGTTAATGAAAAAGCCCTTCTACAAAGTAGAAGGGCTTTTGATATTTCCAAGTAGTCTTGAGCTTTATTTTTTACTGTCTGATCCCCTCTATGGAGAACTCCAGATGTACAATCGTAGAGGCCGGGCCGAGGTCATAGGTGATCCCGTAGTCGTGAAGTTTTAGGGTAGTGTGTCCGCGGAAGCCTCGCCTGTAGCCGCCCCACGGGTCTTTGCCCGCGCCGACATCTTCGCCCCTTATGATAATATCCTTGGTTACTCCGTGCAGTGTAAACTTGCCTTTGACTACGTAGGCGTTCTTGCCGACACGCGTTATAGAGCTGCTTACAAAACCGGATTTCGGGAATTTTTTAACATTGAAGAAGTCTTTACCCCGGATGTGCTTGTTGCGCTCGGCGTGGTTTGTATCGACCGAGGCTGGGTCTATCCTTACTGTTATCTTTGAGTTCGAGGGGTTGGCTTTATCAAAGTCGAACTCGCCTTCGAATTTATTAAAGCGTCCGTGCAGCCAGCTGTAGCCGAGGTGCGATATTCTGAAGTTTATAAAGGCGTGCGCTTTTTTTGTATCTATGACGTAGTGCTCGGCTTTTGATTTTGCCTCGGCTCTGGCTGTTTGGGGGGTCAAAGTTGTAAGGCACGTTGCCATCAAGAACCCTGCCAAAAGAATAAATATAGTGATATATCTTCTCTTCATAGATCCTCCGTCGGTACTGGAAAGGTTTTCGTTTGGAACCTTTCGTTTTAGGGTTATTTTTTTATTCCGAGCATGTTTTTAAGCGTAGAGTCTTTGTCTATAAAGTGATGTTTGAGCGCTGCCAGTATGTGCAGGGAGGTAAGCGCCATCAGGATAATAGCGGCTCTGTAATGTATAAGCCCTGCGACGTCTTCTTGATTTTCCATCCCTGGTATTATAGCAGGGACTTCCAGCCAGTTAAATAATTCGATCGAGCTTCCGTCTGCCGTTGGTATGAGGTAGCCGTTCAGCGTTATTATAAAGAGAAGGATGTAGAAAGAAGTATGTACGATGCGAGCTGTGATGCGCTCCCAGAGAGGGCCTTCTATCGAAGGCTTTGGGTTTACCCGCCGCCAGATAGTACGCAGGACGAGCAGCAAAAATAGGATAATGCCGAAGCTCTTGTGCAGGTGAGGCGCGGTCGTGTACCAGGGGTTTACGTATGGCAGGCCGGTCATATATATGCCGACCAGAAATAGAGGAATGATAAGCGCTGCCATCGACCAGTGCAGGATGATTGCGATTGCTCCGTATCTCTCTTCGGTGTTTTTAAGTCTGAGCGGTATTGTTCAGTCTCCTCTTCGTCGGCAAATACACTTTCTTGATTGTACTTTCTTGAGAATTCTTGTCAATAGGTAGTTTTAGGCAGGTAAGGGGAGTATCTTATGAAATCCTTGGTTATAAAAGAAAGGTCTGTAAACAAAAAGGCCCGGCTAATCAGCCGGGCCTTTTTGTTTTAGCGGTATAAAAAAAATTAACTGGTCTTACGTTTTTTCCTGTAGAGGATGAGTCCTGCTGCACCGAGACCTAGCAGGATAAATGTAGAAGGTTCAGGTACAGGTGTGTGATACGCTTCTATCATGGTCGAAGGGCCGCCGTCTGTTCTGGCATAAAGCCTTACGTTGCCCTGATACCTTTCCCAGTCAGCGATATCCGCTGCAAGTGCGGCATTTGCCGCAGGTGTGTCCGAGCTGTATCCGTATGCCCCCCACCATGCAAAGCCGCCCGAGCCTATAACGCCGCCACTGTACTCTTCCCAGGAGCCGGGCTGTACCCACGTGCCCCAGCCATAGTCGCCATAGTAGTCATAGGTCACACCGTCCCATTCATAAAATATACTTATCTCAAAAGAAGCAGCCGTCAGGCTGGCAATGGTCGCTTCCGGCACCCAGTATACAAAGTGAAGGCGACGCCCCAGGTCGCCAAAGCTATAGACTACCGAGTCTCCCATCTCAAAGTTATTGGTTCCGCTGTTGGCCGGGTCCAGGCTATTTTCCATATTTATAAAGGTTCCGTCGGCTGCGGTGGAGTACGCGTTTGCCTTCCAAGCCGCCCAGTCCGACGAGCCGTATACGTTGGGTGCTCCGTCGACATATAAATTTATCTCTATCGCCTCTGAGTTGTTAAAGCAAACCAAGGTGAAGGCCAGGCTTAACAAAATACCGGCCAAAAAACTAAATCTTTTCATATCTGCCCCCTGCTGGATGTTTTTATTATTACCATCCCTAAGTTGATGCAATATGCATGCCACAGTGTAACTCTATGTTTTTGTGGTGTTAGTTTATTGAAGCCTCGCAGTTGTAAAATAAACTGACACTGGAATGGTAGGTATAAAGAGGTGTTTGGGGTCTTTATTTGTATTAATCTAATGATTTTAAAGGGTTACCTTTTTAGTTGTAGCCTGAAAGTTGTAAAATAAATTTACACTGTTATTTTGTCATTAGGTTTATCTGTGTGGATGCGTTTTTGGCAGGGGCGGGCGGCAACTGTGATGTTCGAGTAGATATGCTTACTCTTTGACTACTTCGCCGCTAAGTGGTATTCTATTAGATTATGTCATTTAAATCAGGATTTATAGCTATAGTCGGCAGGCCTAATGTCGGTAAGTCAACGCTCTTGAATGCGATCCTTGGCGAGAAGATCGTTATCGTCTCGAGCAAACCGCAGACGACGCGTAATGCCGTGCGCGGAGTGAAGAACCTCTCAGATGCGCAGATGGTCTTTGTCGATACCCCGGGTATCCATAGAGGCCGTGGGCGTATGAGCGAGTTCATGGTCGGTGAGGCCCTCTCTTCACTTGGCGAGGTAGATGTAGTCCTTTATATGGTCGATGCCTCGCGTAAGGTCGGCGAGGAAGAGGCCTTTATTATGGATAAGCTCAGGAGCGTCAAGGCCCCGGTCGTCCTTGCGATAAACAAGGTCGATACCGTTGCAAAGGAGAGCCTCTTGCCGCTTATCGCAAAGCTCTCAAAGCGTCTTGAGTTCGTTGATATCATACCGATCTCAGCGCGTAGGGAAGACGGCACGGAGAAGTTGCTGGAGATATTAAAGGGGCTCCTGCCGGAAGGCCCGGAGTATTATCCGAAAGATATGGTAACGGATCAGTCCGAGAGGTTTCTGGTAGGCGAGCTTGTCAGGGAGAAGGTCTTCGAGCTTACCAAAGAGGAAATACCTTACTCGGTCGCCGTCGAGATAGAAGAGTTCAAGGAAAAGAGCGATATAGTACGTATAGGGGCCGTGATAAATGTAGAGCGCGACTCGCAGAAGGGGATCGTTATCGGCAAGGGCGGGGGTATGCTCAAGCAGATCGGCAGCGAGGCCCGCGTGGATATAGAGAAGCTGCTCCAGAAAAAAATATTCTTAAAGTTATTTGTCCGGGTTACGAGAGACTGGTCAAAGAAAGATAGAGACCTGAAAGAGTTCGGGTATAAATAGAATAAAGCCTCCCCCTCGTGGGGTCAAGGGATAGTAAAGGGAAATTTATAAAGATGAAACCGGTAGTAGCTATAGTAGGACGACCTAACGTCGGCAAGTCCGCGCTCTTCAATCGTATTCTCGGTGTGCGCAGGGCCATAATAAAAGATGAAGCAGGAGTGACGCGCGATATAAATTACGCCGATTGCGAGGAGCTTGGCCATCCTTTTACCCTGATCGATACCGGAGGCTTTGAGCCCAAGGCAAAGGAAGAGATAGTTAAGAAGATAAGGGAGCAGACGAGCCTTGCCATTGAAGAGGCCGATGTTATTGTTTTCTTGATGGACGGCCGCGTAGGGCCGAGTAATTCGGATAAAGAGATAGCTGCGATGCTTAGAAAGTCCGGCAAGAAGGTTATATACTGCGCAAATAAGATCGATACGCAGAGCCTGATCGGGGCGACAGGCGAGTTTTATTCGCTCGGCGTCGAGGAAATACTGCCGGTCTCGGCCGAGCACGGCCTGGGCCTTGCGGAGCTGATGGATAAGATAATTGAAGAGCTCCCGGAATATGAGGAAGAGGAAGATGAGGCCGAGCAGGTAAAGGTAGCCCTTGTCGGGCGGCCTAATGCAGGAAAGTCCTCGCTCCTTAATAAGTTTATAGGCAGGGAGCGTTCTATCGTAAGTGCGGTCGCAGGGACGACGCGCGACTCTATTGATACGCCCTTTGAGCATGAGGGTAGTAATTATCTGCTTATCGATACCGCAGGGATTAGGCGCAAGGGGCGCATCAGCCGCCGCCTTGAGACTTACTGCGTTGTCTCGGCGATACGCAGTATTGAGCGCTGCGACGTAGCGCTCCTGGTAGCCGACGGTATGGAGGGGCTCAGAGCTCAAGACGAGCGTATAGCAGGGCTTGTAGAAGGTCGCGGCAAGTGCTGCGTCATAGTGGTTAATAAGTGGGATCTGGTCGAGAAGGATACTAACACCGCAAAGGATTATACCGAGAAGATTCACGAGCTTATGCCGTTTCTGGCCTATGCCCCGGTCGTTTTTGTCTCGGCCCTGACCGGAAAGCGCGCCCTTGATATATTCAATGTCGTCGAGCGCGTTCGGGAGCAGGCAAACAGAAAGCTCAAGACCGCTAACTTGAACGACCTGCTCCATCAGTTTACTACCAGGCATCACCCGCCTGTTTACAGGGGTAAGCCTATTAAATTTTATTATATGACTCAGACCGGCACGGCCCCGCAGAGGCTTCGTATCTTTACAAATTACCCAATGGGTGTGCCAATGGCTTACCGCCGCTACCTGATAAACCGTTTCAGGGAGGCTCTGGATATCGGTGAGGTGCCTTTGAGGGTCTCTTTCAGGAGCAGGCGATAGGGGCTTTGTCTTGTATTTTTAAGGATTTGTGCTAATATTTGGTTGAATATGTGGCAAATGTATGAGAAAATTTGATATTAAATATTTAAGATATAAAATTTGTTATTTTATTTTTCAGGGGGCGTAAGTTCTGGATGAATAACCTTTATAAAAATATAGCGCTTTGGTTAATTATAATAGCGGCCGTTGTCTTGATGTTCAACTTCCTTAATTACAAGGAAAAGCCCAAAAATGAAGTGGTCTTCAGTGATTTTATGGCCTCTGTTGATAGTGGAGACGTCTCTTCGGTAGTAATTCAGGGTAACTCGATCAAGGGGCAGGACAGGGATGGTAAAGAGTTTACTACCTACGCCCCGTTCGATCCCGAGCTGGTCTCAAAGCTTCAGCAGAAAAAGATCAGGATATCGGCAGAGCCGGTGGTAGATACCCCGGGTTGGGGTAATATCCTTATCTCCTGGTTCCCGATGCTGCTCCTTATTGGCGTATGGCTCTTCTTCATGAGGCAGATGCAGGGCGGCGGCGGTAAGGCGATGAGCTTTGGTAAGTCCAAGGCAAAGCTCTTGACCGAGAACCAGCAGAAGATAACTTTTAGAGACGTTGCCGGTATTGACGAGGCAAAGGAAGATGTTCAGGAGATAATCGATTTTCTTAAAGCTCCTAAGAAGTTTACAAAGCTTGGCGGCAGGATTCCCAAGGGCGTTTTGCTTGTGGGTTCGCCGGGTACGGGTAAGACGCTCCTTGGTAAGGCCATAGCCGGTGAGGCGGGCGTGCCCTTTTTCAGTATTTCTGGCAGTGACTTTGTCGAGATGTTCGTAGGGGTCGGAGCCTCTCGCGTAAGAGACCTTTTTGTGCAGGGTAAGAAGAATGCGCCTTGCATTATATTTATAGATGAGATCGATGCCGTCGGTAGGCACCGCGGAGCAGGACTTGGCGGCGGCCACGATGAGCGCGAGCAGACCCTTAATCAGTTGCTCGTTGAGATGGACGGCTTTGAGAGTAATGAGGGCGTTATAATAGTCGCGGCGACGAACCGTCCTGACGTTCTTGACCCTGCGCTTCTAAGACCGGGCAGGTTCGATAGGACGGTCATAGTGCCGAAGCCGGATTTACGCGGACGTCTGGAGATTCTGAAGGTGCACTCGGCAAAGACGCCGCTTGCAGGGAATGTCGATCTGGATAATATCGCAAGAGGCACGCCGGGTTTTTCAGGCGCTGATCTTTCGAATCTCGTAAACGAGGCTGCTCTCCTTGCCGTTAGAAGGGATAGGGATAAGGTCGATAAGGAAGACTTCGACGATGCCAAGGACAAGCTCCTTATGGGCAGCGAGCGCAAGAGCATGATCATAAGCGACGAAGAAAAAGAGAGCACGGCCTATCACGAAGCGGGCCATACGCTTGTAGCAAGGCTTATTCCCGGGACCGACCCGATACACAAGGTCTCTATTATCCCTAGAGGCATGGCGCTTGGACTTACTCAGCAGCTCCCGCTCGATGAGAGGCATACTTATAGCAGGGAGTACCTGAAGAACAATATCGCTGTGCTTATGGGCGGGCGTGTCGCAGAAGAATTAGTACTTGACCAGCTCACCACAGGGGCCGGCAATGATATAGAGAAAGCGACCGACCTGGCGCGTAAGATGGTCTGCGAGTGGGGGATGAGCGAGAAGATAGGCCCCCTTACCTTTGGTAAAAAAGAAGAGCACGTATTTCTTGGTAAAGAGATGGGTCAGGCGCGCGACTTTAGCGAGCAGACAGCCCGTGATATAGATGCAGAAATTAAGAAGGTCGTTAATGACAACTACCTCAGGGCCAAGGAGCTCTTAAGTGGAAAGATGGAGCTTCTTCACAGGCTTTCAAAGAGGCTGCTTGAAGAAGAGGTCATGAACGCCAAAGAGATAGACAATGTTATCTTTGGCGATGCTATTCCCGAGGGCGTAAAGACGACGAGAGACGAAAAGATTCCGACCGGCAAGAAGAGCGGCGGTGATAATACCGGCCTGACCTCAGCCTAGGCCGTCACCACGACCGGTCCTAGCGGAGAATTGGCAAAAGGTGAAGGCACGTTTAGTTGAAATACTGTCCCGAGAGGACGCAAGGCTTGAAATGGAACGCCTTGGCGTTGATCCCGGGGGCTTTTCCTACATGCTCCCCAAGCAACAGCACTATAACCTCAAGCTCGAAGGTCTTACCCCCCCAGCCGCTAATATAATCAAGCAGGAAATGCTCTCTATAGGCGCGGAAGCCGCGGTCGCCAAGGGCACGGTCTCGTGCAGGATAAAAGAGACGGGCTGTATACTTTCGGGCACGCTGGGGCAATTGCAGAGGTTTGCAAAAAAGATGGAATGCCAGCCCTACGGTTTGATAGATGTCGGTAGGGCCGTAGAAGATGCCCTCAGTAGTATCAAGGTCGCCGAGCGTGGCGGGCCGACGCTTCTGACCAGAAGCCGCAGCTTTAGTTTTAAAGAGCAGGCCCTTATTATGGGTATCCTGAATGTAACGCCGGATTCCTTTTCGGACGGGGGCGAATTTACAGAGCCTGACCGCGCTGTAGAGAGGGCTCTGGAGATGGTCTCAGAGGGTGCAGGTATTATAGATATCGGCGGTGAGTCGACCCGCCCCGGAGCAGAGCCGGTCGAAGAGGGCGAAGAAATTGAACGTATTCTGCCGGTCGTTCGCGCACTTGTAAAGGAAGGGGTCGCGGTCTCGATAGATACGCAAAAGGCCGCTGTCGCAAGGATAGCCCTGGAAGCGGGAGCCGAGTTGGTAAATGACGTAAGCGCTCTTGCGGATAAGGATATGGCCGGGGTAGTAGCCGAGTTTAAGGCAGCGGTCGTCTTGATGCACAGGCGCGGCGGCCCCGGTGATATGCAAAGCGATATAACGTATAAAGATATAATGGCTGAGGTATTCGGTTATCTCGCAGAAAGGATAGAGTACGGCGAAGCTTCAGGTATAGAGCGCGAGCGAATTGCGATAGACCCTGGCATTGGTTTTGGTAAGGACGTCGCGGGTAATCTTGAGTTGCTCAGAAGGCTCAGGGAATTAACGACTCTGGGCAGGCCGCTTCTTATAGGGACTTCAAGAAAGTCGTTTATAGGAGAGGTCCTGGAACGTAGTATAGAGCAGAGACTTACCGGTACGCTCGTCACACAGGTGGTAGCCCTTATGGCGGGGGCTTCTATCTTGAGGGTGCATGACGTGCGCCAGGCGCGTGAGGCGGCTCTTATGGTAGCTGCCGTGAGGCAGGGAGAGGGTTACATCGCCGCATCGCAGCGACAAGGGCTCGGCATCTAGTAGCGGGCCAGAGAGGGAAGAGATGTACGACTTTGCGGCAAGGCTGCCGTCGATTATAGAGTTTATAGATATCCTTCTGGTTGCGGTCGTCCTTTACTGGGTGATGAGGCTTGTAAGGAACACGCGGGCCGAGAGGATGCTGTGGGGGCTGGCGGTCATTGTGCTCGTCTATTTTGTCTCGGACAGGGTGCATCTCTATACCTTTCATTGGATACTTAATAAGTTCCTCGCCTCTATAGTTCTTCTGGTCATTGTTGTTTTTCAGAAGGATATTAGAAAGGCCCTTGGGGAGATGGGGCGGCCCTTTATCGGGCGCAAGACCATAGAGACGGGTTTTCTGGAAGAGGTAAGCAAGGGCGTAACAGCTATGTCCGTCGGTCGGATCGGCGGGCTTATTGTGATAGAGCGCGGGATAGACCTCCTTGATTTTGTGGCTACCGGGGTGGATATAGACGGCGAGGCCTCGAAAGAGCTTTTGCTTACGATATTTAATCCTTCTTCGCCCCTGCACGACGGCGCGGTAATAATACGCGGGGGGCGTATCGCGAGGGCCGGTTCTATCTTGCCGCTTACAGGCAGGGAGCTTACAAAGTCCATGGGGACTCGCCACAGGGCGGCCATTGGGATATCCGAGGAGACCGACGGTGTTGTTATAGTCGTCTCCGAGAAGACGGGTGAGATATCGGTCGTTGTTGAAGAGACCCTTGAGATGGGGATAGAGCCGGTAGAACTTCTCGGGCGGCTGAGAAGCGTAATTGATATAGATGAAAGTACCTCCAGAGGACTCTTCGGGAGGTACAGGTAATGAGTCCTTTTGGGGGTAGAAAAAAAGATAAAGAGGGTAGGGGCGGGATCTTTGATCACGCGGCCCTGAAGCTGCTGGCCCTTATATTTGCGGTCGCGCTCTGGTATCTTGTCGTCGGCGAGAAGTCTTCAGAGGTAGGGCTTATGGCCCAGCTCGCGCTCAAGGGGATGCCGAAAGAGATGATAGTTACCAAGACCCCGAGGCTTGACGTAGAAGTCAGGGTCGCGGGGCCGGGCGGTTTTCTTGATAGTCTTTCGCCCTCCGACGTTGAGGTCGCACTCGACCTTGGCGGTGCAAAGCCGGGGGTCAATACATATAGGCTCGAGGCCTCCAATGTAAATGCGCCAAAAGGGATCAGAGTGCTGACAATAAGGCCGTCGTCCGTCGATATAACCCTTGAGCGTCTTGCAAAGAAGGTATTGGCAGTAAAGGTGAAGACCAGAGGCGTGCCGGCAAAGGGTTATAAGGTCAAGGGAGTTAGCGTCGAGCCGGCAAGCGTAGAGGTCTTTGGTAAAAAACGCGTTATGGGCAGGTTCAAGGTCGTAAGTACCGAGACTCTGGATATAAGCGGCGCAAAAGCCGATATTGTAGAGAGTATACATCTCGATCTTTCAAAGAAGGGGTTGGCAGGCGCCGAGCCTGATAGCGTTACGGTAAGGGTGGATATTGAGAAGAAGGCGCCTTAAGGTATTTTAGAAAAAGGGCAGGCACCGTAAAACAACAGAAAAAGGAAAAACAAAATAATGAAGAAGAAACTCTTTGGTACCGATGGTGTTCGCGGGGTCGCCAATATCGAGCCTATAACGGCGGAGACCGCCTTAAAGCTTGGCCGCGCTATAGCCTACGTCTTTAAGAAGGAAGACAGGCGTCATAAGATAGTTATAGGTAAAGATACGCGGCTCTCCGGTTATATGATAGAGAGCGCTATGGTCGCGGGAATATGCTCGATGGGTGTGGATGTTATGGTCGTCGGCCCTTTGCCTACACCGGGGATCGCCTTTGTTACCTCAAGTATGAGGGCTGACGCCGGGGTTGTTATAAGCGCTTCGCATAACCCTTATCAGGATAACGGCATTAAGTTTTTTTCAAGCGAGGGGCTGAAGCTTCCCGACGATGTAGAGCTGGAGATAGAGAACTTTATATTTGGCAATGACTCTGATCCGAGCCACAGGCCTACGGCCGACGAGGTAGGTAAGGCATATAGGATAGACGACGCCATAGGGCGTTATGTTGTATTCGCCAAGAATTCTTTTCCCAAGGAACTTAGCCTTGAAGGACTTAAAGTCGTCCTTGACTGCGCAAACGGCGCGACCTATAAGGTCGCCCCCGAGGTCATCTATGAACTTGGCGCAGAGGTTGTCTCGATAGGCGTTGAGCCGGACGGCGTTAATATTAATAAGGGTTGCGGTGCGCTTTATCCGGACGAGCTTGCAAAGAGGGTAAGGGCCGAGGGCGCAGATATTGGTATAGCACTGGACGGCGATGGGGATAGATGTATTCTGGTAGATGAAAACGGCGATGAGGTCGATGGAGATCACGTTCTGGCGATCTGCGCTACCGATATGCTACGGAGGGGAACGCTAAAGGGCAATACGCTTGTGGCTACGATTATGAGTAACTCGGGGCTTGAGGCAGCAATTGCAGCGGGTGGCGGTAAGGTTGTAAGGACCGGTGTCGGCGATAGGTATGTCGTAGAGGAGATGCTAAAGAATGGCTATAACCTTGGCGGCGAACAGAGCGGACATGTCATATTCCTTGATCATACAACGACCGGGGACGGTATAATAACTGCCTTGCAGATACTTGCGATAATGAGAGAGCAGGGCAAAAAATTATCAGAGCTGGCTTCAGTAATGACGAGTTTTCCGCAGGTACTGGTAAATGTCCCGGTTAAGAATAAAAAGCCGCTTGATGATATTGAATCTGTTAGTGGTCTTCTCGCAGATGTGCAGGAGAAACTAAAGGGTCGTGGGCGAGCCTTTATAAGGTACTCGGGGACAGAGAACCTTGCCCGTATAACAGTAGAGGGTGAGGACCGCGCCGAGATAGAGGGCTACGGTGCAGAGTTGGAAGCGGCCCTTATAAAAGAGCTTTGTTAGGATAGAATATTTTATAAAAGTTAGACAGGAGCAATGGCAGAGATGGCAAGATTATCAGTAAATGTAGATCACGTCGCAACGGTACGTCAGGCGCGGCTATCGACCGAGCCTGATCCGGTAAGTGCTGCGCTTATGGCCGAACACGCCGGTGCAGACAGCATTACGATGCACCTGAGAGAAGACCGCAGGCATATTCAAGATAGGGACCTCTTCATGTTAAGGCGCATCATGAAGACAGAGCTTAACTTTGAGATGGCCGCGACCAAAGAGATGATAACCATTGCTCAGGACGTAAGGCCCGAGCTTGTAACGCTGGTGCCGGAAAAAAGGCAGGAGCTTACGACCGAAGGAGGGCTGGACGTAAAGACTCGTCCCGACCGCCTGAAGGCGGATATCTTAACGCTTAAGGACGCGGGCATAGAGGTAAATCTTTTTATCGATCCGGTGCCGGATATAGTAAAGCTCTCTCATAAGCTCGGCGCGGGCGGCGTAGAGATCCATACCGGCAAATACGCCGATGCCGAGAGCAAGCGCGAGAAATCATTGGAGCTTAAGAGGATCCACGACTCGGTGATGCTGGCCAAGAGGCTCAAGCTTCGCGTGCACGCGGGTCACGGCCTTGATTATCATAATATTAAAGAAGTCGCCTCTATGATAGAGATAGAAGAATTTGCAATCGGTTTTGCTATTATTGCCCGTAGCGTCTATACGGGGATCGACCGGGCCGTACGCGATATGGTCGAGTTGGTAAAGTAAGATGATAGAAGGTCTTGGTATTGAGATAGTCGATCTGCCGAGATTCAAGAAGGCAATGGAGCGTTGGGGCCAGAGGTTTCTCACGCGGCTCTTTACCGCCGCTGAGCTTGAGTACTGCATGTCGCAGAGGCGTCCTGAAGAACACCTCGGCGCACGTTACTGCGCAAAGGTGAGTTTTATGAAGGCGCGGGGTAGGATTATTCCATTTAAAAATATTGAGATCATCAGAGACGTCGTTGGGCGTCCTGCTTTGCGGGTAGTTGGCGACGATAAAATAAAGGTCGCCGTTACCATGAGCCACGACGGTGATATTGCTTTAGCTCAAACCCTGATAACTACGGAGTGAATTAATGCTGGTAGACGCGAAGACGATGAGAGCGCTTGACCGTAAGACCATAAAGGACTACGGCATAAAAGGTCTTGTCCTTATGGAGAATGCAGGACGGGGTTTGGCCGAGGCAGTAGCCGAGCTATTAGATGACGAGCTTGAGGCATCGGGCCGCGCGCGCGTCTCTATAATATGCGGTAAGGGAAACAACGGCGGCGACGGTTTTGTCGCCGCGCGTCATCTGAGGAACGGCGGCTACGAGGTAGAGGTCTTTACCGTCGCCCCTGTAGCTTCGTTAAAAGGAGACGCCGGAACCAACGCGCGGATCTGGGAGAAGATGGGGGGCAGTTGTTTTAAGGTCTCTTCGACAAAGGAGATAGAGGGCTCGATTTCAAGGCTTCGTCACTCGGCGGTCGTTGTGGATGCGCTATTCGGTACGGGGCTCAAAAGTGAGCTTAAGGGCATAAGCCGCGCGCTCGTAGAGGTTATAAATTCTTTATCCGCAGTCGTTGTCTCGGTAGATATTCCAAGCGGTCTGGATGCAACGACCGGGAAGGTTATGGGTGATGCGGTCATGGCCGACCTGACCGTTACGATGGCCTACCCGAAGCTCGGCTTCTTCTTGTACCCGGGTAAAGACTATACGGGTGAGATAGATCTCGTTGATATTGGCATGCCGCCGGAGGTAGCGGCCGATGTAAATATAGATAATTATCTTATAGATGACGTCCTTGTATCAGAGCTTTTATCCGCGATACTCTGGCGCACCGAGGATACGCATAAAGGCAATTACGGGCACCTTCTGATCGCAGGCGGCTCTACCGGTAAGAGCGGTGCCGTTGCGATGGCGGCGACCTCTGCGATGCGTGTGGGCGCGGGCCTTGTCAGCGTCGCAGTGCCAAAGGCCTTGCATAATATAATGGAGATAAAGACGACCGAGGTGATGACCATTCCCCTTTCAGAAGAGTCAACTTTGACCGGCCATGGCAGCGTCATGAACGGGGCCTCGGTCGGCGAACTCGCAGGAGAGCTCGAAGGTAAGAGCGCACTCGTTCTCGGCCCCGGCCTTGGCAAGGTTCGGGCTGGGTTTGTCGATGCTTTAAAGGGGCTGCTTGCGTATTGCGCTCAGGAGGGGATCGCTGCACTTATAGATGCCGACGCTCTGAACGCTCTGGAAGGCAGGCTCTCTATTTTGAAACACGCTAGCGATAACGGCGCGGAGATAGTTATAACTCCGCATCCGGGCGAGGCAGCGACCTTGCTCGGTAAAGATGCAACAGGTATTCAGGAAGACCGCCTTCGCAGCGCCGAGCAGCTAAGGAAAAAAACAGGGGCTGTGGTCGTCTTAAAGGGCGCATCTACTATAGTAGCGACCGAAGAGGGGAGCTTTATAAATCCGACGGGTAATCCCGGGATGGCCTCGGCCGGTATGGGCGACGTCCTGGCCGGTATTATCGGAGGCCTGATGGCGCAGGGCATGGCCGTTGTAGATGCCTCTGTCGTAGGCGTTTATCTGCACGGGATGGCCGGTGATATAGCTGCTGAGCGTACGGGTGAGGCCGGCCTTGTGGCGACCGATCTGATAGAAGAGGCGGCGTTTCTTATAAAGAGTTTCGCAGAGAGTTGCATGGAAGACGAGCTTTGAGCGAGGAGCCAAAGCCCGGGGTAAAGTCAAAACCAGTGCGCGTTGTAAAGAGCTTTGTTACTACCGGGCCCTCTGAGACCGAAGAGCTTGGAATGAAGCTCGCAGAAGGGCTCTCGGCAGGGAGCGTCGTGGCTCTTCGCGGCGAGCTCGGCGCGGGTAAGACGGTCTTGGCCCGTGGCATAGCGCGCGGTCTTGGGGTCGAGGGTTATCTGAAGAGTCCGAGCTTTACGATAGTAAATGAATATAACGAAGGTCGGATACCGCTCTATCATATAGACTTGTACCGGCTTCCCGAAGGCGCGGAGGATGCGTCCTGCGGCGACCCGACCGACGAGCTTGGTCTGGAGGAATACCTTTACGGCGACGGTGTTTGTGTAATAGAATGGGCCGAGCGGGCTGCCTCTCTTATCCCGCAAGATGCTATACGGGTTACTATAACTTACGGTGCGCAGGGGGTCGGGGCAGGCCCTGCTGGTGAGCCTCCGGATAAAAAAGAAGAGACAGAAGATAACGAAGAAGAGACCGGAGCGGACGCTGCGGCGCGTACTCTGGTCGTCTCTTGTTATGAGCATAGTGAGCCTGCCGTCTGAGACGGGCTCTGCGTAACGGCTTGGGGTGAGGGGGCTTTTGCGTAGTTGTGAAACGTAATAATGTAGAAAGATGCAGAAGCCTTCGGAAGAAACAGACAGAGGCCGAGGGAAAACTTTGGAGAACTTTACGTGGTCGTAATTTGTCTGAGGTGAAGTTTAGAAGACAGTTTTCGGTGGGTAGGTATATATTGGATTTTTATTCTTCAGAGTATAGTCTAGGCATAGAGATTGACGGGGATTATCATTTCAAGGAGAAAGGCCGTAAGTATGATGAAGATAGGACCTTGAAGTTACTCGAAGCCGGTATTCGGATATTGAGATTTAGTAATATAGATGTGTTACAGAATATTGAGGGTGTTTGTGAAGCTATTCAGCTTGAAATAAAAAAGACCCCCTCACCTCAGTCCTCTCCCCCAAGGGGAGAGGAGGTCTGAAAAATAGCTTTGAATGGGTTTCGGCTCTATATGACAGGATTTGCTTCGTTCATGCGTTATTGATATTTTATCAGATGGCGGATGAGGCATAAAGATTGTTTTGGAAATATTCGAGTTTAGTGTGGCAGGATTTATTTGGCCCACTTGCCTTTTATATCCTTGTTGAAGGAGAGTAAGGTTTAGAGAAGAGCTGTACTGGATGATTTTGTGGATTTTATGTAGTAGGGCTCATCTCAGTACGTGGGTTTTTACCCTCTCCCCTTGGGGAGAGGGGGAGACCGAAGGTCTTGGATGATGGGGTCTTTGTATAGTTGTGAAGGTTTAGAGCAGTAGAATATTTTTATCGGAGGTCTTGATGAAGGAATTTGATATTGTAATTATAGGCGGCGGCCCGGGTGGTTATGTCGCTGCCATAAGAGGGGCACAGGCAGGCGCGACCGTAGCCGTTATAGAGAAGCAGAAGGTCGGCGGAACGTGTCTTAATCGTGGTTGCATACCGACCAAGGCACTTTATTATTCGGCAAAGGCTTTATCTGCCGCAAAGAAGGCCGAGGCATTCGGCGTAACGGTCGGCGAGGTCTCTTTTGATCTGGCTAAGGCCGTAGCGAGAAAGGATAGTGTCGTAACGAGGCTAACAGGCGGTGTCGAGCAGCTTTTAAAGGGTAACGGCGTAGAGCTTATCTCTGGTAAGGGCGAGATAACAGGCGCGGGAAAGGTTAAGGCGACTCTGGACGACGGCGCGGTAGAAGAGATAACCGCTAAGAAAATTATAATAGCGACCGGCTCGGAGCCGGCGCTGATACCGGCCTTTAAGATAGACGGCGAGAACGTTATAACCTCGACAGAGGCCTTGAACCTGACTGAGATTCCAAAGAGCCTGCTTGTGATCGGCGGCGGTGTTATGGGCTGCGAGTTCGCCACGCTCTTCTCGAAGTTCGGTAGTGAGGTGAAGATCGTCGAGCTTTTACCGACGATCCTTTCAACAGAAGACAAGCAGATCGTACGCGTCATTGCAAAGGGATTTAAGACGAGCGGCGTCGAGGTCCTGACCGGGGTGATGGTTGATTCTGTCGATCTCGTAGACGAAGGTAAGGGAGGGGTCAAGACGACCCTTAAAGACGGCACGGAGATAGTTACTGAGAAGGTACTTGTCAGTATCGGGCGCAGTTTTAATGTAGAAGGTATTGGCCTTGACGCGGTCGGTGTTGAGCTTGAAGACGGGCATATAAAGGTAAATGAAAAAATGGAGACGACGGCTGCTGGCGTCTATGCTATCGGCGATGTCGTCGGCGGGATGCTGCTTGCTCACGTAGCGAGTGTAGAGGGCGAGGTCGCTGTTGTTAACGCACTCGGCGGCGATAAGGCAATGGATTACTCTGTTATTCCTGCTGGTATCTTTACCGACCCGGAGATCGCCAGCGTAGGCCTTAGAGAAAAGGACGCCAAGGAGCAGGGGCTGGATGTTAAAGTCGGACGTTTCCCGTATGCCGCAAGCGGTAAGGCTCTGGCCATGGGCGAGGGCGACGGCTTTGTACAGATAGTCGCCGATAGCGCGACCGATAAGATTCTCGGCGCATCTATAGTCGGCGCGCACGCAACGGACTTGCTAGGCGAGGTTGCGCTGGCCGTTAAGTCGGGCCATACGGCGCAGGATATAATAGATACCGTACACGCGCATCCGACGCTCCCGGAGGTTGTTCTGGAGGCAGCGGAAGATGTTCATGCCAAAGCCGTGCATAAGATTACGCGCCGCGGTCGTTGATCTTCGCACTCATAAATGTACTGCTGCGTTGTTAGAACTGCGGACTCTAATCCTCACATACTTAAAAGTATGCTGCGGTTAAAGTCCTTGTTCTTCCTAGCAGCAGAGACATTTCTGAGCACGGAGGTGCTGCGCACGGCTAAATTAAGGTTGATGAATTTAGCCGACAATATGAAAATACTATTTTGAGGGATATAGCCCCACCGCAGGTGGCTGCGTACGGCTAAATGTATTAATAAGGTTTTGTTTTACGCGTAGGAAGATATTATTTTATTGGACTTTGCCCCGCGGCGAGCGGTGCCCCACCGCAGGTGGTGCGGCGAAGCCGCTTTGCTGCCGGTGCAACCGGTGAGGATAGTTAATTGGCGCTTATAGTACAGAAGTACGGCGGAACATCGGTCGGAACTACAGAACGTATAAAGAACGTAGCCGCGCGTGTTAAAAAGGCGCGCGCCGGTGGTGACGATATAATCGTAGTGGTCTCGGCCATCTCCGGCGAGACCAATAGACTTATCGGTCTCGCAGAAGAGATAACCGAGAACCCTGAAGGCCGTGAATTCGATACCGTGGTATCGACCGGAGAGCAGGTTACGATCGGGCTGCTTGCTATGGCTCTGGCCGGGATAGATTGCCCTGCAACGAGCCTTACCGGTTGGCAGATTCCGATAGAGACCGAGGGCTTTTTTAATGCGGCGCGCGTAAAGGCGATAAGCGATAAGCGTATAAGGGCCGAGTTCGCAAAGGGCAGGGTCGTTATAGTCGCGGGCTTTCAGGGCGTAAGCGCTGGCGGAGATATTATGACGCTCGGCAGGGGCGGTTCCGATACGACGGCTGTTGCACTGGCCGCAGCCCTTAAGGCCGATCTATGCGAGATATATACGGACGTCGACGGGGTCTTTACAACGGATCCGTCTATCTGCAAGGACGCTCGAAAATTGGAGAAGATATCCTACGACGAGATGCTGGAGATGGCGAGCCTCGGCGCGAAGGTTCTGCAGACGCGCTCGGTTGAGTTTGCTAAAAAATATAATGTCCCGCTGATGGTAAGATCGTCTTTTAATGACGACGTAGGGACTATGGTCAGTAAGGAGGATCAGGATATGGAAAAGGTCATGGTCTCAGGCATTACTTATAACAAGAACGAAGCCAAGATATCCGTGGTTCGAGTGCCGGATAGGCCGGGCATTGCCGCAAGGCTCTTTCGCCCTCTCACCGAGAGCGGCGTAAATGTCGATATGATAGTTCAGAACATAAGCCACGACGCGCATACGGATCTTACCTTTACCGTTGCAAAGGGCGATTATAAAAAAGCAATTGAACTTGTGCGGTCGCAGGCCAGGGATTTCGAGGCAAAGGACGTCCTGGGTGATACTGATATAGCAAAGATATCTATCGTAGGCGCGGGGATGAGGAGTCACGCAGGTGTCGCCTCGAAGATGTTCGAGACCCTTGCAGGGGCCGAGATAAACGTCCAGATGATTTCGACCTCTGAGATAAAGGTCTCCTGCGTGATAGACGAGGCCCATACAGAAGAGGCGGTGCGGATACTGCACGACGCGTTCGAGCTTGGTAAGGACGATATTGAAGAGGAGTCGGTCTAGACCGGCGATAAAAGAAGATGGCAAAGAAAAATAAGATAGTCTTATACGATACGACACTTCGCGACGGTACGCAGGCCGAGGATATAAATTTCTCGGTTGAGGACAAGGTCCGTCTTGCTTACGCCTTTGACGAGCTGGGTCTTGATTATATAGAGGGCGGCTGGCCCGGAAGCAATCCGCGCGATATCGAGTTCTTTAAGAAGATGCAAAAGGTCAAGCTCAAGAACTCCGAGCTTGCGGCCTTCGGTTCTACCAGGAAAGCAAAGGTAAAGGCAAAGGACGATGCAAATATAAAGGCTCTCCTTGCCTCGGGCGCATCGACCATAACGGTCTTTGGCAAGAGTTGGAAGCTGCACGTAAGGAAGGCCCTGCGGGTCTCGCTCGAAGAAAACCTGGATATGATCTTTGATACGGTCGGTTACCTGAAGAAAAAAGTCGGTACAGTCTTTTACGATGCCGAGCATTTCTTCGACGGCTATAAGGACGACCCCGAGTATGCTCTGAAGGCTTTAAAGGCTGCGCAGGACGGAGGTGCGGATTGCCTCGTCCTCTGCGATACGAACGGCGGGGTCTTGCCCTTTGAGGTCTCGCGCGTCTTTGGTGAGCTTCGAGGCGAGCTTACCGCTCCGCTCGGAATACACGCCCATAATGATGCGGATATGGCCGTTGCCAATACCCTTATAGCCGTTAATGAAGGCGCGGTACATGTGCAGGGGACTATCAATGGCTTTGGCGAGAGATGCGGCAATGTGAATCTATGCTCGGTCATCCCTGCCCTTCGGTTAAAGATGGGGATGAATTGCCTGAGCGCGAAGCAGATGAAGAGGCTTCGTGAGACCTCGCAGTTCGTCTACGAAATGGCTAACCTGCCGCGCCGCAAGCACCAGCCCTATGTCGGCGAGAGTGCCTTTGCGCATAAGGGGGGTATTCACGTAAGCGCCGTGATGAAGAACCCCGATACCTACGAGCATATTATGCCGGAACTTGTCGGTAATCGTCAGCGCGTACTGGTCTCGGACTTATCGGGCCGCTCGAATATCATCTATAAGGCAAAGGAGTACGGCCTTGACATAGATAGCTCTTCGCCAATGGTAAAGGAACTTCTGACCGAGCTTAAGGAGCTTGAGAACCGGGGTTATCAGTACGAAGGCGCGGAGGCGAGCTTTGAGCTTTTGTTGCAGAAGGCCTTTAAGAAGAAGGAAAAGTACTTTACCCTGCTCGGTTTTCAGGTGATAGATGAGAAGAGGGCCGATGATCTTGAGGCCTGCGCCGCAGCGACGATACGTCTGGAGGTCGATGGTGTCGAGGAGCATACCGCAGCCGAGGGCAACGGCCCTGTAAATGCCCTTGATAAGGCCCTGCGTAAAGCCCTTGAACGTTTCTATCCTGCGCTTAAGGATGTGCGTCTGCTGGACTTTAAGGTGCGGGTCATAGCCGGCGCCAAAGGGACAGACTCAAAGGTACGCGTCCTGGTCGAGAGCGGCGACGGCGTGAGCAAGTGGGGTACGGTCGGCGTCTCCGAGAACGTCATAGAGGCCAGCTGGCGCGCGCTCGTCGATAGTATAGAGTATAAGCTATTTAAGGATAAGAAAAAAAGCAGTAAGAGGTAGAGCCGTGGACGCAGGTCTTGAAGTCGAAGGTTCTTTAACGGGCGAAGGTCCTTTAAAGGGCGAAAGCCCTTCTCGGTATGGTTACGGGGCCTTCATCCTGCTTTTTCTGATTATCCTTACAGGTTTTTTTATAAAGACACTTCCGTCCGGGTTTTCCGCAGCTGAGCTTCCAAAAGATTCAGATACGTCTTTACCTGGGCTGACAAGTACCGGGCGTTTTATAATGAGCGGGCGGATAGATATAAATACCACCGACGTAGAAGGGCTATCGCTTATGCCCGGTATCGGTCGTGGTATAGCAACAAAGATAATCGAGCAAAGGGTTGTGCTCGGCGGTTTTTCTTCGGTCGACGAACTCCGGGGTGTCGAGGGTATAGGGGAGCGCAGACTCGCCTCTATCAAGGCATTTCTTCGGTCAAAGCGCCGTAGTTATCAGTAAGATCGCAGCAACAGCGCCCTGTCTTGTAGAAGTACCCTTAAAGTACCCGATATTAAAGGACTTTGCTTTACCGCAGGTGGTGCGTACGGCTTCATCTGCCTCTCTCGGTCATTTCACAGTGCTTTTTTCAAACTCCTGAATACCTTGAAATATAATGGTTTTTATGAGATGCTAATATATTGTCCGGGTCATTATTAGATGGCTTTTGTCCTGCTATATTTTTGCGGGTAAGCGGCAAAATAGAGGGGATACGGCTTTAATGAGCGAGGAATTTGCCAATACGTTATTTTATAGTATCATCGCCGGGGGCGCGACCCTTGTGGGCGTCTATATCTTGTTCATTAAGGAGAGCTGGGCGGAAAAAAACGCGGTCTATTTTCTGAGTTTTTCAGCCGGCGTCGTCCTGACCGTTGCCTTTACTCGTATGATCCCAGAGGGTATGGAGTTTTACGTGGATGCCCTGCCGGTTGTTTTATTTACTATTATCGGCTTTTATATCCTTGAGCATACCGTGGCGATACATACCTGTCATGAGGATGTCTGCGAGACGCACAGGTTGGGGCTTCCGACCTTTATAGGGATTACAACGCATTCGCTGGTTGACGGTATAGCTATCGGCGTTAGTTTCGAGGCTGGCTTCGAGATAGGTATAGCCGCAGCTCTTGCGATACTTCTCCATAGGGTGCCGGTCGGTATTACCGTTACGGCCCTTTTGTTTCACGCCGGTTATTCGCGTACGCGTATGCTGATAATGGGCTGGATAGTCGCTCTGGCAACGGCTGTGGGGGCTGTGTGTACGCATTTCTTTGTCAAGAATGTAGACGATAATACGCTTGGCTTTATGCTGGCATTTTCAGCCGGTTCTTTTATATATATAGGGGCATCCGATCTGCTCCCTGAGACGCATAAGAATACATCCCGGGCCAATATACTACTTGTATTAATCGGTGTTGGTTTGGTATATTTAGTAACCGGATATGTTGGAGGTCACTGAAGTTGATAGAACGTTATACTAGAGAAGAAATGGGGCGAGTCTGGAAGGATCAGAACCGTTATCAGAAGTGGTTGGACGTAGAGCTTGCGGCCTGCGAGGCATGGGCAAAGAAGGGCAGGATACCGAAGGCTGCGCTTGCACGTATTCAGAAAAAGGCCGGCTTTGATGTTGCGCGTATAGATGAAATAGAAAAGACTGTTAAGCACGACGTTATAGCCTTTCTAACGTCTGTTTCCGACCATATCGGCGAGGACTCGCGTTATGTGCATATCGGGCTTACCTCTTCCGACGTCCTGGATACTTCTTTTGCGCTTCTTTTGACCGAGGCCGCCGATATTATCATAGACGACCTGAAGCAGGTAATGAAGGCGCTCAAGAAGAGGGCTCGCCAGCACAAAAATACAGTTATGATGGGCCGCTCTCACGGCATACACGCCGAACCAACTACCTTTGGCCTTAAGATGGCCCTTTATTATGACGAGTTCGGGCGTAACCTCGTGCGTATGCAGGCCGCTCGCGCGACGATTGCCTGCGGGAAGTTATCGGGCGCTGTCGGGACATTTGCTAATATTGATCCTTATATAGAGAGATACGTCCTGAAAAAACTTAAACTCCGGCCTGAGCCGGTAGCTACACAGGTCGTCCAGCGCGACCGTCACGCCGAGTTCTTCTCGACGCTGGCGATAATAGCATCAACGGTAGAAAAGGTCGCCGTAGAGGTAAGGCACCTCCAGCGTACCGAGGTCGCTGAGGTCGAAGAGTCTTTTACAAAAGGACAGAAGGGTTCCTCCGCCATGCCGCACAAGCGCAACCCGATACTTTCGGAGAACCTTACCGGCCTTGCAAGGCTTGTCAGGGGTTACGGCAGTATGGCTATGGAGAATATAGTACTCTGGCACGAGCGTGATATAAGCCACTCTTCTGTCGAGAGGGTGATCGGCCCGGACGCTACTATCCTTACCGATTTTATGCTCTGTAGACTCAGGGGATTGATAGAGAACATGGTAGTCTTTCCGGGCAATATGAAGGCCAATATAGAGCGTTCAAAGGGGCTTGTCTTCTCTCAGAGGGTGCTTCTAAAACTCGCCGAAGGCGGGCTCTCGCGTGAAGACGCCTATGCCGCTACGCAGCGCAATGCAATGAAGGTCTGGAAAGGCGGTGACGACGACCATTTCCTCGATATGCTTCTTGGCGACGAGCAGGTCACAAAGGTCGTAAAGGAAGAGGATATCAGGTCGTGCTTTGATATTAAGCTTTATCTGCAGAATGTCGATTATATCTTCGAGCGGGTATTTCAGAAGAAGAAAAAATAACGCGTAAAACCGTCTCGACGGTTCGTTAAGTCTTAAGGAGGCCTATATGGCTACGAGCAAGCTTGAGAAAAAAGAACAATTATACGAAGGTAAAGCAAAGGTGCTTTTTGCAACAGATGATTCTGATTATCTGATTCAGTATTTTAAGGACGACGCAACGGCCTTTGATGGTGAAAAAAAAGGGACTATTAATAATAAGGGCGTGGTAAATAATGCCGTCTCGGCAAGGATATTCAAGTACCTTGAGGGCGAGGGTATAAAGACCCACTTCGTGGAGCAGATAAACGAGCGTGAATCCCTTACCCGTCACGTCGAGGTAATCCCTGTAGAGGTCATTGTACGTAATATTACGGCAGGAAGTATCTCCAAGAGGCTTGGTATAAAAGAGGGTATTGTCCTTAAGCAGCCGATCCTTGAGTATTGCTATAAAGACGACGACCTTGGCGATCCTTTTATATGCGAGTCGATAATATATGCCTTTGAATACGCAACGCCGGAAGAGATGAAGTACATAGGTGAGACGGCGCTTAAGATCAACGAGCTTCTCTCGAAGTTCTTTGACGAGCGTGGGATAACGCTTGTGGACTATAAGCTGGAGTTCGGCCGCTTTAAGGGCGAGGTCCTTCTTGTCGATGAGATAACTCCGGACGGCTGCAGGCTCTGGGAGAAGGGCACGAACGAGAAGCTTGATAAGGACAGGTTCAGAAGGGATCTGGGCGGTATTGAAGAGGCCTATGAAAAGGTCTTGAACAAGGTTATGGAATAACAGCCTGACCCCGGCGCGTCTAGAGACGGCCCAAAAGCCGCCTGAGGCGGTTCAAAGACCGTCTAAGACGGTACGTGATTACATGAGTCAAGTCAGGAGGCGTTTATGGTTAGAGGTAGTCTTCATTGTGAAAAGTGCGGTAGTTTTAATAATAGCTGGGCGCGGGCCTGTACGAGCTGCGGCGAGGAGACGGGCTTAAAGATGCAGGCTGTTACCCTTGAGAAGATGGGCGTTGCGAAGCTGGTGATACTGACCGTTATAACAGGTGGGGTCTATACGGCCTTTTGGTTTTTGAAGAGGCTGGATATCTTCAATAGCTTTAGGTCGGAGCGTAAACTCAGGCAAGGGATTTTTGGTTTTATTATAGCCGGCTGTATAGTAAATATCGCGATAGTCTTTTATCTGGCCTTTGCCGGAGTAGGTCTTGATGAAGCTTTTGCGCTTAGGCTCTTGAATACCTCTAATATTCTGGGTTTTGCGGTCAATATTGTGGTATTGTTGCAGACCTTTAAGCTGCGCAGAATACTGCTTGACCATTACGCCAAGCATCTGGGGCGTGAGGTGAAGTTGTCATGGATATTGACCTTCTTTTTTCACATATTTTATCTGCAGTTCAAGATAAACAGACTATAATCAAGTTGCGGGCCGCCATGGGCGCTCTGGAGAGATAATTATGAAAGCCAACGTATATGTAACACTTAAGAACGGAGTACTTGACCCTCAGGGCAGGGCCGTTATGGACGCCCTCTCGACACTTGACTTTAAGGAACTGAAAGACCTGCGTATAGGCCGCTTTATGGAGCTTGAGGTTGAGGCTGCAAACGTAGGTGAGGCACGGGAGCGGGTCACCGAGATGTGCAAGAGTCTGCTTGCCAACCCGGTCATAGAGGATTACCGGATAGAGGTGGTGGAGTAGCCATGAAGTTTGCGATAATAGTATTTCCGGGCTCTAACTGTGACCATGACTGCTACCACGTCGTTAAACACGTTATGGGTCAAGAGGCCGAGTATGTCTGGCACAAGGATACCTCGCTGGAGGGATTTGACTGTGTGATACTGCCGGGCGGTTTTTCTTACGGCGATTACCTGCGTACCGGCTCTATTGCCCGCTTTTCCCCTGTTATGGCGGAGGTCGGTCGTTTTGCGGCAGCCGGAGGGCTGGTGCTTGGCATCTGTAACGGCTTTCAGATACTCTGCGAGGCAGGGCTACTGCCGGGCGTGCTGATGAGAAATCGCGCGCTTAAGTTTATCTGTAAGAGCGTACCTGTAAGGGTAGAGAGCAGCGAAAGCGTCTTTACATCGGCCTATAAAGATAAAGAAGTCCTGAGCATCCCCGTAGCCCATGCCGATGGTAATTACTTTGCAAGCCCTGAGACTATAAAGGAGCTTGAGGATAACGGGCGCGTACTGCTCAGGTACTCGACCTCGCTTGGAGACGTAACGCCGGAGGCGAACCCGAATGGTTCGCTCGGCAATATCGCCGGTATTACAAGCGAGCGCGGAAATGTACTTGGCCTTATGCCGCACCCTGAGAGGGCGAGCGAAGCAGCCCTTGGCAATACGGACGGTAAAGGTATGTTTGAGTCGATAATAGCCTCATTTGTATAAATTTGTTTTAGCAGTTATATAAAAATTAAGGTGTTATGAATGGAAGGAACGGAAAAGAGTAATCTGCAAAAAACATTAGAGAGCGGCGAGTTCGCGATAACCGCTGAGATATGTCCGCCCAGAGGCACCGACATCAAGCACTTTATCGAGAAGGCCCGGATGCTCAAAGACCACGTTGTCGCGGCCAATGTCACCGATAATCAGCGTGCGGTAATGAGGCTCTCAAGCCTTGCCGCCTCGGCGATACTCGTGCGCGAAGGTATGGAGCCGGTCTATCAGTTGACCTGCAGGGATCGTAACCGTATAGCCATGCAGTCGGATCTTATGGGGGCGTGGACGCTCGGGATAAAAAATGTTCTGGCCCTTACGGGCGACCATGTAAATTGCGGAGATCACCGCGAGGCAAAGCCTGTCTTTGATCTCGATGTTGTGCAGCTCGTAGAGACGATAACCAGGGCTAATAATGGCCTCTCTCTTAAAGGCAGGGAGCTGCGCGGAGGTACGGATTTTTTCACCGGCGCCGTCGTCTCTCCGGAGGCCGACCCTTTTGAGACCGAGAAGATCAAATTCGATAAAAAAGTCAGGGCCGGGGCCAGGTTCTTTCAGAGCCAAGCCGTATATGATATGGATAGGTTCAAGCGTTTCTTTGACGAGGCTGAAAAGACAGGGGCAAAGATACTGGCTGGTATCCTGCTTCTTAAATCTTCCAAGATGGCGCATTTCCTCAATAAGAACGTCCCTGGCGTGATGGTGCCGCAGGCCCTGATCGACGAGGTCGATCAGGCGCCGGATCAGCTGGAGAAAGGCATAGAGATAGCAGCCCGTCAGGTTAAAGAGCTTCGCGGATACTGCCACGGCGCGCATATAATGGCGATGAGCCAGGAGATAAGCGTACCGAAGATAATAGCACTCTCTTGACCACCTGCGGTGGGGCACCGGTTGCACCGGGGGCAAAGCGACTTCGTCGCAAAGACCAGGCCTTATTGATGAATTTAGCCGTACGCAGTACCGCAGTACTAAGACATAGAGTCGATGGCGTCTTTAAAGTGATCTACAAAGTTTTCTGCATGCAAGGGGCGTACGAGGATCCATTTTTTTCCTTTGTCGAGTTTTATCTCGACCTCGGCCCCGGGAATGAGTTCAAGGTAACGTAGGAAGTCGGCAGGAAGCGCTACGCCTTCTTTGCCTTTTTCGATCTGTATTATTTTTGCTTTCATAAGTGTCTCCCGTCTCAGGCGGTTTTAGGGTTTTTACGTGTATTTATACTTTAAATTTTATGGTCTGGGACGCTTTTAAGTCAAGGGTTTTCTGAATTAATCGGTAAGTCCCTGGTTTTTTAAATTCATTAATGCGATCTCTAGCTTCGTGTGGTGTTTGTTTTCCTGCCGGAGTTTTTAGTGTACGGAGTTTTTATGGTCGATAACGGCAACAACAAAGTTGATAAGAAGGACGCAAAGTCCGGTAATAAGCCTCGCAAGAAGCTCATGCGTCAGCGTTACTTCGTAGCCCGTGAGCTTCAGCTATCTATAGCCTTGCTGGTTATTACGGCCCTCCTTGGCGGTATCTTTCTGCAATCGGTAGCGGCGGCCCTTACCAAGCATATAGGGCTTGATACGAGGGTGCTGGGCATCCTGATGATCATCGGGTATGTAATCATCGTAGCCTTTCTTGCGATGGTCTTCTCGCACAGGCTTGTCGGGCCGTTTAAGCGTCTTGAGTATGAGATGAAGCATGTAAAGGACGGAGATCTGGATATACGTCTTACCGTCAGGACTCGTGACGACCTGCATGTAAGGAACTTTGTCGAGCATGTAAATGATATGATTTCGAATTTTGAGCATATGAATTCGTCTTATAATAAGTTGAATAGTACTATTTCTATCGGGCTTGGCAGGATAGTAGAGGAGCTTGCGAAAGACGATGTTGATTGTGCAAAGCTCAAGAAGAGTCTTAAATCGCTTCAAAAAGAGATACACAGGCACAGGGAGAAGTGGTAGGCAGTTAGACGTTGCCGGGTGGAGCAGTGATATGAATACAGGATTGGTTTCGGGGCTGCGCCGTTTTGTCGTGGCCTTTTTCATTTTTTTTATAGTAACAGGGGCTCTGGTTGGGGGCGTCTTTGCGGCAATGGCTGAAAACGAGGCGCTCTCGCTGCGTGTGGTGCGCGTTGTCGACGGCGATACCATCTGGACCGAGGGTGGCGAGCAGATAAGGTATATCGGCCTGGATACGCCCGAGATAGGGGAGCCTTTTTATAAGGAGGCGCGTCTGAAGAACCTTGAGCTTGTCGGTGTCGGCGGCGTTGTAGAGGTCGTTGTATGTAAGGATGAGCCAAGGGATCGCTACGGCAGGTTGCTTGCCTGGATATATGTAGACGGCGTTGATGTGGCGGGTGAGATCCTTAAGGCAGGGCTGGCGCGCAGGCTTATGATACCGCCGTGTGGCCGTCTAAAGGCCGCCAAATATAGAGCAATTGAGCGGGATGCCAGGAGTCGTGGGGTCGGAATATGGGGTGCGGGCAAGAAAAAGCGTCTCGAACAGGACTAAATAGGGTATATTTGGTTATCTTTTGCGGCTTTTGGCAGTTGTTTGTTGACCTCAATCCAAGCTTGTCTTATAATATCTACTTATCTGCAAGAAGGCGGCGTACCCAAGTGGTAAGGGAGCAGTCTGCAAAACTGTCATTCAGCGGTTCGAATCCGCTCGCCGCCTCCATTTTAACCTCTGGTTTTATCTCCTACTGCTTGCAGAAATAGTCGAGTAACTTAGATAGTGCTATATAGATAGTATTACAGGGTGCTACCAGGGGTGGCTTTTAGTATCTCTGGTATACCCAAACGACCCTACCTATTATTAAGTTCTCTCCGATGTTTTGGCTAGGGATTGTCGTCTCTGGAAATGTCGGGTTGTCGGGCTTTAGAATTATCCTGTCCGGGTATACGAATACTCTCTTTATGGTTACGCCTTCATAATTTAACCAGACGGCATATAATTTGCCGCTGATAAGACCGCATTCTTTGGTGTTAATACCGATGGTCGCGCCGTCTACTATATTAGGGCTCATACTCTCGCCCTCGACTTTTATGGCGACCGTACCGTTTTTAAAGTCTTTTTTGGGTATAGAGATGGCCCCTACAGGGCGTCCCTTAGGGAATTCGCCAGGGGCTCCGGAGTCCTTGATGTCGTAGGTCTCGATGGTAATGTATTCTTCGCAGTACAGGCTCCATTCGGCCTCGCGCGCATCGGAACCGGCGCTGCTCTCTTCGATAGGCCCTTTACCGGTAAGGAGCCAGTCAAGAGAAACCGAGCCCATATCGGCTATTTTGCATAGCGTGGAGATATCCGGGTTACGCTTATTTTTTTCGTAGTCACTTATTGTAGCAACCCGAGAAAAGCCGAGCCTATCCGCGAAAGAAGATTGGTTTATCTTCAGTAGTTCGTCGCGAATAAGTTTTATTCTCTCACCTAGAGTGGACATAATTTACACATATCCGTAAAAAAATGGTTGACATGATACGCAAACTGGTATAGTATTAAGGAAATGATAACATTTAAATTAAGATATATATGTTACGTATATAATTTTTTATCAACTATATCGTATTGATAGCTTTATTTTAATCTGGTTTTGAATGTTTTTCAAGGATAACTTATAAGTTATATTTGTTATATCACGACTTTGAGTATACGTCAAGGAAGGCTTCATTATGCGTGTAAAATATTCAGATGTGCTTGAAAGGATGAAAAAAAGTGCCAACCTCAAGAATGATTCACGTCTTGCAAGGTTGCTCGGCGTTACTCCGCAGGCGCTTTCAAATTATAAAAAAAGAAGTAAGGTTCCTTCGGATCTTTTGATCAAGTTTGCCGATATGCAGGGTCTTTCTGTAGATTGGCTTTTAAGTGGAGAGGGGGCCAAATACAGGGCCGGTTTTACCGGTGACGGGGCTTCTCCGGCAGGCATTCTTGAAGAGGAGAACGCTTCCTACGGAACAAGGCAGGGTATAGCGGCCTCAGGCCTTATAAACTTTGCCGCCCTTACCCCTGATGAGCTTATATATGTAGGGCGTCTCATAAAGGTACTGCGCTGTGCCGACGCTGCAAATGCCGCAGTCCTGAAATGGACGATAGATGCCTTTGAGAGAGCAGTTATTGCCGACGACACTGTCACCGAGATATCACCGGGTATAAAAGACGCACCAACAGACCCTGAAGGTGAACCCGAGCTTTAAGAGGCTTTGGCCGGTATCCCGGAGAGTCTTTTTTTTACCACTTCTTTTTACTACCTCGTTAAAATCGCTGTCGCATAAGACGGTCCTTGAATGCCGCGCACAGCAACCTGCCTCGGACGGAAAGTTTCTCTTGATAAATATATATTTAACTCCCTCGCTATAAGACTGCTTACCGTCTCTATTTGAAGCGGTTTTGCGCATTCGCCGCTTGACAGTATCCCTTAACCTTAATATTGTAATGTATTGAGCGGTAGCGTATAATAGTGGATCAGTTTATTTTGGAGGTGTAAGAGGTATGGCTTTAGAGCAAATTCCTGTTGCTATAGAAGATGAAATGCAGAAGTCCTATCTGGACTATGCGATGAGCGTTATTGTCGGTAGAGCCCTGCCGGATGTGAGGGACGGACTCAAGCCCGTACATAGACGTATTATATTTGCAATGCATGAGATGGGCGTTGAGTGGAACAAGGCGTACAAAAAATCAGCGCGTGTTGTTGGTGATGTTATAGGTAAGTATCATCCTCATGGAGACTCGGCTGTCTATGATGCGATAACCAGGATGGTGCAGGACTTTTCTCTTCGCTATCCTCTGGTCGACGGTCAGGGTAACTTCGGTTCAATTGATGGCGACCCTCCGGCTGCTATGCGTTATACAGAGGTTCGCATGTCCAGGGTCACCAGTGAGTTCCTGGGTGATATCAGCAAAGAGACCGTTGATTTTATGCCTAACTACGATGGCTCTCTCGATGAGCCGGCCCTTCTTCCCGCGTCATTCCCGTGCCTTCTCGTCAACGGCTCGTCCGGCATCGCAGTGGGTATGGCGACCAACATGCCGCCGCATAACCTCGGCGAGATAATCGATGCGCTTATCTTTCAGATAAATAAGCCGGACGCAACGGCAAATGAGCTGATGGAGATCGTCCCGGGCCCTGATTTTCCAACGGGCGGCTTTATATACGGGGATACCGGTATAAAAGAGGCCTACAGAACGGGCAGGGGCATTATACAGATGAGGGCTCGCGTTAATGTAGAGAAGAACCCTCGTACCGGTAAGCAGAGTCTTGTTATAACCGAGATACCGTATATGGTCAATAAGGCCCGGCTTATAGAGAAGATCGCGCACCTGGTTCGGGATAAAAAGATAGAGGGTATCTCGGATATAAGGGATGAGTCCGATAGAGAGGGGATGCGGGTCGTTATCGAACTCAAGAGAGATGAGATAGCCGAGGTGGTCTTGAATAACCTTTATCTGCAGACCCAGATGCGCTCTTCTTTCGGCGTTATAAATCTGGCGCTTGTTAATGGCCAGCCGCGCGTCATGCCGCTTGCCGAACTGCTTCGTGAGTTTATAACTTTTAGAAAAGATGTCGTCACAAGACGCCTTGTCTTTGATCTGAGAAAGGCGCGTGAGAGGTCGCATATATTAGAAGGTCTCAAGATCGCCATAGACAGCCTTGATGCGGTCATAAAGCTTATAAGGGCCTCTAAAGGCCCGCAGGAGGCCCGCGGGGGCCTTATAAAGAGCTTTAAGCTTAGTCTCTTGCAGGCAAACGCAATCCTTGAGATGAAGCTATCGCGGCTTACCGCGCTTGAGCGCGATAAGATCATCGCAGAGTATAATCAGATACAGGCCTTTATAAAGGGTATTATAGAGACGCTCGATAGCGCAAAACTCTTGATGGCGGTTGTAGTCGGTGAGCTCAAAGAAATTCGCGAGAAATTCAACGACGAACGTCGCACCGAGATAGTAGAGAACCCCGAGGAGATAACCCTGGAAGACGTCATAGCCGAGGAAGATATGGTCGTGACGATCTCGCATAAGGGTTATATCAAGAGAAATCCGACGAGCCTCTTCAGGATCCAGAAGCGCGGCGGTAAGGGTAAGACCGGGATGACGACCAGAGAGGAGGACTTTGTATCGAGCCTCTTTGTGGCCTCTACTCACAGCTTTATAATGTTCTTTACCGATAGGGGTAAGGCCTTCTCCAGGAAGGTCTATGAGCTGCCGCAGGCAGGCAGGGCCGCGCGCGGCAAGGCCATTGTCAATATCCTGAGCCTTTCTCCGGGCGAGGGTATCAGCGCCTTCTTGCCGGTAAAGGAGTACGAGAGCGGAAAGTGCATACTTATGGGGACGAGTCACGGTACGATAAAAAAGACCGACCTTATGAGCTTCTCTAATATTCGCGTAACCGGAATCATCGCGGTCAGCCTCGACCTGGACGATAAGCTTATAGGAGCGAGTCTGGCCGACGGTACGCGCGACGTCTTTATCGGTACGCGCAACGGTATGTCTATCAGGTTCAGCGAAGAGGATGTGCGCGAGATGGGACGTCAGGCACGAGGGGTGCGTGGCATAAAGCTTAGCAAGGATGATAGCGTCGTTGCGATGGGCACGCTTGACGACGATAGGACCATACTTACCGTGACCGAGAAGGGGTATGGCAAGCGGACCAAGTTATCGGAGTACCGCAGCCAGTCCAGAGGCGGCAGCGGAATAATCAATATAAAGGTTACCGAGAAGAACGGCCCGGTCGTTGCCATTGCACAGGTCAAGGACTCCGACGAGATAATGATAACGACGAGTATTGGTAAGATCATCCGTATCGCCATGAAGGACGTCTCGGTAATTGGACGTAGTACGCAGGGCGTAAAGCTCATGAATATCGCAGACGACGAGGTCGTAACCGGTATCGCGCCTATAATGGAGAAAGAAGATAAATTAACGGTGGATGTTTAGTGAAGCCTCGCCGTCAGAGACAAGCGGACGGCCACTGCGCAGAAGTCTTTACCGGTGGTCTAGATAGGGGCTTGTCTTTTACGTCGTTACTCAGGCGTAGTGCGCAGCGTCTTGTCGTCTTTTCTATAGCCCTTATTTTTATCGCGGTCTTTACGGCGGGTTGTTCGAATGAAGCCGAAGAAAAGGCCTTTTTCAGGGCCGAGCGAGCCCTTGGCGAGGGAGAACACCTGGAGGCCATTGCTTTTTACAGGATCTTTGTCGAGGACTTCCCGGAGAGCGAGTTTGCCCCCGAGGCCCAGTATAAGATAGGGGTCGTCTATGATAGTCATCTAAAGAACATTACAAAGGCCCTGGATGCATACTCAATGCTCCTTTACCTTTATCCGGGTTCGCCGGAAGCGACGCTTGCCAGAGAGCAGCGTGCAAAGGTCTATTCGTCCTGGGGCAGGCACAGGGAATCTATCGCTGAGTATGCGTGGATGCTGGAATACGGTTCTGAAGAACGCGCAGGCGGGTATCGTTATAATATAGCTCTAGAGTATATAAAGATGGGTGATTACGGACAGGCCCGGATCGAGCTCGATGAGCTTATCAAGAGCGCGCCCCCTGAAAAGTTACTTTCAAATGCCTATTATCAGGTAGCAACGGCTTTGCAGCTCGGCGGGAACTATAGCGGTGCGGTCGAGGCCTACGATCTTTTTATAGAGAAGTTCCCGGGCCATAAGTTAACCTCCGATGCCCTCTTGCATAAGGCCACGGTCCTTGAGCAGAGCGGTAAACTTAAAGAGGCCCTGGCCCTTATGAAAGAGCTTCGGGTGCGTTATCCTGAGCTCTCCGAGGCACTGGCTATAAAGATAGCCTCGGCAGAGAAAAGATTCAGCAACGGACCAAAGCTTAATAAAAAAAGAAAACGCAGGCGTAGACGTAGAAAATAGCCCCATTCAGGATTTAAGCCCCATTCGGGTTTAGAGCCCCTTCCGGGATTTAAACAGCAAAGCAATCTTACTTTTATCTAAGGGTAGAGTCTATGAAAAAAATAGCAGCTATAGGCGCGGGAAGTTGGGGTACGACGCTAGCCATACTTCTTGCACGCAAGGGTTATCCCGTCTCGCTCTGGGTAAGAGAGCCGGAACTCTGCGCGGAAATGTTAAAGACGCGCGAGAATACTACTTTTCTGCCGGGTTTCAGAATGCCGCCGAACCTTGAGGTTACAAACGATATGGAGCAGGCGCTTGCCGGTGCCGAGTTGGTCTTAAGCACTGTGCCTTCTCACGGTATAAGGGGTGTTTTTAAAGACGTTGCTGCCCGGATCAGTGAAGACGCCGTGATCGTTAGCGCCTCAAAGGGGATAGAGCAAGGGAGCCATCTCTTATGCTCTGATATCCTGAGAGAGGTATTGCCGTCTTCTTTAAAAGACAGGGTCGTAATATTATCCGGTCCGAGCTTTGCTAAAGAAGTCAGCCAGGAGCTTCCCGCAGCCGTATCGGTTGCATCCAGAGACAGGTCGCTGGCCGCTCTGGCCCAGGAGGTATTTTCTACTCCGTGCTTCAGGGTCTATACAAATACAGACCCGGTAGGGGTTGAGCTTGGCGGTGCGCTTAAGAATGTAATGGCGCTGGCAGCCGGAGCTTCCGACGGTCTCGGGCTCGGCGCTAACGCAAGGGCTGCGCTTATAACCAGAGGGCTTGTTGAAATAACTCGGCTAGGCGTAAGTCTCGGCGCCGAGGTCTCTACGTTTTACGGCCTTGCCGGTATGGGTGATCTTGTTCTGACCTGTACGAGTACGCTATCGAGAAACCATACCGTTGGCCTTAAGGTAGGTCAGGGCCGTACTCCGCAGGAGGTCGTTGCCGAGATGAAGATGGTCGCCGAAGGCGTAAAGACCTCGCTTGCGGCCTCCGAGCTTGCAGCAAAGCGCGGTGTTGAGATGCCGATAACCGAGCAGGTACGTAAGGTCTTCCATGAGGGCAAGCCCCCGAAAGAGGCCGTTATGGAACTGATGGTAAGAGAGCTTAAAGAAGAGTGCTAGCTCACTGCGTGAGGGCAAATTTAGTAGATAGCTACGTGCCGTGCGTAGTACTAAATTTTATTGATGAATTTTGCTGTGCGCAGCACCTGCGCTCCTGCGGAGAGCAAATTTAATAGGAAGCTACGTGTTATGCGCGGCACGAAATTTTATTGATAAATTTAGCCGTACGCAGTACCTGTGCGGCGAGCACCACCGGTTGTACCGGAGGCAAAGCGACTTCGTCGCAAAGACTATACTTTATTGATGGATTTTGCTGTGCGGTAAGCACCACCAGAGGTGGCTTTGTTTTTCACCTTGTTGGCTGAGACGCGTCATTGTTTTTTCTTCTGTTTTTCCTTTACTTTTCCTTTACTTCTGTCGATTAAGTTATAGGTGTTGTCTATCCTGGGCATTGTTGGTCTGTCTTTGCCTGTTTAGGTCGATTTTAGGTTTTATTTGTGGTGTTTTAGATGAAAAGTTGGTTGTAACGACTTTTACGTCCAGACCGGGGGATTTAATATATAGCATATGTATAGAAGAAGCATACATTCAAAGATCCTTATAATAGTCATATCTGTTCTGGCGATAGGTGTGCTAGTGGCCTCTTACAGGGCCTTTAAGAGTGAAGAGAAGCGTCTTCTTGATGAAAAGATATCGACCAGTCGGCTGCTTTCGCGTACAGTGCTCAGCGCCATCTATGTTGATATGATCGAAGGCAGGGCCGATATGGCCAGGCGTCTTATGGATATACTTCGCACCGAAGACGGTGTGGAGAGGGTACAGATCATACGCGCAAATGGCAGGGAAGAGGCATTCCGCGATACCAGCACTATAGAGGCCGTCAGGGAGAAGACCGGCAATATCAGGCCGGAGTGGCTTGAGGATCGTCAGCAGTACGACGGTGTTATAGCCGAGGGCGTTGATGATAAGTCTTTTAAGGAGGCTCTCGGTCGTTTTAAAGAGAACTGGAGCGCCGAGCCTGTATATTACCTGGAGGACGGCGGCCGTGTCTTTACGTATATCCAGCCTATCGCGGAGAGGCCCGACTGTATTGCGTGTCATTACAAGTCCGGCGCCAGAGGCATACTTATGGTCTCTTTCTCGCTGGACGGTATGTACGCAATGCTTGTTAAGAGCCGTAATCAGTGGATACTTACCGGTATCATTGCGATCATCATCGGAGGAGGACTTGTCTCCGTACTTATAAGGAGGATAGTAACCGGCCCGGTCAGGAAGACGGTAGAGGTGATCGAAGAGGTTACAAGAGGCGGGGGCGGGCTATCCCGGACCAGGAGGGCAGAGGTAGCCTCGGATGACGAGATAGGAGCTCTCTCCAAGGCATTCAATAGTATGCTCGATATACTGGAGAGGAGGGAGGCGGAAAACAGCCTGCTTCTCAGTAAGATAGAGAAGAGCCGTAATGAGTGGGTTACGACCTTTGATTCTATCCAGGATCTGATATCAATCCATGATAATGAATTTAATATAATACGGGTAAACAGGGCTCTGGCAGATAAGTTCAACTGTGAACCAAGGGAGCTTATCGGCAAGAAGTGTCATATCGTATTTCATAATGACGATAGCCCGAATAAGTCTTGCGTTAATAAAAAAACCAATGGGAGCTGCACACGGGTAGGGGCCGAGATCGATAGGGTATCTATTGAGGGTAACTTCAAGGTTACTACCTTTCCTATCTTTGGCGAGGGTGGAAGGGTAATAGCAACGGTGCATATAGGGCGTGACGTTACTCAGGAAAAGGTTATGGAGCAGAGGCTTATGCATTCGGAGAAGATGGCGAGTCTTGGTAATCTGGTCGCGGGTATCGCCCATGAGCTCAACAATCCGTTGATGGGGATAATGGGCTTTAGCCAGCTCTTGATGGAGACGGCCGGAGATAAGAAGGTCGATGATATAAAGGATAGGCTTGATAGGATCTTCCGCGAATCGATAAGGGCCTCGAAGATAGTCCAAAACCTCTTGACCTTTGCGCGCGCTCAGAAGCCGGAGCGTACTCTTTGTAGTATAAATGAGATACTTCGCGATACCATAGCCCTTAGAGGGTACTCTCTAAAGACAAATAATATAGAGGTTGTCGAGGATCTGGCAGAGGGGCTGCCCGGTACTATGGTGGATTACTATCAGCTTCAGCAGGTCTTTGTAAATATTATAGGTAATGCCGTTGATGCTATGGTAGCATATAAAAAAGACGGTTGCCTTGAGCTGCGTACGGTTCTTAGCGCCGACGGCGGCAGTATTGATATTATCTTTACTGATAACGGCCCGGGTGTGCCGGAAGATGTAGTAAAGAATGTCTTTGATCCATTTTTTACTACAAAAGAAGTCGGTAAGGGTACGGGGCTTGGATTATCGATAAGTCATGGTATAATTGGAGAGCATGGCGGATGGATAGAGATGAAGAGTCCTGCTGCGGGCGGTACTGTGGTGACCATAGAGTTGCCGATCGTCGAGAGTCGCGGCGCGGTCGACGGCGCAGGGCTTATTAGAGATACAGAGTCTCCTGTGGTGCTAAGGGGCGTGCGAGTCCTGGTGGTTGATGACGAGGCCTCTATCAGGGATGCGCTTTCGTATATACTGAGCGCCAAGGGTTTTGAGGTCAGGACCGCATCCGAGGGGAGTGAGGCCTTGGAACTCTTGAAATTAGAAAGTTTTTCGCTTATACTAGCAGATATCAAGATGCCAGGTATGGGTGGTATCGAGATGTATGAGCTAATAGGTAGAGATTATCCGGATATGGAGGAGAGGGTTGTCTTCCTTACCGGCGACGTTTTTAGTGAAGACGTTAAGGATTTTCTTGAAAAGACCAAGTGTAATTACCTTACGAAACCCTTTGAAGTAAGTGGTCTGTTAAAGCTTTTAAATAGGGTCTTAATCGAGACGGCCTCGGCGTAGTTATTTTTTACTCTGCCGGGCGGCAAGGGGCCAGATGGGATAGGTCAGGATATGCGAGTTACCGTTATAATACCTACGCTTGATGAAGATAAAAATCTGGCCAATACTATTGACTCGGTACTTTCAAGTGGCGAGGGGCATGGCGACAAGATCGAGGTTATCGTAGTCGATGGATGTAGCACCGACAACACGACCCGGGTAGCAAGAGAGATGGGTGTGAAGGTTCTTACGACTTTGCGCGGCAGGGGTTTGCAGATGGACGAGGCCGCTGCTCTGGCCGACGGCGAGGTGCTTTTATTTCTCCATGCCGACACGTCCCTTCCTGAAGGTTGGTACGAGGCCGTGCGTTCCGCAATGGACGACCGGGAGGTAGTTGTAGGGGCATTTACTCTTTCTATTGATTCGCAGAAGAAGTGGTTCAGGGTTCTGGAGCGCGGCGTGAATCTGCGCTCGACGAGGTTTGGCCTTATCTACGGCGATCAGGCTATATTTGTCAGGAGGCTGGCCTTTATCGACGCGGGAGGTTTCAGGCATCTCCCTCTTATGGAGGATGTCGATTGCGTCAGCCGCATGAAGGCCGTTGGTAAACTCCGGGTTCTTGACGAGGCCGTTGTTACTTCGCGAAGACGCTGGGAGGCCAAAGGCATTATTGGTAACTCCATCAGGAATGTTGCGTTCCTTATGTTATTTTATGTAGGCGTCTCGCCGGAGAAGCTTTGCAGCTGGTATTATAGTCAGTGACGTTTATTAGTCCTTTAAAGTTTATTATTTAAGGAGAGGTTTTATGCTGTTTAAGTCTGTTGAGGATCTGAAGGCCGCGGTTGGCGACGTTGTCTGTAATGAAGGCGGAGTATGTAAGATTGCGGACGTCGAGGCCCTCAGGGGCGAGGTCATAGAGAGGCTGGCATTTAACGCCGGTGTAAATAAAGATGAAGAGATCAGAGAACTCGCGCGTTGCATTATAAAAAGTGCCGCAGCGGCGCTTGGTATTTACTCCGCTTCCATTCAGGGCCTCTACGAGGCCATGGGCAAGGGCGAGGTAACGGGCCTTACCGTACCGGCGATCAATATTCGCGGTCTTACATACGATACCGCCCGTGCCGTCTTCAGGGCCGGAGCTAAAAACAAATCCAATGCATTTATCTTTGAGATAGCAAAGAGCGAGATTGGCTACACCGCCCAGCGTCCCGCAGAGTATACGGTAAGCATACTTGCGGCCGCTATTAAAGAAGGCTACAAAGGGCCGGTCTTTATTCAGGGCGATCATTTTCAGGTTAACGCCAAGAGCTACGAAGCGGACAAAGCCGCAGAGATAGAGGCCTTAAAGGCCCTTATAAAAGAGGCGATAGAGGGCGAGTTCTATAATATAGATATAGACGCCTCGACGCTTGTCGATCTATCGAGGCCAACGGTACTGGATCAGCAGAGGCCGAACTTTGAGATAACCGCATTTATGACGAGCTATATCCGCGATCTTGAACCGGACGGTGTTACCGTCTCTATCGGCGGCGAGATCGGCGAGGTCGGCAGTCAGAACTCGACTGAAGAAGAGCTGCGCGCCTTTATGGACGGTTACCTTGATCTGGTAGGTGAGCGTCATAAGGGGATAAGCAAGATAAGCGTTCAGACAGGGACCTCGCACGGCGGGGTCGTCCTGCCCGACGGCTCTATAGCAAAGGTAAGCGTTGACTTCGATACCATCGAGCAGCTCTCGAAGGTATCGCGCGAGGTCTACGGTCTATCCGGTGTTGTCCAGCACGGGGCTTCAACCCTGCCCGACGATGCTTTTCATCTTTTTAGGGAGAAGGAAGCGAGCGAGGTTCATCTGGCTACAGGTTTTCAGAATATGGTTTATGATAGCGCGTCTTTCCCCGCGCAGTTAAAGGAAGAGATATATAGTTATCTAAAAGAAAATATGAAGGCCGAGTGGGGCGAGGGCGTGACCGAGGAGCAGTTCTTATATAAAACTCGCAAAAAGGGTTTCGGGCCTTTTAAAGAGAAGATGTGGAGTCTGCCAAAAGAGACCAGAGACGCTATCGGCGCAGAGCTTGAAGACCGTTTTGATTACCTTTTCAAGCAGCTTAACTCGGTAGATACCCTGGAGACGGTTGGGAAGCATGTGGGCTGAGTCCGTATAAATCTTATAGATACTTTTAAGTAATATATAGAGGGGGCGGTATTCCGCCCCCTTATCTTTTGTCGGGTTGGCTGTGCCCTTCAAACTGTTTAAGGCTGAGATTTGAGGCGGCTTCGTAGTCTATTGCCTCTGGCAAAGCTTGGTGCTGTTATGTTATAGTAGAAATCTGCTTACAGTAACAGAAAAGTAAATTGTAAATATAAAGGGAGAACCAGATCTAATGATAAACGCAACCCAGATAAGGGCCGGAATGACTATATTATATAATAACGCGCCGCATACCGTGATGACCTGTAAGCACGTGACCCCGGGTAAGGGTAATGCCGTTGTGCAGACAAGGCTCAGGAATATTGAGACGGGTGTGGCGACCGAGAACAGGTACCGCTCCGATGAGAAGATAGAGAAGGCAAGGCTCGATAAGGTAGAGATGGAGTATCTTTACTCCGACGGTGAGACGCATCACTTTATGAACTCCGAGACCTTTGAGCAGATAGAGTTATCAAGCGAGAGGCTCGGCGATGCCGTCTACTATCTTATCCCCAACATAAAGTTTATCATAGAGTTCTACAAGGAAAACCCGATCGGCGTCATACCTCCGAAGGTCGTCGAGCTTAAGATAATAGATACTCCGCCGAACCTTAAGGGTGCGACCGCAACGGCATCGCCAAAGCCGGCTAAACTTGAGACAGGGCTCAGTATAAACGTGCCGCCTTTTGTAGAGACCGGTGAGGTAGTAAGGGTCGATACGGTAGAGGGCAAGTACCTGGAACGCGCGAAGTAGTTGCAAACTCTCTGAGGCGGCTATCTTTTTAGTTGTCATTGCGAGGAGCGTATAAGCGACGAAGCAATCTGTTTTCCCTTAAACGGAGGTTTGTTTTCATGGATGGGCTACCGCTTTTCTGGATATAACACTCATGCAGTCTAAGAAAGGTCTCCAATCTGAAAACTCGATAGAAGAAAAGATAAAACGTCTGCCGACAGGCCCGGGCGTTTACCTGATGAAGAAAGGCCGCGCCATCCTTTATATCGGTAAGGCCAAGAACCTTCGCTCTCGCGTGCGCTCTTATTTCCGCAAGAGTGGGGATACCCGTTATGCCGTGCGTTTTCTCTCCTCAAAGGTAGACGATATAGACGTCATCGTTACCGCCAATGAGACAGAGGCATTGATCCTCGAAGATACCCTCCTTAAAAAACACAAGCCCCGCTATAATATAAGACTTAAAGACGACAAGACCTACGTCAGTATCAAGATAACTATGGCGGAAAAATTTCCGCGTATCCTCGTCGGGCGTCGCATAAGGGACGACGGCGCACGCTACTTCGGCCCTTACGCCTCTGCCAGAGAAGTACGCGGGATAGTCAAATTTATCAGAAGGCTCTTCCCGCTTTGCGTCTGCTCTCCCCACGAATTTCGCAACAGGGTCAGGCCGTGCCTTGACCATCAGATGGGGCTCTGCGCTGCGCCTGCGACCGGCGAGATAAACGAAGCGGAATACGCAGGGTTGGTTGGAGGTGCTGTGATGTTTCTGGAGGGCAAGAACAAAGAGCTTTTACGAGGCCTTAAAAAAGATATGCAGGCGGCCTCCGGCAGCCATGATTATGAACGGGCCGCAGTGCTCCGGGACCGGATTCGCTCTATCGAGGATATCCTTCAGGAGCAAAAGGTCGTTTCTTTCGATTGCATAGACCAGGATATATTCGGTCTGTACAGGGAGGAGTCAGCGCCGGACAAAGAAGCCGACGGCGAAAGTCTGGCCATAGTCGCGCTCTTTATCCGCGGCGGAAGGCTCGTAAGTACGCGCGACTTTATATTTCTTGATAATGGTATGGAGGGCTCGGAGATCATGAGCTCGTTCCTCAGTCAGTTCTACAGAAAGACCGGCGCCTTTATTCCGAAGGAGGTCTATACCTCGGAGCGGCTCCCTGACGCGGGTATTATCGCCGGGTGGCTCGGTGAGAGAAAAGGGCGTAAGGTAATCGTAAGGCGGCCTGTGCGCGGCGCGAAACTAGGGCTTGTCGAGATGGCGCTTGCAAATGCTCAAGAGGCGCTGGGTAAGAGCCGGAGCCTTACCGAGGATGCCTCGATCATTGCTCTTAAGGGCAGGCTTAAGCTTGCAGAGCTGCCGCGTGTTATCGAGGCCTTTGATATATCGAACCTTGGCAGCAAAGAGGCCGTTGGAGCGATGGTCTGTTTTAGTGGTGGTAAGCCCGAAAAAGAAAGGTACAGGCGATATAAGATGCGGACAAAGGGGCCGGATGATTATGCCATGATGGAGGAGTTGCTTACCCGCAGATATAAAAATACCGGACAACTGCCGCTGCCGGATCTGATCCTCATAGACGGCGGTAAGGGCCAGCTTGGCGTGGCCTGTAAGGTCATGGCCGAGCTTGGCATAAAAGACGTCGAGCTCGCCTCGCTTGCAAAGGAAAAGGCGGTTCAGGGTGGCGTCGGAGTAACGGTTGGTCAGGAAAAACCAGGTGTTGGCGAGCGAGTATTCAGACCCGGACGCAAAGACCCGATATTCCTCAAAGAAGGCTCAAAGGGCGATTTACTCCTTCGTCACGTACGCGACGAGGTCCACCGCTTTGCTATAGGTTATCATCGCAGCCTCAGGGGCAAGGCCGCTCTGCGCTCTGTCCTTGATGAGGTCGCAGGAATAGGCAAGGAAAGACGAAGGCAGCTCTTTGAATGCTTCGGCGATATAGACGGGATAAGGCGGGCGAGCCTTGCAGAACTGGAAGGGCTGCCCGGTATCAGCGCCGGGGTTGCCGCAGCCATAAAAAAGAAGTTGAAATAGACCGTTCTTAATGTTGAATCAGACGGCCCTCACACTCGTATAGCCCTCAGGCAGGCCTCTAGATTATGCGTCCACTCGTTTTTTTAGTCGTTGCGTTTATTATTGGGCTGCTTACCTCGCGCGCGGTAGAGCCTGCTTACTTTTCTGTCGTAGTCTTACTTCTGTTCTCTATTGCTCTGCTTACCTCGGCCACGATCAAGGGCGGTCGGGTGCGTGTGATCCTTGCCTGCCCTGCCTTTTTTGCCCTGGGGCTTTTGTATCTTTTGCCGACCCTAACCCTCTACGACTTACCCGACAATATAAGAAATGTAGTAAAGGCCGATGGTAGAGAACTACGTATGGAGGGCGTTGTGGCAGGAGCCGTAGAGGCCCGCGGCGACGGCCTGCGTTTTTATATCGACGTGACGGGGGTGGATACAGGCGCGCAGTGGAAGATGGCGAAAGGGCGCGTACAGGTAACCACTAGAGAGAGGGGTGAGCAAGTAGCCGGGTTGAGAAGAGGCGATATTGTCCGGGCCTTTGTGGCCTTGAAACTTCCGAAGAACTTCGGCAACCCCGGCGGCTTTGACTATGAATGGTGGTTAAGGGCAAGGGGCGTCTCGATGACGGCCTATCTAAAGCCCGGACGTATCGTCAAGGTCGGCGAGGGCCCATCGTCCTTACTGCGGTCAATGGACTCGTACAGGGCAGAGCTCTCTGCCTTCATAGATGGCGTCGGCCTAAAGCACGCAGGGATATTTAAAGCCCTTACCATAGGCGAGAAGGGCGCGATACCTGAGGACGAAAAAGAAGATTTTAGACGATCCGGCACGGCTCATCTGCTTGCGATATCAGGGCTGCATATAGGTTTTGTAGCCTTTGTCTTTTACCTTGTGGTTTTATGGCTCCTGAAAAGAAGCAGCCGCCTGATGCTGGCTATCGACGTCAGGAGGACTGCCGTTATGGTCTCGTTCCTGCCGGTCTTGTTTTACGCGGCGATATCCGGATTTTCTCTTTCAACGCAGCGCGCGGTAATAATGATCGGGGCCTACGTCATAACCGTTGCGATATGCCGGGTAAGGGATCTTTACTCGACGCTTGCTCTGGCGGCCTTTGTTCTCCTGCTCGTAAACCCGGCAGCGCTCTGGGACGCGGGCTTTCAGCTGTCTTTTACAGCTGTCCTTGCGATCATCTATATTATCTCAAAGTCGCGTGAGGCCGGAGGCGGTGCGCTCTCTAAAGACTTCGGACCGTATTTTATGCGGCGATTTTTAATACGGTTCAAGGATTTTACGCTGGTCACGGTAGCCGCCTCGCTTGCGACCGTGCCGATCGTGGCGGTGCATTTTTACCGCGTCTCTGCGGTAGGTTTTATAGCTAACCTGATCATAGTACCGGTAGCGACCTTTGTGGTTGTCCCTTTAGGGCTCTTATCCGTCCTTGCCTATTCGGTAAGCGAGGGGGTAAGCACGTGGCTTATGCAGGCGACCGACGTTGTGATCGGTATTATTGCAGGGCTTGCCGGTTTTTTTGCGCAGACCGGCTGGGCTTCTTCGTGGGTTGCAACTCCCGGCCTGCTGGAGGTCGCTGCCTATTATATTGCGCTCGCCGCGCTGCCGCTCTTTATCTTGAAGAAAAGCCGCAGACGTGCGGGGCTCCTCCTGGCGCTATCGTTTGTCTGTGTTCTGGTCTCTTACGGCTACGGTAAATACACTGCCACCGGGCCGTCTCTAATGGAGGTTACCTTTATAAGCGTCGGGCAGGGGGATGCGACGCTCGTTGAGTTTCCTGAGGGTGCGGACGGGCGCAGGGTAAGGATGCTTATAGACGGCGGCGGTTTTGCGTCTTTGAACTTTGATTCGGGTAAGGATGTTATCGCGCCGCTACTATGGAAGAGGAAAATAAAGAAGATAGATTATATTGTCCTAAGCCACCCGCAACGGGATCACATGAAGGGGCTTTTATTTATCGCCGAGAACTTTAGTCCGAGAGAGTTCTGGTGGGGCGGAAGCGGGCGCCTCTCCGAAGAGCTGACGAGCACTTTGAAAGAAAATAAAGTCAAGGTCAGGGAGCTTGGCGCAGGAAGCCCTGCCGCCACTATAGGTGAGGTGCGAATTGAGTTCTTAAATCCCCCGCAGTCTTCTTTACTGCCGACAGGGCTGGACGTAAATGATTCTTCGCTTGTCATGAGGTTGATTTACGGTAAGAGAGGTTTCCTCTTTACCGGAGACGTTGGTGAAGCAGGCGAGGCGGCGTTAATGCGTAGCAATAATAAAGAAGGGCTTCGGGCCGATATCTTGAAGGCGCCTCATCACGGCAGCCGGTATTCGTCGTCGGCTGCGTTTCTTGAACTAGTCCGGCCGCAGGCAGCCATTATATCGCTCGGGCGCGGCAACAGCTTTGGCTTTCCTCATAAAGAAACGCTTATTAGATATAAAGAGCTAGAGGTAGATATCTTCAGGACCGATAGCGTAGGGGCCGTAGTCGTAACCACGGACGGTGAGGGTCTTGATATAAGAAGCCATTTGACGGATTAGCGGCTCTTGGGTATACTTAATATTATGAAAAAATATATCTTTTTAATAGTTTTTTTGTTCTTGCTTTTGCCTTCTTTTGTCCTTGCCGATATCTATCGCTGGACAGATAGTGACGGGACGCTGCATATAACAGATGATCTGAATAAGGTTCCGCTCGAGCATCGTAAGAAGATAACGACGATGGAGACCGAGCCGGCTGTAAGAGGTGTAAGGGCCAGGGGCGTAAAAGCCGGGAGCGTAACGGGCAAAAACGAGGTTAGACCAAAAGACGCCGAGATGGAGATCTACGGAGACCATCCGCTTGCCTGGTGGCTGCTTACGTTCAAGAAGCTTCGCCGCGAGGTTGATACCGCAAAAAACGAGCTTGAGAACAAGAAACAATTTATAGAGGTCTTTCGCAGAGGTCGGCGGCTGGGGCAACATAACAAGCCCGAGGATATTGAGACCTTTAATAAATACAAGGCAGATATACCCCTTATAAAAAAGAGACTCAGGACAAGTGAAAGAAAGCTGGAAGACCTTAATAGGCGCGCAAGACTTAGCGGCGTGCCAAAGAATGTTCGTCGGTAACCTTATTGCAAAAATGTTATGCGCTGTATGAAGAATAAATTATATCGAGTGGTCTTTATCTATATAAAAACCCCCCGTAGGCCAATGCCTACAGGGGGTTTGTTTTTGAAATGAAAGTGTCTTTAGGATGCTTTCATCTTAAATTTTCTTCTAAGGCCTATTAGACCGAGAAGTCCGCTGCCAAGTAGTATGTATGTGCTTGGCTCCGGGACTGTTGTGGTGCCGAAGTCTTCACCTTTATCTTCTTCAGCGGCCATTCTGTATACCTTTCCGTCTGTGTAGCCTGACATCCAGAAGTGCGTGCCGTCGTACGAGAGCGCCTCGGAGTGAAATGGAGGGCGGTCGCCCGACTCGTATGCAAAGCTATCAAGCAGTGTCCCTGTAGGGTCGTATTTTAAGATATAGCCCTCGACGCCGTCGCTTGGCTTCCCGTAGATGCTCGCCCCTGCGTTATATAAGAAGATATTACCGCCTGCTGCGGCTATTCCTTCTGTGTAGGTCGATGCAGATGTAAATGTACTGATGAGAGTGCCGCTCAGGTTGTATGAGTTAATGGTGGTGCCTGAATAGCCCAAAGGCTCCGGCATATCCCTAGTTTGTCCAGAGCAAGGTGCCGTCAAAGGCCAGATGGTGCGGGTTTCCGCCTATGCTAAAGGTTGGCAAAGACTGCGTCCCTATGTCCGTATATCCGGCGATGCCTGTGCTTCTTGCGTAGGTCGCCACTGTGCCGTCTTCGTGGGCTATAAGCATATTGCCGGCGTTTTTGATGCTCAGCCCTCTGATACCGCTTGTATTGGCGGTAGTAAAGGCGCCGTTATATGACCAGATCTGACTGCCTCCGCTCTCATCAAGCGTCCAGTTAAAGACGCGCCTCCCGTTTTGTCGAGCTGTTGTATTCCGCGTCCATAGGGCTTGTAGTTGCCGCCCCTGTATAGGCCTTGGCAGGGTCTACAAGGCCGAACTTTGAAAATTCTATTTTGTAGGCAAAGGCGTTACCGGCCATGGTAATGGTAAAAAGGCCTAAAGCAATAAATCCTGTTAAAAGTGCTTTCTTCATGATGTGCTCCTTCAGGTTAATATGTATGAAATGTATGTATAACAGTAGTACTTGCAAAACGTGTGCCATTATTTGTGTGACTGGTAAGTCTTTGTTTTTATGGGTGGATTGGAGTCGGGTGAGATCAGAGCGCTGGTAGAGACGGAAAAGTGTGAAAAAACCCGACACTGTTTTTCAGTTGAAGTGCCTGGCTTACGTCTGAGAACGGGGTTTTCCGGGGGGATCAGGTATCTTTAAAGAGGTCTTTTAGTCTGTCGAGAGGATCTTCTTTCTTGCCCTCGGCAGCAGCCTCGTCGGTTGTTGAGCTTTCTGCAAACTCAAAGTAGTCGCAGTAATTGGAGCGGTCTTTTTCCTTGACGCGCTCAGCCTGAGGTTCGCGGCACTCGTTGTATGAAGAGTCGTCATAGAAGCGGCAGTTAAGGCAGACTTTGAGGTCGGCTGCGCAGAACTGGCAGCTATCTCCTCTGCCGGGCTTACCGGTTAGGTCGATAGTTTTCTTGCACGAAAAACATATCTTTTGCCTGAGGTTGATCATTGCTACTAATGTTTGCTTTCAGTCCGGGGCGGGTAAAGGTTGTCAATCCCCGTCCTCGGTCTGAGTAAATTTATTGTTTTTTGAGCCAAGAGTTATTTTTGCTTTGGTGTATTTTTCTTAAAGAACTCCCAGATCATAGCCGTTGCGTCTATATCATAGCTTGTAAGTCCTATCATCGTAGTTCTCATGCGCCCGGATTTTTCACGGGAGCCCGGCCAGATGCTGCCGCCGTTCTTTACTATTACGTGGGTGAGGGCAGAGCCCTTGTAGCAGTTCTTGTACCGGGCAACCTCAACACGCGTGCCGTCGTTCTTGTCGATGTCGGGAAGGAGCTCTGTAAAGGCCGCCGGTGAGCAGTCGTTGTGTTCTTGCCAGAATTGGATGGTTTTATCTATTGCAATAACATTTCCCCCGGAGGTAAAGCTTCCGCCAAAAGGTACGCTACCGCCCTTCCACGGAACCATCCTGTTGCCTGTGGCGCTTACGAGCATAAGCGGTACTCTTCTGGAAGGCCGGCACGAGTCAACGTAGTCCTCGGGCATCGAGCCCAGAAGGGGCGCGAAGCCGGCGAAATCGTCTGCCATATCGCAGGCAAGGCGCAGCGTAAAGATGCCGCCGTTAAGTACGCCGGTCGCATATATGCGCTTCGGGTCGATATTGTTTTCTTTTACGAGCTTTTTAATAAGGGCCTTTGTAAGCTTTATATCTCTCATGCTTGAGGCCTTTGCTCTTCCGTCGTTCCACTGATCTACCGAATCCGGATATACTACGGCAAAGCCTTCTTTATCTGCCAATTCATCAAAGCCGCTCTGTACGGATAATCGTATGCCGCCGCCGTGTCCGGAGTGGAAGGCTATTATGAGCGGGATAGGCTGAGTGTCTGTGCGTCCTTTGGGTAGATGCAGGTAGTATTTGCGGCGTACCTCATCTACTGTTATGAATGAGTGACGTTCGTCTATATCTTCTTCTTCCGCAGAGCTTGCAAAATCTTTTAGACGTCCAAGCCAGCCCTTGCTCTCTTCTTCGGCAAAGCCGTTGCCTGCGCCTGATAGTAGTAAGGCTGCGGCTATAAAGAGGATTGCCAGCGCCCTGGAGATACTCGGTGATCTTCTGGTAGAGTCATTGTGATTTTTCATAGTGCTATTAAAGTTAACATTTTTCGGCACGTGCCTCAAGATGAAAGCACGGATGGGGGGGGCAAGCCCTTAATTGCCTCTTAACCCTCAAAATGCTAATATCAATGAGAAGGTGGGGAGAAGGTGCGGGGAGAAGACGCAATGGTAGTAGCGTTTGGATTTTAGTTGCGTAAGGGAATGGAGCAAGATGGTATCAGAGAAACTGGATAGAATAATTAGGGCCGTCGAAGACGCAACGATAGTAGCGTTTGGATTTTGGTTGTGTAAGGGAATGGAGCGAGATGGTATCTGAGAAACTAGATAGAGTAATTAAGGCCGTTGAAAACGGGGCGGTGGTGGTGACCGTTAATAAGCGGTTGGCTCGTTATTTGTCTGTGCGCTTCGAGGCAGCGATGGTCTCGAGCGAGCGAGCGGCATGGGCAACGCCTGTAATTATGCCTATGCTTTCGTGGGCAAGGAGCTTGCTGGAGGATAGCTGGCAGGAGGGCAGGGCTGTGCTTATCACAGAGGCCCGCTCCTCAGCGCTCTGGAAGAAGATAATAGAGGAAGATAGGGTTATTGCCCGGCATAAGGTCTTGATCAGTGAAGGCGCGTGGCAGGCGGCGGCCAGCGCTTACGGCCTAATGAAGGAGTATTGCGCAGAAGACCTTGGCGATGAAATTTATCTTGGCGCCGAGGCCATGGCCTTTAAGAGGTGGAGCCGCGAGTATGATAAAGCGCTTAAGCGGTTGGGCTTTATGGATTATGGTGAGCTTGTCGGGGTTGTATGCAAGGCAGTAGCAAGTGGTGAGGTCGCTTTGCCGGGTAAGGTCGTCTTTGCTGGCTTTGACGAAGTGACTCCGCAGCGCGCGGCCTTTATAAGGGCCCTTCAGCAGGCGGGTACAGAGGTCGATCATTGGCCCTCGGAGCCGCGCCTTGCTTTGGATGAAGAGGCAATTTTACCGGAAGATGCCAAAGAAAGGATTGAGTGTAAGAATTTTAGAAGTACTACGCAGGAGGTAAGGGCTGCGGCCCGCTGGATACGCGAGGTCTCTGCATCTGATAAAGAAGGGCGGGTCAGGGTCGGCGTTATAGTCCCGGAGCTTGCAGGGTATAGAGATATTATTTTGCGGGAGTTCAGGGCCGAGCTCTCGCCCGCCTCGGTGCTTCCGTGGGAGGATATTCAGGATGTCTTTAACATTTCGCTCGGTTCGGCGCTTGTCGCTGAGCCGCTTGTAAGGGGTGCGCTCGATATATTGGCGATAGGGGTATGGCCGGAAGATATATCAAAGATGGGGGGTATCCTTCTTTCTCCGTTCCTGCGTGCAACCGAAGAAGAAGGGCTCGCTCTTGCCGCCCTTGACGGCGAGTTTAAGCGTAGAAAGTTTCTAAAGATAGGGCTGCGTGATATCAGGGGTGCGGCTGCGGCTAGGGACAACGAGTCGCTAAAGGGCGTTGTAGGTCGTCTTGATAGATGGATAAAGGATCTGGAGGGTGCGCACAAGCAGGCCCTGCCGGCATTCTGGGCCGAGAGGTTTTCCGGCCTGCTTACGGCCCTTGGCTGGTACGGTGGCGGCAATTCGCTAACGAGCCGCGAGTACCAGACCCTGGAATCCTGGAGGTCTCTGTTGGCGGAGTTCGCGGGCCTTGGCGATATTACCGGTCTTATCTCTAGGCAAGACGCGGTAGCGCGTCTAAGGGCGATGGCCGCCGAAAAAATATTCCAGATAGAGACTGTCACGGACAGCTGCGGGGCCGTTTCCGAGGGCTGCGGGGCCGTCTCAGACGGTCAAGAGATGAGTGTTGAGGTTCTGGGTATACTTGAGGCGAGCGGGCAGGACTTTGATCATATTTGGCTGATGGGGGCACACGACGGCGCCTTACCTGGCCCTGCCGCGCCTAATCCGTTTATCCCGGTTGAGTTGCAGAGGCGTCTTGGAATGCCGCGAGCTACGCCCGAGAAGATGCTCGGCTTTGCGGCCGTCTCGCTTAAGAGGATCTTTGAGAGCGCGCGAAACTTTGTTGTAAGCTATCCCCTTGAGATCGAAGGTAAAGAGGTCGGCCTTAGCCCCCTCTTAAAAGGAGTCGGTAAGGCTGAGGAAGGCCTTGCACCATCACAGACAGGTTGCCGTAGCTCTTCGCTCAAGGCCGATACGCATGCGGCCTTTGCGCTTGAGGACATGCCCCTTGACGAAAAAATTCCATTATCAAACCTTGAGGCCGCAGGGCTCAGGGGCGGGACCTCGGTCATAAAAGATCAGAGTGAGTGTCCTTTCAGGGCCTTTGCAAAATACAGGCTCGGAGCAAGGGCGGTAACCCTGCCCGAAGACGGACTCGATAGCGCGGAGCGGGGCACTATAGTTCACGAGGCTCTGGAGCATTTCTGGAAAGAGGTCGGGGGCTCTCTACGGCTTCGCGAGCTTAAAGATCAAGGAGAGCTTGGGGCAAGTATAGGGGCGGCTGTTGGTCGGGCTCTTAAGGGTTATTACGCAAAGAGGCTTCCCAAGAGGCTTATCGATATGGAGGGTGAGAGGGTAGAGGCCCTTGTCGCCGAGTGGCTGGAGATAGAACTTAAGAGAACGCCCTTTACAGTAGTCCAGACAGAGCGGGGCGAGAAGGTAACGATTGGCGGGCTCAGTATCACGGCCCGACCCGACCGCCTCGATGAGTTGGAGAACGGGGCAAAGGTCGTAATTGATTATAAGACAGGGAACTGCACAAAGAACGGCTGGCTGCCGGATAAGTTGACAGAGCCGCAGATGCTTTTATATGGCATCGGTAGCGACTTTGACGCTATTGCCTTTGCGAGTCTTAAGTTACCGAAGACAAAGTTTGTTGGTATTTCAAAAGATGATGGGATGCTGCCCGGGGTAAAGTCTCTGGAAAATGAAAACAGGTGGCGCGAACAGATCGAGGGCGTTCGTAACTGGGACGATCTTATGGAGAGGTGGCGCGAGGCGCTTGAGCAGGTAGCCTCGGATTTTGTCGCTGGCAGCAGCAGCGTTGCTCCGAGTAGTCAGGATGCATGTAAGTACTGTGAGCTGCCTATATTGTGCAGGATCTTTGAGGCGGGTGTTTTTGATTCTGACGGCTCGGAGGTGGGGCAGTAATGAACGAGACCGTATTGATACCCGATCTTAAAGAGCGCGAGAGCGCGATTAATCCCGGAGGTTCTTTTATTGTTCAGGCCCCTGCGGGCTCGGGTAAGACGACGCTGCTTATTCAGCGTTATCTCGTCCTGCTTGCAACGGTTGATAAGCCCGAAGAGATCCTTGCCATAACCTTTACGCGTAAGGCCGCAGGCGAGATGCGCGAGCGTATAGTTGAGGCCATGGAGATGGCGCGCAGCGGCGCGGCCTCTGCGGACTCGGGCGAGGCTAAGACGATAGAGCTCGCGCAGAAGGTACTGGAACGCGACAGGGCGATGGGTTGGCGGCTCCTTGAGAATACCTCAAGGTTAAAGGTCCTTACCATTGATTCTTTCTGCGCCTCTATCACAAGGCAGATGCCGCTCTTATCAGGGCTTGGCAGACAGCTCTCGGTAAGCGATAGCCCGGACGAGTTATACGCGGAGGCCGCAAGACGCACCCTGTCTCTGATAGATAAAGACGGCAGGAACGCCGATGCCTTACGGCTCGTCTTGACTCACATGGATAACTCCGTAGGCGAGCTTAGCAGAAAGCTCATAGATATGCTCAGGGGTAGAGATCAGTGGCTGCGCCACGTCCAGAGTGGTATGGATGATAAGGAGTTGCGCACGCTTCTTGAAGACGGAATTAGAAATCTGGTCGAGGAGAGGCTTCGTTCTGTATCGTCTATCTTTCCTGAAGACCTCGTAGGCGGAGTGCTCGACTCTGCCCGCTCTGCCGCAAAGGTGCTGCGGGAGACAGACCCTGTAAACAACATTACAATACTGGAGGGCATAAAGGCGATGCCTTCTGCAGCGGCAGAAGACCTTGGTCTATGGAAGGGGCTGGCTAATCTCTTGCTGACAGGTAAAGGGGAGTGGCGAAAGGCCGGCGGCGTAAATAAAAAGATTGGTTTTCCGCCGGGCAGGAACGGCAATGAGGCGGAGTTAAGCAAGCAGGCATTTCAAGGGCTTTTGGAGGAATTAGAGGGCCTTGATAGTGTCGCAGAGGCCTTGCATGGCATTAGTAAATTACCGGCCCCTGCCTATAGCGACGGCGAATGGAGAGTGCTGAGCGCGCTTACCAGGCTCTTGCCTGTTGCCGTAGCGAGGCTCAGAGAGGTCTTTGCCGAGCGGGAGACCGTTGATTTTTCCATGGTCTCGATGGCAGCGATAGACGCGCTTGGCCCTGACGACGAGCCGACGGACCTGATGCTCGCCTTTGATAACAGGCTGCGCCATATCCTTGTAGATGAATATCAGGATACCTCTTGGACGCAGGCCGCGCTGCTGCGCTCGCTTACCAGGGGTTGGGAGCAGGGCGACGAAAGGACGCTCTTTATTGTTGGCGATCCGATGCAATCTATCTATCGCTTCAGGGACGCGGATGTCGGGATCTTCCTTGAGGCCAAGCAAAGCGGGATGGCGAATATCTGTCTGACCCCTCTTCAGCTTAAGGCGAACTTTCGCTCCCGTCCCGCTATCGTCGATTGGGTAAACAAGGTTTTTTCAGAGGCCTTCCCGGTCGAAGAAGATCCAATAACCGGAGCTGTGCGGTACTCGGAGTCTCATGGTGTGAAGCCGGGCGCCGCAGGTGCGGGCGTTGAGCTCCGTATCTATAGCAGGCGTGACGACGAGAGAGAGGCAGAGGATGTTATAGAGGTTTTAAAGGGCCTGCCAACGGATGAGAGCAAGGTCGTTCTTGTCAGGTCGCGCGTTCATTTGACCGGGATCATAGAGGCCCTGAAGGTTGCGGGGATCGATTACAGGGGCGAGCAGCTTGAGCCTCTGAAGGGTAGAGTAGTAATAAAGGAGTTGACGGCGCTCTTGCGAGCACTTCTTCATTCCTGCGATAGGGTAGCGTGGCTAGCCCTGCTCAGGGCGCGGTTTTGCGGACTGAGCTTGCGCGATATTCATGGTCTTATTGGCCTTGATCAGAGAAGGATTTTATGGAGTGTCTTAAACGACGACGGGCGGATCAGTAAGTTATCAGGAGAAGGACAGATAAGGGTAGCTACCTTTAGAGATAAGATGGCAAAGGCAATGACGCTTAGAGGGCGCGTCCCTATGAGAGGGCTTCTTGAGGGGCTATGGATAGCCCTTGGCGGGCCGGCCTGTTATGCAAGTGACGATGATATGCAGGACGCGGAGACCTTCTTTGAGCTCGTCTCGGAGTCAAGGATAGATGATAGCTCTTCGCTAAAGTGGCTGGAGGAGCGTATTAATAAATTATTTGCGTCCAGCAGCGGCGAGGGCGAAAATCCGGTAGTCCTTATGACTATTCACAAGGCAAAGGGGCTTGAGTTTGACCACGTGATTCTGCCAGGCCTTGGGAAGAGGAGCGGCAGGAGTGAGCGTAAGATTATGCAGTGGCTTGAGCGCGGTAGAGATCTCCTGCTTGCGCCGATTGAAGAGATATCGGAGAAGGGCAAGGGCGGCCTTATCTATAACTGCATAACTGATATAAATAAGAGAAAGGAAGAGTACGAGCAGTTGAGGCTTTTTTACGTGGCTGCAACAAGGGCACGGGAGAAGCTCTATATCTTTGGAGATCTGAATGAAGGTGCAGAGGCGGTACTGGGTTCTTTTCTCTCCCTTATAGATCCGGAGCTTTGTGAAGGTAATATTATAGAGCCGTCCGAGCCAAGTTGCGACGTCGGCGGCCCCGAGATCGGGGCGGACGTGGCGGCAGGGACGGCCATGCATCTGAAGAGGCTGCCAGCGGGCTGGGAGCCTCCGCAGGCAAGGGCAGCTGTCAGGACAGGTATGCGTGAGGAGGACGGAGAGGGCGCGCCGGCAAGGCCTGTCTTTGACTGGGCCGGTGAGGAGGCGCGGCATCTGGGTACGGTCATTCACCGGTATCTTTGCAAGATAGTAAAGGACGGGACCGGCAGCTGGAACGAAGATAGGTTAAATAAAGAAAATCAGCATATGCAGACGATGTTCCGGGAGATGGGTTTTGCCGGCCAGGACGCGCTGGCCCTTACTGAAAAAGGTATGGGGATAATCGGTAAGGCGCTCGCCTCGAAGCAGGGACGCTGGGTTCTGGAGGCGCATGCAGAAGGTTCTGCCGAGATGGCGATAACCGCTGTGATAGACGGACGTATCAGACGTACTGTGATCGATAGGAGCTTTGTCGACGGCGAAAACATCCGGTGGATAGTGGACTATAAGACAGGCAGTCACGAGGGCGGTAATATTGATGCCTTCCTCGCGGATGAAAAGGCGAGGTACGCGCCCCAGCTCGACGGTTACGAGCAAGCGCTGCGGGCCGCAGGCGAGCAACGCGAGATCAGAAAGGCCCTTTATTATCTTGCGATAGACGGCTGGGTAGAGTGGTAGGGGTAGAATAAAAAGGTTGGTTTTCTGTTTATATAATAGTGTGTTGGCTCTTCAGGGGTAGAGATAAAACACTATAGGGTGCAGCCTTTGTAAAAACAGGGAGTACTGAGATGGGAAAGGCTATATCAAAAAAGATTTTTACAGTGGTTTTTTCAGGGATTATATTTTATCTCCTTTGTTGCGGTTACGCCGATGCCGGTGAGACAGGGATAAAGATAAAGGGTAGTAACGAGAGGCTTGTTGCCCGTGATATTGATCGTGGCGGAGATGGTTTTTATACGCTCAAGTGGTGCGGTAATACAGGGCTTATCTTTAGAAGTGAAAATTCAAAGGTTGGTATTATCGATATAAAGACAGGGGAGAGGACATCTCTGAACTTGCGTGTTGGTGATTCTCTTTTGAATTGTACTCTTGACGGTGAGAGGTTTTTATATATTGACGGTGAGAGCAGGGGGTTTGCCGGCAAAAATAAGGAGAGGTATATAGCTGATTTTGCGCCTAGAGTGGGTAGCTGGTTTGATACGGCATATGATATGTATATCTATGAGATCAAGACAGGGAAGAAGGTTCTGGTCGCGGGTGTGCAGGAGGATATATCATACGATGCGCTCTCTCCTGACGGGACAAAGATATTCCTGGAGGCAAGCCACAGGCTGACTGCCAATAAAGACGCCATTGAATGGGAAGTTATCCCACATGCCGGATCGTATAACCTTACAGATACTATATGGTTTCCTGATTCTTCAGGGATCGTCTCTTATGGCCGGAGATACGCTAATATCCTATGTATTGAGTTCTTTGGTAAGGATGGTTGGGACAGGTGCTTTGAGCAGAAAGACAGTATGTTGGAACTGAAGGTGGATAGGGGCGGCGGTATATATTATCTGGAGGGGCATCCTCTGGCGGATAAATATTTCTTCAATCAATGCGTGATAAAGGATAGGAAAGTTAGCTGTAAGAGGATGTTGGATGAGTATGAGCTTGTCCGTTCCTTTGATTTTATGCCTGGCGGGGATATTCTTTTTGAGGACTATGATAATGACATATGTGTGCACAGGTCTACCCCAGAGGGTAGGGTGACGGAGTGCGTCATCGGTGTGCGATACGGCGATCACGTTTATGATGGCGTGTCTGTTGTAGGCGTATCCCCGGATGGGCGATGGTTGGCTTTTGATAGGTATAACAAGGTCAAAAAACCGGAAAGAAAGAAAATATATTGGGAATTCGACCTTTTTTTAATGGAACTGAAAGATAACTAAGGGGAGGGTATGATATGGAGGGGCAAATAGAGTTGCAGTTCGATGTGCCTGTAGGGGATAGGATTACACCTGACGGGGGTGAGTTTGGCGCGCCGAGGTGGTACGGCGGGCACAAGGGTGTAGACTTCAGGTCAAATTGGGGAACAGAGGTGAGGGCAAGCGAGAGAGGTAAGGTAGTCTTTTCAAGTATGATCGAGGGTTCAAAGGAGAAGACCATGTATGGTAATGTCGTTGTTATTGACCATACATTCGAGGTTGAGTGCGGCGGGCGTCATTTGTACACTCTGTATGCCCATATGCATACCAGGAGAGCTCGTAGAAGACGTATAGTGGAAAAAGATGAAGTCATTGGCACTACCGGCAATAGCGGGACGAGGGAATCTTATAGTGGCGCTAAACCGAAAGACCAGAAGGGGTATCATCTGCATTTTGAGTTGATAGACTCACCGAGGAAGTTGCGTTGGCGCGGTGGGAACTGGTCTGCAAAATCTCTTAGGAAGAATCCTTTTAAAGGGTATATATAACTCAATAACTATAGATCTTGAAGATGGCACGATCGGAGATATACTCAAGTTTGGTATCTCTTTAAAAAAGAGCAGGCCTTTTGGTCGGCACTATAAGATGTAGGGTTGTTGTAGAGCGATCTTGTTTTATTTTCAAGCCCACCTGCTTATCATGCAGGTGGGCTTTTCTTGTGCTTGCATCGAGATATGGTATAAGGTCTATATGAGATACGATGTAGTGATAATAGGCGGCGGCCCTGCAGGGATGATAGCCGCCGGCAGGGCCGGCGAGCTCGGGGCAAGAGTCCTTCTGCTTGAAAAGGGCAAAGGTCTCGGCGCAAAGCTCCTGATGACCGGCGGCGGACGCTGCAACATCACGAACAGGGCGGAAGGGCCGAAAGAGACGGCCGCGCGCTACGGAAAGGCCGCGCGCTTTATGCGTTCGTTGTTATATGAGTTTGGCCCTGACGAGGTCGTTGCCTTCTTTGAAGGCCGCGGGGTAGAGACCAGGATAGAAGAGTACGGACGGGTCCTGCCCGTTAGCAACGACGCAGGCTACGTGCTGGACGCTCTCGTTGCCTACCTTGATGCGAATGGAGTTGAGGTGAGCTTCGGCGCAGAGGTACGGGAAGTCGTAAAAAAGGAAAACAGCATAAAGGCCGTCGTCCTTGCAAGCGGCGAGGAGGTAATTGCCGGTAGTTTTCTTATCGCAACCGGGGGTATGTCATATCCCGCAAGCGGCTCGACAGGCGACGGTTACGCCTTTGCCAAGGCGCTGGGTCATCGTATTATCCCTCCGCGCCCCGCGCTTACTACGGTCATTGCCGAGGACGGCTTGACAAATGGGCTTCAGGGGTTGAGCCTCTCGGGTATTAAAGTTAGTCTCTATAAGAACAATAAAAAGATCGTGGAAGATAGGGGAGACGTCATCTTTACTGCAAACGGCCTTGGCGGGCCGGTGGTAATGGATATGAGCAAGGCCGTAGGCGCGGCCCGCGAGGGCCGCGCCGCGCCGCGACACGGCGGTGTTGAGCTTCGCCTCGACCTTCTACCTGATATTGAGTTTAAGGCTCTGGAGCAGAGGCTTGTCAGGGGTTTTGAGAAGGGAGCGCGCAGACTTCTGAGGAAAGCTCTGGAGGAGTTCCTGAGCCAAAGGTTAGCAAAGGTTGTCGTTGAGCGAGCGGGCATTATAGAGGATAAAAAATCCGGTGAGGTCACGCGCGAAGAGAGAAAGAGGGTCGTCGGCATGTTAAAGGAGTTTACCCTCAGGGTCAGGAAGGTTGCTGGCTTTGAACGTGCCTTTATTACGGCGGGCGGTGTGGCCATCAAGGAGGTCGATCCGAGGTCGATGCGCTCCAGGATCATAGATAACCTCTACCTTGCCGGAGAGGTCCTGGATATTGACGGCCCGACAGGCGGCTTTAATCTACAGGTTTGCTGGAGTACGGGTTTTTGCGCCGGGACTGCGATGGCAAAGCGGTGATCCTTTTTTGCCTTTGAAATAAAAAAAGGCTCCCTCTCTTTAGAGAGGGAGCCTTTTTGGGTAGATCGTCTTATATATTATTTTGCAAAAGTAGAGTCCTCTATTATTACCGGATAGAAGTAGCCAGAGCCAAAGTCTTTATCAACGATGAGCGTCCCCTGCGCAACGACGGTTGATCCGACCGCGGCGATATCACTCTTGGAGGTAAAGATTATATCGTCGCTTCCGGCGGCTCCGGTGCCGTCCTGGATATGCACCCAGTTCATTCCCATAATTCCGCTTAAGACCTTTACTACCTTACCCTTGACCTTTACTGATTTACCCTTGAGCTCGGCTTTTTTTGTAAAGAGGTCGGCGACGGTAAAGGTGCCGAAGGCCTTTGTCTGTGGTTTTTTAGCTACTGCCTTGGCAGCAGGCTGTGGTCTTTCTCGTCTACTCGCTGCGGCTGCTTCTGCGCCGTCTCCCTCATAGACCTTGGCTACGAAGAGGATTTTCTTAAAGACCTTATCCAGCGCCTTGCTCTTGAAGTCGTACATCCAGAGCTGCTCTGCGAAGCTAACCTTCGCGCCTTTTTTTATCTTGCTGGGTGTTGCGGCTATCCAGAATTTTTCGCTACCTTCCTCTATCTGCATATAGGTATAAGGCCCTGCGTCTTTGGTCTCAAGTATTACACCTTTGTGGATCTTTGCGGCATAGGACTGCGAGGCCGTTAGTATAATAACCGTAAATAAAGCAATCAGTACTATTCGTAAACGCGTCATTAATTATCTCCTTTTGTTCTGCCTTTTAGTATGTGGGGTTATTGAGGTGTTACGATTTTTATAGTATAGCATAAGTGGTGGGATTAATTAAAGAATAAATGCACTGTGTGGGCTGAAATGCAGGTAGAACAATTTGGTGCGGGCGGCGGATGTTAGGATTTGACTGGTTTTTTAGCTATTTTACGACGCCGGTGGTCTTGCTCTACTTCAGGTAGTGTTTAGCCTAAGGCTGGATTGATCGTAATAATATAATTGAGGATTAAGTCAGCTACCTCTCATACCCGGCTATGATGGTTATGGCCTTGACCGAATTTTCAAAGAGCTCTGCTTTGATCTTTTTATATTCGGGGTTAGAGAAGAAGGCATCCATCCCTGCTTTATCTTCAAAGCGGAGAAGGAAGACCCTGTTGATCGGTCTATCTTCCTGGTTTTTTAAAACTTCGGAGATTTTGAAGTCGTAGCTGAAGCCGCCGCTGTGCCTATTCAAGAGCGGTGCGATGGCCTCTCTATATGCTGAATATTTTTTGTCGTCTGTTACTTCCAGCCCGACTATAATTTCATAAGACATAAAAGACCTCTTTTTCAGGCGGAGTTTTCGCAACTTGATAACTCTGCGTCTCTTGTTTGTACGTAGAGCGCAACCTGGATCGGTTGGCTGATAGGCCGTTGTTTATATCGTCTATTCTCGCCAGCCTCTAATCTTGAAGTCCTTATTGAGATACCTTGATAATTTATCTTTAGAGGCTTTAATATCTGTATTTCTGGCATTTTCATATCTGTTAAGTGCTTGCCGGTCTTTTTTTAGTTTTATAGCAATGGCAAGGACTTTCTTGAGTTCTTTCTGTTCGTCTGTCGGTACAAGAAAGATAAGTTCCTGGAGGAGGCCTGTAAATGAATATTTTAAGAACTCACTATGGATACTTTCAGATTCGCTTAGTCTGCGTATCGCCGTAGCCAGGTTGTTACTGGTTCTGGCGGTTTTTAGTGTAGTCTCAAAGCCGTGGATCCTTTCTTTAAGTTCCGTGTCAATCTTGTTAATGCGAAGCTGGGTCTGTGTGTTCACTGCTCTGGTGGTCTGGATATCTTGGTAAATATATAAGGCTGAAGAGAGGACTACCGCAGATAGGAACCAGATACCAAAGGAGCTGTTGAAGAACTTGAAAAGATTTGTAAGCAAGCCTTTCTTGTTTTGACCTTCCTGGATCTCGCGTTGCACTTCGCTGCGAAATATCTCTTCAGCCCTTATTCGGTCTTTATCTTCTTTGCTTAGCATAATTTCATCTACGAGTTAGTTCCTTTAGGTTTGACTGATAGATTACCAGTAAAATATATAACACTTTACACGGATTGGCAATTGTAAGTTTAGTGAATCGGATTTTGTGGGTTGAGCCGGGCGAGTGGAACTTAAAATGGTTAAGTTATGAAGGGCCGTCTCGCGCTCGAAACAGAGTTGTAAATTTCAATTGACGATCAATGTATCGGCTTCGGCCTTGACGGTGCTGCGCAGCGTGGGGTACAATTTTATCCGGAGGGGATTGCTGACCGTCCGAGACGAGTTGCGCAATCTTTGAATATCTATGAATGGTAGCAGTTCATTATTTTTAGGGTTGATCTTCGGATCCATTGGCATGGGTTACCTGATTTATGGCATTAAGCAACGCCGCGGCATCCCGCTCGTATGCGGTGTGCTCATATCTATATTGCCTTACGTCTCAACTAATATCTTGTTGTTAATTCTTCTGGGCGTTTCGCTCATGGCCTTGCCTATTTTCTTTAAATTCTAGACTCTAGACCAGCAGGGTGAACTCGCCCTTGGCGATTATATTTCCATTAACTTGAATGTGTACTTCGTGGCGGCCGGAGTAATATTTTCTGGTACTGATCGGCCTTATGGAGTGGAACTTGGTGAGCGATAATGGGCGATCCTTTGATATTGTCTTCTTGCTCCACTTAAAGACCTTTGGCGATAAGGCGCCGTTGGCCTTCATATGGAAGATCAGGTAATCAATGACGACTGGCTCCGGCAACTTGGAGGGTGTTGATATTGACAGCGACATCTCAAGGCCGTCGCCGAGGTTGACTGTCTTTGTGATTACCTGAAAATCAACCGGTTTGATCTTTAACTCCGGTGAATAACCAAGTATCTTCAGGGCTGCCGCGTTGCCCTGTTTTTCCAGGGTTCGCAGGGCGTGTTTTATCAGCCATTTTCTTTCAGGAGATTTGTCTTTATTCCATTTCTTTAGAAGGGTAGTTACGACCTCTGGGTTGTCCTTTGAAATATCATTGAGGTTGTTGGCAACGGACCTTCTGACGTATAGCTCCGGGTCGTCCTTGAGTCTTTCCAGTAGACGGATAACAGGCGATGGATCTTTTTTGAACTCCGGCAGCGCGATATTCAGCGGCAGTCTTGGGCGCATCCCCTCTGAGACGAGCCTCCTTACATGAGGGCAGTCGTCGCGTAGCCACTCTGCAAAGGTTTTTAATGTCTCTTCTGGATATTTTTTTATAAAGTAACGGATCGCAAACTCGGAAGAAAACCTGCTCGTCATTATCTTTAAGGCTTCCATTGAGAGCTCATATCTGTCAAGGCCGTAGTTAGAGACGTAAGCGGTGATCGAGATCATCATAAAGCCGTCCAGAGCGGCGAGGTCTACACCGTCAAGGCTGGACATTTTCTTTGCGGGCGGTAGAGATTTGATGATGATCTTTAGCGCTTTTTCATAGTCGGCAGGAAGGTGATTCTTTAGCGATAGCGTTACCTGTTTGAGCCTTGCGCCGAGATCCAGGTCAGGCAGGTTTTTGGTAACCTCGCTGATAAATGCCGTCCGGTCAAATGCCTTGAAGTTCTTTTTGATAACAGAGGCGAGTTCGCGCGTATTTTGTTCGTTTATTACATTCTTTGATAAAGTCGTCTGCATTAGGGTCTTGTCCTGAGGTGATTATTTCTGCTGATGCCGGTAAAGGTGTCCAACACAAAATTATACTTATACCTTGTATTAGCAGTTTATCATTTCGTCGGTTATTTCTGTAGCCAGACAGAGACCGACCTTTCTGGGCAGGGGAAGTTGCCCCAGCCGTCTTCATTTGTGTAGACGGTATCCTGAAAATGCCCGGTAGAGTCGTAGAAGGCTGTATTCGGTCTGAATACATTCATCCACTTATTGCCGGCCATGCTGTTGGTCATAACTACTGCCATAGCGCCGGGATGTTCGCTGTTGCCTGAACGAACCCATCCGATAGTATTCGGGTGATCGAAGTAATCGTGCTGGTCTCCAAAGCCGTAGGCCTTTCGTGCAAAGAGAAATTTATCTATCAGGAAGCGGTGAGAATATAGAACGACCGGAGGCGCATCTCTGCAGTTATCATATTGCGCCCCGTAATAATCAGGATAAAAGATGCACGGGTAACCTCCTTTTCTCAAGAGGATCAAGGCATATGCCAGCGGCTTGAACCACGGCTCGACAGGAGACTCGAGGGATTGACACGGCTGGCTATCGTGGTTATCGACAAAGGTAACCGCCAGAGCGGGCTGTTCTTTGACTAATGTTCTGTCAAAGATAGTTCGCATGTCAAAGCGCTCTCCATCCCGGCTGGCTCTGTGAAGATTGAAATGCAGTGGTACGTCAAAGAGAGAAAGCCTGCCCTCGCTGGCGCTGATATACCTGTTCAGGGTATCTACATTATCCGACCAGTACTCACCTACACTAAAAAGCTCTTTTCCTCCAAAATGTACTCGCAGATGATTTAGCCAATCCCGAAAAAAAGTTGATTTGATATGTTTGATAGCATCGATCCTGAAACCGTCTATCCCTGTGGTATCGATAAACCACCGGCCCCAGTACTTGAGTTCACCCCGGACAAATTCGTTGTCCGTATCAAGGTCGTTTGCCATCAGGTAATCATAGTTCCCGTACTGCGGGCTTACGCCCGTCTCGAATGCTTTATCTTTGATCCGGTAAAGCCTGTCTGCTTTTTTTGTAACGGCATCATAGCTGAATGCATCAAAGCACCACCAGTGCCACTTCATGCTTGAATAGGTATCGCCCCGCCCTTGGAAAGTAAATTTCGTATAGGCGCTTATCTCATGCCACGGGCTAATCGGAAGGTTTCTATTGTTCCAGTCTACCTGTTGGGCCCAGACCTGCTGAACTGCGTCGCCCCCGTTTTTGTGATTAAAGACCACATCCGCCAGTACCTGAATACCATTTGACCTCGCGGACTTTATGGCAGACAAGAGCTCTTTTTTTGTGCCGTATTTAGTCCTGACCGTTCCTTTCTGATCGAACTCGCCGAGGTCAAAGAGGTCATATGTACCGTACCCGACGTCATAACCTCCGGCGCCGCCTTTATAGCACGGCGGAATCCAGACCGCGGTAATGCCCGCCTTTGATAGTTCCGGAGCCTTTGTTTCGAGCTCATTCCACAACGCGCCGTCCGGCTTATTATACCAGTGAAAAAACTGCATCATCACGCCGTTGGTCATTAAATAACTCCATTTAAACAATTGGAATTCGGTTTGTTCTGGATGAGTTTAATAGATCTTGTCCTAAAGATACCTGGCCTGAAAAACTTTTATGATATAAGATTAGCACTTTTTATTTATAAATCAACATTTGAATGGTTACGGTTGAGCTATGAGTGGTCTCCTTGCACTCACGCGGTGAGATCTCAGCCAGCGGTAACGGGCGAAGTCTTTATTGTTATTGCTCTGTATTAGTAGGGGATGGTCTGGTGACGCAAAAAAGGGGTTATCCGAAAGGATAACCCCTTAATTTGATACACTAATTTGGGGCGGTGGGAACTTAACAGAATGCGTAACTGGTTGATAGTGCTACTAAAAATACAAATAAAATAATCGCCGTGTTACTAACAGTGTTACTAAAAGCAGA